>Ga0209168_10001188_pt1 | contig 21189 bp, 22 predicted proteins | sample Coa_R1_FD_187156 | JGI IMG/M metagenome (GOLD analysis project Ga0209168, IMG submission 187156) | Surface soil microbial communities from Centralia Pennsylvania, which are recovering from an underground coalmine fire - Coalmine... | ecosystem: Environmental > Terrestrial > Soil > Unclassified ...
TCGTCGTGAGCTTCCACCCGTCCGGATCGCTGAACGTCGTGGCGGTCCTGCTCGGCGTGCTCATGATCTGTTCCGGGATCTTCCACCTGGCCCGGATATTCGGGCGCGGCGAAGTACACCGGGTCTGGCTCGGGATCAGCGGCCTGCTGCTCGTGGTCATCGGCCTCGTGCTGATTCGGCACCTGCATCTGACCACGGCGCTCATCGGCCTGTACGTGGGCGTGACCTGGGTCGTGCAGGGCGTGACCGCGCTCATCGCCGGCATGGTCGGCGCGACCCACGAGGGCCGGGGCTGGTGGATCGTGTTCGGAGTGGTGAGCGTGATCGCCGGGATCGTGGTCACGGCTACCCCGGTCAGCTCGATCACCATCCTGGCCGTCCTGCTCGGTGCCTTTTTCATGGTCATCGGCCTGTTCGAGATCATCGGCGGGATCATGCTGCGGCGCGCGGTGAACGCCAGCCAGGCGATCCTGGCCGGACCGGCCGACCGCGCGGTGAGCACGGGCTGATAGCGGCTATCCGATCGAGCCGGGGCCGCGGTCGAGCTGGCGGTCCAGGTTGACGGCCGCGCTGATCAGCGACAGGTGGCTGAACGCCTGCGGGAAGTTGCCCAGCTGCTGACCGGTACTGCCGATCTCCTCGGAGTACAGGCCCAGGTGGTTGGCGTAGGTGTGCATCTTCTCGAAGGTCAGCCTGGCGTCGTCCAGCCGCCCGGCCCGCGCCAGGGCGTCGACATACCAGAACGTGCACAGCGAGAAGGTGCCCTCGTTGCCGCGCAGGCCGTCAGGCGATGCGCTCGGGTTGTAGCGGTAGACCAGGCTGTCGGAGACCAGCTCGCGGTCCATCGCGGCCAGCGTGGACAGCCACATCGGGTCGCGCGGGGCGATGAAACCCTGCAGCGGCATCATCAGCAGCGACGAATCGAGGACCTCGGTGTCGTAGTGCTGGGTGAACGCGCCGACCTTGGGGTTCCAGCCGCGCTCCATGATCTGGCGGTAGATCGCGTCGCGTTCGGTGGTCCACCGGGCAACGTCGGCCGGCCGGCCGCGCTCGGCCGCCAGCCGGATGGCGCGGTCGAGCGCGACCCAGGCTTGGAAGCGGCCGTAGGTGAAGTTCTTCCGGCCGCCGCGGGTCTCCCAGATGCCCTCGTCGGGCTGATCCCAGTGCTCGCACAGCCAGTCGATGATGTCCGTGACCGCGGTCCAGCCCGGGTGACCGATCTGCACGCCCCGGGAGTCGGCGAGGAACAAGGCGCCGGCCGCCTCGCCGTAGATGTCGAGCTGGAGCTGGTCGGCCGCGCCGTTGCCGATCCGCACCGGCCGCGAGCCGCGCCAGCCCTCGAAGTGATCCAGCGTCTCCTCGACCAGGTCCGAGGTGCCGTCCACGCGGTACATGATCTTCAGCGGGCCGGACTCCTTGCCCGCCTGCTCCTGTACCCGGTCCCTGAGCCAGGCGCCGAACGCGGCCGCCTCCTCCAGGTAGCCCAGGCCCAGCAGCGCGTAGATGGAGAAGGAGCCGTCCCTGACCCAGGTGTAGCGGTAGTCCCAGTTGCGCTCTCCACCTTCCTGCTCGGGCAGCCCGGTGGTCGGTGCCGCGACCGGGGCACCGGTCGGCGCGTAGGTCATCAGCTTCAGCGTGATGGCCGAACGGCCGACCATCTCCCGCCAGCGGCCCCGGTACGTCGACCGGTGCAGCCAGCCGCGCCAGAACCGTTCGGTCTCGTCCTGCAGGCGCTGCGCCTCGGCCGGGCTGACCAGGCGGGCGGCACCGCCCATCGACTCCAGCACCACCCCGCCGGACTCGCCCTCGCGCAGGGTCCGGGTCCACCGCAGGCCGCCCTGGTCGGGTCGCTCCGTGATGCCCAGGTCCCGGACGGAGGAGCCCTCGGGGGCGATGCCGTGCACGGTCAGTTCCAGCCCGTCGGACCGGAACACCGCGCCGTGATCCGACACCTCCACCGTGTGCGGCCGGCGGCCGTAGTCGAAGCGCGGCTCGATCTCGATCGCGAACCGCATGCTCCCCCGGACGACCCGGATGTTCCGCACCAGCCGGTGCCGCTGCGTCGCCGGGCCCTCGATGACCGGCATGAAGTCGTGGACCTCGCCGACCCCGTCCGGGGTCATGAACCGGGTGATCAGGACCGCGGTGTCGGGCAGGTACAGCTGCCTGGCCACGTAGTCGTCACGGTCCGGCGCGATCCGGTAAAAACCGCCTCGCTCGGCGTCCAGCAGGGACGCGAACACGCTGGGCGAGTCGAACCGGGGGCAGCAGAACCAGTCGAGGACACCATCGGTCGTGACCAGCGCCGCCGTCTGCAGGTCGCCGATCAGCCCGTGGTCGGCGATATTCGGGTAACGAGCCACAGCTTCCTCCTCGGCCGGATCCCTTCCCCACCCTCACTTCGGCAGGCAACAGGGCACATCACCCGGCAGGGATGATGCGCGGCGCGCGGTCGGGGCGCATGCCACGCGACGGGCCGATCACCCCGGGCGGATGATTCCCGGCGCGGTCCGGCTGGCGACAGTAAGGGTCAAGGTCACACGAAAAGGATGGGTTCCATGGGCAATGACGAGAAGCTGAGGAACGGCCCGCAGTTCAGGACGGCCCCGCTGATCACCAGCGCGGCGATGGTGGGAGCCGGCACCGTGATCGCCCTGGCCGGCCTGGCCGTGGGCAGCGGGCACCTGGTGTCGGCTACCCGCCAGTGGATCAGCGAGATGGAACTGACGCCCAGCGAGCTGGCCAGGCTGAAGTGGACCCAGGCTCGGGCCGCGATGGCCGCCGGGGCGGCCGCCTGGCAGAACGGGACGCAGTCCCCTGCCGTGGCATCCAGCCCGGCTGTGAATTAGCCAGTCCGGAGGCACGCGCCCCGCTTCGTTCGGCATCTCATGAAAATCTGGGTTACGGACGGTCCGTGTCGTCGGACGAGGGTTCCTTCTCGTGCAGCCGGCGGACCTCTATGACCTGCACGCCGAGGGTGGCGAGCCGGGCCAGCAGCCCGTGCAGGGCGGCCTGGTCCTGAAGCGGGCCGTGCACGACCGTCTCGACCGGCTCGACCGAGGCGGTGAGCCGGTCGAAATCGAGCAGGACCTCGGGCGGGAGAACGCCGGCCACCCGGATTTCGTAGTACGACGATGGCACCGCAGGCCCCCTGTCGCTCGGAATCACTGGCCAGGCTCCAACAGTCCCGCGGCCCGGCCCGGCGCACCCCACTCATTACGGGTGAGTCCGGGCGTGCTGAGCCTGGTGTTTCACCCGTCGCGGGTGGGGCGCGGCCGCGCGCTCATTGATGAACTGCTCGTGACCCAAGTCGGCATTGCGGCGAAAGAGAGAAAACCATGTCTGACCTGATCGCGATCGGCTACCCCGATGAGACCACCGCGGACGACGCGGCCGCCGAAGCCCGGCGGCTGGCCCAGGACCTGATCATCCAGCCCGACGCGATCGCGGTGATCGTGCGGGACAAGGAGGGCAAGTACCACACCCACACCAGCCACCACATGGTAGGTGGCGGAGCTACCTGGGGCATGTTCTGGGGCCTGCTGTTCGGCCTGCTGTTCTTCGTCCCGGTCCTCGGGATGGCGGTCGGCGCCGGGATGGGCGCGCTCATGGGCAAGGTCTCGAAGTCCGGCGTGGACAAGGCGTTCCAGGAGCAGGTCCGGGGCATGATCCAGCCGGGAACCTCGGCGCTGTTCCTCATACTGGAGAAGGTCACCCCGGACAAGGCCGTCGAGGCGATGAGCAAGTACGGCGGCACCGTGCTCAAGACCTCGCTGACCAAGGAAGGCGAGGCAGACCTTCAGGATGCCCTCCACGGCGGAGGTGCTAGCTGAGCACCCGGCATCCCAGTGCCGACTGGTCCGCCCCGGGCTGACCATGACACCGGCATCGCGTTCCGGCTAGCCGGATGGTGGGGCCGCGGCCGTACCGGACCGCCAGGAGGTGGCGGCCGGTACGGCCTGCTGCTGTTGGTCCTGGTCGGGACCTACCTGCTCGCCGCGTTCAGCGGCGCGAAGCTGGCGACCGAGCTGCAGGTCGTCCTGTTCGCCGGGGTCCTGCTGCTCGCGCTGCGTACGTCGTCGTTGCCCGGCCGCTGGCCGGCGGTCGTCGCGGCGATCACGATCATCGGCTCGGCCGTGACGTTCTGGACGTCGCTGTCCGGCGCCCGGAGCGGAAAGGCGGCCGAGGACCTGTGGAAGGCCCTGCTCCTGCTGATGGCCGTGGTCATGGTCGTGCGCCGGGTCCTGGCCAAGCCCGCGGTCACGGTACAGAGCATCTACGGCGCCCTGAGCGCCTACCTGATCGTCGGGCTGATGTTCGCGTCCGGCTTCGCCGCCCTCGACCACCTCGGCGGGTCTAACTTCTTCGTCGGCCAGGAGCAGGCCAACACCCAGACGTTCCAGTACTTCAGCTTCACGACCTTGACCACCCTCGGGTACGGAGACTTCACCGCGGCCGCGAGCGGCGGCCGCTCCATCGCGGTCCTGGAGGCCCTGACCGGCCAGGTGTTCATGGCCACCCTGGTCGCCCGCCTGGTGTCCGCGTACCGGGGTCCGGCGCGGCCTGGCCGCCGGCTACCTGAGGATGTTGACGGCCCTGGAGACGACGAGGATCGCGACTAGCAACGAGATCACCTCCTCGGCCATCATCATGAGCTTGGCCCAGGGTTTGATGGCCGAGACGTCCGTCGGGCTGAACGCCATCGCGGTCGTAAACGAGAGGCTGAGGTAGTCCAGGAATTTCGGATACCACCCGGGACCTACGTATTCGGTGTTGGCCATCTCGGGGAAGACGAAGGCGGGCCGAGGGCCCGAGCCGCGCGCACGCGCGGCCGCGCCGCCGCGATCCAGATCCCAGTACCACAGGCCGAAGGTGATGACATTGCTGAGCCAGATCGCGCCGCCGCTGGCCAGCAGGAGGTTGGCGTCGGTGCTGAACTTCACCGCGCCGATGATCCCGGCCACCAGGCGCGCCGCGGCGGCGGCGTTCACGGCGGAGATCAGGCCGATCAGCGTTCCCGTCAGCACGCGGAGCCAGGTGGAGTCGCGGTCGATCCGGCCGGGATCGCCGATGACCAGTATCGCCAGCAGCGCGACGATGACCACGATGAAGGCCCAGCGGGCGTCTCCGTTCCTGAGCTGGGACGGGAGGGCGGCGCGCAGGCCTCCGGCCGCCAGCACGGCCAGCGCCATCGGCCAGCGGCTCTCGCCGGCCCGGGGTGAGTCAGCCGGCTTTGTCACACGCCGAGCTCGGCAGTTATCCGCCCGGATTTCACCGCGTCGACCAGTGACTGATGGTCACGTTCGTTCTGGTCGGCGTAGGCCGCGGCGAACTGGGCGACGGCCCGGTCGAAGGCGTCCGAGCCGCCCAGGTAGGCGGCGATGGCGATACGGTCACCGGAGCGGGCGTGGGCCCGGGCCAGGGTCCAGCCGCACATCTCGGCGTACATCCGCAATCCCGCCGGGCGCAGGGTCTCGATCTCGACGGAGAACTTCCAGTCCCGCAGTTGCCTGACGTAGAAGTCTCTGGCCCGGCCGTCAAGCCCCACCTCGGTGTGCTGCCAGCCCAGGAAGATGTCACCCGCCGCCTGCATCAACCGCTGCCCGGCCACCACCCGCTGGCCCTGGTTGGCGTACTTGCTGGCACCGACGAACTGGCTGAGGACCGAGGCTTCTGCCTCCTTGACCTGCAGGAACAGGGGATCGGAGTCGTCGCGTCCGAGCATCAGGACGATCCAGCAGCGCGTTCCGACGCTGCCGACGCCGACGACCTTGCGGGCCGTGTCGCAGTACTCGTACTGCTGGAGCAGATACCGGCGATCGGTCTCCAGCGTGCGCTGATACTTGGCGATCAGGCTGGTGGTTTCGTCCCGGAAGCTCAGGCGGTCCTTTTCGGTCGGGAGCAGCTCGTCGATCGGGATCAGCACGGGCGGGTCGGAGATGATCCGCGGGCGGCCATCGGCAATCCGGGTCAGCTTGCCCAGTTGCTCCATGCTGTCCCTGGTCCGCGCCTTGGCCAGGCCCTTGTCCACCAGCTTGCGCTGCCGGGTCCGGAGCTGAGAGTCGAACTCGGCCCGCAGCTCGTTGATGTCGATGTGCGCGTACCAGACGTCCAGGTTGGTCATCGCGGCGAACTGCCGCATGGCCTGCCGGTAGCGGGCGACGCCGGCCATGACGATCTCGCGGCGCTGCTTGGTGGGGAAGCCGTTGTCGCGGGCGGCGACTTCCAGGCTGGCCGCGAGCCGTTTGACGTCCCATTCCCAGGGGCCGGGCAGGGTCTCGTCGAAGTCGTTGACGTCGAACATCAGGCGACGTTCGGCCGAGCCGAACAGGCCGAAGTTGGACAGGTGCGCGTCGCCGCAGGCCTGCACGGCCAGTCCCGACACCGGCGTGGCGGCCAGGTCGCTGGCCATCGGCAGGGCCGCGCCGCGGTAGTAGGTGAACGGGGACACCATCATCCGGCCCCATCGCACCGGTACGAGCTCGGGGACGCGGCTCCTGGCCTGCTGTTCCAGCAGGCCGATCGGGTCGGGCCGGTCCGGTGGCGGGTCGAAGACCGCGTGGCGGTCACGCGGCACCTCGGCTCGCGCCGCCTTGCCCCGGGCCGCGCGCTCGGCGGAGCTGAGCCGCCCCATCTCGGTATCGAGCTGGTATCGCCCCAGGCTCCGCGTGGGCGCCTCCGCTGTCAGTCCTGCCATGACCGGCTCCTCTCGGCTGTGCACTCGACGATGCCGCTCGGGGACCGGCAGCCGCCTCACCCGGCGCGGATGACGCGGCCGTGGCCTGGGTCAGGCTTATCCTCGGACCGCTGTGGCAATCGATGGGAATCCGCGGCCGTCGCGGCGGCACGTCGCGCTGTTCATCCAGGCCGTCCGGGACGGCGACCAGATGGCCGTGAACGAGATGGTCCTGCGGCTGAGCCGCGCCCGGCCCTGGCTTGCCCCCCTGGCCTTTACCGTCGGTGCCTTCGCGATGCTCTTGGACGGGGTGCGGCTGCTGCTCACCAACTGGCGGCTGACCCTGATCCAGGTCCTGCCCGCGATGTGGATCTGGGGCGCCATGTTCGACCTGAAGGCCCATGTGCTGCACGGCACGTCATTTCACGCGCTGACCGGGCCTGCCGTCGTGATTCCGCTGGTCATCGGCGTGGCCGTCGTCACCGCGGCGGGCTTCTACCTGAACGCCGTGTTCGCGTTCGCGATCGTCCAGCCCGGCCGGCCGCGGATCCGGCCCGCGTTCACCCAGGCCCGGTCGCACCTGCTCGTCGTCCTGGGGTCAGGCATGTTCGTCGGCGTCCTGCTCGGCCTGGCGACGGTGGTCGTGACGCGCTGGGGGGTGTTCTGGTTCGGGCTCTCCCTCAGCATCGTGGTGGGCGTCATGATGGTCTGCTACGTCGCGATCCCGTCCCGGCTCATCGGGATGAAGGCCGCCGTCTCGAAACGTGACAAGCTGACGGCCAGCATGGTCGGCGGGGCGGTCGGCGCGGTGATCTGCACGCCGCCTTACGCCCTGGGTCGCATCGGGCTGCTCATGCTCGGCTCCAGTACGCTGATCGTCTTCATCCTGGGAGTCATCTTCTTCACCGTGGGCCTGACGTTGCAGGCGGGCGCGACGGGCGCGGTCAAGACGGTCAAGATGAGCGCCAAGCTCGTCTCGGGCCGTCAGCTTCCCGGCGAGTGATCATCCGCCTTATGCTGCGCTTTGACCAGCCAGGCCTCGGCGTCAAGGTAGGCCGCGCGAGTGGATTCGCCGACGATCTCGGTCGCCTCGAAGGCGCGGACCGGACCGTCCACGTGGCCGGTACGCCGGAGTTGATCGGTGAGGCTGGAGTCAAGGCCGCTGAGGTAGAGCCGTCCGTCGCAGGCGTCGAGCTGGTCGGCGTAGTCGGCGATCACCTTGATGAAGGTCGCGCCAAGGGAAGTTCGGCCTCTCAGCCTCAGCACGACGACCGGCGAGCGAGCCTGGCCCGGACGGGGCAGGCGTACCTGCAGGGTGCGCGCGCCCGCGTAGAGCAGGCTGCCGTAGACGTCGAGAATCGTGACCTGGCCGCTGGTCAGCACCGTCGGAGGCTTGCGTTCGCGGAAGCGCCCGTGCTCGACCGGGACGAGTTCGACCACGGCGAGGTCCATGGCTTCCTGGTTGAGCTGCAGCAACAGGGACAAGGCCACCCCGATTCCGACGGCCGCGGCGACCGGCAGGAACAGGGTGGCGGCGAACGTGGTGATGACGACGACCTGCGAGATGCGCCCGGTGCGCAGGATGGTCCGGATCTCGGCCAGGCGGAGCGAGCCGACGGCCGCGAAGATGAGGATGGCGCCGAGAACCGGGACCGCGATCTTCGCGACGAGCCCGGAGAAGATGAGGAGGATGATCAGCAGCCAGAGGCCGGACCAGATGGCGGCCCACCGGGTCCGGGCGCCGGACGTGACGTTCAGCGCGGTCTGCCCGACCGAGCCCCCGACGGCGATGCCGCGCAGGAAGCCCGAGGCCAGGTTGCCCGCTCCCTGGGCGATGATGTCCTGATCGGGATCGGGTCTGGCGTCGCCGGGGTTCGGCGCGGCCTCGGCCACCCCGGCGCCCTGGACGAGAATGATGGCCGCGATGGCCAGAGCGCCCGTGACCATGCCGAACGACAGGAGCCTGACGTCGGGCAGGTGCGGTAGCGGGACGCCCCGGGGCAGGTCTCCCTGGTCACCGACCCGGGCCACCCGGTCCGCGCCCGCGAGCGCCACGACGAGGCTGGGCAGGACCAGAGCGAGCAGCGCACTGAGCACTTTCAGGCGGGTCCGGGCCAGCACCACCAGGATCGCGAGCGCGCCCAGTCCGGCCAGCAGCGAAGCCGGGACGATGGCGGCCGGATGGCCGAGCACGTCGACGGCCTTGGCCAGCGGGAAGGCGCCCTGCGCGGGAGCCCCGGTGAGATCGGCGAGCTGGCCGCACACGATGTTGACCGAGACGCCGGTCAGGAACCCGATCATGACCGAATACGAGACGAACCTGACATACCGGCCGAGGCGAGCGATCCCGGCGGCGACCAGGGCGATACCGACCATGATCACCAGCAGCGGGATGGCCGCCGGGCGCCGGTCAGCCGGGATGCCCTGCAGGGCCGAGCCCGCGGCCAGGGCGGCCGCGGAGGTCGTGGTGATCACCATCATCCGGGTGTTGGAGCTGAGGCCGCCGACGACGGGCCCGGCGAAGCTCGCGTAGAGACCCTGCGCCGGGTTCACCCCGGCCAGGACGGCGGCCGCCATGCCGTCGGGCACGCTGCCGATCGCGCCCGGGAGCCCGGCGATCATGTCCGCGCGCAGATGAGCGCGCTCCGGCCGGACGGAGCGCAGCCAGCGTCCGGTCCCGGCCGTCGCCCGGCGAACGGCTGCCGCCGAGCGACGAGTCACCGAGCGAAGGGCCGCCGGGTGAAAGGCCGTCGGGCGGAGGGTGAAACGCATACTCACATGATCCGGACCGCGGCCGGCGGCCGGCCTCACCCAGCGGGGGTGGTGCCTGCGAAAAGGTCGTCCCTGGCGGATGAGGCCGCCGCGGCCGGGTCAGGCCGATCATCGATGGTGCGGCTGGCCTCGGACCACGCGGAAGGACGACCATGCGGTGCATTAACAGGGGCTTTCTCGTTCTAGTGGCGATCCTGGCCGCCGGATGCCTGGTGGCGGGATGCGGAAGCGCCGTCAAGAGCGCGGTCGGCAGCGTGACCAGCAGGACGGCGACCTCGGGCGCCACCACTGCGCCGTCGACACCCGCCGCTGCGCCGTCGACTCCTGCCGCTGCACCCTCGACTCCTGCCGCTGCACCGTCGACTCCTGCCGCTGCGCCCTCGACTCCTGCCGCTGCGCCCTCGACGGCTGTCACTACGGTGACCGCCACCGCGCCCTCGGCCGCGAGCGGCAGCACCCCGGCACCGACGGCGGCCGTATCCGGGGGCGGCTCCGGGACCGGCCTGATCTGGCTGTGGGTGCTGCTCGGCGTCCTGGTCCTGGGCGGCCTGGTCACCTGGATCGCCCGGTCGGGCCGGCGCCGCTCGGCGACCGCGGCGGGCTGGCGGTCCAGGCTCGTCGACGCCTACGCGAAGGGCTCGGCGCTGCACGACGCGATGAGCGTGGCGGAAATGCAGGGAAACCTGACCGCCAGCGACGCCCGCGCCCGGTGGTACGACATCCAGCGACGCGCGGACGATGTCGCCCAGACGCTGTACGCGCTGCGGGAGGCCGCCGCCGATCCCGGCGACCAGGCCAGGATCGCCGACGTGCTGGCTTCGCTGCAGGCGGTCCGTTCGGCGATGGATGCCGAACGAGCTCCCGGCGGCGCGAGCATGCAGCAGGCCGACGTCGTCCGCAGCCGCCTGTACGGCTTCGAATCGTCGCTGCGCGCGCTCCGCACCGGTGACCAGGAATTCTCTTAAGGGATGTGAGCATGTCAGGACTGGGTCTGGCCATTCTTCTGTCCGCTATCTACGTGGTGCTGGTCATCACGCTCGCCGTCCTCTGCTTCCGTAAGGGACACTGGGTCCTGGGCCTGATCGGCTTCATCTTCCCGCTCTTGTGGGTGATCGGGGCCGTACTGCCATCTCGCCGCTACCGCTGACGGGCACCTTGCGGCGAGTCGGCTGGATCGAGCGGCAGGTCCGCCAGGCCGACCGGTTCCAGCAGCGGCACGTCGTGCTCGCCTTCCCGTGGGCGGTGGCCCAGAAGTTCGGCAACGACCAGGCGGGCGGCAAAGCGGCGCTGATGGCCTACTACGGCCTGTTCGCGCTCTTTCCCCTCCTGCTGCTGCTGGCGACCATCCTGGGCTTCGCGCTGTCGGGGGACCCGGCGCTGCGTGAGCAGCTGATCGACTCGGCCCTGGGAAACATCCCGGTCATCGGGACAGACCTTCGCTCGGAGGTGCATCCGCTCCAGGGGAACACCGTGGGGCTGGTGATCGGCGTCATCGGCACCCTGTACGGCAGCCTGGGGGTCGGCTTCGCCGCGCAGAACGCGATGAACACGGTCTGGAACATCCCGTACGTCCGCTGGCCGAGCCTCGGGACGCGATACGCCCGCACCTTCGGCGTGATCGGCCTGCTCGGGCTGGCCTCGGTGTCCTCGACGGCGCTGGCCGCGTTCGCCACCGCCGTCGCCCGGGGCTGGGCCGTCACGGTGGTCGCGGTCGCTGCCTCTTCCCTGGTGAACCTCGGGCTGTTCCTGCTCGCCTTCATGGTGCTCACCGCCGAGCCGCTACGGGCCCGCGAGGTCGCCGTCGGCGCGCTGGTCGCCACGGTGTTCTGGGAGGCCCTGCAGGTGATCGGGACCTGGTACGTCGCGCGCGGGCTGCGGACCGCCAGCCCCACCTACGGCGTCTTCGCCGTGGTCATCACGCTGCTGTCCTGGCTGTACCTCGGCTCGCAGCTGGTGCTGTGGGCGGCGGAGATCAACGTGGTGCTCCGCTACCGGCTGTGGCCTCGCTCGGTGACTCAGCCGCCGCTGACTCGGGCGGATCGCCTGGTGCTGCGGCGGCTGGCCGAGATGGAGGTCCGGCGCCCGGAGCAGGAGGTCACCGCGTCGTTCACGGACGCCGCCGATGAGGATCCGCTCAGCGGAGCGGAGTGAAGGCGGGGCGCGATCATCCTGCCCGTCGAGACCTGGCTGCGCGCTGATGTCGTAGATCCTGCTTCTTGTCCCAGGCGATTAGGCGCGCGATGCTGCGGTCCCGGCTCTCCCGGGCAAGACGGGCAAGCGCCGCCAACGCGATGATGCTCGTGATCACGTTCTGCTGGAATCGGCGGTTCCGCAAGAGACGCAGCAGCGCGTCCAGCTCGACCCCGAGCACGATCATCCGATGTTCACGACTCCCCGCCCGCCCCTGCCGCTCTCGTCTGCTGCCGGGTCCCAGCGCGACGACTTCCGGTTCGCTGGGACCGTTCCTACGTCGTTCAACTTTGGCTTTCATCTGATCCACTTATCCACGCCCGGCCTGACTGGGGTCATGAAGGCTTGTCACCGCGGGGCGGGCAAGCCGATCGTGACGTCGCGCGCGGCCGACCTGGCTGGTAATCACCTGTTGCCCGTGCTGCCTGGCGTGCGTTGCATAGGCCGTAATGCCCATCGCGAAGAGATAGGGCCCGCGGATCTGCTGCAGCTGGGGCGAGACCTGACGGTAATCCTGATCGGGATCATCCCCGCACTCGCAGCAGATCAGCTCGTACGCGTCGGTATAGCCGCCTTCCGGCTGACCCTCCACGATGCGGACAGGCTGGCGGCGCAACACCAGGGTCCAGCCATGGCCACGTTGACTTTGGTCCTGCATGCCTGCCTCCTTCGGCTTGGTCACAGGGGCGGGCTCCTGGTGAGCCGTTAGCGGCGGCGGGACACGCGCCGGGCAGTGCGCCGTGACGTTCGCCGGGCTACTCTGCGTGCTCCGAACATCTCATTCCTCCAGGTAGGGGCAGGCTGATGTGGTCATTTCGCTGCGGCCGCGGTTTCCAGGTCATGGAGCTCCCTGGCCTCCTCGGCCGATATCAGCCCGATCTCTACGAGGTCGAGCGGGCTGATGAACCCGTCGCTGAGCCGGAATCCCCCGGCCCGCACGATCGCGTCGCGAAGCGGCACGGCCCAGTGGTGCTCGAGCAGGATGAGCGCGGCCGCGGAATCGTTCGGGATGTCCTCGAGCACATCCCAGCCCTCCTGCTCGGTGAAAACGCTGACCCCCCCGGCGGCCGCCTCTTGGGCACCCGCGAGCGCGCCTGCTTCCATTCCCGCCTCGCCCTCGATACCCAGGCCGATCAGCGCACCGATCTTCGTGCCGAGTTCGATCGCCTCCTGCTCGGTGAGGTTGCTGAGGTGCTCCACCTCCAACTCGCCGTCGGCGTCCTTGTAAACGGCCAGCGAGTCGATCACGCGAACGGTGTCGCTGGCGCGGAGCCGCTCAAGCTCGGCGATGATCTCACCGTGGAAATCCGGATGGTTGAACCCCAGAACGATTAGCTGTACAGGCCCGATTGCCATGTTCCTGCCTCCGTCGCGCGATCAGCCGACCTTGATCTCTACGAAGCATCCGGCTGGATAGGGCGGTGGTGCATCACCCGGCACGGATGACGCACCACCACCGGCCGGCCGCTGGCTCAGCCACTGCGCATAGGACCTGGATTGATCCGGGCCGGGGTCCACGGCACCGGGCAGAGCCTCGGCGAACACGAGCGCGGCGGCGGCCTGAAGTTCGCCGCGGAGCAGATCGGCGGGGCCGGTCGCCTCGAATCCCAGGGTCCACCAGTCCTGACTGCGCGTGCGGATCTCGGCGAGTTCCACCTCGCATCGCGGCTGCTGGCCCGGGCCCGGGCCTCGCGCCGCGACCGTCCCGCTGGCCCCCGGGAACCGGCTGATGCGCCGCCTTTTGCGCACCGCCTGCCAGCCGGCGGGGTCACCTCGGTCCTGGCGGAGCGGGCCAACCGGAAAGGACCACTTCTGCCAGGCCTCCATGCGGCCGCGGGCGCGGCCCGCCACCTCGAGGATGCCCGGGCTCCCGCGGTACACCTTGACCTCGAGGGCCCCGCCCCCGCGGACCTTCACCGACAGGCCGGGCAACTGAGGATCCAGTAGGTAGGCGTCCTCGCGGGATTCCGTCCGGGCCGGGAATCGGCCGAACCATCCAGCCACCGCGGCCGGCAGCGGGCCCGGGAAGATCCAGCGCACCTCAAGGCTGGGAACTGCTTCGGTGACCGGGCCCTGAGGCGGTTCCGTCGTCATCGCCTCCTGCTTCACGCTCCGCGCTGGTAGCGGCCATGTCGAGATCCTCAGGACTTGCCGGACTCGTAGACCTCGGTAAACAGGTCACCCTGGGCGGCCGCCGTGCCGGCTTTGCCGCCACCGCGGCCGCGCAGGACGAAAGCGATGCCGACGGCGAGCACGGCGCCGGCGATCGGCCCCGCGACGTAGACCCAGTAGCCGAGGAAGGTGGTGCTGGCCAGGTCGGGCCCGAAGGTGCGGGCCGGGTTCATCGAGGCACCGGAAATGGGGCTGCCCCACAGGCCGGCCAGGGCGATGTAGCCGCCAACCCCGAAGGCACCGATGATGCCGATGTTCTGGGCGCCTGACGCGGTGCCAAGGATCACGCTGACCAGGCCCGTGGTCAAGGCAAGTTCCATCCAGAACGCGGCCATGCCCGAGTAACCGTGGGCGGGGTAGTTGCTCCCGTACTTGGCCGAGACGTTGATGACGGCGCGCAGGAACAAGGCGGCCAGGGTCGCCCCGACCAGCTGGGTGATGATGTAGCCCGGGACGCGCCGCCACGGGAAGTCGCCGCGCAAGGCGAAGGCGATGCTGACCGCGGGGTTCAGGTGCGCGCCGGAGATCTTGCCCATGAACAAGATGATGGCCATGACCGTCAGCGCGGGGGCGGTGACCGCGGCGGTGTGGCTGATCACACCGGGGAAGGCCTGGCTCATCATGCCGCCTCCGGCGGCCGCCAGCACCAGGAAGAACGTGCCGAGCAGCTCGGAGAACAGGCGCCGCCACTCCTGACGCGGGTCGTTGAAGTCGGTGACGCGGTCGATGAGGTTCTTCTCGTAGCGGGCGAGCGGGCCAAGGGGGCTGGCTGTGGGTGCTTGCTGTTCGGCGGTCATGGCTGCCTCATGTCGGGTCGGCGTAGGCGGCAGCGAACCAGGTGATGGCCTGGTCGAACACGTCGGAGCCGCCGGTCCTGATCAGGTGACCGCAGCCACGTCCGCGGGGGCATCACCCTTCGAGGATGGGATTCCAGGAGGGCTGCTGCGAGCCATTGCGACCAGCGCCCGACCGGCGGCAGGTCAGGGGTGAAAATAACCGGCGTTCAGGTCTTGCACGACGTTGTCGATGGGCTGCCCGCTCACGGTGATCGGACCTCGCCACGGCGTGCCAAGGGCAAAGAGCAGGGCCAGGCCGAGGCCGACGACGGCCGACAGCACGCCGACCAGGAGGGTGGGCCGCCAGCCGCTGCGCAGGGTTAGCGCGCTGGCGTTCACGATCAGCGCCGCCCCGCTGATGGCCAGGACGACGACGTACAGGATCGGGAGCTGATGCGAGGCCGCGGCCAGGCGGGCACGACGATCGTTGGTGAGCGCATCGAGAGCGGCCAGCAGCTCGCTGCTCGCGGGCGTCCCCAGGGCCGGGCGGGCCGCTTGGGTCCGAACGGCAGATTCCAGGTCGGCGACAGCGCGCGCGGTGGCGGGATCGTTACCTTCGGCCGCGCTGCTGCCGTGCCACTCGTAGGCTCTGGTCGCTTGCAGATATCCGAGCAGGGCGGACTGGATCGGCGCCGAGTAGACTCCGGAGCTGGTTGCCGCCCAGGCCAGACGGGATGCGTCGGCGGCTTCGTTGCTCACGATCCCTTGCGCGGAGGCCAGGAAGCCGGCCTCACTGGCCAAGGTAAGGCCCATCAGAAGGGCGAACACCGCTCCGAGGGCGGGCATGAGCGGCGCCGCGACGGAGTGGGCACCCTCTCGCTCCGCGGCCGGAATCAGGGCTCGCACCGTCAGCCGGCTGGCCACGGCGACCAGCAGCGCGAGAGCCAGTCCGCTGACAACCAGCACCCCCGCAGGCAGCGAGCTCAGCCAGGTCATGATTCAGCCGAGCATGCGTGGCGGGTGATGATGGCGGCGACCGGAACGGGAGATTGTCCCTCTATGAGAGCACTCCCCGTACAGCCCGAACCACTGTGGCGTACCGATTTCCGCCAGCGGATCGCGCTGTCGCTCTGGTTCTTGCCGACCATATACGCGGCGGCCTCGATCGGCGCGGCCGATCTGACCATCTGGCTGGACTCCGTGGTCGATGCGCCGATCGGGGTGCGACCGGACCTGGTGAGCGATCCCGGCACGGCCGCCACCTTCGCCGGTGCTATCGCCGCGGCCACCCTGGCGTTCGTCGCCGTGGTCTTCGCGACCACGCTGGTGGCCATCCAGCTGGCCGCGAGCCAGTACTCGCCGCGGGCAGTGCGGATCTTTATCCGCTCCCGGGTTACCCGCATAACGCTCGGCTTGTTCCTGGCCACCTTTGTCTTCTCCCTGATCGCGCTGGTCAGCAACCGGGCCTCGGTCAGCTCGGCGAAGCAGTTCGCACCAGTGGTGTCGGTGACCGCCCTGCTGGCGCTGAGCCTGACGACGGTTTTCGGGTTCGTCGCCTATCTGCACGGCGTGGTGCGGCTCATGCGCGTGCAGTACCTGCTCGAAGCGGTCGCCACCGAGAGCAGGCGAGCCATTCAGGAGAACTTCCCCCCGGCATCGGCCTACGTTGACGCCGCGCCGCCCACGCCGGACCGCGAACCGCGCCGTCTGTGTTACACCGGCACAGCCGGCGTCATTACGGCCACGGACCTGCACGGCCTGACCGAACTGTGCCGAAGGAACGAGTGCTGGCTCGAGCTCGTCGTCGGCGTGGGCGAGTACCTGGCTCACGGCACCCCCGTTGCGCTGGTGCACGGCGGGGACCTCCACGACCGCGATGTCACCGGGTTCTTCCTCATCCGCGGAGAACGCACGTTCGTGCAGGACCCGGCGTTCGGTTTCCGCCAGCTCGTCGATATCGCGATACGCGCGCTGTCGCCGGCCGTGAACGATCCGACCACGGGAGTACAGGCCATCGACCGCATCAGCGACCTCCTGGCCATCACGGGCAGCCGGCTCGATCCGACCGGGCTGCGGGTCGACTCCGGCGGCACGGTGCGGGTCAAGCGGAAGCTGCGGAACTTCGACGGCCTGCTCGTGCTGTCGCTGACCGAGATCATCCGTTACGGCGCCGACGCGCCTCAGGTGGTCCGGCGCCTGCGCGCGGTACTCGACGAGCTCGAATCCACCCTCCCGGCGGAGCGGCAGGGCGCCATCGCCCGTCAGCGAGGTCTGCTGGAGGCGGCGGTCACCTCCGCGCTGCCTGCGCCGTTTACCGACGTGTCCGCCAGGGGAGACCGGGAGGGTCTGGGCTGAAAAGCGGGCCAGGCTCAGGTCCCGAACAGCTTGGCCTTGGCGGCGGTGAATTCGTCGTCGGTCAGCACGCCCTGCTGGTGCAGCGTCGCCAGCTGGTTCAGCTGGTCGAGCATAGCCGACGACGGAGCAGGGGCCGCCGCCGGAGCAGGGGCCGCCGCCGGACCAGGGGCTGCCGGCGGGGGCGGCGCCTGCTGCTGTTCCAGGTCGTTGATCCGCTGGTTCTGCTCCGCCTCCATTTGGGACTGCTCGGCCTGCTGCCGGGCCCTGCTCTTACCCATCATGTACGCGCCACCGCCGACCGCGGCGGCACGCAGCAACGGGCGTCGCCGAACGAACATCGCTGCCTCCTCGTGGTCGCCCGGCTACATGCCGTCGGGCAGGGTCAGGCCGAGCGCGACCATGATCTCAGGCGCGGCGGCCACGAGCCTGGGGCCGCCGACCTGGGGCGCGACTGCGACCAGCACGCCGAGGATGTCTTCCGGGGTGGCTCCTTCGGCGAGCGCGTTGGCTACCTGCCAGATGTACGAGGCCGGGGGCGCGTCCATGGCTATCAGCGCGGCGATCTTGACCAGGGCGTAGCTACGAGAGTCCAGGCCGCTCTTGACCCTGAACTCGGTTCGCGCTTCAAGCCCGACGCCCAGAAGGTCGGGGTCGCCCTGGGCCAGGGCGACAAACAGCTCTCGGGTGTCGTCGCTGACATCTACGTTGGCCGGGGTGGTCATGGTCAGTATTCCTTTCGTGGCAACGCGGACGGGCAGCCGCACCGCACCGCTGAGTCGAACAATGGCGTTGGCTCCGTAGCTATGGCGTCACCCGCCGCGGATGAGCGGCCCTAGGTCTGGCCCGCGGTCTCGGGTACCGCGGCGGGCCTGCCGATCAGCTCGATCAACCCGAGCAGGACCAGCAAGACGACAACGAGGACGATGACGACCACCGCGGTGGGCTGACCCCAGAAGACGAAGATCAGGCCGACGAGGGCCACCGCGGCGATGCGCAGGATCCTGCGGTGCAGATACGTCCACTGGCCTACCGGGCCGGCCGATACCCCACGGCGCTCGCCGAAGTTCCTGATCCGCTCCATCCCCGACTTCAGGCCGGAACGCGTGGCGACAGCCGTACGAGAGGGACCGGTGAAGAACGCCCCGAGGGCGACGACCAGGCCGACCGCCAGCACGACACGGAGCCCGACCTTGAGGAAGTGCACGAACGCGTCGTAGGCGGCCGCGGCGGCATCGCTGGGCAGTACGCTGCTGGGGACGCTGCTGAGGTAGATGCTCCGGGCGATCAGCAAGCCGACGGCCAGGACCAGCATGGAAGCGGCGAGGCCGAGCCCGGCTCCGACCAGGGCGCGCCGGCGGCCCCGGGCCACGCACACCCCGGCGCCGAGAAGCACGAGCACCACGATGGGCGCGACGATCGGCAGGTTGCTGATCAGCCGGTAGCCAGCCTGCGCCTGCCCGAGATTCTTGGCCTCGAACAGCGCCACGGTCGGGTTGACGTTCGGGATGGCGTTGGCGAGCGAGAATCCGCGCGCTACCAGCTCCTGCTTGGCCACGGTGATGAGGGGGCCGAGGTTGAGTACGATCTGGCCGTTGCTCGTGCTGAGGGCACCGTTGCCCCGCCCGGAGAGCAAATTGACCAGCGACTTGTGCGCGATGGTGTTGACCTGCACCCAGGCGTTGGCCATGGCCTGGCTCGAGATGACCGTGTGCACGGTGCTGTGGACGAAGCCGGTCACGGCGCTGTCGATCTGCGGGGCGAGCGTCGTGAGCAGCGAGCTGATCCGGGGCAGGCCCCTGCTGTCGAGCTCGGCGGCGGCCTGGTTGACGATCGCGGTCAGGCGCAGCTGGCGGGCTATCTCGTTCGTGATCCTGTCGGTCAGGACGTTCTGGATCGCCGGGTCGCGGATCAGCGGCTGCACCGTCGCCACCCACCGGTCGGTATCGGAAACCTGGTTGCCGGCCCAGACGCCAAGTACGGCGACCGGAGCCAGCACGCAGCCGAGCACGATCAGCACGACGGCCACGGGGGTCCGCCAGCCGATGCGCCGCCTGCGGGCTACGCCCCGGCTGTGGAGCTGGGCAGCCTCAGCACGCAGGCGTTCCAGTTCGGCTCGCTCGTCCTGGCCGAGCTCGTGGCTCTCGGTTGCCGGTCCAGGCTCACCGCCGATGGCAGACAAGCGCACCTCCAGGGCTGGGCGTGGATTACCCATGGTGGAAGCGCCCGGCGTGCGGGGCCTCACCCATGGCGGATGACGACGGCCCGCGATGGGCGGCGGATTAATTGACCGTGGATGAGACCTCGATCACCTCGGCCGCTGCGATCGACACGTTCCTGGTGCTGCTAATTGGCGTCGGACCGAAACTCGCGCTGGTCCCGTTCCTGCAGATCACGGCCGCCCTGGACCGCGCCGCCAGGCGGCGCGTGCAGCGCAAGATGCTGAGCACGGCGGCGGCCGTGGCCGTGATGCTCATGGTGCTGGGCGAATTGCTGCGCACGTTGCTGCACTTCACGATCGGATCGCTATCGATCGCGGGCGGCGTGATCCTGTTCATACTCGCGGCCTCGATGGTGCTCAAACCGCCGACGAACGGCGGTGACCGCCCGGACGGGACGGATCCGATGCGGCTCGCGCAGTTCCCGCTGGCCGTGCCTTACCTGCTCAACCCGGTGGGCATCGTCGGCTTGATGACGATCTCCGCCGACGCTGGGTCGCTCAGCGTCTTCGCCGTGGCGTTCGGCCTGCTGGCGCTGGTCTTCGGACTGGATGTCGTGGTGTTCCGGTGGGCGGGCCGGATCAGCGAGAAGCTCGACGAAAACCGCATGCTGGTCACCGAGAAGGTGTTCGGGTTCCTCATCGCCGCGATCGCCGTGCAACTCGTCCTGGACGGCCTGGCCGGCGTGGGAGTCATCACACCGATTCAGCACTGAGCAGGACCATGGTGTCTCCGGCCTCGGGTTCCGGCGGGCCGGACCGGGTGACGGCGGCGAGCCTGCCATCCGCCCGGACCAGGAACAGCAGGTTGCCGTCGGCCGAGGCTCTGGCGTCCCTGCCGTCGCCGGGCCGTACGCAGATCCGCGCGCCGCTGGCGTAGCGCCGGCTCAGCTCGTACCTGGTCAGCTGGGAGTCGAACAGTGTCTCGCCACCGGTGTAAGGGGCCACCACGCCGTGACTTGGCTGGCGTGCTCCGAGCCCGTACACGGCCACGGTGACGACGATGACCAGGAACGTGACCGGCAGGATCTTGGTCGCGCCCCCGATGTGCAGGGCGACGAGCCCGGCGGAGAACGTCGAGGCGGTCGCCGCCGCGACGATGCCGCGCGGGGCCATCCACCCGGTGAACAGCCGCTCTCCCGTGTTCATGTCGGTCCTGGCCGTGGCCAGCCAGCCCACCAGCGGCCGGGTGATCAGCACCAGGACCGCGGCCAGACCCAGCGTCGGCAGCCCCAGATGGCGCAGCGACGCCGGGGTGACGGTGGCCGAGATGGCGACGAAGAGGACGCCGATGACCAGCTGGACCAGGGTCTCGAAGAACGGCCGCCGGGCCGGGACGTCGAACCCGCGCAGGTTGGCGACGGCCAGGCCCATGACGATGGCGGCGATGAGCCCGGCGTCATCGCGCACGATGTCGCACCCGGCGGCCACGGCGACCACCGACGCCAGCTGGGCGCTGGTGCCGAGCACCTCACCGAGCCGGAGCTTACGCAGCAGGAACCACAGCAGCGCGGCGCCAGCGACGCCGCCCGCCAGACCCACGCCGATGCCGAGGAGGAACTGCCCCAGCTGGTAGCCGAACCCGCGGCGGGTGCTCGCCACCACGGCGTGGAAGACGACCGCACCGAGGATGCCGCCGACCGGGTCGATCAGTGATCCTTCCCAGGAGAGCACGCGCTGGAGTCGTTCGGTGGGACGGATGAAACCAAGCAGCGGCCCGACCACGGTCGGGCCCGAAACCACCAGGATGGCCCCGAGCATCACGGCCGCCTGGCGGGACATGTCCAGCAGCGGGCCGGCGAGGGCGGCCCCGAAGACCAGGGTCACGGGCACGCCCATCGCGATCAGCCGGATCACGACCCGCCGCGTATGCCCCCGCAGCTTCCGCAGGTCCAGCGACATGCCGGCGTCATAGAGAATGACGGCCACCGCCAGCGACACCAGCGGCTGGAACGCGGCCCCCAGCAGGCGCTGCGGGTCGACGTCGGTGGTGACCGCTCCCGCGGTGAAGCCGGCCGGCAGCAGGATGATCA
>Ga0209168_10001191_pt1 | contig 21169 bp, 21 predicted proteins | sample Coa_R1_FD_187156 | JGI IMG/M metagenome (GOLD analysis project Ga0209168, IMG submission 187156) | Surface soil microbial communities from Centralia Pennsylvania, which are recovering from an underground coalmine fire - Coalmine... | ecosystem: Environmental > Terrestrial > Soil > Unclassified ...
CTCTGTTCAGTTGCCGCGGTGCTAACCTTCTTCATTGCCGGTCTCCTTTTTATCTGTGCTTCGAGCACGTTGATAACTTGGGAGCGTACAGCATCCCGTCCGGAGACCGGCCTTCTCATCTCATCTGTTTGCATATCTAGGGCACCTGTTGCGATGGGCCGGATTCCTGAATCTTGATTTCAAGCGCAACTTTTCTATTCTTTTCATCCACCGAAACAACAGGAATTGCGGTCACGTGGGGATGTCCCTTCTTGGCGTAAGAGTTCTCGATATTCTCGATTCCACGACGAACAGACTCTGTGTCGAAAACAGAGTTCGGCTTCATGTGAAGCTCGGTCCTTAGCTCGTCGGCCGACAGGACTGTCGTGCCGCTGAAATTGAGCTCACCCAGTCGATATTGTTCGCCAGGGCGGACATAAATGTTTACTGTGTATTCAAGTTTCCCCGTTCGTTGAGCAGCAATAGGGTCCACATCCGCGCAAAAATATCCAATGTGCTGAAACGACTCTTTTACACGTTCGGTGATTTCCAATCCCATGTCGCAAAACCGATAGGGGTGGTCCTGCACGTGCTTAATCGTGTCACTCGCCAATTCAGGAGTGAGTTTTGAATGCATCATGGCATATCCGACCGAATCTGGAGGCGAATGAGCACCACTGTCGCTCTCATGACGAGTCAAAAGGCCCTGCACACGTACCGCAAGATTCCTGTCGACATCACCATTACCGCAACTGCTTGCGGGCACGGGTAGGCGCGGAGCCGGGCAACTCGATTGGTCTTGCGCGTGAGTGAATATCCCTGGGAGTAAGGCGATGGTGACGATCCAAGCTTTCATCCGAGGGCATTATAGATCGGAGTTGTTGATAAATCGCAATATCACTTATTGAGGATTGGGCGGCGTCTCAGAGTGATAAAGGCCAGCTTGCCTCCCTTATTTTCGCGATGCGTGCGCTCTAAATGCGCTCCGTTTGTAAGTTTAGGCGTGATTCCTAGGGTTTTTAATGTCATCCACTGCTCTGCATGTCGTTAGAACCACGTTTAACCTATATTTCGAATCCTATAGCGCCCACCATTTCCATCCATAAGGGCTATCCGCATTTCGCTGGTATTCCGACTGAGAAGCTTGTCAAGGTTTGTGCGTTGCGAGCTGTCAGGTCCCAAACACTCCAAATCCCAAACGCGAACTTCGGGACCGGGGCGCGCCTCGCCCTGGCCCTGAATCGCGTTAATTCAGTTATTTCGACGGGATACACAGAGCATTTACAAAAGCTGTTACGCGGGCTGCTGGAAGATCATCTGAGCGGGTATCGGAGTACCCGCCCGGATTGACTTGAGCGCTGGAGTTGGGCCGGAATTATTGCCGACCCAAGCAGAGTTATACCGCGCGCGGGCCGCGAATAAAGTGGAGCACCAGCGAAATCAGCGCCACAATCAGCAGAATGTGTATCAATCCGCCGGCCACGTGGAACACGCCAAAACCTAAAATCCATGCTACCAATAGAATCACAAACAGAATGGTGAAAATACTCATATTGTGAGCTCCTTATCGAATAACCACTACCTCATAAGCAAGCATTCGATGGCCGTCGAATGACCCGAGATGTACTCCTAGAAGGCCCTGCACGAAGTTCGGCAAATAACTACAGAGCGGCCAGGGCGAAACTGAGTGCAAAGGGAGTGGCTGCTACTCGAATCCTTATACATCCTGCTGAAAGGAAGTCGTGTGAAGGGACTCCACAGACGATGCGACGACGGTATGCTGTAGGAATGGTAAGCGATTCACAAACGGAGCGAGTCGGGCTTTGCGCTGATTGCCGGCAAGTGCGGCTTATAACGTCAGACCGCGACTCCACGTTCTACATGTGCCAGCGTTCAGCCTGGGACAAGAGTTTCCCAAAATATCCGCGCCTGCCGGTGATCCAGTGCAGGGGATATGAGAAAAATAGCCCGGCCGAAATTTGATTGGTCAGGCGGGCGCTTTTTCGGGAGCCTTCAGTCCCAGTTCCTTCATTACCATTTGGAGGTCTTTCCAGGTTTCTTTCTTCTGACGCGGATCGCGCAGTAGAAACGCCGGATGATACGTCACCGCCAGCTTGGTGCCGCGGAAATCGTACCAGCGTCCGCGCAGTTCCGACATTGGGGCATTGACGGCGAGCAAAGTCTTGGCAGCGACAGCCCCTAAAGCCACTATGGCTTTAGGGGCTACGGTTTCAATCTGGCGCATGAGAAATGGCGAGCAGGTCTCGCATTCATCGCGCTCGGGTGTCCGATTGCCGGGCGGCCGGCACTTGATAATATTCGCGATATAAACTTCTTCGCGGCTCAGCCCCATGGCTTTGATCATGTTGGTAAGCAATTGACCGGCGCGGCCTACGAATGGCTCGCCCTTTTCATCTTCATCGGCCCCGGGAGCTTCGCCAATGAACATCAGATCAGCGCGAGGATTGCCCACGCCGAAAACAATCTGCTTGCGCCCCTGCTTGTGCAAGCGGCAACGGGTGCAGTCACCGATGTCTTCGCGGATCTGGCGAAGTGCAGCGACCGGATCGGATGAGGCAGCAATTTTTGTGGAATTCATTAAAGGTAATGTAGCGCGAGCGCTTTCGCTCGTGACTGCCGATGCCATGCTGACTGCTGGACCTGCTTGGCGATAGAAATCGTAAATCCCGAGATCATTGTAGTAGCGAATACGATCAGTTATGGCACGCCGAAGTTCCGGATCCAGAGGAGGCATTTCGGAATTGTAAACGGTGAGAAGCACCCTTCATTGCTAAGGGCTGGAAAAAGATCGAACCACAGAGAACACAGAGCTACACGGAGGACATACACAGAGAGAGAAGCCGGCCCAGTAAGAATTTCCCTGTCGAATTTCTCTGTGTAACACAGTGCTCTCTGTGGTAGGTCTTTAGACGCTTAAAACTGTGCACAGCCTTCGGAAACAGGCAAGCGGGGTGGTTGAGCTAACGTCCCGCAGCTAGAAGCGTGCTCTTCAGCCGTACCACACAATCGAGCACCCTCTGCGCAACTTCCCACTTCGTAGTTTCCGGGACGGCAATAGTTTCCGATTTGGTGATGATGGTCACGGCATTTCGATCGGAGTCGAATCCGACGCCTTCGCGAGAAACGTCGTTAACCACGATTGCATCGAGAGATTTTGCCTGGAGCTTTTTGCGCGCATTCTCGATCACGTTTTCAGTTTCCGCCGCGAAGCCGATGATCAGCTGCGATTTCTTGTGACGAGAAATTTCCGCCAGAATGTCTGGAGCGGGCGTGAGATCCAACGTCATGCGACTGGCGCGTTTTAACTTTTGCTCTGCGGGATCTGTGATGGTGTAATCGGAAACCGCAGCGGCTTTGATCACGATCGATGCTTCAGGCAAAAACCGAAGCACGGCATCGAGCATTTGTTTCGCAGACTCGACGGAAACCACTTCTGCGGCGGAAGACGGCTTCAGCGCAGTCGGCCCACTTACCAAGAGCACTCGCGCCCCACGGCGCAACGCAGCTTCGGCCAGTGCGTAGCCCATACGCCCACTGGAGCGGTTCGTGAGATAGCGGACAGGGTCAATCTTTTCGCGCGTTGGCCCGGCGGTGATCAAAACAGTTTCACCGCTCAGGTCCTGCGAAGCGCCGAGCGCCTCCATAGCCGCCGCGACGATTTGTTCATTGTCGGCTAAGCGGCCAGGGCCGGTCATGCCACAAGCTAGGTATCCGCTGCCGGGTTCGACGATCTTCACGTCCCGTTTGCGAAGGATTTCAAGGTTCTTCTGCGTTGCCGGATGTTCCCACATATTCACGTTCATCGCCGGCGCAACCACAACCGGCGCGGTACTCGCGAGATAAAGCGTGGTCAGAAAATCGCTGGCGATTCCTTGCGCGAATTTAGCGAGAACGTCGGCGGTCGCAGGCGCGACAACCAATGCATCGATCGACTGCGCGACCGCGATGTGTTCGATAGCAGAGTCGATATTCGGCTCTGCGCCGACCTCGCGATTGAACATGCCGGTAATAACTTTTTCTCCGGAGAGCGCAGCGAAGGTGAGAGGACGAACGAATTCCTGGGCGGAGTCGGTCATTACAACCTGAACGCGAATGCCGCGCTCCTGCAGCAGGCGAACAATTTCTGCGGCTTTATATGCTGCGATACCGCCGCAAACTCCGAGTGCGACTTTCATCTAGCTTCCAGCTCCCAGCCCTAGCTTCCAGCAAACTGTACTGCGCTTGCGAGAAATAGCAGCCGCAAACTAGCACCAACGTAATGGTCAGTTTTCCTGGCCCATGGCCTTGTCGAGCATTTCAGTGGCGACATCGACCGGCGACGCGGGTATCTCGGGCACAACCCACTTCACTTTGCCGGCCTTGATCTCGTCCTGCGCGATCCTGCAGGGCTTGCGCGAAATTGTCTCGATGACTGGAGGCGCGCCACCCTGCAGTTGACGCGCGCGCCGCGCCGCCACCAGGATGTACCGATAGTTGCTGTCGAAACCGTCAATCAACTTCATGGAAATCCCCCTGCGTTTACTTCACACCGGCTGCGGTTTTGCCGAACGACTGCAGAATGGGCTGGAGCCGTTGGCGAACATTTTCAAGACGGTACTGCTGTGCAGTGGCGCTCAATGCGGCATCGGGAATGCCCTTGCGCCGAAGCCGCTCCGAAAGCAGGATGGCTTCGAGTGCCGTAACCGAAGCATCGAGCTTGTCGTTCACCAAAATATAGTCGTATTTACCGTAATTCTCAATCTCGCGACTGGCCTCATCCAGCCGCTTTTGAATCTTCTCTTCCGAATCCTGACCGCGCTCGCGCAAGCGTTTTTCGAGTTCGAAACGGTTGGGCGGAAGAATGAAAATGCTTACGGCATCCGGGATCTTGCGCTTGATCTGGGCCGCGCCCTGCACATCGATGTCAAGCAATAGATCGCACCCGTGCTCTTCCGCTTTCTGAAGAAAGCAGCGTGCAGTTCCGTAGTAATCGCTTTCGAAAACTGTCGCGTACTCCAGAAACTGGTCGTCGCGAATCATCTTTTCGAATTGCTCACGGGAGATGAAAAAATACTCCCGGCCATTCTGTTCACGCCCGCGCGGTTTGCGCGTGGTGTAGGAAATGGAGAACTCCAGGTTAGGCACACTGCGTCGAATTTCATTCACCAGGGTAGATTTACCGGAACCCGACGGCGCCGAGATGATGAAGACGTTAGTCATTTATTCGATGTTCTGCACTTGCTCGCGCGCTCTTTCGATGTCCGACTTCATGACCAGCCCGGCTTCAGTGATGCGGACGGCGTCTCCCGACAATCCCGAAGTTTTCGACATCAAGGTGTTAGCTTCACGATTCATCTCTTGCAACAAGAAGTCGAGTTTCTTGCCGGTTTCGCCCGAGGATTCGAGTAGTCCCAAAAAATGCTCGACATGATTTTCCAGACGCACCAGTTCTTCCTGAATATCGCTGCGATCGGCCAGCACCGCCGCTTCCTGAAGAATTCGGTCGGGATCGATCGCGGAACCTAACCACTCCTGCATACGTAATTTTAGCCGTTCGGCGTAGTTCTTGAGCACAGCTTCGCGATGCTTGCGTACCTCAGTGCAGGCGGACTTGAGACTAGTCATTCGTTCGCGAAGTTCGCGCTCCATGCCGCGGCCTTCTTCTTCGCGCATGCGATTCAGTTGCACCAGCACATGCTCGATGGCCGACATCACCGCAGGCGTAAGTTCTTGTTCGGAGGGCGCGGCAGCGGAATCGAGCGCGCCCGGCAAACGCAGGACGGCATTTAAATCAGGCTCTGCTGCAATCCCGGATTCGGCAGCTGCGGTGCGAAACGCCTGCACGTATGCCGCGACTAGCTGCTTGTTCAGGGCGAGAGGCGAGTTCCCATCTTGCTCAAAGGATAAATTCACATCCACGTGACCGCGCGCCAGCTTCTCTTTCAAAATCTTGCGTAAGCTCATCTCCAGCGCATCAGTGTTCGATGGCAGACGAAAATGGAGATCGAGAAAGCGGTGGTTCACCGATTTGATAGAGATGTTGAACGCAGGTCCGCCGTTCACTTGTCCCTTGGCTTGCGCGAAACCGGTCATGGAGCGTATGGGCATCAGAAATTTCTCATTGCGACTGCGTAGCGTGCCGCGGCAGTTCTATATCGATGAATTGAAGATCATACAACCGGCGGTAGGTGCCGAGTTTCTGCATTAATTCCTCGTGGCTTCCCACATCTGCAATGGCCCCATTTTCTATCACCACGATTCTGTCGGCGCGGCGCACCGTGGAAAGACGGTGAGCAATTACAACAACCGTGCGCCCGGACATGAGGTTCTGCAGCGCTGATTGAACCAGGGCTTCCGACTCACTATCCAACGCGGAAGTGGCTTCGTCGAGAATCAGAATCGGCGCATTTTTTAATAACGCTCGCGCAATGGCAATGCGCTGGCGTTCGCCTCCGGAGAGCCTCACGCCTTTTTCACCGATTACAGTTTCGTATCCGGCGGGCAGCTTGCAGATGAAGTCATGCGCCAAAGCTGCGCGGGCCGCCGCTTCAACTTCGCTTTGTGAAATGCGGGGCTGACCATATGCAATATTGTTGCGCAGCGTATCATTGAAAAGCACGGTCTCCTGGGTGACCACGCCAATCTGCGAACGCAGCGAAGAGAGCGTGACGTCGCGAACATCACAGCCATCAATCGCAATTCGTCCGCAAGTCACATCAAAGAAGCGCGGAATGAGCGAAACCAGGGTGCTCTTGCCGGCGCCACTTGATCCGACCAGGGCAAGGATTTCTCCGGCGTTGACTTCGAGATCGATGTGCCGTAAAACCTCACGTTGCTGGCCCTCAGATTCATAGTGGAATGAAACATCCTCGAGGCTGATCTTTCTGGAGAACGGCGGCAGGGCCGGCGCGCCTGGTTTCTCCTGCACTTCGTCGCGAATATCCATGAACTTGAAAATTTCCGAGGACGCGCCCAATGCTTGTTGAAAACTGTTATGAAAGAGCGCGAACTTGCGAACCGGATCGTAAAGTTTGAAGACGGCGATGATGAACGCGACGAAGGTCTCGGGCTTCATGAAGCCATGCACCACCTGTTGACGACCTAAGAGCAAAAGGAGGGCAACTGCCGTGGCGCCGAAAAAATCCATCAGCGGTGAACTGAGTGAGGCGGCGGCTACGGAACGAAGATTGGCACGGAACAAGCGGTGCGCGGCCTTACGAAAACGCGCAAATTCCCAACCCTCCATGCCGAATGCTTTTACAATCCGGTTGCCGGTAATCGTTTCGTGAAGGATGTTCTGGACATCGGCGAGCTTGTCTTGTCCGTGCCGCGTCGTGTGCCGCGTCCTGCGGCCGATCTTCCCCGTCGAAAAGATCATAAATGGCACAACTGGCAAGAGCAGCCATGCCAAATTTCCACCCAATAGAATTACGGCGGCAATGAGAAACACTAGCGTAAATATTTGCTGGAGAAACTCCGCCAGCACGCTCGACATGGCAAACTGTACGCGTTCGATGTCGTTAACAATTGTTGAAACCAGAGTTCCCGTGGTGTGCTTCTGAAAAAATGCCGCTGAACGGCGTAGCACAGAGCTGTATAGGGAATTCCGCAGATCGGTGATCAATCCGTAGCCGGCGTAGTTCACTAAGTAGGTCCCGGCGTAATCGCATAATCCTTTAAGAAGAGTGGATGCAACGAAAGCAAAAGCTACGATTGTCCAAGCATTGTGGAAACGGGACGGTACAAACTGCTGCAGATAAATAGCGTGATGAGTGCGTGGAATTGTGAAAAGAACTATGTTGTCGGAACCCGTCGACGGATTTAACACGCGTCCCAGAATTGGCCCGATCAGCAGCACCCGGAAGGCGTCGAGAAACCCGACACCCGCAAGCAACAGGACAGACGGCATGAATTGCCACGAATAGGGCGCCAGATAACGCAGAAGTCGCGTTAGTTGGCGCATGCAGGGCTCCCGTACGGGTGAGGCAAAGCCAACACGCGCTGTAGCGTAACCTGATGCCGAAAGTCGTTTCGGTTGGGTAAGTTGGGCATCGAGTGCAAGGCCCTATTCTACTTGAGAGCTCGCTCAGGAGCAGAGACATCTCAGGTACTCGCACATCGCATCACTATTCAATATCTTCACTGTCTAATTTTTGTTGAGAGAGCCCTGATGCAAATGAAAGTGGCGAGGCTGGTTGTAGCCGCAGCCGTATTGTTACTTCTATTTAATGCCAACCTAAGTCTGGGCCAAAGCCCTGGTGCAACGTTGTCCGGAACAGTTAAAACGGCGGCCGGCGCAGCCATTGCGAACGCGAGAGTATCCGCCAAAAACCAAGCCAGTGGAGCAATTGCTGAGGCTCAAACCGGGGCGGCAGGGGTGTTCACCATTCCAAATTTAGTTCCCGGAGATTACGAAATTTCAGTTTCAGCCAATGGATTCACCGCGGAAACGACCACGGTCACAATTACCTCTGAAACTCCTCCCCCCGTGAATATCGCGTTGGCATCCGCACAAACCGGCCTTTCGCTTTCGGATCTGGGTTTTTCTCCGGCACAAACCCAGGGGAGCGCGCAGGATCAAGCCAGGCTCGACAAGCGTTCGCACATGTTGAAGGTCCACCAGCGGCTCGGCCTAATCACTACTGCGCCGTTAGTTGCCACGGTTCTGCTGGGGGCGACTGCAGGCGGCAGGCGTACGAGTTCAACCGACCGTGACTTGCACGCCGCCCTGGGGACCGCAACCACTGGCCTTTACGTTGCAACCGCCTACTACGCCATCTTCGCACCCAAAATTCACGGTACGGAAACTCGCGGTCCAATTCGGTGGCATAAAGCTCTAGCTTGGATCCATGGGCCCGGGATGATACTTACACCCATTCTCGGCGAAATGGCTTTTTCTCAAAAAAGTAAGGGGGAAAAAGTTCACGGGCTTGCCAGCCTGCACGGCCCGGTCGCGATCGTGACTGCCGGAGCTTATGGCGCGGCTATTCTTTCGGTATCCCTCAAATGGTAAGAGGCTTATGAAGAAGATCGTCTTTTGGTTGATGGCTACAGCTTTGTCTTTGCTGGCCGCTACTGACAGCCAGTGGGTGCTCGAGCAATCAACTCTCAGCTATCACGTTTCCCACCCATTGCACCAAGTGGATGGCGTGAGCCATGCCGCGCGTGGCAAGGGCGTCTGTCACGAAGGTCAATGTGAATTCCTGATCGCGGCGCCGGTGAAGTCGTTTGACTCCGGCGACAGCAACCGCGACCTGCACATGCTGCAGGTGACTCGGGGAGGACAATTCCCTATGGTCACGGTGCGAACGCGTTTGCCTGAGACCGCAGCCGCCTCGGGCAGTATCCATGCCGATCTGGAGGTCGAATTCGCCGGGCACACCGCGCACTACAAAGATGTGCTGTTTCAATTATCTTTGCAGGGGAATCAAGCCAAAATTTCAGGAACTATCCCGTGCAAATTAACCGATTTCAAGATAGATCCGCCCTCGCTATTGACTGTGCCCATCAAGAATGACATCCCGGTAAAGGTGGACATGAGCTGGCGTCGGCAGTGAAGAAAGCCATTTTCCAATAGCAACACGGACTATTCCGCAGCGCTGAAAGTTTCTAATCCCGCGCCCGATCTAAGCCATCTAAAACATGCACATATCTTTAATTAGGAGCATGCCATGAAATACCGCCAGCTTGGCCGACATGATGGCCTCAAAGTTTCCGCCCTTGGCCTTGGTTGCATGGGGATGTCAGAGTTCTATGGGGCCGGTGACGATAACGAATCGATAGCCACGATCCATCGCGCGATCGAACTGGGAATAAATTTTCTCGATACCGCTGACGTTTACGGTCCTTATAAGAATGAAGAACTGGTTGGCAAAGCGATTCGCGGCATGCGTGACACGTTGATCATCGCCACCAAGTTCGGCATCGTTCGTGATCCCGCCAATCCGCAGGCGCGGGGTGTCAGCGGCAAGCCTGATTACATCCGCAAGGCTTGTGAGGGAAGTTTAAAGCGACTGGGAATCGACCATATCGATCTCTACTACCAGCACCGTCTCGATCGAGACACTCCGATTGAAGACACTGTCGGTGCTATGGCGCAACTGGTCAAGGAGGGCAAAATCCGGCACATCGGGCTATCCGAAGCTGGGCCGGAGACTCTCAGGCGAGCGGCAAAAGTGCACCCCATTACAGCGCTGCAATCCGAGTATTCGCTGTGGACCCGCGATCCCGAAGACCGGGTTTTGGCGACATGCCGCGAGCTGGGCATTGGTTTGGTCGCCTACAGCCCGCTGGGTCGCGGATTTCTCACCGGGCAAATCAAACGCTTTGAAGATTTTGCCGCCGATGATTACCGTCGCAATTCACCACGATTTCAAGGCGAGAATTTCCAGAAAAATCTCGACCTGGTCAAGAAGGTGGAAGAAATTGCGCGTGAGAAGAAATGCACTGCATCGCAACTGGCGCTGGCCTGGGTCCTGGCGCAAGGTGATGACATCGTTCCGATCCCCGGCACAAAACGGGTGAAATACCTGGAGGATAATGTGGGGGCGGTTGATGTCAATTTGTCTGCGGATGATCTCGCACAGATCGAGAAAGTTCTGCCCAAGGGTGTCTTCGCCGGGCAACGCTACAATGAAACCATGATGCGACTGATCGATGTTGCATGAGGAAGCCATGCTTGAAAAGATCAACCTTGCAGAAAAATTTTCCCGCATAACCGAATACTGGAAGCCTTACATTGCCGGCGAATTGAATGGCCAGCTGGTAAAGCTCGACAAGCTTAAAGGTGAATTCGTCTGGCATCACCACGAAAACGAAGATGAAATGTTTCTGGTGGTGAAAGGGCGTTTCCGGATTGAATTTCGCGACAAGACGGTATGGCTGGAAGAAGGCGAATTCATCGTGGTGCCGCGCGGGGTTGAACACAAGCCCGTAGCCGACGAGGAAGCCTGGATCGTGCTGTTCGAGCCGGCTTCCACGTTGAACACGGGTAATATCCGCAATGAGTTTACCCTGCGAGAATTGGAAAAAGTCTAAGCTGCTGAACCAACTACACTGTGGCAACCCTGTCGTAATCTATTGTCCGTCCGCCAGTACAGCACCTTCGGTACTGTAGCCTCACCCGCCGTTCGGCGAGACCATAAGTTCAAATCAAGCCGGAATTCTCTTTCCCCACATAGGAGAACGCCACCCCTGCGGCTAATTCGGCTTGACGTTGGGAACTCATGACTTTTGATCGCACCACGCATGAAGAAGAACCGGTCTGTACTGCCTGGCAACGGCTGGTGCAGACGGCGCTGATATTTTTCCTCGCCATTGCCCTTCTGGTTTTAGCTCATTACTTACTCGCTGCCCCTGATTCAAAGGCTCTGCGGCAACAGGTACATACGCTGTCCGAGCAGGTTAGCGAGCTTAAGCAAGAGCAGGCGATGCCCTCGTTGGTGTTGAACCGCTACCGCAATTCGATTTGCTACATTTTCGGCATTTATCAGGTTGGATTTCAAAGCGGCAAACCGGTGCAGAGGACGCGAATTTCGGGAACCGGATTTGTAGTTGCACAAGGGCTGATCGCAACCAACCGGCATGTGGCCGAACCCTGGTACGGAGATCCGGATACGGATGCTTTAGTTGCAAAGGGCGCCACGCCACGACTTGAAAAAATGGTCGCGTACTTTCCCGGATCTCCCGCGCCAATCAATCTGACGCCCGCCGCGCTCTCCTCAGACGGAGACCTGGCGATCATGCGCATGGAACACGGATCAGCGCTGAACTTGCGCCCGCTGCCCCTTGCTCTGGACAAGCCAAATGCTGGCGAACTGGTTGCGGTTGTGGGGTATCCAATGGGAGTTCTGGGCATGATGGCCAAGGCCCCGACACCGGTTTACGCGCGGCTTGCTTACCGGCGTGACGATCAGGGTGCGGCCAGCGAACTTGCGGCGCTGTCACTGATTCGTCCCTCGGCAACTTGCGGACACCTGGGCGACGTGGTCGGTGACAAGTTGATTTATGACGCGCCTACGGCGCATGGAGCCAGCGGGGGGCCAGTGTTCAATTCGCGCGGCGAAGTGATTGGAGTGAACGCCGCTTACATCGACGGGTTTGCTGGTGGCACGCTCGGCGTATCCGCACAATCACTGAAGCCGTTGATCGAGAAGGCCCAGAGAAGCTTCTGAATTAAAACCTAAAGTCAAAAGCTCACCACAGAGAACACAGAGTTACACAGAGAAAACCCACAGAGCACACGACCATCCTCTGTGGATTTTCTCTGTGTAACTCTATGTTATCTGTGGTAATGATTTTGATCTTACGCGGGGCACAAGGCCAAGACATTCAAGACACCACTAACTGGTTCTTTTGTGAAAGCCTTTGAACCATCCGGCTTCGCGCACGTATTCATCATTGAAGCGGTGGAGGCGTGCCGCCATAATCCCCGGCCTGCCTAAATATCCGACTACGTTCTTTTCGTCGTTTCGATCAACCACTGGAAGCCGTCCAATGTTATGCCGCAGCATTTTTTCTGAAGCTTCCTGGAGACCCTCGTCCGGATAGGTGACTACAACGTTTTGCGAACCTGCTTCGTGCACCGTCATTCCGCCAGACGGATCTTTGTCCAAGGCGCGCATGATATCGCCACGTGTGATTACGCCGGCTAGTTTGCCCTGCTGGTCGAAGACGATCATTGCGTGATGTCCAGTGACCTGCGGCTCGCCACGGGCAATGCGTTCGGCGAGGTCGCCAATTTTCATCGCTGCGGGAATCGACGGAACATCCTTGTCCATAGTTTGCGAAACCGTCATGTGATAAAGCACGTCAGCTTCGTATTCGTGAGGAATACGCAAGCCGCGGCGGCGCAACTTTTCAGTCATGATGGACGCGCTCGGCATCAGCAGCATGGCTATCCCGTCGGCGATGACGCTGACCAGCATCAGCGGCAGCACCGAGTTGTAATCGCGGGTAATCTCAAACGCAAAAATGATGAACGAAAACGTTGCCCGGGAAGCTGCTCCGAAGACCGCGCCCATCGCCACCAGCGCGAATGCTCCCGGCGAAAGGTGGGCGGACGGGATGATTTTATTCAGCACCATGGCGAATGCCCCACCCATGGCCGCACTGGACATAAACATAGGAGCGAGCAGGCCGCCGGAAGTTCCCGAGCCTAGCGAAACCACCAGTGCCACAGATTTCGCAAGCATGACGACGACCAGCAAGCCCAATGCCAGGTTCGCATTCAAGATGTCGCCGATGGTGTCGTACCCTACACCGAGCACTCGCGGAACAAAGTAGCCGATAATACCCAGGCCAAGCGCTCCGATGGCCGGCCACCACACTTCGTCGATCGGCAGCTTCTCGAACAGGTCTTCTGTCCAATAAAGCAGCCGCGTAAATCCAACTGCAGCCAAACCACACAATCCGCCAAGCAGCAGGTAAAAAGGCAGGCCGCGAGGGACGTCAAAGTCCATGGAGGAGACGCGAAACATGGGTCCGGCGCCGAGCAGTTGCATATGTACCGCGGTTGCCAACGTGCTGGCGATCACCAGCGGAATAAACGACCGTGACTTGAATTCGAACAGCAGCAACTCGATAGCGAGGATGACTCCGGCAATTGGTGTGTTGAATGTTGCCGACATTCCCGCCGCCGCGCCGCAAGCCAATAGGACTTTTCGCTCGGACGCGGTGGTGTGCAGAACTTGTCCAATCAGCGACCCGACGGCGCCGCCGGTTTGAATGATCGGGCCTTCCGCGCCGAATGGTCCGCCGGTACCGATGGCAATGGCTGCCGAAATTGGTTTCAGAATCGCAACCCGAGGCTCGATCCGGCTGCGGTTTACCAGGACAGCCTCCATGGCTTCAGGAATTCCGTGTCCCTTGATTTTGGAGCTGCCATATTTAGCCATGACCCCGACGATCAACCCGCCGATGACGGGAATGGGAATTACCCACAATCCGAGGTGGTTGTGGCGCGCGCTCAGGAAAGCAGCGCTGAAGTGGCCATAAAACGCGATATTGGTAAATAGCCCAATTAATTTGTAGAGCAGAAACGCAATGCCGCCCGCGAGCAATCCTATGGCGGCAGCCAGAAACGAAATCATGACCAGGCGGAAGGGCGCCGTCGCCAGCGGTTGTTGCTCCGCAGCGGTGTTGATGCCAGTGACTGACAATTGGGTCTTGGCGTCGGCTGGAGGCGCACCGCTAATGCGGGTGGATGGAGGATTGCTATCTTGCATTGGGATTTATTTAGTTCCTTTTTTCGAAGTGCGGAATCTCTTACTCTCCTGCAAAACGCGGCGCAATGCTTCGATGAGCTCGGGTCCACGGGTGGACAATTCGGTGCGATGGTGCAGTACCAGTTCGCGGAGTACTCTTTCGCCCGCTGAGGTGAGGACCACCAGCACCTCGCGGCGATCGTGTGTGCTACGCTGCCGGCGCACCAGGCCGCTTGCCTCCAGCCGGTCTACCAGTTCAACCGCGCTGTGGTGCTGAATTTGCAGTTGCTCGGCGAGTTCTCCAATGCGGGACCGGACATTCGGAGGCAGACCCTTCAGCGCCAGCAGCAATTGATATTGCCGCGGCTCCAGATCTGAACCGCGTACGGCAGCGTCGCTGAACTTCAAGTAGCGACGAATCTGGTGACGAAACTCTGCTACCGCCTGGTAATTCTCAATCTTCAAAGTCGTTTTTAGGCGGCGGATTATATCCCGCCCTGTATCCTTTTCTTACATCGTATCACGACATATATTGGCCAGCTAAAAATGACGCCATGACCACTGGTCTTAGCCGGGCTTTGCCGTTTACAATCCCATTTTCTCTACAGCGACAGGAGCCTGAATTGATCGCACGCTACACGCGGCCCGAGATGGGCCGTATATGGAGTGAAGAAAACCGATTCCGTACCTGGCTGAAAGTCGAAATCGCCGCCACCGAAACTCTTGCCGAAGCGGGGATTGTGCCTAAAACCGCCTCCAAAGCGATCCGCGAGCGGGCCGATTTTAAAGTCGAGCGCATTAACCAGATCGAAGCTGAAGTGCGCCACGATGTAATTGCCTTCACCACCGCGGTCGCGGAGTTCGTCGGACCCGAATCACGCTGGTTTCATTACGGATTGACCTCCAACGACGTGGTTGATACTGCGCAAGCTCTCCTCATCAAAGAGGCCTCGGCCACCATAGCCGCCGATCTTCGGCAACTCGAGAAGGTACTTGAAAAGCGCGCCTGGGAGTTTAAAGACACGCCCATGATCGGTCGTACCCACGGCATTCATGCCGAGCCGATCACTTTTGGATTTAAGCTGGCAAACTGGTACGCCGAGGTGCAGCGCGACATCGAACGCTTCGACCGCGCGGCCGAAGAGATGCGCGTCGGCAAGTTTTCCGGCGCAGTAGGCACATTCGCCCATCTCAGCCCTGAGCTCGAAGAAAAGATGTGCGCACGCCTTGGACTAAGAACCGCAACCGGCTCCTCACAGGTTATCCAGCGTGACCGCCACGCCAACTATCTGGCGACGCTCGCCGTCATTGCCTGCACTCTGGATAAGATCGCTACCGAAATTCGTCACCTGCAGCGTACCGAGGTCCGCGAAGCTGAAGAATTTTTCAGCGAAAAGCAAAAGGGATCGTCGGCAATGCCGCACAAGCGTAATCCCGTGACCAGCGAGCAGATCAGCGGCCTGGCACGGGTAGTGCGCTCCAATTCGCAAGCCGGATTTGAAAATGTTGCCCTTTGGCATGAGCGTGATATTTCGCACTCATCGGTGGAGAGAGTCATCCTGCCTGACTCGACTACCCTTGTCGATTACATCCTGAGCAAGACGAAAAACCTGATTGAGACCATGTTCGTTTATCCCGCGCGAATGAAAGCCAACCTTGAAAGCACCGGCGGCCTGGTCTTCAGCGGACAGCTCCTTCTGGATCTGGTTGAGCATGGAGTTTCCCGCGAAGATGCTTACCGAATAGTCCAGTCCCACGCCATGCGCGCCTGGAAAGAGGGCCTCAATTTTCGAGAACTGGTGGCTGGCGATCCTAATATAACCGAGCGGGTGCCGGCCCGGGTCATCGAAAAGGCCTTCGATATAAAGCGGCAATTACGGAATATAGATGGCATCTTTTCGCGGATATTCAAGAAGATTTTGCAGCCCACCCCTGGTAAAAACGTTCGCGCCAAAACTTTGAAGAAAAATCAGAAAACCTCGCGGGTTTCCTGACCCCTTGACGCTGATCCGCATCCGAGAGTGCATGGATTTCAGAATACCTGCTGCCGCGCGGATAGCTGTTTTGGCGTTGCTGGCCAGTTCCCTTGCGATAGCTCAAGTCGATAGCACTAAACCGCAAACCTCGGCAACGGTTTCCCCGCAAAGCGCAGCCCATGCGGTCGGGGACGAGCCGTCAATAGCGGAGTTGGAAGAAAAGTCATGGCTCATTCTTCAATCCGGATTACACAGCAAAAGAGTGGCGCAAAGAGAAGGGGCTGTGAAAGCCATTTCGTTGTTGCAAGGCAACCGCCAAGCTGTCCGGTTTGCGCTGCGGGCTTTGCGCGATAAGAACCCGAAAGTACGCGCGGCAGGAGCTGCGACTTTGGGCGAACTGAACGCTACAGGTACAATCCCCGCGCTAAGGGCCATGCTCTCCGATAAAGATGCAGCGGTGATGCTCGCATCGGCCCACGCTCTCTATCTGATGAAAGATCCCGCGGCCTTTGAAATTTATTACGCCATTTTGATGGGAGATAAAAAGACCAGCGCCGGCATGATCCAGGCACAGGTCGACCGTTTGAAAGATCCCAAGCAGGTGGCGCAGATGGGTCTGCAAGAGGGTATCGGCTTTGTTCCTTATGCGGGGATGGGGTATGAAGCTTATCGGCAATTATTGAAGCACGATAGCTCGCCTGTGCGCGCGGCAGCCGCCCGCTTCCTTGCTCTTGATCCCGATTCCATTTCTGAAGACGCGCTGATCCAGGTTGCCGTGGCCGATAAAAACACCATTGTGCGCGAAGCCGCGCTGGATGCGCTGGCTCAGCGGTCCGATCCCAGATGCATCGAGCGACTGGCAATAAGCCTGGATGAGACCAAGTATCCCGTACGCTATCGCACCGCCGCCACGATCATTCGACTAGCCAGCGACAATCGTCGTAAACCGCCTGCCAAATGAACACGTCCGGGAAACAATTGAGATCAGAGCCGCTTGAGCGATGCTGCGCCACCGCCGCTCAATGCCAAACAAATGCAACCCGCCAACACAGTGAGCGGGAACTCCACTCCCCCGGGATTAAAGAACCCATTCCTGGCATGCACCGCCAGAATTGCCACCAGCATGTCGATCGCAAGAAGCGCCGCCGGCAGCCGAGTGGCCAGTCCAGTGACCAGCAGAATTCCACCAACAAACTCCACGATCATCAGTACCACGGCCGCGACCGCGGGGGCCGGAATTCCCATATGGCCTAACATCCCCGCGACGCCGTGAAAACCAAATTTGAATACCTTTTGATATCCGTGTGCCAGAAACACAATGCCGACAACAATACGGAGAACGGCGATTCCCAGAGATTGAGATTTCCCATTGAACATTGACGGCTCCTTTGCCGGTAGTTGGCGAATTTCTGTTTACATCAGGATGCTACGCCGATTCTTAAGGCTTCAATTTTGTGTGTGACCATTTCAAGCAGGAGCTTCGGTCCGTTCGCGCACTCGCCCGGCCACAAGTTCGCCCATTTCGCTGGTGCTGATAGAAACCTCGTCATGGCGTGCCAGATCACGGGTGCGATGACCCTCAGCTAAAATTTCGCGCACGGCCGTTTCAATCGATGCCGCTTCGTTTTCAAGCTTAAAGGAATGCCGCAGCAGCATCGCGGATGACAAGATTGCACCCAACGGATTGGCAATTCCCTTACCTGCAATATCCGGAGCAGAACCATGAATGGGCTCGTAAAGCCCAACCTTGCCCCCTACGCTGGCTGACGGCAATAGGCCGAGCGATCCAACCACCGCGCCTGCCTGATCAGACAAGATATCCCCGAACATGTTCTCAGTGAGAATGACATCGAACTGGGTGGGTCGCGAGACCAGCGCCATCGCGGCCGAGTCGACGTACATATGGGAAAGCTGAACATCGCTGAATTCGGAGCCGACACGGTTCACAACTTCTCGCCACAGCCGCGAGCAATCGAGCACGTTGGCTTTATCGACTGAGGTCAATCTTTTTCGCCGCTGCCGGGCGAGTTGAAAAGCAATGCGGGCAATGCGTTCGATCTCGGATTCGCTATAAGCCATGGTGTCAGCAGCGCGGCGGCTTCCGGGCCCACCTTTGGTTGAGCGCTCGCCGAAATAGAGGCCCCCGAGCAATTCGCGCACGATCATGATGTCGGTTCCGCGCACAACGTCTTGCCGAAGGGGCGATAAGTCTTCCAGTCCTTTTAAACAAATTGCCGGTCGCAGATTTGCGAATACACCGAGTTCACTTCTTAGCCGCAGCAAACCTGCTTCGGGGCGAAGCTTCGCGGGATATGAATCGAAAGCTGGTCCGCCCACTGCTCCTAGAAGCACCGCACTGGAACTAAGACAATCGGCAATAGTCTCGGGCGGCAGCGGATCATTACTGGCGACGAGCGCGGCCCCACCAATATTTTTCTGCGTGATCTTCAGCGTATGGCCGCAACTGTCCGCAATTGATTGAAGAACGTGTACGGCTTGCTCGGTGACCTCGGGACCAATCCCGTCACCGGGGAGGGTTGTGATGTTGAGGAGCATTGAGGGATTTTATTCGCCAATGTGCATGACGGCAAAGCCCCAGGCTTTGCCGTCACAACACTGATGAAACCGGTTACACGCCCCAGAGATAATCTTCCTGTTCAGCAGGGTGGTCGGAAGCAGGGACGGAGGTCAGGCCGATCACGCTGAAGTCCGATGGTCCAACCGGGAACGGCTTTCGGGGCGATTCTTCGGCGCCGGCCGCAACTGCAGCCGCCTGGTTCGATCCCTCTCTTCCAGGCGGAATCCGGCGGCTTTCGCCAAACGCTTCCCGCACCAGTTCGAGTAAGTGATGATCGTGAACTGTCTTGATCTGATCCGCCAGGACCACAAACAGACGATAAACTTCATCGAGCTCGCGGCGATCAAAGTGATAGCCAAGCTGCTCGCATCGCAAACTCAACGCGTGCCGCCCGGAGTGCTTGCCCAACACCAGTTTTGAGTCCGGCACGCCCACCGACTGCGGAGTCATAATCTCGTAGGTCAAGCGATTTTTGAGCATGCCATCCTGATGAATGCCCGCTTCGTGCGCGAAAGCATTGCGCCCGATGATGGCCTTGTTGGGCTGGACCGGGATACCAGTAATTTCCTCCAGCAACTGGCTGGTAGGATACAACTCTTCAGTCGCGATGCTGGTCAGGAATGGATAGCGATCAGCGCGCACTCGCAGCGCCATTACGATTTCCTCGAGTGAAGCATTTCCCGCACGCTCGCCGATGCCATTGATCGTGCATTCCACCTGGCGTGCGCCATTAGCAACGCCGACCAGTGAGTTGGCGACTGCAAGTCCGAGGTCGTTATGGCAATGGGTCGAGATGATAACGCGATCTATTCCACGCACACGCTCATGAATATTTCGAATCAGATAGCCAAATTCTAGCGGGACCGTGTAGCCGACAGTGTCAGGAATGTTAAGCGTGGTTGCACCGGCTTGAATGACGGCTTCAAGCACCTGGAAGAGAAATTCCGGCTCCGTCCTGGTCGCATCTTCCGGAGAAAATTCGACGTCATCACAAAACGTACGCGCCAGGCGAACCGACTCCGCAGCCTGCTCAAGGCATTGCTGCCGCGAAATGCGGAGCTTGTGTTGCAGGTGAATGTCAGAAGTCGCAAGAAATACGTGTATGCGTGGACGGACAGCCGAACGCAATGCGAGTGCTGCCCGTTCAATGTCGTGACGGGCGGCGCGGGCCAGGGCGGCAATGATGGGCCGCGGAACTGCGGCAGCTACGGCCTGAACTGCGGCGAAGTCACCATCTGACGCGATGGGAAATCCGGCCTCGATTACATCCACTCCGAGGCGATCGAGCTGACGAGCGAGGCGGACCTTCTCCTGCACATTCATGCTGCAGCCCGGCGACTGTTCACCATCGCGGAGAGTCGTGTCGAAAATCGTAATTCTGGGGCTATCCATTTGAAGCTCCTGTTTAATTTACCTAAATGTTATTCCGTGGCAGATTGAAAGCAAAGCTTATTATTGTTGTCAAAACGCGTAGAGTTGCTAATATAAGTAGTTAAACTTATATATCATTGCAGTTTCATTAATGGAGATCTGAAATGGAAATCTCGCAGTTGGAGGTCTTCCTGGCGGTGGCGCGCGAGGGCGGCTTCTCCCGGGCGGCGGAAAAACTTTACCGCACTCAATCGGCCGTAAGCCAGGCCATCCGCAAGTTGGAGGCCGAAATTGGCGAGCCGCTTTTCGACCGCTCGACGCGAGACGGAGTGATGACAGATGCTGGACAAGTTCTGCGGGAATATGCTGAACGGCTGCTGAATTTGCGCGAGAACGCGCGCGAGGCGTTGGGCGAATTGCGTGAATTGCAAAAAGGAAAACTGGTCGTCGGCGCCAATGAGTTCACGGCCCTTTACCTGTTGCGGGTACTGGCGGAATTCCGGCGTCTGCATCCGGCGATCCGGATTGTGGTGCAGCGCTCACTTGGTAGCCAGATTCCGGATGATGTTCGCCGGCACAATTGCGAGTTTGGAGTGCTTACCTATGATCCTCAAGACCCGGAGTTGGCGTCGGTCGTGGTGTACTCCGACGAGTTGATCTTTGTGGTGCCGCCGCAGCATCCGCTGGCGCGGGAATCGCAGGTCAGCATTCGGCAATTGGGAGCGGAGTCGTTTGTAGCCCATATCGTTTCGTCCCCGTATCGCGAAAAAGTCATTCAGGCATTTGAGAAGCACAAGACACCGCTGCACATGGGAGTCGAATTGCCGACTCTGCAGGCTATCAAGCGGTTCGTAGCCATGGGAAATGGGGTTGCGTTTCTTCCTGAGATCAGCGTGGAAGATGAGATTGCTCGTGGGGAACTGGTGCGCATTCCGGTGCAGGAATTACGGGTGCATCGCAAGCTGCGGCTGATCTATCGCAAGTCGGCGTCACTTTCGCATGCCGGGCGCGCGTTTTTGAAAATTGCGGAATCAGTGGCGGACACGCAGGGCGGACGCTAT
>Ga0209168_10001192_pt1 | contig 21156 bp, 34 predicted proteins | sample Coa_R1_FD_187156 | JGI IMG/M metagenome (GOLD analysis project Ga0209168, IMG submission 187156) | Surface soil microbial communities from Centralia Pennsylvania, which are recovering from an underground coalmine fire - Coalmine... | ecosystem: Environmental > Terrestrial > Soil > Unclassified ...
AGTTGTCGAACGCGACCAGACCCCACGTTCCTCCCTCGCCGTTGACGTTCGTCACGATGACATCGCCGTCGATAAACGAACCGAAGTTGTTAAAAATAAGCTGATCGAGGTATCCCCCAGAGAAGAGTTGCAGATTGCCGCTCGTCCCCGGAAAGCCCGGATTGAAGAGGGTATAGACGTCCTGAAGCACGTTGACGTGGAACGTCGCGACCAGGCCGAAGACGTCACAGAGACGAGGCTTGTGCGCGTAAAGTTCGAGCTGCGCGCAGCCGGGACCGATGAAGCACTGGTCGAATCCCGCGAACGGCCCGAAGTCCTGAATCTCGAGTTGCCAGATCGCCGAGATGTTCGCTGTCGCGTTGAAGTCGAGGAGCGCCGGCTTCCACCACTCGACGTTGATCTTGAAGAGGTTGTAGATGTTCACCGTGTCGCCGTTGGCCCACGTGTCGACGCGCGTCGGCACCGCCGTCGTGAACGGGAGCGCGCCCACCGGGTTTCGCGGTTGAGTGAAGACCGTATTGGCCATCTCGCCGCCCGGCGGCGAATAGACGAAGGCGCGCGAGTTGCCTCGGGTCGCGTTCACGATGAGCGAGCCGACGCCCCAACCCGTCCCCGCAGGGAACGTCGCATTCCAGAAGTTCCCGGCCCCGCTGCGCACCTGGGCGGCGAGCGCCGAGATCGTGCCCGTCGCCGCCGCGGCCGGAAGCACGCCGACGAGCGAGCACGAGCCCTGCACGCACCATGGTGCGCCGATGACGGGATCGGAGTCGTCCAGGTGACTCGACATGAAATGAATCGTGGTCGTCTGCCGCAAGATGGGTTGCGTCGTCTGCCAGCGCCGCACGATCTCGCGGTAGCTGAGGAGCGGCGACGCGGACGAATTGCCCACGTTCGAGTCCGAGGCCACGCCGCTCGAATTGCTCGGGTCGACCCACCAATCGGGGACGGTCCACGAGCCGTTCGCGGGCGGAGTCAGCGTCCCGGGGTTGCCGGTGAAGACGCTCTGCCACGGGCGGTTGACGCGCACACTACACCGCCACCTTTCCCGCGAAGCTGCCGACGTTGCCGCCCGCCGGAAGCGTCAGCGTGCCGGGCGTCGTCGAGAGCGACCACCAGCACCCGAACGAGAAAAACCACCCGGGGTCGGCCTCGTCCTCGCCATCGATGGGCACGGGCTGCGAGAAGGGCCCGACCACCGCGCCACCGATGGGCACCGCGCCGTTCACGGGCGCGGCCGTCGAGTCGAAAAGCATCACGTAGAGCGGCCCCGCGCCCGCCATGGCCGTGATGCCGCCGGCGAGCATCTTGACCAAGCCCGTGTTGCTCTGAATCTGCCCGGTGCCCGCCGCCGCTCCCGCGATCTGCCCCTGATTGACGCCCGACACGAACGCGCTCCACTGGCCCGCGTCGTTGCGCGCGTCGGTCGCGCTGCCGTAGGTGACGCCCGCCTTGAACTCGATCGCCGTGGTCGTCGAGTCGGTGAAGTAAAAGCCATCGATGCGCACCTTGCGCGCGGCGCAGATGGGCACGTAGCGCACGGTCGGCCAGATGCGCACGAACTTCGTGAACGTCGCCTCGCCTACCCACCACGTCAGACGCACCCACGCTTGCGTGTTGACCGCCGTGCCCCCGGTCGGGAGCGGCGCCGAGAGCTGCAAGACGACGACGAAGTCGACCTCTTGATCGAGCGCCGGCGTGTCGACGATGGTCGTCCAGTCGTGGATCGCCTGAAGTCCTCCGACCGGAATGCCCGGCTCGCTGCCGACCGTGTGCAGCGTGACGGCGTTGCCCCATTCGTCGCGCGCGGCGCCGCCCTCGCCGCGCATGCGCACGGGGCCGTCCCATCCCGGCGCGAGCGCGCCGCGAGGGGGCGGGCCGTCGTGCCCGGGGTTTCTGGGCATGCGTCCTCGGCTGTCCACGCGCTAGCTCCACTTGCACGGCGGCGGCGCCGCCGGCGGGCCGAGCCACCACTGGTCAATCGCTGCCTTGGTCTGCGGGCTGTACTTGCCGTCCACCGGCAGGCCCACCGCTTTCTGGAAGGCCGACACCGCGCGCATGGCGCTCGCCGCCTTGCACCCGCTCGCGTTCAGCGCCTTGACCGCCGCGGCCGCGGTCGCGACCTTCGGGTTGCCCGCGATGCCGCGCAGGCCCGAGACGACGGGACGACGCGCCGGCGGGGTCGGGGGCGTGCGCGGACCGACGTGCGAGAGGTGAAAGCCGCCGCCGCCGCTGCCGGGGTCGACGATCGTCGGAGCGCCGGGCGGCGCGAAGCCCGGCGTGCCCGCGAGGCGCGCCGCGCCCAGGCTGTTGTTCGCGGCGATGAGGTTCGTAAGCAGCGACGAGGGACCGGGCGCCGCCGCCGGGGTCGCGCTCGACGGTCCGGCCGTGCCGCTCTCGCCCATGGCGAAGGGAGGCGCGGCGCCGCCGCCCGCGTCGGGCGCGGCCGCGGCTCCGGGGGCCTGCCCCGAGAGGTCGACGACGCCTGGCGCCTCCGGCTTTTGCCCGGGGAGGAGCTTCTTTTTCCAGGCATAGACGACGCCACCCGCGAGGGCGACGGCGCCGACGGCGAGGGCGCCCGCGTGCTTCATCCTACGCGCTCCACGAGCACGCGGCCGGCGCCTGCGTCGTGATGTGCGTCGCGAGCGCCGCCGCGGTCTTCGGGCCGTACTTGCCGTCGGCGGTCAGCCCGCCGACCAGGTTTTGCCAGGCCATCACGCTCGCCATGACCGCCGGGTTTTTGCACCCCTGCGTCCGAATCGCGTCGGCCAGCACCTCGCTCGCCGCGGCCACCGGGTCGCTCGTCGGCACGACGGTCGACGGGATGCGCTGGCCGCTGGGCGAGGTCGAGGACGGCATGTTCGCGGGAGGCACGCGCAAGCCCCCCGCCGGCGCGGGCTTGACGATCGTCGGCAGGACCGAGCCCGCCGGCTTTTTCTTCCCCTTGAAATAGAAGTACGCGGCCGCGGCCGCGGCGCCGACCGCACCGAGAGCGACGAGGGGCCGCTCGAGCACGTGCTTTTTGATCGTCTCGTACATGACGCCCCTTCAGGCGTCGTCGCGAGCTCCGAGCGACACTCGAGCAGGAGGGACCAGGGCGTATCGCCCGGGCGCCCGCGACGACAGGCTAGACCGTGTCCCCCTCGATGACGCCTTGGATCACGGCGTTCGTGCCCGCGTTGTTCGTCACCGTGATCGAGATCGCGGCGGCGGGCGCGCACTCGTCCATGTCGATGTAGGCCAGGCCCTCGCTCGAGAGCTCGCTGAAGGCGAGGAGCGGGATCGGGTCGCTCGACATGAGCTGCGGAACGTTCTGGATGCGGATGTCGGTCACGATGACCGACGCCGCGTTCGCGCCCGTCGAATCGAAGACGATGCGGCGCGGGCGGAAGCGCTTCTGCGGGTTGACCGTGATGGTCGAGGTGACCGTCGTGGCCACCGTGGTCGACGTGATCCCTTGCCGCATGAGGCGCGAGACGAGCGGGGAGGCAGGCCGGTCGAGCGCGAAACCGATGATGGCCGCGTAGACGTTGGTGGACGCGGTGCCGCCCGTGATCTGGCCCGAAATCTTGATGTTCGGCTCGCAGACGACGCCGTCGAAGAGCCCGGAGTCCGCTTTCTCCGAGAACATTTCGAACGGCTCCGGCGTGCTCGAGACGTGGATGGGATCGACGCCCACCTGGAGGTTGGCGACGAAGCCCGTCACGCCGCTCGGGATGATGAGCCGGCGGGGCAGAAACCGTACCTGCGGTTGGAAGGCGAAGGTGCCGTTGCCGTTCGCGTCCAGCGCGACCTTGTTGCCGAGCACGACGAGGCGGTAGCGCCGGTCGCGCGTCAGGCGCGGGTCCACGCCAAAGGCGTCCTCCCACTGCGAGCCTGCGGTGAAGGAGTCGTCGATTCCCGTGGGTGCCGCCGTCGTCATGGCCAAAAGTCCTCGCGTCGGTTGGGGTGGATTCGCGTGCCCGGCGTCAGCGCCGGCGTGGCTTCATCTCGGGTCGGCCGGTGTCGCCGCTCTCGCCGGCGATCTGCGGCATGTTGCGCAGCGGCCCGCTCGTCGGCATGCGCCGCTGCGTCGCGGCGCCCGTCGCGTTCATGGCGGGCGCGCGCATCGCCGTCGCGACTTGCGTGCCGGGGGGCGCGCCGTTCGCATCGGGACGCTGGAGCGCGGGGTGCGCCATCACGGTGCCGCTCGCGCGCACCGCGGGGTGCCGGTGCACGTTCGCGCGCTGCGCCTTGAAGTTCTGGAGCTGATCCGGGGGTAGGCCCTTGAAAAAGGCCTGGCTGTTTCCCTGCGCCTCCAAGTGCGCCACGAACTTCTCTTGGCTCGACGGCGGCAGCGCCGCGTAAAAGTCGTGGATGCGCGCCACGACTACTTGCTCGCCGCGGCGGGGGACTTGTGCTCGTGGACGAGGTTTCGCGTCGTCGGGTAGAGCCACGCGCCGAGAAAGCCGTCGGCCGTCGCGTGCGACATGGGCCCCCAGCTCTCGCCCCCATGGTCGCCGGCGTAGCCGAGCGCCGCGAGCGAAAGGAACGCCGTGAGGTTGACCGGCGCGGGTCCGACCTTCGCGACGGGAATCGTCCCGTTCGCGGGCGGGTCGGCCATGTAGCCGTCGATCGCCGCGCCTGCGACTGCGCCCAGTCCTGTCAGCGCCGTGCACGCCGTCGAGGAAATGTGCTTGCCGTAGGTCTGGCGAAGCGCGGCGGCCTTCGCCTGGACCCGCATGAACTTGTCTTTGAAGCTCGTGATCGCGTGCCCGGCCGTCGTCATCGTGATCGCTCCTCCGCGGGTCAACGAAGAGTCACCCTGACGCGGCCGCCCTTCAGTTCCGGTTTTTCTTTTTCCTCGCGTACCCGCCGAGCGCGTGCTGTTGAATCTCGGCCTCAAAGGGCCACGTCGTCGCGATGCGCCACGCCTGGCGCCACGTGAGCAAGCTTCCCGGCTCGCAGAACTCCCTTTGCAAGTCGAGGCACGCGACGCGCCGGAACTCGACCACCTTCCACGCATCGCCCGGCATGCAGGCGAAGCGTCGCTCGATGGCCGCGACGTCCGTCATCCCGGCGGACGCGACGACCAGGCCGCGCATGCGCGCGTCTTCGCGCGCGTAGTCAAACCCCTGGCCGAACGTCCGTTCGGCCATCGTCAAGGCGTCATCCTCGAGACCAACCGTAGCCCGGGCCCCAGCTTGACCACGAAGACGGCCGCGCCGCGCGCGGCGCCGACGTGCACGCGCCAGCCGTCGTCGAGGCGCTCCACCTTGCCGATGAGGCACCCGAGCTCGCAGCAACGCTCCGCGATGCGCACGAGCGTCCAGCCCCGCCCCCGAAAGTCGAGCGAGAGCCGCATGAGCGGCAGGCGCCGGAAGTACAGGGGGGTGGGGGGCGGCGGCGCGGGCGGCGTTTCTTGGGAAGAACGGCGTGCGCTGTTTTTGGGCACGGGTCACCTACCCGCACCGCCGCCTTCCCGTGACGACTGTACTTTACCCCCGTTTTGCTCCGAAAAAACGGGAAGGGTCTCCTTTGCCAGCCAGATTGCCCGCATGCCGACGCCTCTGGCCCGCGCGAGGGTCGCCTCGCTCCTCTTCCCCCTGGACCGTTGGGACATCGACGGCGCCCTCTCGTGGGCGACCACGAACGGGTACGCGTCCCGCAAGGTGGACGTCACCGCGCGCTACATTCGCCTGCGTCAGAAGGACCCCGCGACCTTCGTGCGCGGGAGCTTCCGGACGATCCACCTAGGCGACACAGGCGTTCGCGCGATCGTCGGGCGGCCCCGGTGAGAAGCGGGCGAGCGTCGCCCGCCACTTGCACCAGACGCGTTCGAGCGCCTTTTTCGGGTCGCCGTTCGCCTTGTCGAGCTCGTAGTAGGCGATGCGGAACGCCGCGCGCTGCGCGATGGCCTCCACGTCTTCGAAGAGCTGCGCTTTCGCCCGCTCGGGGTCATCGCCGCAGAGCTCCGCGACGAGGCCCGCCTCGTCCGCGTTGGGACGGACGCTATCCACCTCGCCCGTGTCGGGGTCGCTCCGCGGGAGCCAGGACGGGTCGGGGAGCTCGCCCAGGACACCGAGCAGCGACATGCACGCACCTTCGGCTTGCGCCGCCTTCGCCGCGCCGCGCACGCGCCGGCGCTCGCGGGGCTCGGCCGCGGCGACGAAGACGGCGCCTTGGACGATGCGCCAGCGCGGTTGGACAACGTCTGGCTCGCCCCGGCGCGCGAGCCGGAGCCACTTGTGCGTCGCGTAGGCCCACGTCTCGTCGACCATGGCGGCGAAGCGCTCGGCGTGCGCGTCCGGTCCGTCGTCGTCGCGGGTCGCGCAGCGCATCCTCAGCTCGTCGAGCGCTTCCCCTCGGAACTCGAACTCGATGCGCGTCACGTCCGCCTTGCCATCCCACCCGTTGCTTTTCCACCACGTCTCCTCGCTCTCGCGCTTGTCGGGGCTTTGCGCCCGGAGCTCGAGCCGCTTGTCGTAGAGGCGGCACGTCACGGCCGTCCGCGTTCCGAACTGAAACCCCGTGAACGTGTCGCCCGCGTGCATCTCGGCCAGCACGCCCCCATCGCCGTCGGGGATGAGCCGCACGAGGTTTCGTTTCGACAGGCCCCAGACGACGCCTTGCTCGGTGTGCGTCTCGCCTTGCGTGTCGGTCTTTTTCTTTCGCGACACGTGCGGCTCGCCGTCGTGGCGCACGGGCTTGAGGCGCACGCGGCGCTGCTTGATGAAGGCGCGCCGGTCGTCCGCGCGAAGATCGAAATCGGCCACGTCGACGCAAAGGTCGGTCCGCCCGAAGCGGCCCTCGTGCACGACGCCGAGCTCGCGCGCGAGCGTCCAGCCCTCGGCGATGGCTTTGCGCCATCCCATCGCTCCGAGCTCGATGCCGGACACTTCCACGCGCAGCGTCCAGCCGCAGGCCTCGCCTTCGGCGCCGGGGCCCCGCTCGAGCACCGTCGCGCGCGCGAGCGCGTTCTGAAGGAGCCACTTTCCTTGCCGCGCCGGGGGGTGGAGCTTCCACGCCCCTCCGAAGGCGCGGCCGATCGCGACCGACGCCGGTGCGTCCGCGCGGACGGCGGACGCGGCGCGCGCGCGCAGGATGCGCAGCGCGTGCTCCGAGAGCTCCACCCGGAAGGAGAGCTCGAGCCAATCGACGCGCGCGCCGACCGCCTTGGAGTCTCTACTCCGTCTCAACAGCCACCCCTTCCCGCTCGGCCATCGCGCGAAGCGTGGTGTTCGCTTCGGAGAGCCAGGCGAAGGGGCCTGCGACCAGGCGATCGGTGAGCTCGCGGCGCAGGTCAACGACCTGCCATCGGCCGGGGTTGAGCGGCCAGACTTCGAAGGGGGGCGCCTTGAGCGGCTTGACCGCCTGGGCCCTCGGCACGAATGCCTTGGGCTCGGGTGGCAGGCCGAGGCGCGGGGGCTCGACGTGGAAGGTCTCGCGCCAGAAGGCGCACTCCTCGGCGGACCACACTTCGCCGTCCTCGGTCGTCCGGTCCTCGGGCGACATGCCGTCCGCGTAGAGCGAGCCCGCCATCGCCGGCGACCACTCGCGCGCGACCTCCACGAGGGTATCCCATGCTTCATCGGCGGCCTTGTGGGCGGACGCGAGCTTGACGCCGGCGACGATGGCGAGGCGCGCGGCCGAGGAGCTCTCGCGCTGCGCCCGGTAGCGCGCGACGCCGGCTTCGCCCGCCTCGACGGCCCGCGCGTGCTCTCGCCGGCGCGCCGTGGCCCTGCGGAGCGCCTCGAGGTAGCGCCGTTCGGCCGCGAGAAAGGCCTCGTGGGTCGCCTGGGCGGCGCGCACGGCGGCGTCCAGCAGCACGAGCGCCGCCGCGTGCATCGGGTCGAGCCCGTGCCGAACGGCGTCTTCCGAGATGCGTTCGAGGAGCACCGGCAGCTCTTTGCCGAGCCGCGGCGCGGGCGGGGAGGCTTCGCCTCCCCTGCACCCCTCCGGACGACCGGCGCCACCGGTCGTCTCGCCTCTTGCGCTGCGCATCCCGCTCTCTCCGCTTTCCCGTCCGGGACCCGCCCGGGCGGTTGTGCGTTTGCCCAATGAATTCGTGTCGTAAGTGACGGTTATCGCTCGGGAAAGCTCCGTTCGCTACGGACATTGCGGGGGGTGTTACAAGGGCCCCCCGCCACGGTTTTCGCGATGGCCCCCCACACACGCCCACCTCTCTTTCCTCCTTCGTGAAGGTCGATGGGCTCGCGGGCGTAGACGCGCAGGACGGCGAGCACGTGCCGCTGCGCCGGCGACGGATGAGCTTCCGCGCCGCGAGGGTTTTCGTCCCTTGCCGCACATAGAACCTCTGCACATGCGAACGGCCGCCTCATGGGTTGGCCTCGAAGAACGCGCGCGCGAAGCCCTCGGGCGTCACCGCGCGATCGGCGGGCGTCTGCGCGAGACGAAGCTTTCCCGCGATCGGCCGCACGAACGGCCCGCGCCTCGGAAGGGCGAAGTCACCCCAGATCGCGGTGCGCTTGGTCCACGGGTCGCCGAAGTCGCACGGCTCGAAGACGTCGCGCGGCGTCCCGAGCCACATCGACAACTTGCCGACGGGATTCTCGAGCGCCCACCAACGCGGCCGCGTCTGAAGCACGATGCGCAGGCACGCGTTGACGCACGCCATTCCCTCGACGAAGTCGCGCGGCTTCGTTGCTCCGTTTCGCACAAGAGAGAACTCCGTGCAGGGCGGCGCCGCGAGCACGCCCCAGACGTGGCCCTTTTGCACGAAGGTTCGGACGTCATGCTTGGGGAGCGTGACGCGCACGACGCGATAGCCGGCACGCCGGTACGGCTCCGACCACGCCCCCGACCCTGCGCACAAGTCGAGGACGACGCGCGACGCCGGCGGCGGTAGTACCCCGTCGACCGCCGGCGGGGTATTACCAGGTCCTCGGCCAGCAGCTCGGGTATTACCCGAGCTCGGCGCTCGAGCAGGTATTACCCCGCCGGCGACACCTGGAACGGTACTACCGCCGCGATCGCCGAGCGCGCGCCAGAGGAGCCACGGCCCGAGCGAACGCGGGCCGTGCTCCTTCAGTTGCAGCGCTTCGAGCGTCGCGCGCTCCTCGTCGGTGACGCGGACCGAAAAGACGGCTCCGCGTCGCCCTTCGAGCTTCTGTCGCCTCTCTCTCACGATCCCCGTTTCTTCATCCGCGCGACGTCGGCCGGCTTGACGTGGCTCGAGTTCAGGAACCGCGCGAACGTCGCCTCGCGCCGCCGAATCTCCGCGCAGACGTCGGAGATGTCCTTTCCCGCGTGCCCGAGGCGCGCGAGCGCGCTGCCCGCCATCTCGAACGCCCCTTCGGCGCCGGCGATGAGCAGCGGCGCGAGGATGCCGTCCGCCGACGTCGCGACGCGTTCGACCCACCCGAGCGGATACGCGATGCCCGCTTCCAAGATGCGCTTGTCACCGTGGGGCATCGCGAAACTCGACCCCTGCGGGATGGCGAAGTCGCGTTCGCTGCGTGCATGGTCCTCGGCGACGAGCATCATCGCTTCGATCACGCGCTCTCGGACCGTGTGCGGCTCGGTCGGAAGGACCGCCTCGACGCGCTCGCGCAGCTCTTCCGGCGTCACGGGTGCACCTCGTCGGCGGACTTCGTTCCCTTGGGCGGCGCGAGCTTGGGGATGCACTTGCGGTGCACGCCGGCGAACGCGTCCGTGCTCGTCATCCCGCGCGACACGATCGCGAGCGAACAGCACCCGATCCCGCACGCGACGCAGACGAGGTCATCGCGCTCGGTCTCGATGACCCGCACGACCATCGCGATCACGACGCCGGCTCCGCGGCCGCGCCGTTCGCCGTCGTGGGGAGGGTCGTCTGCTCGGCCTTGGGCTTGCGCGGACGGCCGCGCGGCTTTTTCTCCGCGGGCTTGTCGAATGGCACCCGCAGGACGCGCGCCTCGAAATCCTGCGCGACGAGCTGAAGGCGCTTACTCATCACCAAGGCAAGGCCCGCCGTCTCGTCGTCCTTCTCGGCCAAGGCATCCGCCGCCACGCGGTCGAGGCGCATCGCCGCACCCGCCAACTCGGCGTGCAATGCCTCTTTCACGGTCGCTTGGTCGTTGTCCCTCATCGTCTTCATCGGGGTCCCTCTCTTTCGGTTCGTCGTAAAACGCGAAGTGGTCTTTCGCCTCGAGCTCGGCCAGGACGGCGAGCGAGCGCGCATGCGCGACGAGCGCGACGTCGTACGCCGCGCGCGTCTCCTCGATGCCGCGCGCGGCGAGCAGCGCGCCCGTCGAGGCGATGAGCGCGCGCCATTCGCGCACCGCCCGCCGCGCCGTCGAACGCGCCATCATCGGGGCCATCGCTCCGCCGCGTCCACCGCGACCTGCAAGAGCGCCACGAACGCGCGCGCCTTGGCGGGCGAGAGCTCGAACGCGCCCACCGACACGTGCGCCGGGCCCCCGTCGGGGCCCGTCACGCCCACGACGAGGGGTTGCGTCGTGCCGTCTTCGTGGTCGAGCGTGATCGTCGCGAGCTCGAGAAACTCCGGCGGCAGGCTGGCGCGCTTCACAGGGCCCGCCGATCGCGTTCGAGATCGAGTTCGGCGAGGAGCTCCAAGAGCGCTTGGCGCAAGCTGAGCAACGCCGAGCCGCTCAAGGCGCGGACGTTTGCGCGCAAGCGTTCCAGCTCCGCGGCGCTCAGTTCGACGAGCGCCGGGGGCTCGTACGGCTTTTTCGTCAGGAACGTCTTGCACGGGCAGTGGATGCACCCGTTCGGGGAGGGCCCGAGCTGGTGCAAGTCCTCCGAGTGCCCGCAGTTGAGGCACGTCCTCATCGCGGCCCCCCGCGGTGAATCGCGCCGCAGCGCCAGCACGGAAGAAAGAGCACGAAGCCGTCGCCCTCGACGCTCCACGCGCGCACGTGGCGCAGCGGGCATCGCTCGGGGTCGCGCAGCCGGCGCGGCTGGACGAGGCCCGCCAGGTTCGGGGCACGGTCGACGACGGTCGGGCGCTGCCAGCCGGCGTCCTCCTCGGACGCCGGCATCGCGTGGGCGAGCGTCACTGGAGGTGCCCGCCCTTTTCGATGTCTTCGGCGAGGATGCGCCGGGTCGCGTTCATGGCCATCGGCGAACAGGGGTCGGCTTTTCGCAGCCAGGCCACGATCGCGTCGCGCTCGGCCAGGCCCGAGGAAAGCGGCGAGATGCCGGCCAGCGTGCTCCGCGCTTGCTCTTCGCCGCGCGCTTGCTCGTCGGCGAGGTCGACCGCCTTCATGTACTCGGTCACCGCGCCGAGAAACATGGCCAGATGGTCGACCGCCGCGCGGCACTCTTCGACGGCGGACGAGTGCACAGGGCACGCGTCGCGCGACGCGATGGCCTTCGTCAGCTTCCCGCAGAGCGCGTCGATGCGCTCCAGGCCCCGCGTCAGCGGGGCGACACTCGCCTGAATTTCCCGGCGTGCGGCGGTCGCCCCACTTGCCAGCTCAAAGGATGATGCCTCGCTACGGACTGCCCCGGATGTGCCCATGTGATCTCTCCCGCTCGGTTCGGGGGGAGATCGGCGTTTTTAGCCCTTGGCTTCGAGACCCGTGTCCCGCTCCGCAGGCGACGCGTGCCATTCACCGCGTTTCGCCGACTCCCCGTGTCGTTCCCATCTGACGGACCTCGGCCTCATTTGGCCCAGTCTCTTTTGCGTCCCGGCCTCCCATCTCCCTCGCTGCCCGGAAAATCAGCTCGCTCCGAGGATGCAGGTACTTCTCCGTCATTGCGGCCGTGGAGTGGCCCAGAAGCCCCTGCACCTCCGCCACCGTCCACTTTCGGCCCCACCACCCCATGAGCAGGCTCGTCCCGCACGTGTGCCGCAAGTCGTGCCAGCGCACCCGCCGACCGATGCCCGCGGCACGTAGCGCCTCGCGAAACGCGACGCGCGGAACCTTCGTCAGCTTGCCCCCGTGCGGCCCGACGAAGACGAGCGCTTCGTCCACCGCCTGAGGGAAAAGCTCGGGATGCCGGTAGCGCGCCGCGCGCGCCTCGCGGAAGGCCTCGAGCGCCAAGCCGAAGAGCGGCAGCCGGCGCGGCTTGCCGCTTTTGGTGACCATCCCGTGTTTGCCGAACCGCACCACGATCTGAGGCTCGTCCTCGTCCAAGTGCACGTCGCACCAGCGCAGCGCCAAAAGCTCGCCTCGCCGAATGCCCAGGCCGAGCGCGACCCGCACCATCCGCGACAGACCGCGCCGCGGCGCGATCGCCGCCAGAAGCGCCTTTTGCTCGCCCGGATCCAAGACGCCCTCGAAACTCTCCTTCGTCGTCGCCCTCGACGAACGCGGCACCTCCACGTCCTTGGCCACGTTGCGATCGAGCACGCCGAGCTCCACGGCATGCTGAAGGGCGCGCCGGACGATGGTCAGCGAATTCGAGACCGAGCTCGCCGCGAGACCGCGCGCGAACAGGCGCACCATCCACGCGCGCAAGTCGCCCTGACCAAGCTCCGCCAACGTCAGCTTGCCGATGGGATCGGGACGCATGCGCACCCGGATGCACGAATGGTCCGCCGCCGTGTTTCTCAGCTTCATCGCCTTTCGGAGCTCGAGCACGTGCACCATCCAGTCAACGAGCAACGTCCGGCGCGCCTGCGCGATGTTGAAGGCGCCGGCGTGCGTGCGCACCTCGAGCGCCGCCGATGCCTCCTCGGCCGTCGGGAAAACGCCGATCGTGCGACGGCTGCCCGGCAGACGCGCCCGAAATTGGTCGCCCTGCCGCGCCACCGTCCCTGTCCCCTTGGGGCGAAGCAACTTCGCACGCGCCCCCTGCCCCTCGGCTGGCGCGTGCTTCACGGTCCCCATTGGGAAGGGAGTTCACACGGGGTGAACCACCCCGTCACGTCACGAAGCGGTCTCGACGCTCAGTCGACCATTCGCCCTGGCCAGCGTGTCGTACTCGAGCGCCGCGCGTCCTGCCGCCGTGACGTACCACAGCCCATCGGCCCAATAGCCCCAGCCGAGACGTTCCAACTCGGCAAAGACTTCGTCGGGAATCGGCCCCTCTCCGGGTGGCCCCACCTCCACGAGCGCGATCCGCTCTTCGGGCGTCAGCGTCCTCACGACAAGGTCTCCGCTTCGTGGTCGCGTTTCACCAGACGCACGAGACGGCGCCACTGCAGACGCCATGACATCGCCCAGATCCACGTACCCATGATGCGCGACGCCTCGCGTTCTTGTGGGGTCAAGACACGCATACGCTTGGTCTCCATCGAGTCTCGCTCGAACCCCTTGCATCGGCGCGCCGGCTCGGGCGTCCTACCGCCATGATCCGAACTCTCGCGCTCGGGGCAGGCGCGATGCTTCTCGCCGCCTGCTCCACCACCGTCGTCAATGAACAATCTTCCGGATGCGCCTCTATCTCCGGGACGCTCACCGTCGGGCCGCTGCAACCCGGAGCCACTTCGATCACGTCGTTCAACGGCGATAGCTGGACCTTCGTCATCGACAAAGGGTCCGCCACCGTCACGAGCGCCATGAACGAGGGCCAGGCCGCGTGGGGCCTCAGCGGCCGCCACTGCACGGACGCCGTGTCGAGCTCGAACGGGGAGCACTGCGAAACGGTCACGCTCTCTTGTCCAGGCGACGGCGTCGCCGATGACCTCTCCGCCGTCGTCGACCTCATGAGCAACACCGCGAGCGCGACCATCACGACCAGCGACGCCGGAGCGTTCACGTACACCGGCAACGTCTCGCGCTAGCCCCGACGCCGCGCGAGCAGAAGCGCGCCCGCGGCCGCGGCGACGCCGCCGACGATCCACCACTTCTTGCTCGGCTTCGGCGTCGCCGCCGCAATCGCCGCCGGCGTCGCCGCCACCGGCGCAGGGCACGGCGGCGGGACCGGCGTGCCCGGCACGAGCCACTGGCCGAGCATGCTCGCGGTCGCCGGGCCGTAGTACCCCTCGCCTGCCATGCCGTACGCGGGCCAAAACGCGCTCAGCGCTTGCATGGTCTGCGTGCTGCTGCACCCCGTCGCCTTGAGCGCGTTGAGCAACGCCTGGGCCGGCGCGATGCGTCCGGCCAACCCCGAGAGTCCTTTCAATTGAGCCACGCGCTTTACTCCTTGGTAGGGTCCGAGATTCACGGTCACCGACGCCGGCCCCACCTGGACCGTGTCCGGAGACAAGTCGCCGTGCGCGCCGATGATGCGCGAGACCACGCTCGCGTTGAGCGCGCCGCGTTGCCCGTAGTCCACGCGGTTGTACGTCTTCGATGGCGAAGGGCCGTGCGTCGCGTTCCACTGCGTCATCGCCGCCTGAAGCAGCTCGCGCGTCGGGACGTAGCCCATCCCGTTCGCCCACATTTCAAGGTCCGCGCGCACGAGCGGCAACAAATACGCTTCGAACGGGTCGAGCGAGCCGCACGCCCTCGGCCAGTTCTTCGCGTCCGCGCCCGCGGTGCAAAGCTGCTGAAGGACCATGCTGAAGAGCTCGCGCGCATAGGGGTTGTAGTTCCCCGAGATCGCCGGGTAGGTGCCGCCGGCTGGATTGAGCACGCGGCCATCGAAGAGCGCCTGGAGGTCGTTGACGCTGCCGATGCGCCACCACAGCGGGTCGAGCCGCGACGGCGGTACGTCGTCGATGTTCTGGCGACGCAGCCCCACGTACGTCCACTCCGGGGCGGGCGTGCCGTACCAGCCGAACGCCTGAAAGAGCTGCTGCAAACCGGAGCTCGCGGCCGCGATGAGCCCTCCCGCCGTCGCCATCGCGGCGCCGGCGAGCGGCCCGCCGACCGCGCCCGCCGCCGACGCGAGCCCGCCGAAGATGTCTCCCTCGCTCGGCGTCTTGCCCGACGCGAACGTGGCCGAGAGCGCAAGGAGCGGCGCCGCCTGCGCGTAGACGCCCTGCGCCTGCCCGATGGCGTTTCGCACATCGGGCGGAAGCTGCGCCAGCGCGAGCTGTACGTTGGCCGAGCTCGAGAGGTCGACCACGCGCGCCTCACGAACGCATCAGGTAGACGATGCCGCCGATGCTCAGCGCGAGACCGATGCCCACGATGAGGCCCGAGCGCACCGAGACGGGGTTATCGCTCGTCGGCACGTCGACCCGCTGCCCGTCGTCCGGCCCCTTGCTGTAGTAGAGAACGTCCGGGTTGACGCCGTTGTCCAAGACGGCCTGGGCGTTCGTGAAGAGTTGCTTGTTCGCGAGGTTTCGCGGCCGAACGCCCGGGTTGGTCGAATCGTTGATCCACGCCTGCCCGCGCCGGCTCGGGTCGGCGCCCGCGTCGCCCGGCGGGCCCGCCGCCGTGTTGAAGTCGGGCGGATTGCCGTTGACCGCGGAGGTGAACTTCGGGAAGTGCGAGCCCGGCATGCCCATCGCCCACATCATCGACATGAGCGCGAGCTGCGCGTCTGCTGGCCAGTTCTCTGCGTCGGGGTAGACGCTCACGGCTTGCTGCCAATTGCTCGCGAGCTTGTTGCGGACGAGCGTGTCGATCGCGTCGTCGGTGAGCCGAAGCTGCGTCAGGCTCGCGAACGCCCCCGCGCCCCCCGAGTGGTAGAGGTCCGCGTTGTCCGAGACCGCTTGCCAGTCGGCCGCGATCTCGTCGGCCGTCGCCGGCTGGCCGTCCGACTTGTGCACCCACGGAAGCGAAAGCGCCGTGTGCGTGACCGCGTTCGAGTGCGGCGTCGTGTCGATCAGGTTGCCGACGCCGGTCGTGATGTACCCGTACGTGTCGGGGTACATGTACGGGATGCGACCTTCCAGGGGCGTCGTGAATCCCGGGAAGGCATCGAGCACGGCCTGGCGCATGGGCAACCTCTCCTTTCGTCGGTCAGTGGCACCCGCAGGGCGCCGGCTTCGGAGTCGCCTTTGGCGCGAGCGTGTCCGCGAACAGCGTCGAGACGATGTCCCCGAAGAGACCGAACGAGCCGCGCATCCCCCACAGCTCTTCCGCGAAGACGTCGGCCGCGACGAGCACCGCATCGAACGTGTCGCGCGGCGTCCACGGCACGTCCTGGGCGTTGAGCTCGAGAATGAGCTCGATGCCGCCGCGCCGCACCTCGCGCAGCATCGCGCGCTTTTTCGTCCGCGTGCCGCGTTGGAACTCGCGCACCCAGTTGCCGATGCGGTCCGCTTGCTTTTTCATCGGGTCACCCCTGCGTCGTAGACCGGGATCGCGGACGAGAGCTCGTCGAGCGCGCCCCGAAGCTTGGTCAGCTCGATGGCGGCTTTGTTGAGGCCACCGCCGTCGGGCAGCATCACGCGCAGCGCTGCCACGAGCGCGTTCAGGCGGGCCACCTCGCTGTCGACGTCCGCAACGACGACCGGCGCCTCGGCCTCGGCCGTCTTCGCGTCCTTGGTGAGCGTGGCGCACGCGCCGATGGCCACGACGTCGAGGCACGTCAAGGCGAAGATGAGCGTTTCGGCGCGCGCCCCCCAGACCCCCCAGAAGGGACCGACGGTGCGCAGCAGGGTCGGCGGCTTCGGCGCGGCGCCCGCGCCCGCGCCCGACGAGCCGGCAGTCGAGCCGCTGTCGTCGCCGCCGCCCGCCATCACGCGCAGAACCGCGGCGCCCGCGCTCGGCGTCACGAGCCACGCCGCAAGCACCGGATAGACCATCGCGGCCGGGACCTTGCCCGTGTAGACGAGGAACGTGCCGACGACGAGCGCCAGCGCGTAGAGAATGACGTGGGGAATGTCGAACGTCTTCACGGATGCACCTCCACTTGGGCCGGGCCCGATACGCCGCAGCTCTTCAAGGCTCCGACGCCGATGCCGGCGCCGATCGTTCCTGCGAAGCCCAGAAGCACGGCCAGCCAGAGCTTGCGCTTGAGGCGCTTGGTCTCCCGTTTTTCCTGGACGAGCTTGTTGACCACGGTCGCGAGCTCGCCGAGCTTGCGCGCCTTGTCGCCCACTTCCGTGATGACCTCTTCCACTTCGTGCTGCGTCGAATCGAGCCGCGGTCGCATCGAGTCGAGCTCCTTTCGAAGGTCGACGTTGACGCCCTTCGCGAGCGCCTCCACCGACTTCTGTACGCCGTCGATGCGCGTCGAGAGCTGCCCGCCCAGGTTCTTGACGGAAGCCGAGAGCGTCGCGACCTCGGACGCGAGCTTGCCCAGGCCCGCCATCACGTCGGCCGTCTCGTTCGTGCGGTTCTCCTCGCGCCGCTGCAGGCCCCGGACGACGGTCTCGAGGTTGCCGGTGCGCTGTTCGAGGGTCAGTGCCATGCGACCCTCGCTCGCAAGAGGTCCGCGAGGAGCACGACGAGCGCCGCGGCGAGAATCGCCACCGGCACGCCCTGGCGCGCCCCTTCCGCGAATTCCTCGAGGACGCTCGACGCCGTTTCGCGCACGGCTTCGTCCTTGAGGAACGCAGTGAGGAGCGAGCCGGCGTTCTTCACGGCTTCTTTCCTTGCGCCGCTGCCCGCGCGCGGTCGATCGCCATCTGCTGAGTGGCCGCCGCGTTGGCTGCCGCAGCCGCCTTTGCTCCAAGGACCTTGTGGACCCCGAACGTGCCGGCCGCACCCACGGCGGCGCCGATGGGCCCTGCGACGAAAAAGCCCGCAACCCCGGCACCGAGGGCCCCGAGGAGCCATCGCTTGTCGGACGAGGTCAGCAGATCGTTAGTCATCCGGCCGGCTCCGGCGGCGGCTGCGGGTCGACCGGGCTGAACTCGCCCTCGAACACGCAGCCGCCCTCGTGCCCGTCGCCCTCGACGTGGATGCACCCGCTGTTTTTCGTGCACTGCACCGGCGGCGCACCGGAGCCCTTGTGCATCCGCGGCGCCTCGACGGGCGCCGGCGAGACGAGCGCGTCGTCGCTGAACGCTTCCTTGACCAACCCCGCCGCCGCTTCGATCTCCCTCAGCGCGTCATGAATTCCCATGGTCCGCCTCGCTTTCGGGGGAAGCATGGGCGCCCGCCGCGCCGTTCGCGGTTTTTTCCGCATCGAAGAACTGGCCCACCGCGATGAGGTCGGCCTTTTCCGCGTCGGTCAAAAGGCCCATGACCTTCGCGGCCCGATCCTCGTCGCGCATGAGCGACGTGAAGAGCTTGCGCACGGCGTCGTTCACGGGCACCGCCTTGCCCGTCGTCAGGTAGCCGAGCAGCGCCCGCGCGCCCGGGCCGAAGTGCTCGGCGAAAAGCCGGTCGCGCTCGCGCTTTCGGTCGACCTCGGCCCGCGCGGTCTCCCGCTCGAGCGTCATCTGCGCGAGGTCGAGCGTCGTCTTCAGCATGTCGCCCCATTTCGCCCGCGCGTCGTTCTCCACTTGGCGCGAGGCCACCAAGGCGTCGGTCGCCCCCTTGAACATCGTGCGCATCTCGCGCGTCTGCGCCTCGACGAGCGAGCAGAGACGCCCGAACGCATCGCCCGGTCCCTTCGCGGGCAGCGCGCTCGCATGCTCCTCGGCCTCGTCCGCGCTCTGCGCCTGGCCGTCGACCACGATGCGCTTTTCCTCGCGGAAGCTCTCGCCGTCGTAGATGCGCGCCCGGTACGCGACGCGCCCAAACATCGCCGCCGCGTCGTCGCTCGCGACCTCGAGCAAGCGCTGGCCGTCCACGTTCGTCTTGTCGTCGTCGAGCGGCAAGGTGGCGAGCACGTGGCCCTTGGGGCCGAGGAGCTCCACGCGCGTCGAGCTCGCGGCGCGCGCGGCGCCGAGCCACTTGTCGAGCTGCGCGGCCGTCGTCTTCGGGACGCTCATCCGAGGAGCCTCTTTCGCTCGACCCGGTGCACCCACTGAAGGCACGCGATGGCGCCCGTCGCGAAGCCGACGACGGCGCCCGCGAGACCGAAGAGCGCCGTCGCCGTCGTGATGACGTGCACGGGTTGGGGCTCGGGCGTCGGGTCGGCCACGGCGCTCACCTCAGAATCTTGTAGAGGGCGACGACGCCGGCGAAGACGGCGGCGCCGACCAGGTACGGCTTGACCGCGTTCACGATGGGGTTGCCCGCGGGGTTCGGCTTCATCCCGAGCAGGCTGTTGGGAACGCCCACCCCTTGCAGAACCTTCGTCGTGCCTTGCAAAGCGGAGATGTCCACGTCCGGGGCCGTCGGTTGGGGGTTTTGGGAAAAGTCGACGGGCTTGCCGGTGAAGTCGGTGAGGCGCCCGTAGAGGTCTTGGAAGGGTTTGAAGGTGTCGGAGAGCGCGTGATAGACGGCGCCGTCCGGGCCCGCCGGCGTGATGTTCATGGCGAGCGAAGGGGTGATGTTGACGACCTGCTGGGCGTTCGATCGTGCGTTGTCGTACGCGTCGTTCGCCGGCTGCCAGTCGTTGGTGAACGCTTCGTAGCCCGCCGCGTCCTTCTGGACCCACGTGGGCGAGGCGTCCGCGTACGCCTGGCGCATCTGGCCGACCTGGTAGTCGTAGCTCTTGATGAGGTCCGCGAGCTCTCCGACGGTGGGGATTCCGGCAACGGTCATAGCGTCCTCAGAAATTCGTGATGCTCGCTTCTTGCTCCGGGCGCCACGCGCCGCCGCTCGCCGCGCCGCCGCCGAAGCCCGCCGCGCCGAGCGCCGCATCGAGGTGCGCCGCCGTCAGCGTGATGTTGCAGTTGGCCGACGCGTTCACCGTCCCGGCGCCCGAGAGGAAGTTCGAGCCCGTGCCGTTGCACGCCACGGTTTGCCCTCCGATCTGGAGCGTCGCTCCGAGGAACGTCGCCGCCGCCTTGCCCGCGCCCGCCGGGTAGACGAGGTGCGCGCCCGCGGCGACGTTGAGGGTCCCGCTCGACGTGTAGACGAAGGGGCCTCCGTAGGCCGTGCTCGTCGTCGTCCGCCCGTTCTGCACCGTCCACGTCGCGCCCGAAAACAGGCCCACGTTGCCGTAGACGCCTTGGCCCGAGGTGTTGAAGTTGTTCGCGACGAAGTCGCCGTCGACTTGGATGTTCTGGCCGAGGATGGGGTTGGACCCCGGCTGCCTCTGCCCGCCCGCATTGATGTAGAGGACCGTGCCGGGGCACGCGTTGGCCGCGACGACCTCGGCTTCGATGTCGTCGTTGAAGAGCCCCTGGAACCGCGCCGTGCACCCCTCGAACACCACCGTTTGCGAGATGCGCGATTCCTGGACGACGACGCCTCCCGAAAAGCGCGACTGAAGCCCGCCGCCGATCTGAATGCGCTGCACCACCAGGGGGTTGGTGTTGAACTGCGTTTCTTGCCGGCGTATCTCGCCGATCTGCACCGTCGGCAGAGCGAGCACGCTCACCGAGTCCCCGTTCCCCCAGTTGACCTCGGCCGGCGTCTGCGTCGTGAAGGGGAGGTTGTTCGTGATGGGCTGCGTCGTCACCCACTGATTGCCCGCCACGTTGCTGTAGGCCCATGAGACGGCGCCCGCCGTCGTATCGTCGAGGTACGCGCCGGCCGTGATGGCATTCGCAAACGTCGGGGTCCAGAAGGTGCCCGTCGAGCGGTTCAGCGAGGTGAGCGCGGTGACGCTCGTCGTCGTCGTCGTCGGCACGCCCAGGAACGTGATGGTCGCGCTGTTCGAGGTGACGAAGGGACGCAGGTTGACGAGCTCCGCGGTGTCACTCGACAGAAACGAGAACGTCGTCGATTGGCCCAGGTACGGCTCGAGCGTGCCGAGCCGCGCGACCACTTGCGCGAAGGTCGCGCACGGATGGCCCGAGTCCTGGCACGAATTGGTGTCCGACGCGTTGCCGCTCGAATTGCCGTTGTCGACGTACCAGGCGGCGACGGTCCACGCGCCGTTCGCGAGCGCGAGGCGGGGCACGAGCATCCAGAGGACGAAGAGATAGACGAGCCTTTTCATTGCACCGTTCCTGCGCTGATGAAGCACGCGCCCGCCGGGTCGATGGCGCGCGCGATGCCATTGCTGCGAAAGCCTCCCGCCGCGACGTCGGCGTCCAGGTTCGCGACGGTGAGGTTTCGGCCCGGATGCCAGAGGCCCGGGTCCGCCGTATCGTCGTAGGCGTTCGCGGTCGTCACGCCATTGAGCTTCAACGTGAGTCCGGGGAAGGTCGTCGCCGCGGTCCCTGCACCCGTCGGGAACTGACAGCGGCAGCGGCCCGAGTTGTCGAAGACGCCGCCGTTCGGCGACCACAGGATGGCGCTTCCGTCGGTCAGCGCCTTGCAGACGAGCTGCGGTCCTTCCACGCGCACGAGGTGGCCCCCGGTCGAGTTGTCGAACGCGACCAGACCCCACGTTCCTCCCTCGCCGTTGACGTTCGTCACGATGACATCGCCGTCGATAAACGAACCGAAGTTGTTAAAAATAAGCTGATCGAGGTATCCC
>Ga0209168_10001194_pt1 | contig 21129 bp, 19 predicted proteins | sample Coa_R1_FD_187156 | JGI IMG/M metagenome (GOLD analysis project Ga0209168, IMG submission 187156) | Surface soil microbial communities from Centralia Pennsylvania, which are recovering from an underground coalmine fire - Coalmine... | ecosystem: Environmental > Terrestrial > Soil > Unclassified ...
TCCCGCGGACAGCTCGACCGCAGTCATGACGCCCTCCCCGAATCGGCGCCCGCTCGCACCGAAGGCGCCCCGGCCCGCACCGAAGGCGCCCCGGCCCGCACCGAAGGCGCCCCGGCCCGCACCGGAGCACCCGCCAGCGCATGCCGGTACAGGAAGTCCACCTCGGCCGCCACCGCCTGCTCGTGCGCGTCCAGGAACGGCGCGTAGTGCCCGCCGGGCAGCCGGACCAGCTCGGCCCCTGGAGCCCGCCCGGCCGCGCGGATCGCGGGCCCGGCCAGCGCGGACCGGTCCTGGTCGCACACCACGACCAGCAGCGGGCAGCGCACCCGCGAGGCTTGCCGGCCGGGCCGGCCCACCGTCAGCCGCAGCGCCGAACGCGCCGCCACCTCCTGCCGCCAGTCCGGATACCGCCCGCCCGGGTTGAGCGCGGCGCCGCTGTCGGCGACGTCGGGCGTGGTGAGCACCGCGACCGTTCCCGGCGCCCCGCCCAGCGGCACCAGCCGCGGTGCCCGGCCGGCCAGGGCGCCGGCCGCGTCGAGCACGGCCCGTCCGGTGAACCGCAACATGGCCAGCGGCCTCTGGTGGCGCGCCGCGTTGCGGGCGGCGGCCGGGTTGTCGGCGTTCGGCGTCTGGGCGATCGCCGCGGCCAGCCGCGTATCGCGCGCCGCCAGGCCGAACACGTAACCCCCCGAGGCCGAGAAGGCCCAGATCGCCAGCCGGGCCGGGTCGACCTCGGGCAGCGTCGCCGCCCGCGAGATCGCGGCGTCCCAGTCGGCGAGCTGCTCCCGGACCCGGACCACCTGGCGCGGCTGCCCGCCGCTCTCGCCCAGATGCCGGTAGTCGAAGGCCAGGACCGAGAACCCGGCTTCGCGGAACCGCGCCGCGAACTGGTCGGTGCCCGGCTCCTTAGTCACCGCGAACCCGCCCGCCATGATCACGCAGCCGCCGTTGGTACCCGGATAATGCCAGGCCGCGCACTGCGTGCCCGCCACCTCGAAATAGATCTTCGAACGTTCCCCGTACTCACTCATACCAAAAGTGAACCACGTGGTTCGCAACCTGTCCAGGCAATAAAGCGGCCTGCCCAGCCCCGGCCACCAAGGCGGCCGCTAAGCCCCGGCCGCCAAAGCCCGGCCGCTAGGCCCCGGCCGCCTCCTCGCGGTCGAGCGCGCGGGCCAGAGCCTCGAACCCGGCCTCCGCCCCGTCGCTGTTCCCGCTGGTCATCTGGTCAATGAGGAAGCCGCGCAGGGCCGCCAGGACCAGCTCAGAGACCTCCAGCTTGCGCCGCTCGGGCCAGTCCGGCGGGCAGAGCCCGAGCAGCGACGGCATGTACTGCTGGGAGGCGCCCCGGCCCAGCCCGGCGTAGCGCTCGGAGTCGTACATCATCAGCCCGATGGCCTGGTCAAGCACCCGTGACTCCTCGCCTATCAACGCCGGCCAGATCGCGCGCACCCGCGCGGCCAGCGTCTGTGGCTGAGCCTGACCGACCGCGGCCAGCGAGTTGGCGATGCGCCGCTCGCGCAGCTGCCAGATGGCCTGATGGAGCAGGTCGTCGACCCCGTCGAAGTGGTAGAGCAGTACCTTGTGCGTCGTCCCCGCCGCCCGCGCCGCCCGCCGCAGCGAGAAATCCACCAGCCCGTTGACCGCCAGGTCGTCGACCACCCGGTCCAGTAGTTCCCGCCGCCGGGCCTCCCCGCGTGGCGTCCCCGCCGACCGCCGGTATCCCGCCCGCCGCGGCGAGCTCTCATCCACCGCCGCCACGCTCAGCCCTCCTCCTTGCCGTCCTGCGCGTCGAGCAGGTCCCGCTAACCCTGGACCGCCTCCCCGAGCTCGTTCACGGGGTAACGGCCGCCGCTTCCCGGCCGCCGGCGACGACGTTACCCGGGGCAGGTGGTCGAACCGGAGCTTCTCGACGGCTCGCCGGTACCGCATGGTCCATGATGCCCCGCCCGGCCCCGAGCGCAACGACATGATTGCCGCAATCATGCCGCCAGGACGACATGATTGCCGCAATCATGCTGTTTCGGGCCTAAACCCACCACACATCTTCCTTAACACTAGCCCCCAGAGCATCCACCACCCCGCGCCTCACCGGAAGATCCGCGTCTCGGTCACACCTCAAGCAGCGGGTGCCCCCGCCCAACAACGTCGTTGTGGCAACCACGCAGTCAGGTGTGCGTCGTTGTGGCAACGACGTAGTGAGACCACACGCCCCGGCCCCCGCCCACAGCCCCGCGCCCCGCGCCGCTCCGTACCCCACCGCGCCCCGCGCGCCTTTGCGCAGCCAGGGCCGCCGTCACTACCCTGCGATCGTGACCAAGTCCCGGACCCAGCGGTACGTAGTGGTCGTGTTCGACGGGGTGTCGCTGGGGATCATGTCGTTCGCGTTCGGCGTGTTCGACCTGGCCGCGCACTACGGCGTGCTGCCCGACATCGATATCAAGGTCGTCTCGGGTGAAACAGAAGCCACGCTGACCGGCGGCGGCCTGGCCTGCCCGGTTCCGTATGACCTGGCCGCGATCCGGGCCGCGGACCTGGTCATCATCCCCAACTGGCGGGACCCGGGCGAAGCTCCGCCTGCCGAACTCCTGGAGGCCCTGCGCGCCGCCCACGCCAACGGCGGCCGGATCGCGGGCCTGTGCTCGGGCGCGTTCGTGCTGGCCGCGGCCGGGCTGCTCGATGACCGGCCGGCCACCACCCACTGGGCGCTGGCCGGCACGCTGGCGCAGATGTACCCGAAGGTCCGGGTGCAGCCCGGGCTGCTGTTCATCGACGACGGGGACGTGCTGACCGCCGGCGGCGGCGCCGCCGGGATGGACCTGGGCCTGCACCTGCTGCGCGCCCACTGCGGCGCCGAGGTGGCCAACCGGCTGGCCCGCTACATGGTGGTGCCGCCGCACCGTTCCGGCGGGCAGGCCCAGTACATCGAGTCCCCGGTGCCCGACCTCGACCAGGCCGACCCGGTGGGCGAGACGCTGACCTGGGCCCTCGGCCGCCTCGACCAGATCCTGCCGGTGCGGACGCTGGCCCAGCGGGCGCAGATGAGCAGGCGCACCTTCGACCGGCGGTTCCGCGAGATCACCGGCACCGCACCGCTGACCTGGCTGACCCATCAGCGGGTGCTGCGCGCCCAGCAGCTGCTGGAATCCACCCGGCTGCCGGTGGAGGAGGTGGCCCGTCGCTGCGGCTTCTCCTCGGCCGCCGCGCTGCGCCCGCACTTCCGCCGGTTCACCGGGGCCACCCCCGCCGCCTACCGCGGCACCTTCGGCGAAGGCGAGCCGGCCTGAAATCGCCGCATATTGGCCAGATCACCGCTGTCGGCCAGCCGCCGCGCTCGCGATGATCAAGGAAACCAGCCACGCCGAAACGGGGGTTTCGCGATGAGCAGCACGAGCAGCACGAGCAGCACGAGCACCACGAGCAGCACCACGAGCAGCACGAGCGCCATGAACAGTATGAGCGCCACGGCCGAGGACATCCGTCCCTTTACCGTCGCGGTCAGCCAGGAAAGCCTGGACGACCTCAAGCAGCGCCTGGACCGGACCCGCTGGACCAGCGACATCCCCGGCGAGGGCGCGGACTACGGCACCAGCCTGGACCTCATACACCGCCTGGTCGAATACTGGCGCGACGGCTACGACTGGCGCGCCTTCGAGGCGCGGCTCAACGAGCATCCCCAGTACCTCACCAACATCGACGGCCAGGACATCCACTTCCTGCACGTCAGGTCGCCGGAGCCGGACGCGCTCCCGCTGATCCTGACCCACGGCTGGCCCGGCTCGGTCGCGGAGTACCTGGACGTCATCGGCCCGCTGACCGACCCCCGCGCCCACGGCCGCGACGCAAAGCCCGCCTTCCACCTGGTCATCCCGTCGCTGCCCGGGTTCGGCTTCTCGGCCCCGCTTAACACCAGGGGCTGGGGCACCCGCCGCACCGCCGCCGCCTGGGTCGAGCTCATGCGCCGCCTCGGCTACGACAGGTACGGCGCGGCCGGCAACGACGCGGGCTCGATGATCTCACCCGAGATCGGCCGGCTCGACCCCGAGCACGTCGTCGGCGTCCACGTGACCCAGGTCTTCTCCTTCCCGTCCGGCGACCCCAGCGAATTCCAGAACCTAGACCAGCAGGACCAGCAAGCCCTGGCCAAACTCCAGTGGTTCATGGACCACAAGATCTCGTTCAACCAGCTCCACTCCCAGCAGCCGCAGACGATCGCGCATGCGCTGGCCGACTCCCCGGCCGGCCTGCTCGGCTGGAACGTCCAGCTCATGGCCGACGACGCGATGGGGGAGCGGAGCCTGGACGACGACTTCATCCTGGACAACACGACCCTGTACTGGCTCACCAACACCGGCGGTGAGTCCATCCGCTTCTACTACGAAGACGCCCACGCCCCCCGCGCCACCGAGCCCGCGACGCCCACCACCGTCCCCCTCGGGCTGGCGGGCTTCCACGGCGACTTCTCTGGCGTCAGAAGATTTGCCGAACGCGACCACCAGAACATCACCCAGTGGAACGTGCACCCAGAGCCCGGCGGCCACTATGCCGCCCGCACCGAACCCCAGGTCCTGGCCGACGACATCCGCCAGTTCTACAAGCAAAACGCGTAACAGCCCGCGAACCAGGTCCAGCGCCCGCCCCAGCGTCTCCAGCCGCGCGGCGAGCGTTGAACCCGCCGGATACAGCCGCACGGTGTCCACCCCCGCGTCCCGCCAGACCCGCAGCCGCTCCCGCACCATGTCCTCGGTCCCGATCAGCGTGGTGGCCAGCACCATCTCGTCGGTGACCAGGGAGGCCGCCCCGTCCCGGTCCCCGGCCTGCCACCGCTCCCGGACCGCGGCCGCCACCTCCGCCCAGCCCTGCCGGCTGTACGCGTCGTTGTAGAAGTTGGTGCTGGCCGACCCCATCCCGCCCAGGCTGAACGCCAGCTCCTTCTTCCGCGGAGCCACCAGCGCGGCCAAAGACGAAGCGGAAGAACAGAACGCCACCTCCGCCCCCTGGCACACGTCCAGCGAGGCCCGCGACCGCCCCGCCGCACTCAGCCCCTCGGAAAGATATGAGAAGTACGCCGCCGCGGCCTCCGGCACGAAGCTCGTGCCCAGCCAGCCGTCCGCGATCTCCCCGGTCAGCCGCAGCATGGCCGGCCCCAGCGTGGCCAGGTACACCGGGATCGGATACAACGACCGCATCGACAGCCGCATCGGCCGCGCCTCGCTCCCCGGCAACGGCACCGCGTACTCCCGCCCGGTGAACGAGACCCGGTCACCCGACGCCGCCAGCCGCACGATCTCGACCGTCTCCCGCATCCGCGTCAGCGGACGGCCGAACGGAACCCCGTGCAGCCCCTCGATCACCTGGGGCCCCGAGGCCCCCAGGCCCAGCAGGAACCGCCCGCCGGAGATGTTCGACAGCGTGATCGCCGCCCGCGCGATGGCCATCGGCGTCCGCGTGCCGAGCTGGATGATCCCCGATCCCAGCAGCATCCGCGAGGTCCGCGCGGCCAGGTATCCCAGCACCGACGGCGCCTCGGCCCCCCACGCCTCGGCCACCCAGCAGATGTCCAGGCCCAGCTTCTCCGCCTCGCGGACGAACTCGACCGTCTCCAGCCAGTCACCGGAGACGCCGGACGCCTCGATCGTGGTCGCGGTGCGCATCAAAACCGCATCAAAGCCGCGTCACGACGACTCGGCCAGCCGCTTGATCTCCGCCAGCGTGGCCCCCATGTTGGTCTCGAACTCGCGCAGCCGGACGAACACGATCTTCTGCTCCTTGTCCGGCATCTGCTCGATCGCCATCGACAACCCCGAACGCCCCGGGCCCACCTGCACCCACTGCCTCAGCAGCGTCCCGCCCTGATGCGGCTCCAGGTTGAACCGCCAGATCGCGGCCGGGAACGACGGATCCCCGACCGCCCACGCGAACACCCGCGGCGGGTCGTAGGCCACGATCTGCGACACCGTGGACCACTCGCCGAACGCCTCGTGCCGGTTGTGCCCAGCGAACCGAGCCCCGAGCGAAGGCCCGCTCCGCCCGTCCAGCCACTCCACGGCCTGCAGTTCCGGGCTGGCCCCGGGCATCGCCCCGATGTCCGACACGATCGCCCACACCCGCTCCGGCGGCGCGTCGATCTCGATCGGCACCTCGACCGTCGGCTTGTCCGCGTACCGCGCACCCGTCCACTCCACCGCCCCACCGTCCCCGAAACTAACCCCCCAGTCAAGAAATCGCAGTCAAGAAAGCAGCCGAGAAGGTAGAACAGGTCAGATGAACGTGGCCACCCACCTTAAAGACCTCGAGCGCCTGCGCCTGCGCGCCCTAGCCAGCACGGACATAGCCGCGGCCGCCCCGCTGCACGCGGACGACTACCAGCTCATCACGCCGAACGGCTCGGCCCTGACCAAGGACGACTACCTCAGCGCCGTCGAAACCGGCCGGATACCATACCGGGTCTTCGAGCCGGTATCCGACATCGCGGTCATCAGCGAGCCAGACGCCCCGCTCGCGATCCTGCGCTATCAGGCCCGGATCAGCTTCGACGACGGACCCGGCTTCACCTGCTGGCACACCGACTGCTACCGGCTCGACAACCAGCGCTGGCAGGTCGTCTGGTCCCAGGCCACCCAGATCATCGACCCCGAAGAGCAGCCGGGATAACCCGTTTGATCCCACGCGAAAACGTGCGACACAATCGATGAACATGGGCTTGGACAGGCGGCCGCTGACGCCGGACGACGCACACGACTGGGCCGTGCTGGTGAACGCGATCGAGGCGGCGGACGGCAGCGACGAGTACACCAGCGAGCAGGACCAGATCGAGGAACTGGGCAACCCGAACCAGGATTACCCGCGCGGCTCGATCGCGATCTACGACGGCCGCACCATGGTCGGCTACGGCGTGCTGGCCTTCCGCAGCGTCCCCGAACCCGACACGAACGTGTACCACAACGGCGGCGTCCACCCGTCCCACCGGGGCCGCGGGCTCGGCGGCGAACTGCTCGACTGGGCCGAACGCACCGCGGTCCCGCTCAACCACGAGCGTTTCCCCGGCTGCCCGATGGCGCTGTCCAGCGGCTGCCTGTCGACCAACGCCGGAGCGGTCGCCCTGTACGAGCAGCGCGGCTACCAGCCGGTGCGCTGGTTCCACGACATGGTGCGGGATCTGTCGCAGCCCATCGCCGCCCCGGTGACCGATGACCGGATAACGATCACCGGCTACCAGCCCGCCCTGGCCGAGCAGGCCCGCCTCATCCGCAACGAGTCCTTCCGCGACCACTGGGGCTCGGCCGAGACCAGCCCGCGGACCTGGGCGCACTTCCTGGCCGCCAGCTCGTTCCGGCCGGGACTCAGCTTCCTGGCCTATCAGGGCGCCGAGCCGCTCGGCATGCTGATGGCCAGCGAGCACGAGGCCCAGCAGGAGCGGACCGGACGCCGCGACCTGTACATCAACCTGCTCGGCACGCGCGCGGCGGGCCGCAAGCGCGGCATCGCCACCGCCCTGCTCGCGACCGCGATGTCCGCCGCCCGCGCCGCCGGGTACGACCAGGCCTCGCTCGGGGTGGACGCCGACTCGCTCACCGGCGCCGTCCGGCTGTACGAACGGGTCGGCTTCACCGTGGCCCGCACCTTTACCGCGTACCGGAAGCAGCTGACGTGATCCGGCCGGGGACCGTGACACCACGGCCCGTTCGGTCAAGGAATTTATTTATCCCGAACGGCCCGTGGTACCCGCCGCCGGCCCTGGTCAGAAGCCGCCCGAGGCCCGGGTGGCCGGGGTCAGCACGTCACCGACCGCCTCGACCAGCAGGGTCATCTCGTAGGACACCAGGTCCGTGTCGCACTCCGGGGCGGCCAGCACGGTCAGGCTGGAGCCGTCGCTGATGGCCATGACGAACATCAGCCCGCCTTCCATCTCGACCAGGGCCTGGGTGGGCGGGCCGGCCTCGAACAGGCGGGCGGCGCCCTGCATCAGGCTGGTCAGCCCGGAGGTGATGGCGGCGAGCTGGCCGGCGTAGGCGGCCGGGATGTCCTCCGAAAGCGCGAGCGGCACGCCGTCGGCGGACACCACGGCTGCGTGCGCGACGTCCCCGACCCGCATGGTGAAGTCGGTGACGAGCCAGTTCAGGTCCTGGCGGTATGTGTAACTCAACGGTCGGCTCCCTCTCCGTCGTCCGGGGTCAGACCTTTAGCGCGGCGGACACCGCGCTGGAACCCACTGAGGCGGTTGCGAGCCACGTCCGGTGAGCGCGGCGATCGCGGTGTGATCGGTGCTTGTCCCTCGGGCCCGGATCCGGGTCGGCTGGGCCCGCCAGCGCCCGCCGAACGCCCGCCGGCCGAGCCGGGGATCAGGTTGGCCTGCGGGACGCGGGTGGGCAGCCCGGCGGCGGTGAAGTCGCCCCGGACCGGCTCGGCCACGATCTGCGCCGCGTGCCTGCCGACCGACCAGCCGTCGCTGCCGGCGAGGCCGCGGCCCTCCGGCTGGCTAGCAGGCTGGCCAGTGGATTGGCCAGTGGATTGGCCAGCCGACGGCGTGGTCGCGGGCCCGGCCGTCCCGTTGGTGTTGCCGTTGCCGGCGGATGCGGCCGACGCCCGGCTGCGGAACCAGTCCGACGTGGCCGCGCTGCGGGCTGCGGGCCCGGTGACAGGCACTGCGGCAGCGGCGGCGGTGGCGGGCACCGCGGCGACGGGCGCCGGTCCCGTGCTGGTGGTGATGGTCTCGCGCGGGCCGGTGCCGGCGTGCTCGGGGACGACGACGTCGCGCCGGTGGCTGGCGGGCTGGGCCTCCGGCACCGGGCGGGCAGGCGTGGCGCCGTGCGCGGCCGGAGACGGGCTCCGGCTCTGGAAGCCGCCGGCCTGGGCGGCGAACGGGCGGGACCGAGCGGCGAACATGCTGGCCTCGCGCTCGGTGACGCTTTCCGGCAGCCAGACCAGCGCGGTCAGCCCGTGCGGGGACCGCGGCCGCAGCCGGACCCGGACCCCGTGCCGTTCGGCCAGCCGGGCCACCGCGAACAGGCCCATGTGCCGCGACACCGACACGTCCATCACCGGCGGGTTGTCCAGCCGCCAGTTCATCTCGGCCAGCCGCGCCTCCGGGATGCCGACCCCGTTGTCGCTGATCTCGATCAGCACGCCGCCGCTGGTCAGTTCCTGGGCGGCCACGTGGACCGGGGTGTCCTTGGCGGAGAAGATGGTGGCGTTCTCGATCACCTCGGCCAGCAGGTGCACCACGTCGGACACGGCCGGGCCGGTGACCAAGACGCCCGGCTGGACCTTCAGCGTGACCCGGTTGTACTGCTCGATCTCCGATACCGCGGCGCGGGCCACGTCGGCCAGCGAGGCCGGCTCGCTCCACTTGCGGGCGTTCTCGTGCCCGGCCAGCAGCAGCAGGTTCTCCGAGTTGCGGCGCATCCGGGTGACCAGGTGGTCCATGGCGAACAGGTTGGACAGCCGCTCGGGGTCGCCCTCGTTCTGCTCCAGTGAGTCGATCATCCGGACCAGCCGCTCGATCAGCGACTGGCTGCGCCGCGACAGGTTGACGAACATCGCGTTGAAGCTGTTCCGCAGCATGGCCTCGTTGCCGGCCAGCCGGACCGCCTCGGAGTGCACCTGGTCGAACGCCCGCGCCACCTGGCCGATCTCGTCCGTGGACAGCACGTCGATCGGGGCCACGTCCGTGCTGGTGGACGGGTCCTGGGCCTCGCCGAGCAGCCGGACCCGCTGGGGCAGTTCCACCGTCGCGATGTTCAGCGCGCCCTCACGCAGCCGGCGCAGCGGCCCGACCAGCGACCGGGCCACGGCGATGGTGAGCAGCAGGACCAGCAGCAGGATGACCGCGGTTACGATCGCGGTGACCAGCGCGGAGCCTTGCGCGCCGGACTTCAGCGACTGGGCGCGCGACACGATCAAGCTGGCGATGCCGGTCTCGACCTTCTGCATGTCGTTGACCTGGCCGGACTGCGCGTTGTACCACTGCCCGGGCGCGCTCTGCGCGCTGATGCCCAGCGCGCCGGCCCCGATGGCCAGCGTGTCCAGGTTGTTGACGTAGGTCTCGATGATCTGGGCGTTGTTGACCAGCGGTCCGTTCACGACGTTGTTGTAGGACCTCTGCTCGGCGGCCGTGGCGGTGACCTTGTATGCCGTCAGGTCCTGGAGCTGCTCGGACTGCGCGGTGATCAGCGCCTGCTGCTCCCCGTCGGCGAACACCCCCTGCTTGAACGCGTTGAACAGCAGCGCGCGCTGCTGCGCGGCCTGTTCCTTGGCCAGCGACAGCGTGTTGAGCGTCTGCACGTCGTTGACCAGCGGGGCGTCGGAGGTGCCCTGCGCGATCAGGTCGTTCAGCGCGATCATGTCGTTGATCGGGGTGGCGTAGTCCGCGATCACGGCCAGGGCGGACTGGCTGGCCTGGGCGTTGCTGCGCAGGACCTTGAGGTGCGTGATCTCGTTGATCACGGTGCCCGCCCGGGACTGGATGTTGGCCGGGAAACCGCCGCTGACCCCGGCGGCCAGCGACCGGACCTTGGCCGCCACCGCGTCGGTCGCGCCGTAGTAGCTGGTCAGGGGTTTGGTGTCGGTGACGGGCAGGACGGCGGTGGTCTGGTCGCGTTCGTTCTCCAGCGCCTGCACCAGGCCGGTGATCTGCTGCCCGAGCTCGGCGAGCTGCGTCACGCGGCCGAACTCGTCCGCGCTGTCGGCCGCCGACGAGACCCGCAGGCCACCGAAGACCAGGCCCATCAGCAGGGCCACCACGATCACCGCGATCAGCCGGGTGGACACCGGCCAGTTCCGCAGGGTCAGCGCGCGCGGGCTGATGAAATGCGGGCTCGTCGTGGCCTGGCCGGCGTACTGGGGCGTGCTGCCGTTGGGTCCGCCGGCGTACTGGGGCGTGCTGCCCTGAGGTCCGCCGGCGTACTGGGGCGTGCTGCCCTGAGGTCCGCCGCTGTGCTGCGGCGTGCTGCCCTGAGGTCCGCCGCCGCGTGTGACGACGTTCGCCACCCTGTGGTTACCCATCGCTGATGTCCTCGCTGGTTAAGCGCTCTGTTGCTCTGGCCGCCTGCGGCGGCGGGCTTTAAGCCGCTTCGTCACGCCGCGGCGCTCTGCGCCCACAAGGACCAGCCGCCTCCGGCTGCGCGAATGTGGGGTGCCGCAACTTTAGTTGGACAGGATACGAAATATCCGGCACATGCTGATCAAACGACCTAACCGGAAATAAGACCACGGACCCGCCCGCGGGCCCGGAATGCCCCTGATTTTGCCTATGTCGGGCACGGTCAGCCCGTCGTGCCCGGCGCGCCGGGTGTGAGCTGGTTGGCCCAGGCCGGCTTGGTGGCCAGGATCTGCACCGAGCCGCCCGTGCCGGTCGGCAGGACCTGGTAGAAGTTGCCCTTCTGCCACTGGAAGACGAACGCCGCCGCGGCGCCGTTCTCGCCCAGCGCGTCGAACTTCACCGTGCCCTGGACGGTGTTCAGCTCGACCCCGCTGTGCAGGTAGGCGATGATCTTGGCGTTGTCGGTGCCGGCGGTGGCGGTGACCGCCTGCGCGATCACCTGGCCGACCGAGTAGGCCTCGGCCACGTCGGCGTTGACGCTCGACGCGCTGCCGCCGTACTGCTTGACGTACTCACTGACCATCTGCTGGCTGGCGGTGTTCTGATATCCGGGATACCAGCCGTTGGGCACCATCATCCCGTTGGCGTTGCCGGTGCCGACCGCGGAGGTGAACGCGCTGCCCTGGTCCGGACCGGCTGCCGCGATGAACAGCTTGGGCGTGTAGTGCGCCTGCTCGAAGGCCTGCATGAAGGCCTGGACGGTCGGCACGTCGGTCGATCCGAGCACCACGAGCTGCGCACCGGACGCGGCCACCGCCTGGGCCGGCGCCTTATATTGCGTCGGGTCCTCCGGGAAGACGTTGTTGTACACCGTCGTGATGCCGAGGTTGTGCAGCAGCGTCTCGGCCAGCTGGACCGGCGGGTCGGCGAACGGGTCCTGGGCCATCGGGTAGGCCGCGGTCTTCGGCCGCTCGTTGGCGGGCAGGTTGGCGATGTAGTTCACGAGCGGGACCATCTCGTCCGCGATCGGCAGGCTCACGTCGAACACGTTGTGGTCGGCCTGGTTGGACGGGGTGTCGAATACCGCGGGCGCGCCGCCCGCCCCCTCCACGAACGCCATGCCGTACCTCGCCGCCACCGCGGAAGCCGGGCCGGTCAGCAGCGAGGAGAACGGCCCGAAGGCCAGGTCCACGTGGTCGGTGCCGAACAGCTTCTGGTAGTTGGCCACGACGTCCTGGACCAGGCTGTGGTCATTGAGAATGTCCAGCTTGACCTGCCGGCCGAGCAGGCCGCCCTTGGCGTTGATGTCCTTGACCCACAGCTCGTACCCCTTCTGGAACGCCTCGCCGTCGGCCTGGAAGTTGCCGTCCAGCGACAGCGACGCGCCGATGGTGATCGGGCCGGTCGCAGTGCTGGTCGGGGCCGCGGTGCCGCTGGTCGTGCTCGAGCTGCTGCAGGCGGCCAGCACGCTCATCCCGAGAACCAGGGCAGCGCTGCTGGCGATTCTGGCTTTCACGCCTGGTTCCTCCTTGTGCGCCATCCGTGACTCAGGCAACACGGGGCGCGTCCGTCCACAAGATCACTCCTGGTTATACCTGGCGAAACCGCTGTATGCGGGGTGAATAGCGCGAAATCGGGGCCTGCGGGGCCGGATAATTCTCAAGTGGTGATTCGAGCCGCGATCCCATCCAGCAGGCAGTCCAGGCCGAACTCGAACCGCGCGTCGCGGGTCTCGGCCGCGTCCGGGTCGATGTCGTCGTCGATGAGCGCCATCAGCCGGGGAAAACGGCCGGTCGCGCGGATCCGTTCCGCGAACTCGGTCATGGCCTGCTGGCGTTCGGCCTCGGTCAGGTCCGCGAGCTGCTGTTCCCGGAACGAGTCGTTGTTGTGCTCCTGGATCTCGCGCAGCACCGCGCCCAGCACGTAGGTGCCGATCGCGGTCACGATGTCGATGGCGTCGCTGGCGGCCAGGCCCAGCCCGTCGAACGAGGCCAGCGCGCGCTCGATGTTGCGCAGCGACTTGGGGCCGGCCGGCGGCCGGCCGCCCATGAAGTCCATCATCCACGGGCGCTGGTGCAGGTTCAGCCGGTTCACGCGGGCCAGGTCGCGCATGTCGCGGCGCCAGTCGCCGGACGGCTCACCCAGCTCGAGCCCGCCCAGGACCGCGTCGATCATCAGGTCGAGCAGCTCTTCCTTGGACGCGATGTGCCAGTACAGCGACATCGTCCCGGCGTTCAGCTCGCGGGCGATCCGGCGCATGCTGATCGCCTCGGCGCCCTCGGCGTCGGCCACCTGGATCGCCACCCGGACGATCTCGTCCCGGGACAGCGCGGCGGCCCGCCGCGGCAGGTGGCTGCGGCCCCGGCGCTGGTCCTCCCGCGCGTGCGCGCGCAGCCGCCCCGCCTGCCGGTCCGCCGCCCGCGGGGCCACGAACGGCACCCACAACTCCTCCTCGTCGCCGTCCACCCGCTGCCTCCTCCCGGGGTCTTTCACTAACGGTTACCGCGCCCTGACCCGCATTCCGCTGCCCTGAACCTATCGGTCGGCCAAACCATTTGCCTTCTCGTACAGCGTACTGTTATCGTACAACGCACGAACTAGTACACCGTACGAGGAGGTGTTCATGCCGGATACCCCTGCCATCGAGGCCACCGGACTGGTCAAGTCCTTCGGCGCGACCAAGGCGCTGGACGGCCTGGACCTGACCGTGCCGGCCGGAGGCATCCTCGGCATGCTGGGCCCGAACGGGGCGGGCAAGACGACCGCGGTGCGGGTGCTCGCCACCCTGCTCCGCCCGGACGCGGGCCACGCCCGAGTGCTCGGCGCCGACGTGGTCACCCAGGCCGACCAGGTCCGCGAGCGGATCGGGCTCACCGGCCAGTACGCGGCGCTCGATGACTACCTGACCGGCCGGGCCAACCTGTTCATGATCGGCAGGCTGTCCCGGCTGACCCGCCGCCAGGCCGGGGCCCGGGCCGACGAGCTGCTGGACCGCTTCGACCTGACCGCTGCCGCCGGGCGCGCGGTCAAGACCTACTCCGGCGGCATGCGCCGCCGCCTGGACCTGGCCGCCAGCCTGATCGGCCGGCCGAAGGTGCTCTTCCTCGACGAGCCGACCACCGGTCTGGACCCGCGCAGCCGCGCGGTGATGTGGGAGATCATCCGGGAGCTGGCCGCCGACGGCACCACCCTCCTGCTCACCACCCAGTACCTGGACGAGGCCGACCAGCTGGCCGACCAGATCGTGGTCGTCGACGCCGGCCGGGTGATCGCGGCCGGCACGTCCGACCAGCTCAAGGTCCAGGCCGGGGACGACCACCTGGTGCTCGCACTGGCCCCGGGCGCCGACCGCGCCGCCGCGGCGGCCGTGGTCAAGGCCTACGCCACCGGGCCGGTCCGCGTCGACGACGCCGAGGCCCGGATCACCGCCCAGGTGACCGGGCGCGACGGCATCACCACCGAGGTCGTCCGCGCCCTGGACGCCGCCGGCGTCCAGGTCAGCAACCTGACCGTGCAGCGTCCCACGCTCGACGACGTGTTCCTCTCGCTGACCAAGGGAGCAGCCGCATGACCACCTATACCCTCGGCCGCCCATCCTCCGTAAATCGGCTGCGCTGGAGCGCCAGCGACGTGCTGGTGCTGACCGGCCGCAGCCTGGCCCGGATCGCCCGCGAGCCGGAGACGCTGATGGACGTCACCGTCCAGCCGCTGATCTTCGTGCTGCTGTTCGCCTACGTGTTCGGCAGCGCCATCGTGCTGCCCGGCGGCGGGAACTACCACGACTACCTGATCGGCGGCATGCTCGGCATGGGCGTCGCGGGCACCGCGCCCGGTACCGCGGTGGCCCTGGTCACCGACATGAGCACCGGGCTCATCGACCGGTTCCGCTCGCTGCCCATGTCTCGCGCCGCGGTGCTGGCCGGCCGGACCCTGGCCGACCTGCTGACCCAGGCCATCGGTGCCCTGGTGGTGGCCGGGGTGGGGCTGGCCATCGGCTGGCGGGTGCACACCGGCCCCGCCGACGCGCTGGCCGCGTTCGGCCTGGCCCTGCTGTTCGGCTACGCCTTCAGCTGGGCCGGCGCGTGCCTGGGCATGGTGCTGCGCAGCCCCGAGTCGGCCCAGCAGCTCGGCTTCATCTTGTTCCTGCCGCTGACCTTCATCTCCAACGCGTTCGTGCCCACCCAGGGCATGCCCGGCTGGCTGCGCGCGGTCGCCGACTGGAACCCGTTCAGCGCGCTGGCCGCCGCCAGCCGCCACCTGTTCGGCAACCCGAACCCGGCCGCCACCGTCCACGCCTGGCCGATGCAGCACCCCGAACTGGCCGTCCTCGCCTGGTCCGCGGCGCTCCTGCTGGTGTTCGCCCCCCTAGCCGTCCGCCTCTACCGCCGCAAGTCCCTCGGCTGAGCGACCGTCCCTCGGCTGAGCGACCGTCCCTCGGCCGCGGCCTGTGCGACGTGCGGCGAGCCCATCCGCAGGTCACCTCAGCTGGCGCCGCGGGGGCCGCGCCAGCTGAGGCCTGCGGACTAGCCCCCGCCCCGGGCAAACGTCCACCCCTGGCAGGACCCGCCCCCGGGGCAGCACCCCAGATTTCAATGATCGCGAAGACTTTTCAGTCCAGGGAGACTGAAGACCCTTCATGGTCATGAAAATGCGGCTGAGACGCCGATGCGTGTGGTTCCTTTGGTGCGCAAGTGTGCTGTGATTCGACAGCCAAGGTTTGCCGCAGCGTCCGCTGGCACTTTCCGCATGATCGCGAAGACTTTGGCCCCGAAAACTGGGGTCAAACCTTTCGCGATCATGGAATCCGCTCCTCGATCCGGCTTGATGCCTTCCGCGGTTGGGCCTAGGCCGCGAGGCGGCCGGGCCCCCGCCACCGAGCCGCGAGGCCCCGCCCCCGGCCGCCAGACCGCCGCACCGGCTAGACCGCCGCACCGGCCAGACCGCTACGCGGCTAGACCGAAGCCGCCGCGCCTTCGACGGCACGCCCGCGCCGGACCAGCAGGGCCAGCAGCGCCCCGGCCAGCGCCACCACCGCCGCGACCAGGAACGCCGCGTTCATGCCGCTGACAAACGTCCCGTGCACCACCGCGGCGACCCGGGCCGAAGCGTCCGGGGCAACCCCCACCGTCGCCGCGCTCTTCACCTCAGCGAGCTGAGACCCGGAAAGCGCAGGCAGGTGCGCGGCCGCCCACCGGGTCGGCAGCAGGGCGTCCACCCGCGCCGACATGATCGCGCCCAGCACCGCGGTCCCGATCGTCCCGCCGACCTGCATGGCGGTCGACTGCAGGCCGCCCGCCACCCCGGCCAGCCGCACCGGCGCGTTGCCCACGATCACGTCGGTGGCGCCGACCATGACCGGGCTCAGCCCGAGGCCCAGCAGCGCGAACCAGAGGACCGTGTCGTTCAGCGACGACGAAAGCCCGATCCGGGACAGCCCGAACAGCGCGACCGCGGCCAGCAGCATCCCGCCCACCAGCGGGATGCGCGGCCCGAGCCGGTTGATCAGCGCGCCCGACAGCGGGGAAGCCACGATCAGCATGCCGGTCAGCGGCAGCAGCCGGACCCCGGTGGCCACCGCGCCCAGGCCGTGCACGTTCTCCAGGTAGAAGGTCATGAAGAACATCGCGCCGAACAACGCGAACATCAGCATCAGCACCAGCACCACGCCCGCCGCCAGCGGCACCGAGCGGAACAGCCCGAGCGGCAGCAGCGGTTCCCCCGCCCGCCGCTCACGCAAGACGAACAGCAGCCCGAGCAAAGCCGCCCCGCCCAGGAACAAAAGCGTCCGACCGCTGCCCCAGCCGTAGTTCGCCCCCTTGATCAGCGCCCACACCAGGCCGAACAGCGCACCGGACAGCAGCGCGACGCCCGGAATGTCAAAGGACCGCGACGCCGAGCCGGAGCCAGAAGAGGTCTCGCGCAGCACCGCGATCCCCGTCAGCAAGGCGATCAGGCCGACCGGGATGTTGATGTAGAAGCAGGCCTCCCAGTTGACGTGCTGCACCAGCAGCCCGCCCACGATCGGCCCGGCGGCGGTGGACGCGCCGATCACCGCGCCCCAGATGCCCAGCGCGGAGTTCAGCTTCTCGGCCGGGAAGTTCTTGCGCAGCAGCGCCAGCGCGGTCGGCTGCAGCATGGCGCCGAACACCCCCTGCAAAACCCGGAACGCGATGACCAGGCCGATGCTCCCGGCGATGTCGCCGGCCAGCCCGACCGCGGCCGAGGTCGCCGCGAAGCCCACGATCCCGGTCAGGAACACCTTCTTGTGCCCGAACCGGTCCCCGATCTTGCCCATCGTGATCAGCGCGACCGCCAGGGCCAGCAGGTAGCCGTTGGTCACCCACTGGATGCCGGCCAGCGACGCGCCCAGGTGGGACTGGATGGCCGGGTTCGCCACGGCCACGATCGTGCCGTCCAGCGCGACCATCATCACGCCCAGCGCGACGGCCAGCAGCGTCAGCACCGGACTGCCGCGCAGGCCCCGCAACCCGCGCTGGCCCCGCAGGCCCCCCAGCCCGCGCTGGCCCCGCAGCCCGCGCTGGCCCCGCGGCCCGCCGGCGTGCCGCACCGAACCGTCGGCCCGGCGGGCCACGGCCCCGCCCGCGGCGGTCTGGGTCTGGCTCATGGTTATCTCCCCTCAAGCAACGGCGCGGTGATCCGCGCCCGCCAGCAACAATATGTCAGTCAATGACAGTTTACAAACAATGTCAGAATACAATCTATGTCACATGACAGAGAATGTCGTGTATGCTGAGCCGGTGACCGAAACCCGGGAAGCCCCTCGCCGCGAACGCAAGAAGCAGCAGACCAGGCAGGCGCTCATCCACGCCGCGCTGGCGTTGTTCGAGGTCAAGGGGTATGAGCACACTGCCGTCCGGGAGATCACCGACGCGGTCGATGTCTCGGAGCGCACGTTCTTCCGGTACTTCGCGAGCAAGGAGGACCTGGCCCTGTCCTTCGTCCGGGACGGCGCCGACGCGCTCCTGGACGCGTTCAACGCCCGGCCGCCCGACGAGGACCCGCTGACCGCGCTGCGCCGCGCCTTCCGCGAGTCGCTGGCCCAGATCACGGGGGGCCAGGACCGGCCGAGCTATCTGACCGTCCTCGAGCTCATCGAGTCCACGCCCACGCTGCTCGCCGCGCACCTGCGCTACTTCCACGACCACGACCAGGCCCTGGTCGGCGCGTTGGCCGGGCGCGAGGGCGTCGACCCGGACGCCGACCCGCGGCCCCGGCTCCTGGTCGCCGTGTTCGCCACTGTGGTCTCGCTGGCCATCCGCGACTGGCGAGCCGCGGGCGCGGGCGACACGGAGGCCATGCTCGCCGCGTTCGACAGGTACGCGGACCAGCTAGGACCGGGCCTGTTCGGGCCCTGGACCGCCGCCCGCTGACCGCCCGCGCCGGCGGACGTCTTTCTATTTTCTCCCGAACGGCCGTTGATCCCCGCCTCGCGCCGAGTGCGTCCAACCCCCGGGGCGCCGCCCGCGCCTGGTGCGTCTAACCCCCGGGGCGCCGCCCGCGCCTGGTGCGTCTAACCCCGGGGGCGCCGCCTCGCGCCGAGTGCGTCCAACCCCCCGGGCGCCGCCCGCGCCTAGTGCGTGTCGCACCCCCGGACGCCGGCCGCGGCCGAGTTGTCGTAGAAGACCTGGCCGCATGCCGAGCCGGAGCAGGTCTTGAGCCGCAGCCAGGTGCCGGCCGCCGCGGCTTCGGCGATGGCCACCGCGATGCCCGCCACCACGCTGGGGTAGCTGGACCGCGCGGCGCTGGCCAGCGTGACCATGCTCGCGGCGTCCACGGTGACGACCAGGCGTCCCTCGGCCAGGGCCCGGGTCAGGCGGCCCGTGGCCTCGGCGTCCTCCCGGCCGTCGGTGTGCGCGGCCAGGGTGTCCAGGACCGCCTGGCGCAGCCGGAGCAGCGCGGCGTGTTCGGAGTTGCTCAGGCCGGACTCGGCGGGCAGCAGCGCCGCGGCGTGCAGCCAGGCGGCGGCCTCCTCGCGGGTGGCCAGCAGGTCTGCGGGCTCGGCGCTCAGCGTGTTGCCGAACGCCTGGACCAGACGCAGCGGGCCGGGGGCAGGATCGGGCACCCTGGCAAACCTACACCGAGCCCGTCCCCGCCGACCTCAGAAATCCTCCCCGAAGCTGACCTCGCCGGTCACGCCGACCTGATACGCCGAAACCCGGCGTTCGAAGAAGTTGGACAGCTCCTGCACGTCCTGCAGGTCCATGAAGGCCAGCGGGTTCGCCGAGCCGTAGAGCGGCTCGAGGCCGAGCCGGGCCAGCCGCCGGTCCGCGACGTGCTCCAGGTAGCGGCGCATGTCGGCCAGCGACAGTCCGGCTATTCCCTGGCCCGCCGTCCCCTGGCCGAGCAGGTCCGCGGCGAACTGCGCCTCGCATTCGACCGCCTCGGCCATCATGTCCCGGACCTGGCCGGCCAGGTCGGCGTCGAACAGGCCGGGCTCCTCGGCGCGGACCGTATCGACCACGTCGAACGCGAACGCCATGTGCATCGACTCGTCGCGGAACACCCAGTTGGTGCCCGACGCCAGCCCGTTCAGCAGGCCCCGGGAACGCAGGAAGTAGACGTAGGCGAACGCGCCGTAGAAGAACAGCCCCTCGATGCAGGCGGCGAAGCAGATCAGGTTGAGCAGGAACGACCGCCGGTCCGCGGCCCCGTTCAGCTCGCGCAGCCCGAAGACCGAGTCGATCCAGGTGAAGCAGAACTCGGCCTTGCGCGCGATCGACGGGATGTTCTCCACCGCCGCGAACGCCGCCGCCCGCTCGGCCTCGTCCGGCACGTAGGTGTCGAGCAGGGTCAGGTAGAACTGCACATGCACGGCCTCCTCGAACAGCTGCCGCGACAGGTACAGCCGCCCCTCGGGCGCGTTGACGTGCTGGTACAGGTTCAGCACCAGGTTGTTGGCCACGATCGTGTCGCCGGTGGCGAAGAACGCGACCAGCCGGGACACCAGGTGGCGTTCGGCGGGGGAGAGCCGGGCCAGGTCGGCCAGGTCCGAGTGCAGGTCGACCTCCTCGACGGTCCAGGTGTTGCGGATCGCGTCGCGGAACCGGTCGTAGAACTGCGGGTAGCGCATCGGCCGCAGGGTCAGGTCCAGGCCAGGGTCAAGCAGCATCCGCCGCCCGCCGCCGGTCACTGGCAGGCCTCGCAGCTCTGCGGGTTCTCCAGCGAGCACGCCACCGCGTCCGCCGGGGCCACAGTGGTCTGGGCGATTCGGGTCGCCGGACGGGATCGCAGGTAGTACGTGGTCTTCAGGCCCGATTTCCAGGCGTGCAGGTACATCGACGACAGCTTGCCGATGGACGGCGCGGCCAGGAACAGGTTCAGCGACTGACTCTGGTCGATGAACGGGGCCCGGGCCGCGGCCAGGTCGATGAGGGCCCGCTGGGGGAGTTCCCAGGCGGTCCGGAACAGCAGCCGGGTCTCCTCTGGCAGCGCGGTGACGCCCTGGACCGAGCCCTCGGCCCGTTTGATCTGGTCCTGGATGTCCCGGGTCCACAGCCCGCGCGCCTTGAGCTCGGCCACCAGCGCGGTGTTGATCTGGAGGAACTCCCCGGACATGGTCTCCCGCTTGAACAAGTTGGACACCTGCGGCTCGATGCACTCGTAGCACCCGGCGATCGACGCGATGGTGGCCGTGGGCGCGACCGCGATCAGCAGCGAGTTGCGCAGCCCCGTCGCCTTGATCCGCTTGCGCACCGCCTTCCACCGGGCGGCCTGGGTGCCCGGCACGCCCCACAGGTCGTGCTGCAGCACGCCGGCCGCGGCCCGGGTCTGCCCGAACGCCGGGTGCGGCCCGTGCTCGGCGGCCAGATCGGCCGAGCTCTCGAGCGCGGTCAGGTAGATTTCCTCGGCGATCCGGGCCGACAGGTCGCGGGCGGCGTCGCCGTCGAACGGCAGCCGCAGCGCGAACAGCACGTCCTGCAGGCCCATCACGCCCAGGCCCGCCGGCCGCCAGCGCGGGTTGGACGCCGCGGCCTGCTCGCTGGGGTACAGGGTCAGGTCGATGACCCGGTCCAGGAACGGCACCGCGGTGCGCACCGTCTGCCGCAGTTTGTCCCAGTCGACCTGCG
>Ga0209168_10001195_pt1 | contig 21129 bp, 16 predicted proteins | sample Coa_R1_FD_187156 | JGI IMG/M metagenome (GOLD analysis project Ga0209168, IMG submission 187156) | Surface soil microbial communities from Centralia Pennsylvania, which are recovering from an underground coalmine fire - Coalmine... | ecosystem: Environmental > Terrestrial > Soil > Unclassified ...
GCGACCCCGCCCAGCGCCGCTCCCAATCAACTGCCCAAGCCGCAGGAAGTCAAAGCCTTCCTGGATGAGTACGTCATCGGCCAGGAGCAGACGAAAAAGAAGCTGGCGGTCGCGGTCTACAACCATTACAAGCGGATTTTCATGAATCGCCAGAAGACCGGCGATGGCATTGAGCTTTCGAAGTCGAACATCATGCTGATCGGCCCCACCGGCACCGGCAAGACGCTGCTGGCACAGACCCTGGCCCGGATGCTGGATGTTCCCTTCGCGATCGTTGACGCCACCACGCTGACCGAAGCGGGATACGTCGGTGAAGACGTCGAAAACATCATTCTCAAGTTGCTGCAGGCCGCCGATGGCGACGTCAATCGCACGCAGACCGGCATCATCTACATCGACGAAGTCGATAAGATCGGCCGTAAGGATGAAAATCCGTCGATCACTCGCGATGTTTCGGGTGAGGGCGTGCAGCAGGCCCTGCTGAAGATTCTGGAAGGTACGATTGCCAACGTTCCTCCGCAAGGCGGACGCAAGCATCCGCACCAGGAATTCACGCCCGTCGATACGACCAACATTCTGTTCATCTGCGGCGGAGCGTTTGTCGGGCTGGAAAAGATTATCCAGCGGCGCGTGGGCAAGAAGTCGCTTGGTTTCCGCAGGGGCGAAGAGGCGGAAAAAGAAGACGCGTTCAGTTCCAAGAAGAAGACGCAGGAACTTTTGCAGGAAGTTCAGCCGGAAGATCTGATCAAGTTCGGCCTAATCCCTGAATTCGTAGGACGCCTGCCGGTCGTTGGCATGCTGGAGGATCTGGATGAGTTCGCGCTCATAGAAATCCTGACCCGTCCAAAGAACGCTATCGTTAAGCAGTATCAGCGGCTGTTCGAGTTTGAAAACGTGCGGTTGAAGTTCTCAGACGACGCTCTTCGCGCGATCGCCCGCCAGGCTATGGCCCGCAAGGTGGGAGCACGCGGCCTGCGCATGATCCTCGAAGAACTCATGCTTGACCTGATGTTTAACCTGCCTAGCCAGAAGAAACTAAAGGAATTCGAAGTGACCAGGGAGATGGTCGAGAAGCGCACCGCCTCGTTCGCCACGGTCATGGAAAAAGCTGGATAGGTTTGCAGTACTTCGTTAACCACAAAGGGCACGAAGGTACACGAAGGATCTAGGGGTTTCCTTGGTGGACTTTGGTGTCCTTTGTGGTTATTAGTTTTGCGGAGTGGACCTCGGTTTTAGGCGCCGCTAAGATCCCTCTTCGCCGCACCGTTACAAGCAAAGACCCTACAACTAAAATGCCATTCCCCGCGACCCTCGGCTCAAGGTAAAATCCAGATAGATCGCTTGTTTGGCCGTTCATTGTCAGGTCGTTCAGCCCAGGAGACTCAGTGACCACATCGAAGGAAAAATACGAATCGAAAAAGCTGCCGATGATGCCCATTCGGGACGTTGTCATCTTCCCATTCATGATGACGCCGTTTGTCGTCGGGCGCGAGTCGAGCGTTCGCGCTCTCGAAGAGGCTCTTGCAGCTGATAAGAAGATCTTCCTGGCAACACAACACGACGCCTCGATCGATGAGCCCAAGGCCAACGAGATCTACCAGGTCGGCACGATCGTGAACATCGTGCAGAGCCTGAAGCTACCCGACGGCAACATTAAAGTTCTGGTCGAAGGTATTGAACGGGGCAAGATTCTCCAGGTCGCAGACACCGATGGCTACATGCAGGCAACTGTACGAGTCGCCCGCTTTACGACGGAAACCAACCAAGCGATCGAAGCCAGCATGCAACGCGTCACGTCATTGTTCGAGCAGTACGTGAAGCTTTGTCAGGCTCTCAATTACGAGACCATGATTTCGGCCGTGCGCATGGAAGATCCGGCCAAGCTGACCGATGTAATCTCTGCCAACCTTCAGCTCTCGATCGAAGAGAAGCAGGAACTGCTTGAGATTTTCGATCCAGCCGAACGCCTGACCCGCATCGCTGACGTGCTGGACATCGAAATCGAGAAACTGAACGTCGATCGCACGATCCAGTCGCGCGTGAAGCGCCAGATGGAGAAGGCGCAGAAGGAGTATTACCTCAACGAAAAGATCAAGGCGATCCAGAAGGAACTGGGCCGCGGCGAGAAAAGCGAATTCGACGAACTGAAGAAGAAGATCGAATCCGCCGGCATGCCGAAAGAAGTCAAAGACAAGGCGCTGCAGGAACTCAAGAAGCTCGAAGCCATGCCGCCGATGTCAGCTGAGTCGACCGTCTCGCGCAACTATTTGGACTGGCTGCTGGCGGTGCCGTGGAAGAAGCGCTCGAAAGAAATCCGCAACATCTCCCGCGCCGAAAAGGTCCTGAACGAGGATCATTATGGGCTCGAGAAGATCAAGGAACGCATCCTCGAATTTCTCGCTGTCCGGCAGTTGGTAAAGAATCCGAAAGGATCGATCCTGTGCTTCGTTGGACCTCCGGGCGTCGGCAAGACATCACTGGGGATGTCGATCGCCAAGGCTACCGGGCGCAAGTTTGTGCGGATGTCGCTCGGCGGCGTGCGGGATGAAGCTGAAATCCGCGGACATCGCCGCACTTACATCGGCGCCCTGCCCGGCCAGATTATCCAGATGATGAAGAAGGCCGGCACCAAGAACCCGGTCTTTATGCTGGACGAAGTCGACAAGATGTCGATGGACTTCCGCGGAGATCCGTCGGCCGCTCTGCTTGAAGTGCTGGACCCTGAGCAGAACTTCATGTTCGTCGATCACTATCTGGACGTCGAATACGACCTGTCTCAGGTTTTCTTCGTCGCCACTGCCAATGTGATGCACACCATTCCGGCTGCTCTTCAGGACCGCATGGAAGTGCTCCGGCTGCACGGCTATACCGAGCAGGAAAAGGTCGAGATCGCCAAGCAGTTCCTGGTGAAGAAGCAAATGCTGGCTGCCGGCTTGTCGGAGAAGAACATCAAGTTCACCGACGATGCGATCACGGCTCTGATCCGCTCCTATACACGCGAAGCTGGCGTCCGCAACCTCGAGCGTGAGATTGGCAATGTGTGCCGGAAGGTCGCTCGTAAGGTGGTGAAAGAAGGGGAGACCTTCTCAATTACGATCACCGGCGAGAACGTCAACGACTTCCTCGGCGTGATCAAGTTCCGCGACACGCTGGCTCATGAGAAGTCCGAGGTGGGATTGGTCACCGGTCTCGCATGGACCGAGGTTGGCGGCTCGATCTTGAGTACGGAAGCAAGCGTTGTCGATGGCAAGGGGAAACTCACGCTGACCGGCAAACTTGGCGACGTGATGCAGGAATCGGCGCAGGCTGCAATGTCGTATGTGCGATCGCGCGCCAACCGTTTGGGCCTGACGCGCGACTTCTATCGCAATCTTGATCTGCATGTCCACGTTCCTGAGGGCGCGATTCCGAAAGATGGGCCGTCCGCCGGCATTACGATCGCCACTGCAATTTCCAGCGCACTGAGCAAGATTCCAGTTCGCCGCGACATCGCGATGACCGGCGAGATTACGCTGCGCGGCAAGGTGCTCCCGATCGGAGGGCTGAAGGAGAAGCTGCTCGCTGCTCACCGCGCGGGATTGTTCGAAGTCATTCTGCCGAAAGACAACGAGAAGGACATAGCAGAGGTGCCTGAGAACCTCCGCACGGCCATGAAGCTGCACTTCGTCGACACAATGGACCAGGTTCTGCAGATCGCGCTTGAGTCGCCGCTTCCGTCAGTCGTGGAAGATGCTACGCAATCGATCGCGCCGCCGCTGACTCCGACTGCGGACAGTCCAACGGCCCACCAATAGAGGCATTCGGGATCAGTAAGAAGGCCCGCGCCAAGCGGGCCTTTTTGTTGTCCTGGTACCTTTGCTCCTTAAGGATCGAAAGTCTTTGCCGATGCCGAAACATTTTTCACCACGGAGGACACGGGAGGAGCCTAAGGTCCTTCGCATCACGCGCAAGCCGCCCGGATGCGCTCTGAGAGTTCCGCCAGCGACCGCTCCACGCACTCGGTCAGCCAACGGTCCAATGCCTGACGTTGCGCCTCGGGAATGTACGTAAACTTCACGCCAAACGTCCAGACGGTCGTCCACACTACAATGCCGCTGATGTCGAGCATCTCGCCGCTGCGGGGCAGCGCAAAGCGCAAGCTGATCTCTTCGCCGTTACTGGGCAACACGCCCGAGATGAAGACTCTCGGATTGATCTCAATCCCAACCCCGCCCTCGCTCAAATTGAGCACCGTGGCCTCAAACAACGGATGCGCGTGGGTACTCACCGATGCCACAATCTTCACCCGCTCGCGATGCTGCTTGCGCCGCCGGGCCACGGTCGCGCTATAGGCGGCGCGCAGGCAACGTTCGATCTGCACTGCAGAGGCGGGCTTGTGGATCAAGAAGTGCACTCCGGCGGCAAACGCCTGCTTCAGATCCAGCAGGTCGCGCACGATCGCCACCAGCACGCAATCCTGATTGTGCTTCGAGCGCCGCACCGCGCATAAAAAGTCCGCCAGATTGTCGATCTCCCGCCAGTCCACGATGATTACATCGAACTCATACGCCTGGACCATCGCCAGCGCCGCCGCCGATGTATTCACGATCCGCGGCGTCACTTGCAACTGCTGAAGGACGCTGCGGGTAATCCCAAGAAATGGCAGGTCGGCGCACAGCAGCAGCGTGTGCATCGCGAGGGTAGATTTGGGAGCGCGTTCAGCAATCTTTTCGAGGGCGTTTTCCACGACGTTCTCCAGTCCCGCAAGTGGCCGATTCAGCTGATCCATTCTTGCTTGCTACTGGTTCAATCGGCGGCGTATGGAGGAAGTTCAGCGGCGAGCGGTCACGCTGGGAGACGGGATTGTTACTTCCGTTCGTTGGCTCACTCAAGTTCGGGAAAACCCGGTTGGATGGTCCGGGGAAATGGAAGGGGACGCATTCCAGACGATAGAACACATCATCAGACGGCTAGTATGCCGCCCCGCGACGACGTAGAACAATCACTTTAGACCACGTAATTGACGAAGAACGTGCGCAAACTCACAGACGCCGTGATCTGCCACTGCTAGATTCCAATCGTGGCCGCAGGTTTTTCATTCAGCGAGGCTTTGGTGCTTGGGCTGGCTTCGGGACCAGCCTGTGTGGCGTCTTGCGGGCCTGTGCTGATTCCTTCATTGCTCGCGGAGCGCACCGGTCTGCATGTGCACGCTCGCTATCTCAGCCTATTCCTGGCGACGCGCCTGGTTGGATACCTGCTGTTTGCAGTTGTGGCCTGGGAGCTGGGCGCGCTGGTTTCTCTCCAAGCGCCCACACGCCCCTTGATCTTCGCTGTTATCAATCTACTGCTGGCTGGTGTGCTGCTGCGTTACGCGTATTCGGTCGGAAAGGCCTACAACCGTCCGCTCGAACGCCGCGAACTGGTCACGATTGGCACGGCCGTGAAGCATCGCATTTCAGGCGCTGCAGCGATCGGGTTCCTCACTGGGATCAGTCTGTGCCCTCCATTTGTCGCCGCGGGCGTACGGGCGGCGGAGTCGGCGAGCCTTGCCTCTGCCATCCTCTTTTTCGCCTTTTTCTTTCTTGGCACGTCGGTATGGTTCTTGCCCTTTGCAGGTTTCGGGTGGATCCGGCGGAACGAAGGTGTAACGACCGTGGCACGCATGGCCATGGCCGTGATCGCGTTCTTCTATCTCTACATCGGGTTGATGACATTGATCGGGAAACATCTATATGGCGTCTGATAGCCTGCCGGCCCGGCAGTCACGAAGTGTCGTCCGCTCTTTTTTGTTGACCTTGCCGATTGCGGTCTGGGCATTGTTAATGGCGTCCGCCGCTTACGGGCACGCGAACCGCGCCCAGTGGATCGCCAGTGTCGTTACCGTGCTGTTCATGATCACTCTCTTCTTCATGATGATGCGTACGTCGTCGACGTATCGCTGGCGTCGATGGTTCTTTGTCGCGTTGGGACTGCTGTTTCCGGTGGGCTTCATTCATCAAGTCATGGTGTTTCGGGGCACCATGGGCATTCCCATCGAAGAGATGATTGCCGGACGCACTCCGTTTTGCTTCCTGCCGATTCCGCTGCTGATTCTGCCCGCGGCTTTCACCAAGGCACTCGTTTTTCCCGGCTCGATCCTGCCTAACGGAGGCATGTCGGGCGGTGGCATGGCTGCGATGGCCGGTATATGGCTGGCGATCACGCTGGTTGTGGGCAAAGGCTGGTGCAGTTACGCGTGTTTCTTCGGAGGAATCGAGGAGGGCATGGCTTCGCTTCCGGCCAAAGCCAAGATACGAAAAATCGATTCTCGTTGGCGCTATGGTCCATGGGCAGTTCTGCTCGCGATGGTGCTGCTGTCGTTGGCATTGTTCGAGCCCGCGTATTGCATGTGGCTGTGCCCGTTCAAGGCTGTCTCGGAGTACGTGGCTGCCCGCAATACCATCGGCTTGATCCAGAACGGAATCTTCATCGTATTGTTTGGCGGGCTCGTCATCGTCCTTCCTTTGCTGACAAAGAAGAGGACGCAATGCGCTTTTTTCTGTCCCTTCGGCGCGTTCCAGTCGATCTTCAATAAGACCAGCGTTTTCGAAATCAAGATAGACAAGTCTCGCTGCACGCCATGTGTGCTTTGCCAGAAGAGTTGCCCGACGATGGCGTTGACGGATGAGTCGATCCAACAAGGCGGGACTCTGATGTCGTGCATGAAGTGCGGCGCGTGCGTCGACGCTTGCCCTAAAGGTGCCGCGGTCTGGCACATCCGCGGAACCGACGTTGCCGTTAAGCCCGAGCGTGCTCGGTTGATGTTCCTTTACGCCGCATGGGCGATGTCGATCATGTTCGCCGGGGGCATCATCGCGGAAGGCTTGGCGACGATCCTGCACGTGTTTATTTAGGAGGCATCATTTGGCCTCGTGACTCAGGAGATACGGTGGCGAAACTGAAATCGAAACTCGGATACACAGGAGCCGCATTTACCCTGGTCATTGCCGCGCTCGCACCTTTTCTTGTGTACCCGCAGCTCAGCAAAGGATTTGCGCATCTCGGGCTGCACATCGACGAAATCTACGCAGGAGGCCCCAAGGTACGCACGATCCAGGCCGCAGGCTACACCATCGATATTCGCGATCAGGTCAACCCGCACATGTTCCAAACGGAGAAACCGTTCGTGCAGCTTGATTGGAAACCGGCTCGCAGTCTGCCAGCTCACATTTCCGATGCAGTGGACATCGATGGCGACGGCAAGCCCGATGTGAAAGTGAGCTTCGATGTACCTCACGATCCAAAAACACCCCTGCGCGTGAATGTGGATTCCCTCAACCCCCGATACGAATCGATGCAAGATGTAGGAAAGAAGAAGTTCTCGGCTCTCATCGTGCGTGTCGATGACGCGATCCTGGTTCGAATTCCCGTGAAGCAGTAGGGTTGCCGGCAAGCAGCATCGGACGAAGACTCTTAGGCCGGCAACTTAGTCGAAGACGCGCTCCTTACCGAATCCATCTGCCTCTTCTTCCCGATACAGGTCAAAACCAACAGTGACGACGGCCGTGCCGAGATCGACCCAGGCTCGGTCGACGCGGCATCCCTTTCTCTCAATGAATCGTGCTGCCATAGACAATCGCGGGCAGCGCTGGAGTTTGCTACAATGCCGAACACCGATCGCGGCAGTAACATCGCGAAAAGCTACTAGAAGATCGTTATTCTTGCATTTCTAAACTCTCAGGAGACAAATGTTATGCGATGGCAGCCTCTCACGTGCCTGGTGATCAGCGTTGCTTTCTTAGCCGGCAACGCTCTCGCGAGTAATGAAAAGATATTGCACACCTTCACCGCCGGCGATGGCAGCTATCCTGTGGCTGCTTTGATCGCCGACCAGTCGGGCAATCTTTACGGCACCACGCGTTACGGTGGCGCGAACGGGCAAGGCACTGTCTATGAGCTGACGAACTCGAAGGGCGTATGGAATGAGACGATTCTTTACAGCTTTGCCGGCGGAGACGATGGCGCTTCCCCCGCGGCGTCTGTCGTTTTTGATACAGCCGGCAACTTGTACGGCACGACGCGACTGGGCGGTCACCATAACGTTGGGACGGTGTTCAAGCTCGCCCACGTCAACGGGTCATGGAATGAGTCTGTTCTTTACAGCTTCACCGGTGGCAACGACGGCGGGAGCCCGCAAGCCGCTCTCACCATAGTCGACAGCGCGCTCATTGGTACGACCCCGGCGGGCGGCGCCTATGCCAATGGCACGGTCTTTGGCCTGCGAGAGGTCAACGGTCAATGGCAGCAAGAGGTTCTTTACAGCTTCGTTGGCGGGAACAGTGACGGCGCGTACCCTTACAGCACGTTGATTTTGGATAAGGCCGGAAATATATACGGGACGACGGAATCCGGCGGTCCCAATCAGGCCGGATCGGTTTTCGAGCTCTCTCAGTCGGGAGCAAAATGGAATGAGAAGGTTCTTTACTTCTTCACTGGAAATCTCGATGGAGGCTCCCTCAATGCAGGTGTGATCTTCGACAAGGCGGGCAATCTCTACGGGACGACGACTTCAGGCGGCAAATACAGCAGTGGCACCGTTTTCGAACTCACCCTCTCGAGCGGCTCCTGGAAGGAAGCGGTTCTCTACAACTTCAGCGGCGGCAACGATGGCGGCTTTCCCTACGATGCGCCGGTGATGGACAAGAACGGCAATCTGTTTGGGACGACATTCAACGGTGGCATCTACGGCTATGGAGTGGTATTTCAGCTTTCTCCATCTGCCGGCGCATGGACCGAAACCGTTCTTTACACGTTTGCCGCCGGGAGTGACGGGGCCCTTCCCCTTGCCAGCTTGCTCATCTACAAAAACGGACTCGTCGGTGCCACCACGGAGGGCGGATCGGATTCGACAGGCATTATCTTTTCTGTGAGCCGCCTGCAAGCCGCACCTTCCTACTGCACACCATGCCTGTTCTACGGGGGCGACTTTGACCCCAGCAGCCCTGCAGCGGACACTTTCGCCAATGAGAATATTTATCCAGGAGGATCGGAGACGCTCTCGCAAATTTATTCACCATTCACTGTCCCCGCCGGCCAGACGTGGAGTGTCACTGGATTATTCATCAATACGATTGCGTATCCAACCGCACTTGACCCCATCGCGACTCCGTGGGAGATCCGCAGCAAAATTCCGAAGGCGGGCGGGAGTGGTGGAACGCTCGTTGCCAGCGGTACGGCGAATGGCACGATGACGGCGACCGGACGAAGCCTGAATGGCGTCCCTGAATACACTGTCCTTGTGACTTGGAGTACGCCAGTGGTTTTGCCTCCGGGCACTTATTGGGAGAACGTGACACCGCAGTGCACTGACTTAAACAACACGCAATGCACGGCGCAGGGCTTCACGGGATTTCTGGAGTCGGACATGGAGACAATGTATGGCCTGAATGCCTGGGGACTGCCGGAACCGTGGCAGGATTCGTTCTGGAACGCGCCGGATTTCGGGCTGTCGTTCGCGAATACATATCAGGTGCACCTGCAACGCGGTGAACCGGGAGGCGACGCCTTCTCTGCGGGGGTGATTGGCACGAAATAGATTTGTCGATTCGGAAAAAAGCGATGATTGCGAAAACTCGCAACCCGCCGCGGGCACAAACACGCGCCGCTGTCGGGCTCATAGGGTCTCAAGGCACCCGGAACCGGCCTTGATTCAGCCCGTCGGCGATTTGCCGGGCCAGGGATTCCGGGTCAGCTTGGTCGTCGCAAATGGGTTCGACAGTTCCCTCTTCAAAGCGCGCGTAAAAGTTCTTTAGCATCACGTGATTGGTAATCGCGCCCTCTTGTCGTGAGGCCGCGCGTTCGGCGCATACCTGGAAGCTAGGCCGCAGGAGAACGAAATCGAACGTCACTTCCTTCAGGATCTTGCGTGCGGTGTCAACGAAAGTCGGCGGTATGGAGAAGTCGATCAACACTCGGAAGCCAGAACGTGCGAAGGGAACCGCAGCGGCCGTCATCGAGCGCACCAGCACGGGAAAATTGTCGTGCAATCCGCGTTCTCCATCTTTCTTGATGAAAGACCAGAAGGTGTCGCCTTCGATGTAGGAGAGCGGGGCGGGAAGTAGCGGCAATAACGCCTTCGCTACCGCCGTCTTGCCTGCTCCAATTGGACCCGACAGGAAAATGACGCTCACTCCGCCAGTATTGCACAATGAAGCAATAGAGAATGGCTCGGTGCAGCAACGGGGTATGACCGTTTAGGTGTGTGATATAGTCTCGGGCTGATCAGCAGACCGCGCGTCCCCGCCCGGCTTTTGCAATATCTCCATCCGAGGTGTTTCCTGATGCCCCCAAAAACTACTCGTTCGGTCAACGTTGTACTTGCGCTTGCGGTAGTTCTTTTGTTTGCCTGCCAAGCGCGGGCGACCAGTTTCAGTACCATCTACACCTTCCCACTTCCCCCAACTAACGGTATGACCCCCAACGGCAATCTGCTTTACGTAGACGGCGCCCTGGTTGGAGTCACCCGGGCAGGCGGCAGCGGGACATGTACTGTTTATGTCAGCGGATGCGGAGTTGTATACGCTCTGACTCCCGGAAGCGGCAGAGCGTGGAATTTCCGCCTGCTCTATCAATTTTCAAGCGGAACGGACGCGCAAAACCCCGTTGGCAATCTTGTCCGCGATGCCGCAGGCAACGTCTATGGTGCAGCGCAATATGGCGGCAGTAACGGCTTTGGAGCGGTTTATAAGCTTTCTCTCTCCGGAGGGAGGGTGACTGAATCCGTCATTTACTCGTTTACCAATATGCCGGACGGAGCCAATCCCGGAGCAGGACTAAGCATGGATGCTGCGGGAAACATTTGGGGCACAACCGGCGCGGGAGGAACGGGCAATTACGGGACGGTTTTCCGGCTGACGCCAAATTCGGATGGCACCTGGACCGGGAGCGTGATTCACAGTTTCACGGACGCACCTGATGGATTCAACCCGCAAGGAGAGGTCATTTTCGACGCAAGCGGGAATGTTTACGGGACAACACAAGCAGGGGGCAACAACGGCACGTACGGCGACGGAGTCGTGTATCAATTGAATCCTGGAGTTGGTGGAGAATGGACAGAATCGATTCTTTACACCTTTCCCAACGTATCGATGGGCTACCCAGTCCACGCGCTGTTGATGGATTCAGCAGGAAACTTGTTCGGGGTAGGAAAGAGCGATGGGGAGCAAGGATCTGTTTACGAAATTAGCCCCATCCTTGGGGGTTGGTCCGAGACGACGATTTACGAGTTCTTACGTGGTTCTCACACCGGATTCGAACCGGATGGCAATTTAGTACTTGGCCCCCAAGGGCAACTTGTGGGAACGGTCCGAGATGGCACGCCCCAAGCTGGCGGAGCGATCTTCGAACTCGTTCAGGGAAGCAGCGGCTGGACATATGTCATTTTGCACGAGTTTTCGAATGCGCAAGGTGGCACTTTACCCAACAGCGGCTTGACTCAGGGAAGGCCGGGCTTTTATTACGGCACGACTGCAGTGGGGAATAACAGCGCGTACGGCACGGTCTATCAAATCACTCCGTAGCGCGTTCAAACTCCAGGACATTGCTTGTTAATCGGGCAGAGAGCGGACGAGGTCGTCCGCTCTTTTTGTTGTTCGTTCAGTTTGCAATTACAGAGTCCTTCTATATATCGCTCAGCGCGGAGGGACGAAGGATATTCCGATCGAATCCGCCCGACTGTCTTCTGCCACGATGGCTGTGGATATTTTCAATTCTGCGGCAGCGGCGCTGGCTTGCTTCATTTGCGCTTCGGTCATCACGGAGGAGAGACTTTTCAGTGCTCCGATCGCTCGGCGTTCTCCCCGATCGACCGCGGCTTTGTACCACATGTACGCGGCAATGTGGTCCAGGGGTACGCCTTTGCCGTGCTCATACAGATAGCCTAAATCGAGCTGGGCGCGTGCGTATCCCAACTCGGCGCCGCGGCGGACCCATTTCGCGGCTTCGGAGAAGTCGAGTTTCACTCCCGTGCCGGTGTAGTACATCCACGCTAAATTTTCCTGGGCAGGGGGATAGCCGCGCTCGGCAGCAGCGCGGAACCATGCTGCGGCCTGGGTGTAGTCACGGGGCACTCCTTTGCCGTGAAAATATAAGGACGCCAGATTGCACGCGGCTATGAATTCGCCGTGTTCGGCCCCTTTGCGGTACCACTCCGCCGCCTGGCCGAAGTTCTTGCGCACGCCTTCGCCACGCTCGTACATGGAACCGAGATTGTTTTCGGCGATGGTGTGGCCTTGTTCGGCAGCGGCGGAGTAGTACCGCATGGCTACACGATAGTTCTTCTTCACTCCTTTGCCTTGTTCGTACAGATAGCCGAGCGCGAATTCGGCGTCGGGAAAGTTCTGGTCTGCCGATTTCCGCAACCAGAGCAAGGCTTGTTCATAATTCGGAGACACATTCTTGGCCGTTATGTAGGACCACCCCAATTGATATTCGGCCCGCGGATCGCCCTGCCTGGCGCATTCTGTGGTCGACGCAACTCGCGAGGCCGGAACAGTCAAGGGAGAGGGTTTCGTGTCGTGTTGGCTTCTGGTTGTCGCGAATGCGTTGAACCACAGCAATGGCATGAACGTAACTGCAAACAGGGTTCGATTTCTCTGCATGTCTCCAGACCTCGTGCTTCCCAATGACGATCGATTTCGCAGGCCGCTGTGTTTCGTTCGGCCCAGCGTGGGTCCATTTCGTACCGGGAGGTCGGATTCGGCAATGCAATGCGGCACACGACAATCACACGGCTAGGTAACGAGCGGAAGTCTCTGAACAGATTGAAGTTGGAGCGGAAATCAGAAGCAACGAGAGAGCATTCGCGATTGGAATCACTAACATCGGTGAGGCGCTGACGTCCAACGCAAAGGTGGTGAAATGCAAGTCATCCAGTCTCCCGCGGAAAAAGTTGGGTTCGACGTTTTTGAAGTCGACCTTCGTGCAGGCGAATTGCTCAAAGAAGGCCGCAAAATTAAACTACAAGAACAACCGTTCCGCGTTTTGTCTTTGCTGTTGCTGCGGCCGGGAGAGGTGGTCACGCGGGATCAGTTGAGGCAGGAACTCTGGCCCGCGGACACGTTCGTCGATTTCGATCATGGGCTCAACAGCGCCGTGGCGCGACTGCGCGAGGCGCTGCGGGATTCTGCGGAGAAGCCGCGTTTCATTGAAACAGTCGCCAAGCGGGGCTATCGGTTTATTGCGCCGATCCACCCGGATAGCGAAATCCAGCCAGAACCCGCGACTGTAGACACGCGCAAATCACGGCTGCCCTCGGCACGGTTGTGGGCCGGGGCGACGATATGCCTCGGGCTGATTTGTTCGGCGTCGATCTGGGCACTCTACCGGCCGCGTCCGGACTCGCAGCTGGCGAAGATCGAAGTCGTCCCGTTGATCGGGTTGCGTGGGTACCAGGCAACGCCTGCTTTTTCGCCGGATGGGACTCTGGTTGCTTTTCGCCAGAACGATGGCGGAAATAACGCCGGAATTTATGCGGCGGTCGCGGGTGGGCAAAAGTCGATCCGGCTGACGAATGACCACGGGGATTGCTGTCCCACCTGGTCACCGGATGGGCGACAAATTGCTTTTACACGATATTCGGGAACCTCCTTCTCCATTTTTACGATTCCTGCCCTAGGCGGCACAGAGCGGCGCTTGTATCGTGGTCCCGATCACTTGGGCGGAGGCCTTTCTTGGTCGTCGGACGGAAGCTTGATCGCATTTACCGAGAGCCATGAGAGCGACCCGACGAGTGCGTGGATCTCGGTGTTGTCGGTTGCCGATTCGAACATCCGTAAAATTTCGTCGCCGCCGCCAGGATGGATCGACCGCTCACCCAGCTACTCCCCTGACGGCAACCACCTTGCCTTCATCCGCTCTGCCGTTGCCGGTGTAAGCAACGATATCTATGTGATGTCGGCGCATGGCGGGGCCACGAAGCGCCTGACGTTTGATCATCGGCCGATGACGGGATCGCTCGCATGGACCAGCGACAGTCGAGAGATTGTTTTTGCTTCTGCTCGCGGCGCCCAGATGGGACTGTGGGTCGTTGCAGCCGAGGGATGCATTCCCCGGCCGATTGCCGGCCCGGTGGGCGAGGCCGAATGGCCAACGATCCCGGCCAAGACCGACAACACGCTTGTCTACGAACAGGGCATCGGCAAGGCGGACGTATGGGAACTGGACCTGAAGGACCCCAGGCGTCCTCAGAAGGCACCTTTCGCACTGGTTTCAGAAAAAGGGGACAAAATGCGGCCAGAGTTGTCTCCGGACGGCAAGAAGGTGGCATTCGAGTCCGATCGCTTGGGATTTTGGGATATCTGGACATGCCAGGTAGATGGAAGCTCTTGCGATCAGATCACCTCGCTGCACGGGACAGCGGGGCGCGCACGCTGGTCACCGAATGGACACTACATCGCGTTTGAATTTCATCCGCATGAGCGGAGTGAGATTTACATTGTCGAGGTGCCGGGGGGCGTGCCGCGGCTGCTGCCGACCATTGCGGGGTCCGACAATCTTTCACCGAGCTGGTCACGAGACGGGAAGTGGATCTATTTCGCCTCGAAGCGAGAGGCAGAACCGTTCCAGATCTGGAAAATACCGGCACAAGGCGGAACGCCTTTGCAGTTGACGAAGCGCGGAGGAATCTCGCCTGTGGAGTCGTTTGACGGACGTTACCTTTATTACTCGAAATATGAGCAGAGTGGCGTCTGGCGCATGCCGCTGCAAGGCGAGGGCGAAGAAAACAAGGTGCTCAGCGACATGGATCCCGGGAGCTGGCCAAATTGGGCGCTCAGTCCGGAAGGGATCTACTTCCTTAAGTTCGGAGAATTCCCGCACGCGGAGCTCGCATTTTTCGATTTTGCCGACAGCCAGACCCACGTCCTCTGGCCCTTACAAAAGAACACTGGATGGGGTTTGAGCTTGTCAGCAGACCGAAAATCAATTGTTTACGTGCAAGATCAGTTTGGTGAGTCGAACCTCATGATGGTCAGGAATTTTCGCTAGACGGGCCAAATCAGAACTGAATTATTGCCGGGTTGATGACCAACCAAAACGCTCATCCCTCAACCCGTAAGCTGCGAACATTGTGTACTGGTGCGCAGAACTGAATTACGCCTCTCTTTATAATTCCTGAATGCTCTTCCGCCTACGTTCTGCGTGGCTTGCCATTTTCGTTTTATCAAATGTGACGATTGTGAGTTTCACCGGGGTTCACGCCTACTCACAGTCGACTGATACGAAACAGGTTCTCGCCCGCGAAGATGCATACATCGCCAAAGAAACTGCCACGCGCCATTTTCGCGGAACCGTCCTTGTGGGAATGGACGGACAAATCGTCCTTGAGAAAGCTTACGGACCTGCAGATGAAGAATGGGGCGTTGCCAACACTCCAAGAACGAAATTTCGAATCGCATCTCTCACAAAACAGTTCACAGCCGCGTGCATCCTGCTGTTGCAGGAACGGGGGCTGCTGCACGTGAATGATGCAGTTTTTCAGTACCTACCTGACTTACCCGCCGCATGGAAAGAGATCACAGTCCATCAACTGCTTACACACACATCCGGAGTTCCAAACCCGGACTATGGAGGCAAGCAATACCTGGATACGCAGCGAATTGGCGCTAAGCCGGAAAGATTGGTTGCCCTAGTTGCCAATCGACCGCTTGATTTCAGGCCCGGCACGAAGTGGAACTATTCAAACACCGGTTACATCGTTCTCGGGATGCTGATAGAGAAACTATCAGGTCAATCTTATGCTGATTTCTTAAGACACAATATCTTCCAGCCGCTGGGGATGACCGACTCAGGGTATGACAGCGCCCCGGAGATTTTGAAGTCCAGAGCTTCTGGATATGACATCAATCACGGCCACGTTACGAATGCTGATTTCATAGACATGAGCGTTCCATTTTCTGCAGGTGGGATCTATTCGACGGTGGAAGATATCTTTCGCTGGAGCGAGGCCCTAGCTCATCCAGGTAAGTTACTTCGCGAGGATTCCGTCCGGCAGATGTTCACGGAATTTCCGGAAGCGGCATATCAGGGACAGCATTACGGGTACGGCGTCGTAATCTCACGACAGAAGTTCGGGAAACTGCTTTACTACCACGGCGGAGGCATCGAGGGGTTCTCCAGCATTATTCAGCGATACCCAGAAGAACGACTTTGCATTGTTGTGCTCTCAAATTTGGCGACGTACAAACCCTGGGAATTGGGGGATCACATCGCCGCGGACATCTTCCATCTGCCAACTCCAAATGAGCACTAACCGCATTATTTGTCCCGGTAAAGGTCCAGTCTGGAAAACGGGCAAATCGCACCCCAGGCAACTCACCTCCGACTTGCCATGTATCCGCTTTCCGTACCATTGTTTCCTGCTTTCGTAGTACCGAACGCGATACCTAGAACTGCTTGACTGCTGTTGTTGGTGTTTCGGTGCGTTTCGCCGTTTGCGCGGCCTCGCTTGCCAAGGTCGCTCGCGCCGTTGCAAACTTGAGCATGAGGGTCTTATCCAGTTTTCTGGCAGCGGCCACGGATGTCTCCCACTTCCCTGCTCCCTCGCTCCCCGAGGTCGCGTTCTTAGGCCGGTCGAACGTTGGCAAATCGAGCGTCATCAATTCTCTGGTAGGGACTAAGCTGGCTCGTACCAGCTCGACTCCCGGACGCACGCGCAGCATCAATTTCTTTGAAATCCGCTGGCCGGGAAAGCCGCGCCCCGAATTGATCTTCGCCGATCTTCCGGGCTACGGGTATGCCAAGATCTCGCGTGAAATCTCGCAGGAATGGCCGAAGTTCATCGAGCCGTATCTGAATCAGCGTCCCACGTTAGCGCTCTGCGTCGCGCTCATCGACGCCAATGTTCCCGCGCAACAAAGCGATCGCCAGTTGCTCGACTTTCTCAGCGCGACCGGGCGCGAGGTCCTGCTCGTCGCGACCAAAGCGGATCGCATCTCGAACAACCAGCTCCACAATGTTTTGCGGACGCTGAGCGGTGAATATCCTTCAGCGCGCCTGCTTCCTTACTCTTCGAAAACCGGCGCCGGGCGTGATGAACTCTGGAAACAGATCCGGCAGGTGGCCGCGCCCCCGCAAACGGCCGACGCATCGTCGATGCAAGGTTAGAAATTAATTAGGCTGCAATTCGAGGCGGTTAAACCTCAGGCACCTTTCTTCCGATAAGAACAGAGAGTTCCGCCTTTCTGCGCGGAGACTCGAGAGCGGAATGGCACATGTTATCGGAGCTATATGCCTGAGGATATCAACGAAGGCGTTGCGTACTTGCGTGCTTTGAAACAATCCGCCGTGCAACCTGGCGGCGTGGCTACGGCTCCGGCGCCGGCCTCAGTATGTCATCCAGTCGCGGCGGACGCCGCAGCGGCTGATCAATTCCGCGGTGCCGAGAAGCGCCGCAGTCCCCGCTACAAGTGCGAAGGCAGCGCGGAGGTCCGCGAAGAAGGGTGCGAAGTCCGGACATGGGCCACCTTCACCGACGTCAGCCTTCACGGCTGCTACGTCGAAGCTCAAGCCACCTATCCGGCCGGAACCAAGCTTCATCTGAAGCTGGAAGCCAATGGCGAGCGGGTCGAGGCGAATGGCAAGGTAGCCGTCAACTATCCTTATCTCGGCATGGGCATTGCGTTCGAGGACCTGTCGGATGACGACAAAGCTCATTTGAAGCGACTGCTGGCCACGCTGGGTCATCACTGCCTGGTGATGGGGCCGGGTATCGCCTCATCCCTTCCCGCGAACGGCCCGATGGAAGCGCTTCCCCTGATCTCCGACCCCGACGCTGCGATCCAGTCGCTCGTCGAATTCTTCGAGGATCGCCAACTTCTGATGCGAGAAGACTTCCTGCGTATCCTGAAAAAGAGCCAGAAGAAATAGGGTTGGGCTTCTTCGACGCAAACTTTAGAAACCTCATTTTTCACATTCCATTTGCACGCGCGGAAGCCTCATTCGATATGATTGAAATCCATGGCTCGCTATCTAATCACCGGCATCGCTGGCTTTATCGGATCTTCTCTCGCTCGCGCTCTGCTTGACCGCGGCGAACAGGTGCGTGGCGTGGACAACCTCGCCACGGGCAATCGCGAAAATATCCGCGAGATTCTCAATCGCATCGACTTTCGCGAGGCCGACCTCCTCGACCTCGACGCGATGCATAAAGCCTGCGCGGGCGTCGACTTCGTCTTCCACGAAGCCGCAATTCCCTCGGTGCCGAAATCTGTTCTCGATCCGCTGGGAAGCAATCGCGCTAACGTCGACGGCACGGTCAACCTTCTCGTTGCTGCGCGCGATGCCAAGGTCAAGCGTGTCGTCTACGCCGCGTCCTCTTCTGCTTATGGCGACACGCCCACGCTGCCCAAGCGTGAAGACATGCGGTCCGACCCCATTTCTCCTTATGCAGTTGCGAAGTTGGCAAGCGAGCACTACATGGTTTCGTTCTACCGCTGCTACCAGCTTGAGACGGTTTGTCTGCGCTACTTCAATGTTTTCGGACCGCGGCAGGATCCGTCGTCGCCTTACTCCGGCGTCCTCGCCAAATTCATCACTCTCATGTTGCGCGGCGAGCAGCCCACGATCAACGGCGATGGAGAACAGAGCCGAGATTTCACCTACATCGACAACGTGGTGGAAGCGAATCTGCTGGCCTGCAAAGCACCCGCCGACAAAGTGGCCGGACAGGTCCTCAACACGGCCACGGGACGCCGCATCACGTTAAACGAAACCTTCAAACTGCTTCAGAGCCTGACTTCCTACAAAGGACAGCCCAAGTACGGTCCTGAGCGCGGCGGCGATATCAAGCACTCGCTCGCGGACATCTCAAAGGCGGAAGCTGCCCTCGGCTACAAAACAAAAGTCGATTTCGAAGAAGGCTTGCGGCGGACAGTAGACTGGTATCGTGAGACGGTTTCGCCTCATCAGAAGTCAGAGGTAGAGGTTTAGAGCCCAGCGGATCACAATCCTGCGGAGGCTTTGCGAACAAGCTTCAACCGGTGCCGCGCCGCTTCTTTCTCGTTCCGCTTCCGTTCCTGCTTGCGTTGCTCTTTAGCCATGACGCGGTTCGCTTTCTGGATCCAGCTTTCGAGTTCGCGGTTCAGCGCGGGATTTCTGCGCAGCGCATCCAACTCACGGCTCGATCCCATGCTCACCGCGTAGAGAAAGTTTAGCGCCCGATCGATCGCATCCTTGGAGTTCCTGACCCGCTTCAACTCAACGCCATTTCTCTTACGCAACTGCTCAGCCCGGTTCACCGTGTGCACAAGTTCTTCACCGTCCAGATGGTTGAGGGTACGAATGGCGTCCGCGGCCGCATGATCGAAGTGCTTCTGCTGCTGTACGTTCCTGCCAACTGATTCGACGCGCCGTTTCTGCCTTTCCTTCACTCTTTCCCCCATCGTAATCACGCCGATCTTGTGCAACCGCTTGCGCGTGACCAACTTCCGGAGATGCGCAGGAGTTAACTCGCCTGAAATGATCTCGACATCCTGGGCTTCCAACCCCGATTTGACCGGAGCCAGTAACTCGTCCGACTTGCGCCGGTATTCGCGATGCAGTCGCGCCTTCTTGCGACGCCATCCCTTGGCGAACCCATGGGCGGACGAGTTGAATCCCCCGCTAAAGTGGTCTTTCGCGTATTCCAGTTCCTTCTTCCGTTGAGGCGATTTGCGATCCTTGCTCATGCCCGGACACTATATCGCGAGCCGAGGCAATCTTCCCATTACCTGAGTGATAGACCTTTTCGGGGTTTATTCGTAGGAACTAAAGATGTGCCCGGAAATGAGGTCAGAAGTCAGAAGTTAGAGGTCAGAGGTCACCGTGCCTGCCACCCGCTGCTAACGCCCGACGCCCTACTCGTGCCTCAATGACTCAATTGGATCCAGCCGCGAGGCCCGAAACGCGGGAATCATCCCGCTGATCAGCCCCACGGCTCCCAGGATCAGCGTCGATGCAATCAGAGTCGCAGGCTGAATGATTAGTCGAATGTCGCCCGCTTCACCGTTCTTGGCGAACGCGCTATATAACGTGAGCCGCCCCACCGACAGCGCGACCACGTAGGCGAGGATCACTCCCAGCAGCCCGCCCATTGCCGTAATGGTCAGCGCCTCGGCCAAAAACTGAAACAGAATGTATCCTCGTTTCGCGCCCAGCGCCTTCTGCACGCCGATTTCGCGGGTCCGCTGTGTCACTGAAACCAGCATGATATTCATCAGCCCGACGCCGCCAATTCCGAGCGTCAGCGTCCCAATGAATCCCATCAGAATCTTCAGCCCCAGCGTGATGATCTCGAACTGGTGCAACTGCGTCATGAGATTGAAAACGCGGACTGCCTGACGATCGGTTTCGCTGAATTTGTGCTGGCCCGCCATGATCGTCCGCACTGCGGGCTCGATCTTCTCGAACTCCGGCGTTTGATAGTTGAACCAGATCGTATCCAGGTAATGCGTGCTCTTTAAATCACTCATCGTGGTGAAGGGGACGTACACCACGCGATTGATATCGTCGTTCCCTTCCTGCATCTTGGCGCTTAGCACGCCCACGACTTCAAAACTTAGCCCGTCGAGCCGGATATGCTCGCCCAGGGCATTGCGCCCGGAAAACAGCTTCTCTTTTGCCTCAGAGCCGATCACAGCGACGCGCGCCCGCTGTACCTGGTCTTCCATATTGTAGAAACGGCCCTGCTCGAGTTTGAGCGAACGAATGTCATAAACATTCGGATCGTTGCCAGTAACATTCCAGGTAAAAGACCGGTTTTCATAGGCCACAGCGGCCTGCTTGTCGACGCTTGGAGTGATATGCGTGATTTGCGGAAGATTCGTCGCCAGCGCGTCGACGTCGTCCTGCGTGAACTTTATATTGACGCCTGCCTTCTGTCCGCCAGCCTGTGTGGAAGTCGTGCCCGGCACCACGATGACGAGTTTCGTACCGAAGTTGGCGAAGATGTTGGCGCAGGCTCGACCGAACCCGTCGCCATACGCTAGCAACATCACGACCGTGGCAATGCCCCAGGCCATGCCGAGCATGGTCAGGGCGGTGCGCCGCCGATTGTGGCGCATGGCTCCGTAGGCTTCTTCAAGCAGATCACGAAACATGTTGTATCACCGTTCGCATCACTCCGCCCGCAGCGCT
>Ga0209168_10001197_pt1 | contig 21120 bp, 19 predicted proteins | sample Coa_R1_FD_187156 | JGI IMG/M metagenome (GOLD analysis project Ga0209168, IMG submission 187156) | Surface soil microbial communities from Centralia Pennsylvania, which are recovering from an underground coalmine fire - Coalmine... | ecosystem: Environmental > Terrestrial > Soil > Unclassified ...
CTCAAAAACCGAGACCTCGGCCGCGTCCCCGCGGCCGCCGCAACCGACGACTAACCAGCAACACGACCATGCAGGGGGTCAATTTTCAGATGCCGCCAGAGGGTCAAAATTCGAGCGCCGTTGACACACCATCGGGTCGCGCCACCATGCACGGGGCAGGCGGGGTGCAGGAGCGCTGACCAGAGTGTTTAACACTGCGCCGCGATCTTTCCGGCCTGCGCGTCCTGGCGACTCAGTTCGGCTCCGCGCTCTGCTTGAGCGCTGCCAGATCGGCGAGTTCGCGGTCGAAGCGATCTGGTGCTTCCCTAGAACGGCATGTGGCCGACATCGTGGTACCACGATATGGTCGCGGCCGGGCAGAAAGTCCGCGTGTGTTCGGCCATCGAGGGCAGCACGATCGTGTCGTCCCGTCCATGTGTCACGAGCACGGGAACCGACACGCTCCGGAGAAACGGACCTGAGGCGCAAGCTCGCAAACGTTCACCCGACCGCGCGCACGGAACGGCCTGGTCGCCGTGTCGCCAGTCGTGGAGCGCCGCAGCAGATCCTCATACCAGGCCATCTGTTCAGGCGTGCCGTCCGGGAGAAACAGCGCGCTGAACACCTTGCGGAACGCCGGATCCGGCGCCGTCCAGCCCGCGCGGATCGCGGCGACGATGGCGTCCTCAACGTCGTCCTGGCCGCGGATTCGCCGTCCGCGCGCATACCCGCCGTACAGGACGAGATCAGATACACGGTCCGGGTGCCGCGCTGCGTACGCGATGGCGATCGCCGCTCCCTGGGAGACGCCGAGCAGCGCGAACCGCTGCAGCCCACCGTATCGATGACCGTTTCGAGATCGCCGACCCAAACCTCCACCGAGGGATCACCGATGTTGATGTCCGAGAGCCCAGCTCGAGGTGGCTAAGCCAGGTCGCGACCCGCACCAGCGGCGGGCCGCTGCCGTGCAGGGCATAAGCCAGACGCACGCCGTCAGAGGCGGCGCAGAAGCGCACATGCTGCTTCACACGCTCGACCGTACAGCTCACCCGCAGCGACCACGACCGGCCCGGACGCGCCTGACTGGCCCGGCGGGCGGCCTCCGCCTCCGAAACCCCAGGGGCCGGCGCTGTGAGCATGGGGCAGGATGGGTGCATGCCAGGGTCGGATAGTTCAGCGGCGCTGCCGGTCATCGACGTGGGCCCGCTGACCGGCCCGGCACCGGCTGCGGTGCGGGCGAGGGTGGCCGGGCAGATCCAGGCGGCCTGCCGCGATCGCGGCTTTTTCTACGTGACCGGCCATGGTGTTCCGGCCGATCTGCTGGGCCAGCTGGCCGATGCGAGCGCTGAGTTCTTCGCGCTTCCGCTGGCGGACAAGCTGGAGATTGCCATGGAGCGCGGCGGGCGGGCCTGGCGAGGGTTCTTCCCGGTGGGGGCTGAACTCACCTCGGGCCGCCCGGACCTGAAAGAGGGTCTGTACTTCGGCGCCGAGCTGCCCGCCGACGATCCGCGGGTGCTGGCCCGGATGCCGTTGCACGGTGCCAACCTGTTTCCGAGGCAGGTCCCTCGGCTGCGTCCGCTGGTGCTGGCCTATCTGGATGCGCTGGCCAGCGCGGGCCAGGCCGTGCTGGCCGGGGTGGCGCTCAGCCTGGGCCTGGATGCCGGGTACTTCGCCACCGGGTACACCGCCGACCCGACCATCTTGTTCCGGATCTTCCACTACCCGCCGTCACCGCCGCAGGGCCAGGACTGGGGAGTCGGCGAGCACACCGACTACGGGCTGTTGACCCTGCTGGCCCAGGACGACAGCGGCGGGCTGCAGATCGCCGTGCCCGCCGGGAATGAGCAGCGCTGGATCGATGCCCCGCCCATCCCTGGCACCCTGGTCTGCAACATCGGCGACATGCTCGACCGCCTGACCGGAGGCTGGTACCGGTCCACGCCGCACCGGGTGCGCAACCTCAGCAGCCACGGCCGGCTCTCGTTCCCGTTCTTCCTGGACCCCGGCTTTGACGCCGAGGTGCCGCCACTGCCTGACCAGGCCGCCGCCGCAGCAGACGGCCGGCGGCGCTGGGACGGCCAGGACCTGCGCGCCTTCACCGGTACTTATGGCGACTACCTCCTCGGCAAGGTCTCCAAGGTCTTCCCCCAGCTCCGCAGCGACGTCCTGGGATAGACGCCAACCAAGGGTCTCACCGGCGTGCTCGGCACCGCGTTCGCCGTGCACGGTTACTATCCGGTGGCGGCAGTAATGCTTGGCCTTGCTGGTGTCAGCTGGGCGTTGCTACTCACTCCTGTTCTCAGCCACTGGGAGACCCCCGGTGGCCCGGGTGTCCTTCCTCCTTACCGTGGCCACGGACGGTCTCTCGGTGCTTGGCGCAACCCTGGCCGCCAGGAACGGCGCTGCCTGGCTGCTCATCGCCGCCAGCGCCGCGTTGATCCTGCGCCTGACCTTCTACATCGTCACGGTCACGCGTTTTGCCGTGCGCCAGTTGCTGACCGGCCGCGGGGATCAATGGGTCGCCGGCGGGGCGCTGGCCATCTCCACTCTGGCCTGCGTCAAGACCACCAAGGCGGGCGATGCCCTGGGCTGGCTTACCTGGATGCGCGGATTCTTCGACGTTGCCGCGCTGGTCTTGTGGTGCCTGGCCATGCTCTGGCTAGGACCGCTGATCGCGGCCGAGGCGCTGCGGCCCAGAGAGAGCTACGACGTACAGCGCTGGGCCACCGTCTTTCCGCTTGGCATGTACGCGGCCTGCAGCTTCGCCGTCGGCCAGGTCACCGGAATCACCTGGATCGTCGTCTTCGCCAGAGTATGGACCTGACTAGCGGTCACAGTGAGCCTGTTTGTGCTCGCCGGTCTCATCCGCCGCAGCTGGCACGTACTGCTCGGATGATCCTCGGCTAGCCAGGGTACCGCGGGAGTTGCGGGATACGCCCAAGGTCTCTGACGCCGTGGCGCAACCTAGCGCGTTTTGTCGGTGGCATGCGGCACGATGTACGCGTGGCTGACAAAGTGCGCTCGTCGGCGCGCGGGCCGGGGCAGCCGCAGGGCGACGGTCCCGTGGCGGCGCAGCCTTTCACTCATCTTGGTGTTCCGCACGCCGAACATTACCGACGCTTGCTCCGGGTCTTCGCGCGGGCCAAGGAGCGGTTCATCGTGCACCTGCGCCCGGAGGACGTCGCCGCGGAGCTGCGGATCGATGCCGATGACCAGCTGACTGAGGCGCTGGAGCAGCTGGTCAAGTGGGGCAACCTGCGGGCTGACGTCGACACCAGCCGCGTCACCACGGTGGAGGACTTTCACCGTAAGCGGTCGCTGTACCAGCTCACGGCCGAAGGGCACGCGGCCGAGCAAGCGATCTCGTTCTACGAGGAGGCGATCGGCCGACGGGGCCAGCTCCAGTCGGTCGCCCTGGCCGACATCGCCGGCCAGCTCCAGGCGCTGCTCGCGCTGGCCCGGGAGAGTGATCCCGACCCGGCCAAGATTCACCTGCTGCTTCTCTCTGTGGCGGAGCGGTTTTCTTCGCTGGCGGATAACGCACAGGCATTCATGTCCGCGCTGCGGCGCGCGATCGACTTCTCCGACGGGGACGTCGACGGCTTCATCGCGTACAAGGAACGCCTGATCGACTACATCAACCGGTTCATCGCCGACCTCGCCAACTCCGGTGCCCAGATCGCGGTCCTGCTAGGTGACCTGGAAGCCGCGGGTCACGAGCGACTGCTGGCGGTCGCCGCCCGGCGTGAGGCCGCCGACGCGGCCCCCGAAGGGGCGGACGCGGCAGCGGCGCTGGCCGGCGCGGAAGGCCACGCACTCGACGCGTGGCGAAACCGGTGGCGCGGCCTGGACGACTGGTTCACCTCGCGGGACGCGGGGCATCCATCCCAGGCCAGGCTACTGCGGCAGGCCGCGGTGACCGCGATCAAGCAGCTCGTTGACACGGTCGGCCTGCTCAACGAGCGGCGTTCAGGCCGGTCGGACAGATCGGCGGACTTCGCTGCGCTCGCCCGGTGGTTCGCTGAGGCACCGGACGACGCGGCGGCTCACCGGCTGTGGCGGGCGGCGTTCGGCCTGTGCCCCGCCCGGCACCTGTCCGTAACCGGCGACACCGCGGACGAGTGGGAAAATGTGCCGGCCGGGACGCCGTGGGGCCACGCCCCGCCGATCCGGATCTCGCCGCAGCTCAGGAGGACCGGGAGCTACGAGCGGCGCGGCAAGCCCACTCAGGTGAAGGACCGCTCCGCGGCCAGGGAACTACTGCGCCGCCGGGCCGAGTACGAGGCCGCGCAGACCACCGAGGCACGACGGAGGCTGCGCACCAGCGGGCCGGCGCTGCTGTCCGACCTGGATGTGCTCGACCCGAGGGCGTTCCGCCTCTTCCTCAGCCTGCTCGGTGACGCGCTCGCGGCCCGCGCACCCGGCGACACCGAGGTGAAGACCGTCACCAGCGACGGCAGCCTGGAGGTGCGGCTGCGCCTGGTCCCAGACGGCGGCACGGCCTCGATCAAGACCGAGGACGGGGTGCTCACCGGTCCCGAGCATGTCATCGAGATCACGGACCTGGTGCCGTGATCCCCGCCGAGGAACAGGCGCAGCGCCAGGCCGCCCTGCGGGCCTTGATCGCCAAGCCCCTGCTGGTCGCCGCCGGGGACGCCGAGTCACTCATCCTGGTCCGGCGGCACCTGCCGGCGCTCGGCGGCTGGCTGCGCAGGGAAACCGGCTGGCGGCTGGTCGCGGATGCGGAGACGGCCCGGCTGTTCAAGACCACCCCGCTGGCTTCGGACGCTACCCATCCCGCTCGCGGGCACAACAGGGAGCCGTTCAGCCGCCGCCGGTACGTTGCTCTCTGCCTGGCGTTGTCCGCGCTCGCCCGCGCCGACGCGCAGACCACGCTCGGCAGCCTCGCCGACGACGTGCTGACTGCCGCCGCCGAACCCGGCCTGGCGGCTACCGGGTTCACGCTGACCCTGGACAGCAGGAGCGACCGCGCCGACCTCGTGGCCGTGGTCCGGCTGCTGCTCGCCTGGGGCGTGCTCAGCCGGGTCGCCGGAGACGAGGACGCGTACCTGTCGGCCGGCGCCGACGTGCTGTATGACGTACGCCGACCGGTACTCGGCCTGCTGCTCACCGGCAGCAGGGGCCCGTCGACCATCAGCGCCCGCGGGTTCGAGGCAACGCTCGCGGAACTGACCGCCGAGCCGGTTGCTGAGACCGACGAATTGCGCAACCAGGCGCTACGCAGAATGCTCACCCGGCGGCTGCTCGATGACCCGGTCGTCTACTACGACGAGCTGGCCGAGGACGAGCGTGCCTACCTGATCGCCCAGCGGCACAACATCACCGGGCGGATCAGCGAGGCCACCGGACTGCTGCCGGAGCTGCGCGCCGAGGGCATCGCCATGGTCGACCCGGACGACGAGCTCACCGACGTGCGGATGCCCGAGCAGCGCACCGACGGACACGTCACACTGCTGGTCGCCGAGTACCTGGCGGGCAGGGCGCGGGCGCCGCGGGCCGAGCTGCTCACGTTCGTCCGGCAGGCGGCGCAGGCGCACGCGAGCTACTGGCGCAAGGGTGTCACTGATCCCGGCGCGGAGATCGAACTGCTTGAGATCGCGCTGGAGAAGCTCACCGCCCTGCGCCTCATCGAGGTCGACAGCACCCGTACCGTGATCCGGAGCCGGCCGGCCATCGCCCGCTTCGCCCTCGCCGAACCCGTCATCCGAGAGCCCTGCAGTCTGCCCGGGGCCAGAACCGGAACGAGCCAGACCAGAAAGGCGACGACCGATGCTGCCGACACCATCTTCTGAGCGGTGGAAGCCCCTGCGAGCCGGCCTGGTCGACATGTTCTACTACGACCAGGAGGAGTTCTGGTTTCACGACGGCCGTCTGCTACTGCGCGGCAATAACGGAACCGGCAAGTCCAAGGTGCTCGCCCTCACGCTGCCGTTCCTGCTCGACGGCGACCTCGCGCCGCACCGGGTGGAGCCGGACGGCGACCGGCAGAAGCGGATGGAATGGAATCTGCTGCTCGGCGGCAAGCATCTCAGCCCCGAGCGCCTCGGCTACACCTGGCTGGAGTTCGGTCGCGGGGGCGCCGACGGCACCGAGGAGTTCCGCACGATCGGCTGCGGGCTGAAGGCGGTCGCCGGGCGCGGGATCGCCCGGCACTGGTTCTTCATCACCAGTCAGCGCCCCGGCGCCGAGCTGCAGCTCCTGCCCGACAGCCGTGTCCCGCTGACCAGGGAGAAGCTGCGGGAGGAGATCGGCCAGCACGGGTTCGTGTATGACCGGGCGGCCGACTACCGCCGGGCGGTGGACGAGCACCTGTTCGGCCTCGGCCAGCACCGCTACGAGGCGCTGGTCAACCTGCTGATCCAGCTGCGCCAGCCGCAGCTGTCGAAGAAGCCCGACGAGAAGCTGCTGTCCAGGGCGCTCACCGAGGCGCTCCCCCCGCTCAGCCCCGGCCTGGTGACGACCGTGGCCGAGGCGTTCCGCGGTCTCGATGAGGAACGCGACGCGCTGCGCTCCCTGGCCGAGGCTCAGGAGGCGGCCACCGACTTCCTGGGCCACTACCGCCGGTACGCGAGGGTGGCGGCCAAGCGCAAGGCGGCCGGGCCGAGGCTGACGCAGAGCCGCTACGAACAGCTCGGCCGTGACCTTACCGCTGCCGAGGAGGCCTTCACCGCCGCCCAGCAGCAGCTGGATGAGGCGCAGCGCGAGCTCACCGAACTGGAAGCGCAGCGCACCGATCTGGAAGCACGCCGGGACGCGCTGCAGGCCGATCCCGCGATGCGAGACGCCGAACGGCTCGAGCAGCTGCGCCAGGACGCCGACCGCAAGGAGAAAGCGGCGCGGGTCCAAGAGGCTGACCGGGACCGGCACGCCGTCCAGGTCAGGAGGTACGCCGACAAGGCGGCCCAAACCACGCACCGGGCCGGCACTGGACGAGAGAAGCTCGCCCAGGCGCTGCGCGAGGCCGCGGCCACGGCCGCCGACGCAGGCTGTGCCCGACAGCATCAGGCAGCGGTCGCGGCCCTCGACGGCCCGGACCGCGACAGCGACCCGGACGCCTTTCCGCCAGCCGACCAGGCCGACGGCGGACACCGCGCGGTCGCTGCCTACCTGGACGCCCCCGAGGCGCTCGCGGCCGACATTCTCGCTCAGGCCAGACGGGACGCCCAGGCCATCGCCGACCGGCGGGCGCGGGCCATCGCGCAGCTAGAGCGGCTGCTCGCCGACGTCGCCGGAGCGCGCGGGCAGCTACATGCCGCGCAGGAAGCCGAGAGCAGGCGCTCGGCTGACGTCCAGGCCGCGGCGGACCGGGTCATGGCCGCGGACCTGGCCATAGAGGAACGGATGCGGCTGATCCTGGACGGCTACCGCTCGTACCTGAGCGGCCTGGCCGAGCTGCGGGTGGCCCATCCCGACGAGCTCATCGCCACGCTGGAATCCTGGGGCCTCACCGGCGGGGGCACGAACCCCGCGTCTGCGATCATCGACGACGCCGTCCGCGTGATCGGGGCCGAACTCGGCCAGCTGGCCGGGGAACTCGGCAGTCAGCGGACCCGGCATATGACGCGAGCGGGCGAGCTGACGGAGCAGATCGGCCGGCTGCGCGCGGGCGGCCACGACGCCCCGCCGGTTCCGCATACGCGAGCACCAGGGGTCCGCGACGGCCGTCCCGGCGCGCCGCTGTGGAGGGTGACCGATTTCGCGCCGGGCCTGGCCGACGACGAGCGCGCCGGCGTGGAGGCCGCGCTCGAGGCGGCGGGAATCCTCGACGCGTGGGTGACGCCCGACGGGAACCTTGTCGATGGGGACGTGGTCGTGGTGTCCGGGCTTGCCCCGGTGGCTGGGGAATCGTGCGCCAGCCTGCTGGTGCCCGCGATCGACCGGGCCGACCCTCAGGCCACGGCGTTGGATGACGTGTCAGTCGCATCCGTTCTGAGTGCTATCGGACGTGACCCAGGGACCGCCGGCGGCGCGGCCTGGGTGACCACGGACGGGCGGTGGTCTAACGGGGTGCTGAGCGGCGCCTGGCACAAGAACCAGGCCAGCTACATCGGCGAAGGGGCCCGGGAGGCTGCGCGGCGGACACGGATCGAGCAGCTAGAGCGGGAGCTCGAGGCTGAGCGTGCGGCGATCGAGAGGCTCGACGCGGACCTGGCTGAGATAGCAGGGCGGCAGAATCGCCTCGCGGACGAGCACCGCAGTGTGCCGCCGGATGACGGGGTCCGCGAGGCGCACACCAAAGCCGCCGAGCGGCGCGAACAGCTCGCGCAGGCGCGTATTGATCATGCGCAGGCCGTTGCGCAGCTCCAGCGGCGGCAGGAGGAACTGGCGGCCGCCCAGGTACTGGCGGCGGAATTCGCGGCCGATGTGAGCCTGCCCGCGGATACCGGGGATCTTGCCGCGGTGCGAGACGGGCTGGGCACCTACCGGGTAACGCTCGCCGCTCTCTGGCCGGCCGCCGAGGCGGCGCACGGCGCGATCCGCGCTGCGGCCGACGCCGAGAGCGAGTTCGCCGGCAGCCGCCAGTTGCTACTGGAGGCGAGCGAGCGGGCCGCCGAGGAGCGGGAGGCGGCCGGTACGGCGGCGACGACGTACCAGGAACTGCTGGCCACCGCCGGCACGGCGGTCGAGGAACTGCAGCGGCGGCTGGCCGGAGTGACCGATGCCCTCGGCCGAAACAAGGCGGCACATGGGGCCGTACGCGACCGGGAACGGGACGCGATCGGGGCGGGCGGCAAGGCGGACGGGGAACGCGGACGGCTGCGGACGGAGGTCGAGGATGCCATGCGGCAGCGGGACGGCGCGGTGCGCGAGTTCCGGGCGTTCGCCGCGACCGGGCTGCTGCGGGTCGCGGTGACCTCGGTGGAGATCCCGGACACCGATCAGCCGTGGGCGGCGACGCCGACGGTGATCCTGGCCCGCGCCGTCAACGCCGAACTCGACTCCGTGGAGGACGGGGACGGGCCGTGGGACCGGATCCAGAAGCGGGTGACCGAGGAGCACAAGCTGCTGGCGGACGCGATGGCCAGGCATGGGCACTCGGCGGGGCTGACGCTGAGCGAGGGTGTCATCGTGATCGACGTGATCTTCCAGGGCCGTAGCCACGACCTGCCGGGGCTGGCCGAGGCGCTGGCGGCGGAGGTGGAGCAGCGGACCACGCTGTTGTCGGCGCGAGAGCGGGAGATCCTGGAGAATCACCTGCTCAACGAGGTGGCAGGAACGCTGCACGAGCTGATCTCGGCGGCTGAGGCCGAGGTCAGGCAGATGAACGACGAACTGGAATCGCGGCCGACGTCGACCGGCATGAAGCTGCGGCTGATCTGGCAGCAGGCCAGGAACGCGCCCGAGGGCCTGGACCGGGTCAGGCTCAAGCTGCGGCAGACGATCGACGCGTGGTCGGCCGCTGACCGCACGCTCGTGGGGACGTTCCTGCAGCAGCGGATCGCCACCGAGCACGCTGACAATCCGGCGGCTGGCTGGGCCGAGGCGCTGACGTCGGCGCTTGACTACCGGGGCTGGCATGAGTTCGTGATCCAGCGGTATCAGGACGGGCACTGGCGGCCCGCTACCGGCCCCGCCTCGGGAGGCGAGCGCGCGCTGGTGGTGTCGGTTCCGCTGTTCGCGGCGGCTTCGTCGCACTACAAGTCGGCCGGCAACCCGCACGCCCCGAGGCTGATCGCTCTCGACGAGGCATTCGCCGGGGTGGACGACGACTCCCGCGCCAAGTGCCTGGGCCTGCTCGCCACCTTCGACATGGACGTGGTCATGACCAGCGAGCGCGAGTGGGGCTGCTACCCGCAGGTCCCCGGGCTTGGCATCTCCCATCTAGCCCGCCAGGACGGCGTCGATGCGGTCCTGGTCACGCCGTGGCGGTGGGACGGTCGGGAACGCCGCAGAGCCGACCGGGTGCCGGTGTGACCGACAGCGTGACCGGCACCGCGGAGGACGACACCCGGCTGCACCGCCTGCTCGGTGGCGAGCCGACCGCGTGGCTGATCCAGCGGGCGCGAGACCGGCTGGAGGCCGGGCGCCCGCTGACCGGGACCGTGACGCTGACCGGCGCGACCGTGGAGCAGCGGCGGGCGGTCGAACGGCTGACCGGCAGGCCGCCCCGTTCTGGCACGTCGCTGTCGGTGTCGCTGCCCGAGGTGGACCGGGTCCTGCGCGAGAGCGGTGCCGCGCCGGGCGGACTGGCCGAGGCCGTAGCACTTCTGACCGGTCCGCTCCGGGATCGCAACCGCGACCGGGCGGATACGGCGTCCGCCTGGGCGGCCGCCTTCGCGCCGCTGGACGAAGCCGTGGCGGGCCGCACTGAGCTAGCCGCCTGGCGGGGGTGGCTCGACGCAACCGGCGTCGTGCGCCGCCTGGCCCCGTCCCCTCATGAGGGCCTAGCGCTGCTTGACCAGGTGGCGGCGGTGCTGCGACGACTGCCGTCGCGGGGAATACCGATCGGGCGGCTCGCCGCCGAATGCTGCGGCGACGCGCACGCTCTCGATGAGGGTCGCCCGGCCGGGACGCTTGCCGTGTCCGCGGTCCGCGCGCTGGCCGGCCCGCCGTTCGCGGCCGACGTGAGCGCGGACTCGCGCCGTACAGTCTGGGCCTGCGTGGGCGTTCACCTTGACGACCTCTCCTCGTTGGTGCTCTGCCTCGGCCTGCCCGGCGACGGCCATACCGCTCTTGGTCAGGTGCTGGCGCTGTATCGGGAGACCGGACAGCCATCGGTGCTCACCCTCAGGCAGCTGCGCTGCCACGATGAACCGCTATCAGCGGGACTCGTGCGGATCTGCGAGAATCCCGTGGTGATCGCGACTGCCGCGGAGGAACTCGGCAGCCGCTGCCCGCCGCTGGTCTGCGTCGGCGGCCAGCCATCCGCCGCCGGATTGCAGTTGCTTGACCTCCTGGCGGCGGGCGGTGCGGAGTTCCGCTATCACGGCGATTTCGACTGGGGCGGTATCCGGATTGCCAGCGCGGTTCGTCAGCGGGTAGGCCAGGGCCAGTCACGCTGGCGGCCGTGGCGGTACGACAAGGACGCTTATGAGGCCGCGGCCACACTATTGGCCGGGCATGCGGTGCGGCTGCCCCGGCTGGTCGGCGACCCGGTCCCGACCCTCTGGGATCCGGGCCTGGCGGCCGTCATGGCGCGCCACGATGTTCGTATCGAGGAGGAACTTTCCCTCGACACCCTGCTCGCGGACCTGGCCTGACTGGGTTACAGGCAGGATTGCCCTGATCCGTGCTTGTCATATAGTGGTCGTATGACAGCCACGACCATCAGCTTCCGCGCCGATGAGCAGACGATGGCCGAACTCCGCCAGCTTGCTGGCGACGGGAACCTGTCGGATGCGATTCGCGAGCTCATCCACGCGCAGTACACAGCCCGGCTGTACGCGCAAGCTGCCCGTGACGCCGAACGGCTTCGCAATGACTCGGCCGACCTTGCGGAGATCAAGGCCGTGAACGAAGAGCTAGACGAGATCAGTGCGTGGTGACCTGTTCCGGCTACGCCCCGGCGAAGACGCCACCGGGCACGAGCAGCGCGGCCCCCGGTACGCAGTTGCGATCCAAAGTGACGGAATCCTGCTCTCCACGCTGATCGTCGCCCCGACTTCGACCAGCGCTCAGGCGGCGATCTTCCGGCCGGAGATCGAAATGGACGGAACCCGGACCCGCGTACTCGTCGACCAGATGCGCGCGGTCGACGCCAGCCGCCTGGGCGACTTCGCCGGCCGCCTTGATGCCGCCGAGACAGGAGATGTCGACCGGGCCGTACGCCTCATCCTCGGAGTTCTCTGAACCGGTCCGGGGTACCGTCGGGTGCGGCTTTCAGACGACCCGGGCGGCGATCTGGCGCGGTGTCGTGGAGGGCCGGCGCGTGCTGGCCGACTCACGTCGATCAGCTTTACGCCGACGCCGCCGGCCGCGGCAGGGTCATGGCCCTGGCCCTGCACCCGTTCGTCAGCGGCCATCCATTCCGCCGCACATACCTCGACCAGGCCCTGGAGTACGTCGCCAGTCACCCCGGCGTGTGGCTGACGACCAGCGACGAGATCGCCGGGCACTACGCCCGCACCACCCCGGCATGACGTCCTGCTCAGGGCTTCGAGGGGGTGATGTTGTGGTTGAGGTGGAAGACGTTGTCCGGGTCGTAGGCGTCCTTGACCGCGGTCAGGCGCGCGAGCTTGGCGTCGGAGTAGGCGCGGCGCACACCCAGGGCCCCCTCGTCGCTAAGGGCGTTGACGTAGGCGCCCACGGCGAACGGGTCGAGCTTGGCGGCCGCTCGCCGGGCGGCTCCCATCCGCGCGCTGTCCTCGGCGGGGTCGTCCCACTTCGCGGCGGCGACGTACTCGAAGCGCGCGCGACGGTGGCTGAACGCCGTCGCGTCGTCGTCGACGTCGGCGATCGCGCCGCCGTACGCCTGGAGGCTGACGCCGGGTACGGTGGCGTCCGCCGGGTCGCGGTCCACCAGGGCCGCGATCGCGTCGTCGGGCAGGCCAGGGAGGTAGTGGCCCTTCCAGTAGCGCCGGTACGCGTGGCCCTCGACGCTGTCGTCGCGGGTTTGCAGCTCCAGGTAGGAGAGCTCGCGCACGACCTCGCCGCTCGGCACGCCGAGGGAGCGCAGCGCCGGCAGCAGCGCGCGGCCGGCCTCCGGGTCGCCGATCCACACGTATCCGAGGGTGACGGTGCCGCCGGAGATCTCGGCGGTCAGCGTGGCCGGGCGGCCGGCCTCCTCGGCCAGGTCGCGCCACGCGCGAAGCGGCGCGGCGGCGCGATCGAGCGGGAAGGCGAGCTCCGTGACCAGGGTCCGCGTGCCGACGGGATGCAGCCGGAACTCGAAGTCGACGACGATCCCGAAGTTGCCGCCGCCGCCGCGCAGGCCCCAGAACAGGTCGGGGTGTTCGTCGGCGGCGGCGCGCACGACGTCGCCGTCCGCGGTGACGACCGTGCAGGACACAACGTTGTCGCAGGTCAGGCCGTACTGACGTGCCAGCCAGCCCATGCCGCCGCCCAATGTCAGGCCGCCGACGCCGGTGTGTGAGACGTTGCCCGCCGTCGTGGCCAGGCCGAAGGGCTGCGAGGCCCGGTCCAGCGCGCCGAGCAGCGCGCCGCCCTGGATCCGGGCGCGCCGGGTGACCGGATCGACGGTGACGCGGCCCAGCGCGGTGAGGTCGATCATGAGCCCGCCGTCCGGGACGGCCATGCCCGCGATGTTGTGGCCGCCGGACCGGACGCCGATCTCCAGGTCGCGCTCACGGGCGGTGCGTACCGCGGTGACGACGTCGCCGGGGGAGGCGCACCGGACGATCAGCTGCGGGCGGTGGTCGACCATCGCGTTCCAGACCGACCGGGCCGAGTCGTAGCCGCGGGTGCCGGGAGCCAGGACCTGGCCGTCGAAGTCCGGGTGGTGAACGCTGGGGGCGGGGAATCGCGAGGTACTGGTCATGACACGATGGTCCAGGGAATCGGTCCCCTTGATAAGGTCCAGTTCTTCGCCGTATTTGAGGGCCAATTCGCCGGGACGCCGTGACCAGGCTCGGCGCACGCAGGACGGCCCGTTCGGATAAATCGCCTTTGATCTTGACGTCGGGGACGGGGACGGGGACGGAGGCCCGGAGCGTGGTTCCGCCCGAGTGCGGGCTGGTGATGTCCAGGGTGCCGCCGATCGCCCCGATCCGGTCGCTCAGTCCGATGAGGCCGCTGGTTTCCGGCCCCGGGTGAGCCCCGCCGATCCCGTCGTCGCGGACCTCGACGACACACCGGCCGTCCGCGATCTCCAGCCGTACCCAGGCGCGGGTGGCGTGCGCGTGCTTGACGATGTTGGTCAGCGCCTCGGAGCAGAAGAAGTAGAGGCTGGCCTCGATGGCGGGCGGCAGCCTGACGCCCGGCACCTCGATCTCGGCCAGGATGCCCACCCGGTCGGCCAGGGCCCGGATGGCCAGGGCCAGGCCGTGCTGGGTGAGGATCGCGGGATGCAGGCCCGCGGCGAGCTCGCGCAGGTCCTCGATCCCGCGCCTGGTGTCCTCGAGGGCCTGGCCGACAAGCTCCCGGGCCCGGTCCGGCGCCGACGCCCAGCGCTGTTCGGCGAGCTGGAGGTTGATCAGGGTGGCGACCAGATGCTGCTGGGCGCCGTCGTGCAGGTCCCGGGTAAGGCGCTGGCGCGCGGCGTCGGACGTGGTGACCAGGCGCGCCCGCGACGCCATCAGCTCATGCTCGGCACGCTGGCGGTCGGTGATGTCGCGAACGTAGCCGGTGAAGGCCGCCTCCCCGGGCAGGCCGGTGCGGGTGACGGTCACCTCGGCCGGGAACACGGTGCCGTCGGCGCGCATGGCCGACAACTCGATCCTGCGGTCCAGGATGACGGCCTGCTCGGTCTCCAGGTAGCGGGCGAGGCCGCGCCGGTGTGCCTCGCGCAGCGACGGGGGCACGATCTTGTCCGCGAGGTCGTGGCCGATCACCTCCTCGGCCCGGTAGCCGAAGGTGCGCTCGAAGGCGCTGTTCACGTACGTGACCCGGGCGTCCTGGTCGATGCTGATGACGGCGTCGAGCGCGGCTTCGAGAATGGCGCGTTGCCGGGCCTCAATCTGGCTGAGCCGCTCTCGTTCGGCCGCGATCGACTCCTGGCTGGTGATGACGGTGCCGCATAGCTGCGCGAGGATCGACAAGAGGAAGGTTTCCTGGTCCGACAGCTCCTGGCTGCCGGTGACGATCAGGAAGACCTGCTCGCGGGAGAACGGCGAGGCGATGGGGAACGCCCAGCACACGGCGGGGCCTTTCCCGTCGAGCCGGGTGACCCCGGTGACGTCAGCCAGCAGCGCGCCGACGTCCTCCGGGGCCCGCTCGAAGTAGTCCCCCGACCTGCTGGGGTGCCACGCTACGGCGCTTTGCGAAGCGGCGATGGACGGAACCGCCGTGGTGACGAGCCGCATGGCCTGGGCCGGAGTGGACGTCTGGGCCAGGATCAGCGACAGGCTGAGCACGGAATTGACCGACGATACGAGCCGGCTGAGATCGGGAGCTTCGCGGTCGCCGTCGTACGGTGTTGACGGCATCGGCTACCCGGGGACGAATCCCAGGCTCGGATCTGGTGCCGCTGGAATCGTCATGCTCAGCCTTTCCGCCTGGTAACAGGAGTCTAACCTGGGGAGCGTGAGCCAGCCTGAGCGGATCCGCGTCATCGTGGGCGAGGACCAGCCCTTCATCAGGGAAGGGATCGTGCACGTCTTGCAGGAGAGCGGATTCGACGTGGTCGGCGCCACGGGCGACGCGGCCGACCTGGTGCGGATGGCCAGCGTGTACGGCCCGGATGTGGTCATCGCCGACATCCAGATGCCGCCGGACCACGCGGACGACGGGCTCCGGGCGGCCCTTCAGATCCGCGCCGGCCGCCCGGAAACGGGTGTGCTGATCCTGTCGCAGTTCCTGGAAGACAGCTGGGCGTTCGATCTCGTGGCCGACGGCGCGCGGGGCGTCGGCTACCTGCTGAAGGAAAAGGTCGGCGATCTGGGTATGTTCACCGACGCCGTCCGCCGCGTGGCCAGCGGCGGGTCGGTGCTCGACCCCGACGTGGTGGCGCGCCTGGTCGGCCGCAAGCGGCAGGCCAGTCCGCTCGATGCCCTGACGCCCCGGGAGGGGCAGGTCCTGGCGCTGATCGCGGAGGGACGCTCCAACAACGGCATCGCGACCGAGCTGGTGGTCACGGTGGCCGCCGTCGAACGCCATGTGACCAGCATCTTCGACAAGCTGGGCCTGCATCAGGCCACGGACCAGCATCGTCGCGTCCTGGCCGTGCTCACCTACCTGCGCGCCTGACGCGGCTCGTTTCTCCCGGGCCTAGGACCGGCGGTCAGGCGGCGAACAGCGCCCGCAGGTCGGTGGTGACAAGCTCCTGCTTGGGCACGAACGCTACCGCGGCGGAGGTCGCCATGACCTGCGGCGGAGCGCAGTCGGCGTCGGTCGAGGTCAGCACGATCCTGGCCACCGGGCAGGCGGCGGCCAGCGATGCCGCCACCGCGAAGCCATCCGATCCGGGCAGGTTGACGTCCAGCAGGATCCCGTCCGGGCATCTCCCGGCCACGGCGGCCAGCGCCTGCGGCCCGTCCTCAGCCACGTCGAACAGCTCCAAGCCCCGGGCCGCGAGCAGTTCCGCAGCGGCCGCGCGGAAGCGCGGGCTGTCGTCGACGACCAGGATCAGGAACCCCACCTAGGGATGATGGCCGCTGGCGGACGCGCCGGCAATGGGGTGAACCCCACAATCGGAATCCTCGGCGTGGGGAACACCCCATGGCCTCTGCGGGAGCTCCTGAGCCCGGACGCTGAAGAGCGCTCCATTGGTTCGTGCCTGCGTCCCGGCCAGGCTGATGTTACTGGGGATCGGCTGACCAGTCTGAAGGAGTTGTCTGGAGCATGCTGAGCGGACGTGGTGCCGAGTGTGGCGTACTGGACGGGCTGCTCGAAGGGGTCCGTGGCGGGCGCAGTGCCGTGCTCGTGATGCGCGGCGCGGCCGGGGTGGGCAAGACGGCGCTGCTGGACTACGCGGTCGAGTCGGCACCGGATCTGAGGTCCGTCCGGGCGGCCGGGGTGGAGTCGGAGACCGAACTCGCGTTCGCCGGGCTGCACCGGCTGTGCGGGCCCATGCTTGACCGGCTCGGGTGCCTGCCCGGCCCGCAGCGCGACGCGCTCAGGGTCGCGTTCGGCCTGGAGGCAGGCCCCGCGCCGGAACGTTTCGTGGTCGGCCTGGCGGTGCTGAGCCTGCTGTCGGAGGCGGCCGGGGACCGGCCGCTGGTGTGCGTGGTGGACGACGTGCAGTGGCTGGACCCGGCCTCGGTACAGGTTCTGGCGTTCGCGGCGCGCCGGCTGCTGGCGGAGGCGGTGCTGATGATCTTCGCCGCGCGGGAGCCGGACGGAGGCCTGGACGGGCTGCCCGAGCTGACGGTAGCGGGGCTGCGCCACGCTGACGCGCGGGAGCTGCTGGCCTCGGTGGTCCGCTGGCCACTGGACGAGCGGGTGGCTGACCGGATCGTGGCCGAGGCGCGGGGAAACCCGCTGGCGTTGATCGAGCTGTCACGCGGGCATTCGGCGGCCGAGCTGGCCGGTGGCTTCGGGATGCTTGAGGTACCGCCGGCGCCGGGCCGGATCCGGGCGAGCTTCCTGGAGGGCTTCCCGGAGAGCTTCCCGGAGGGCTTCCCGGGGCGGCTGGAGAGCCTGCCCGAGCAGACCCGGCTGCTGCTCGCGGTCGCGGCGGCCGACCCCACCGGTGACCCGGCGCTCATGCACCGGGCCGCCCGGCGCCTGGGCCTGGGCGTGGAGGTCGCGGAGCAGGCGGAGGATACCGGGCTCCTGGACATCGGGGGAATGGGCGGGCGGGTTGTGTTCCGTCATCCGCTGATGCGGTCGGCGGCCTACCGGGCGGTGTCCCGCCGCGATCGCCGGAAGGTGCACGCCGCGCTGGCGGAGGCGACCGACACGCGGGCCGATCCCGATCGGCGGGTCTGGCACCTGGCGCAGGCGATGCCTGGTCCCGACGAGCCGGTCGCGGCGGAGCTCGAACGGCAGGCCGGTCACGCGCAGACACGCGGGGGCCTGGCCGCGGCCGCGGCCTTCCTGGAGCGCTCGGTGGCGCTGACCGCCGAGCCAGGCCGCCGCACCGAGCGCACGCTGGCGGCGGCGCGGGCCAGCCTCCAGGCCGGCGCGTTCGACAAGGCTCTCGGCTTGCTGGCCGCGGCGGAGGCCGGACCGCTTGACGAGTTCGCCAGCGCCCGGATGGACGCGCTCCGCGGGCAGATCGCGTTTTCCTCGGGTCTGGGCGGTGACGCTCCCCCGCTGCTGCTCAAGGCGGCCAAGCGGCTCGAATCGCTCAACCTCGACATGGCACGCGAGACCTACCTGAGCGCGTGGATGGCCGCGCTGTTCGCGGGGCGTTTCGCCGGGGCCGGCGATCTGGCTGAGGTCTCCCAGGCCGTGCGGGCCCTCCCCCGTCCGCTGCGCTCCGCCGATCCGGGTGACGTGGTCCTCGACGGCCTGGCCCTGCTGGTCACCGAGGGGCCGGCGAGGGCAGCACCCGCCTTGCGGCGAGCCGCGAGCGCTTTTGCCAGCACCGACATCGCCGATATCCGGTGGGGCTGGCTGGCCCGGGCGGCCGCCAGCGCGTTGTGGGACGACGTCCGCTGGCGCACGATTCTGGCCCGGCAGGCCCAGCTCGCCCGTGAGGCCGGCGCGCTCGACCAGCTGCCCATCGACCTGGGCTCGCTCGGCACGGATGCCGCCTGGCGCGGCGATTTCGCGGCGGCCGCGGGCTTGATCGCGGAGACCGCCGCGATCTGCGCGGCGACCGGGGCTCGCAGTGTGCCATTCGCCGCGCTGCTGGTGGCGGCTCTGCGAGGTGACGACGCCGAGGCGGTCCCGCTGATCGAGGCCACCATCGCCGAGGCGGCCGCCAGAGGCCAGGGAATGGCGGCGACGTACGCGCACTGGGCGGCCGCGATCTTGAACAACGGCCTGGGCCGCTATCAGGAGGCGCTGGCCGCCGCGCAGTACGCTAGTCAGGAGACGCCGGCGCTCTATATGTCCATGTGGGCGCTTCCCGAACTGGTCGAGGCCGCGGCGCGCTGCGGCAACAGCCAGCTGGCCGCGGAGGCCGTAGAGCGGCTGGCGGAGACGACGCGGCCCGGCGGCACCGATTTCGGCCTGGGCATCGAGGCCCGGTCACGTGCGCTGGTGAGCGAGGGCGCGGCGGTCGAAGGGCTCTATCGCGAGGCGATCGACCGGCTCGGCCGTACCCAGCTCCGCCCCGATCTCGCCCGGGCTCATCTGCTCTACGGCGAGTGGCTGCGCCGTACGGGCCGGCGCGCGGACGCGCGCGAGCACCTCCGCGCGGCCTACGAGATGCTGACCGCGATGGGGATCCAGGGGTTCGCCGAGCGAGGCCGCCGCGAGCTGCTGGCCACCGGGCAGAACGTGCGCAAGCGGAAGGCCGAGACGACGAGCGATCTGACCGTCCAGGAGGCGCAGATCGCCCGGCTCGCCCGTGACGGGCTGTCGAATCCGGAGATCAGCACCCGGCTGTTCATCAGCCCCCGCACCGTCGAGTGGCACCTGCGCAAGGTGTTCGCCAAGCTTGGCATCAGCTCGCGCCGGCAGCTTCGCGGGGCGCTGCCCGACGCCGGGCGGCCGAGAATGTCCGCCTAGGGCGGTCACGGGCCGGGGATGTCCGCCTAAGGCGGCACCACGACCGGCTCAATGCCCCGCGGGCTTCCTTTGGGTGTGTCCCTTGGAGTCAGCGTCAGATCCCGTCGGGCGCTCCTGCCCCGCCCGCTTCTCTGGTTATCATCTGACTGGCCTCTGCTCAGCGGCCAACTACGTCGTTGCCACAACGACGCACACCGGACTACATCGTTGCCACAACGACGTAGTCGCCGCCCGGCATCCGGTCCGTTCCTTGCTGAGACTGGGCATGGCGCCTCCTCCTGAGTTCGGAAGACACGGTAACCGCGGGGGCATGAGGCGATCCCCTCATCTTCGCCGGGTTACGACCGGGCAGGCGTGGCCACCTTCTCCTCGGGAGGCAGACCGTGCTGCACGGCGGACATCGCGGCGGCGGCGCGGCAGCCCGAGCCTGCGGGCGGCATCCTCGGCCAGTTCGGCCACCGCGACCGGGTGGCCGAGGGTGAACGGCGACTTGAGGTCCACGAAGTTTGCGATGGCGGCCAGCGCCCGGTCGAGCTGGTCCGGGGATAGCTCCACCGCCAGGGCGGGCTCGGCCGCGATCACGGCCCGCCAGGCCACGTTGACCAGCAGGGCGGTGTAGTAGACGGCCATCCGGTCCTGCTCGCGAGGCCCGCGTGACCAGCCAGCCGGAGCGCGATTAGGCAAACTGGCTGAACCGGCTGGTCGTGTGCTGCGACTGCAACCGGCCCACGCTCGATTCCATCCGCGCCGCCGGTTTCACCGTGGACCGGGTGGAGCACACGGTCCTGCCGAAGGCCCCGCCCTTCGTCCGCCCCGCCATCGTGGGCAGCGTCGTGGTACCGCAAGCCGCAGCCCGAGCCCACCAGCCCGGCGACCGCATGCGGGAGGATGCATGAGTGCCGGGAATCTTGCTGTTCTGCGCCGGGGTGATGGTGAGCCTGGCCGCGAGCTGGCTGCTGGTTTCCCGGCTGGAGCGGCTCGGCGAGCGGGCCGGGTTCTCCGAGGCCTGGCTGGGGCTGGTCGCCGCGCTGGCCGCCGACGCCCCGGAGATCACCTCCGCGGTGACCGCCCTGTCCCGCGGCCAGGCCAGCGTCGGGGCGGGGGTGGTGATCGGGTCCAACGTGTTCAACCTGGCGGCGCTGCTCGGGCTGGCCGCGGTGGTGGCCGGGTGGGTCGGCTTCCACCGCCGGGTGATGGTCCTGGCCGGGGTGCCCGCGGTGTGGATTGCCGGGGTGTGCCTGCTCACGGTGGGCGAGGTGGTCAGCCCGGCAGCCGGGCTGGCCCTGACCGCGGTGGCGCTGGTGCCGTACGTGGCGCTGCTGGGGATGCGCCGGGAGCGGCTGGAGCGGATAGGGTTGCCGGCCGGGTGGGCCCGGTGGCTGGTCGCGGCGGTGCACGAGGAGGAGGACGAGCTAGCCGAGGCGATCCGGCCCCGCCGGGGCACCTGGCGGGACGGGATCGCCGCGGCCGGCGCGCTGGTCGCGGTGGTCGGCGCGAGCACGGTGATGGAGGTGGCCGCCACGGCCGTGGGGCGTCGGTACTCGGTGGCGGACATCATCACCGGGGGGCTCGTGCTGGCCGTGGTGACCAGCTTGCCGAACGCGGTATCGGCGGTGTACCTGGCCCGGCGGGGCCGCGGCGCCGCGGTGCTGAGCACCGCGCTGAACAGCAACGCGATCAACGTGGTGGCCGGGCTGCTGATCCCGGCGTGCCTGGTAGGACTCGGGTCGCGGTCCGGGTCCGGGATGCTGGTGGCCGCGTGGTACGCGGGCCTGACCGTGCTCGCGCTCGCGCTGGCGTTCGGCGGCCGGGGACTGCGCCGCCTGCCCGGCGCGGTGATCATCGCGGGGTATCTGGCGTTCGTGATCGCCCTGACCGTCACCGTGGCGTAAGACCCGTGAGCTCGCCTTCTGGTAGTGAGCCGCTGGCACCACGGCCCGT
>Ga0209168_10001198_pt1 | contig 21102 bp, 24 predicted proteins | sample Coa_R1_FD_187156 | JGI IMG/M metagenome (GOLD analysis project Ga0209168, IMG submission 187156) | Surface soil microbial communities from Centralia Pennsylvania, which are recovering from an underground coalmine fire - Coalmine... | ecosystem: Environmental > Terrestrial > Soil > Unclassified ...
CGGCGGGCTTGTTGTTCGTCTGCGGTGACCCGCTGGGCGGTGGTGGCGATGAAGCCGTACGCCCACCAGCGGTGCGGCTGGGCGGCGGCGAGTTCCATCACCACGAGCCCGCCCATGCTCAGGCCGGCCAACGCCGCAGTAGTGATGCCCTTGGTGTCCAGCAGGTGGCCGACGTCGGCGGCGAGCTGCACCATCGGCACGGTGCCGGGGGTGACCGGGCTGTCGCCGTAGCCGCGCAGGTCCGGGGCGATGACCCGGAACGAGTCGCGCAGCGCGGCCAGCTGAGGCGCCCACATGCCCCGGTTGAAGGGGTGGCCATGGATGAGCACGACGACAGGGCCCTCGCCCACGTCGTCATGGGCGAGGTCGACGGCGCTCACGGGCCGATGCTACCGGCCGATATCTCCCTCCAACCCGGTTATGCGCAGTTCCGGTCTCAGCTGCCTGATGGCCGGAAATGGCGCAGAAGCTGGCGTGCGTAGTAGGTTTCCCAGGGTTCGCCGGGGGCCTCGCCCGCGTATTGCTTGTCGAGGCCGACGAGCAGATAGATCAGCTCGCTGCGCACGGGCCTGGTACCCAGCAGTTCCGGGAGTTCCGACAGATCGATCAGCCATTGCGCGTACCAGGACGCCCAGTCGTCGTCGGCCCCGTCGACGATCCGGAAAACGCGGTGATGAGTCTCGCCCGCCTCGTGCAGCAAGGCGCTGATCTGCTCTAGCGTGCCGGTCATCTGATCCTCCCGCATCTCGACGATAGAGCCGTCACATGCCCGGCCCGCGTTGACCGCTGCCGTCGGCATCAAGGCCATCATGGCCGGTCAGCGCATGCCAGGGCGTGCCCATGGCGATAACGGCAGGAGCACCGCGCCCCCGACATGCCGATGCGATATCTGGCGAGCGGACGATGGCAGCGGCACCCTCGCGCCTGGCAGCGGCCCCGGGTCCCGGACCGCCGGCTAGCCTCGGCGTATGCAGCGAGGATTCCGCGCGCAACGGGACCTGACGCCGTTTGACAAGGCGGCGCAGGCGTTCGCGCGGACCCGGCTCGGCGGCTGGCTGTTCGTGAACGTCTTCCCGGTCATCGACCGGCGCCTCATCCCGCTGACCGGCGGGCGGCTGACGGTTGCCGTAGGGCAGCCGATACTGCTGTTGCACACGCGCGGAGCCAGGTCCGGCCAGCCGCGCAGCACGCCGCTGCTTTATACACGGCGCGGCGACGGCTACGTAATCGTCGCCTCCAAAGCAGGCGCCGACCATCACCCGGCCTGGTACCACAACCTGCGCGCGCATCCAGATGCAGTCACGATCGAGGTCGGCGGCCGGCATATCCAGGTTCACCCGCGTGAGGCCGAAGGCGCCGAGCGTGAGGAACTGTGGCGCCTGGTCAATGACAACTACAACGGCTACCAGGTGTACCAGCAGCGAGCGGGCCAGCGGACCATCCCGGTCATGCTGCTGGAGCCAGCTGACGGCGAGACGAACTCCGGGCTGCGCGCGTTATTTATCGCGATGGCAGGCGTTGACGCCCATGGCCGCTCCAGTGAGCGCGATGCCCGTCTCCCAACGGCAAGAAGTCCCGGTGCACTTCGGTAATTCCGAGGTGTCCCACCTCGCGGCAGATCCGGATGTTCGGCCGAAGCGCACTGCTGCATAAATATACGGTCGGCCGATTGGGTGCCACCGCCGCGCACGGCACGGAGGCCTCTCGATAACCCGGGCTGTCAACTTGTTGTACGCCTGCTCCTAATCGTGGGCCTTGTGAGATCCGACAATCCGAACGCAGATCGCCGACCAGGCATCCCCGCGGACGGGGCACCCAGCCGGCGCTCCGCGCCTGACTTCGGATTTGGGTCGGCCGGGATCAGCCGGTTATCGTCCGAGCTGCGGGGTGAGTCCGTCCACGCGCATCTCGTAGTACTCGTTCTTTGCCCATGGTCCGACCGCGCCTTCAACCACCTCACGCACAGCGTCGACGGATTCGCCTTCCCAGATGCAGATGCCGAGTCCGTGATCGTTGGTACTCGCATGGATTGGCAGCGCAACGTGGGGAGGAAGCCCCCCTTCCATCGCCCTGGCCTCGGCGTCCTGGAAGCCGCCGGGGTCGTGAATTCGGTGGATGACTGTCACGAACATGGGGTTACCGTCCGTTCTCCTAGGGGTAGCCGCGTGCCACCCAAAGGAGAGGCGTTCGTTCGCCAACCCCCCTGGTTCGGTCTGAACGAACCAGCCGTTGGGTCACGTTGTCCAGACAATATTGGTTAGAGGCTGGTAGCAGCAGGAGACACCTGTCACGATCGACTCGTCCAGGTGCCCGGCGAGCTCGGGAACCCTTGTCGAGAGGTCGGCGATGGCGTGGCGGATCGTCCTCGTCACGTTGAGGCGCGCCTTCTCAGCCGGCGAGCCGGACCGCCGGGGCCGGCCGCCCAGTCCCGTGGCCCGCTTGAGCTCTGCGATCAGAGCATCCCGCTCGGCGATTCGCTTCGCCTGCCGCCAGGTATCTCCCTGGACTACAGCATTGTCCAGGTCGTCGTCCAGCTCAGCGAGACGCCGTCGGTACTGCCTGAGCGCTTCGCGATCGAGCAGAGGACCAGTGTCGCCGCGCGGGATCGGCACCTCACTCGATGCCCCGATGAGCGCCAGGGCGGATACGAACTCATGCGGCCGGCAGACGAGCTCGCGGAGGTGCCAGAGCCCTTTCAGGTCCGGCACATGCACGTTTGCGCCGTTGAAGTCGACGTGCCAGACCCCACCCTCTGGCCGAAGCGTTGCGCGCTGCGTGGGCTCGGCCTGCGACGTCTTCCGCAGGAGCTCGACCATCTGCTGGGCCGTCGAGACCTCGCGCATTTCCTCCGCGAGCGGGAGACCCTCGCGCAAGAGCTTCGACGCTGTCACGAGGTCCCCCTGCTTTTCGGCCACGCGCGCCACCGCGAGGAGCGCCGTCGGCATCGTGGCGTGCACACGGCCGATTGGCAGAGCGGTCATCAAGGTTGGGGCTGCGTTCGCACCGACCTCCCGCCGGAGGTGTAGTGCCCGCTCCCAGAAGGCGCGGGCTGTGTCGAGCTCGCCACGCGCCTCCCAGATCTCACCCATGACGTTGCACCCGACCATTTCTCCGATGCCGTAACCGCCTGTGACGGCTAGATCGATCTCCTCTGTGAAGAGCGCGACGGCCGCATCGACGTCCCCGGCCGCCAGCCGAGCGTAGGCCGCGTTCCACAAGCAGAAACCTCGACCCCACGTCCCTGGGTAGGGAGACGACATCTCGAGCCCGGCTTGGGTGCGAACGACGGCGGACTTCGGATCGCCGTTGAAGACGTCGCACTCTCCACGCAGGCAGTGCAGCATGCCGAGGATCAGCGGAGGTTCGTCTACGCCGGCGAGGGCATCCAGTCCGGCGTCGATGAGAGTGGCGGCGGCATGCCAGTCGTCGGTGTCATGGGCGACAAGAAAAGCCTCACAGAAGAGGCTCGTCGCCCGGATCTCGGGCGACGCATGCACCGCTGCTTGGCGTGCCCGCTCGAGCCAGCCGATGCCTTCTCGAAGCTTGCCCTGCGTCCACCAAAAGAAGTTGAGGCTTGCCGCCAGCTCGAGCGCCGCCTGAGGATCGATTCGCAGGAGGTACTCGAGCGCGATACGAGTGTTGTCCTCTATGCGACGGAGGACAATGAGGTGTGGCCGCTCCGGCCCGGTGGTCGTCGCCGCGGATTCCTGTAGAGCGACACCGAGGTAGTAGCGCGCGTGGCGTTCACGGACGGCTTCAAGTTCGCCGACTGCGACGAGCTGCTCGGCGGCGAACTGGCGGATGGTCTCGAGCAGCTGATAAAGGCCGCTGTCTTCCTGCTTCCAGAGGAGTGACTTCTCAACGAGCCGGGCAGTGAGGTCTGCGACCTTTGCCGCGTTCTGCCCGTCGCTCGCGCAGACCTCCTTGATCGCCACCAGGTCGAACCCGCCAGCGAACACTGCCATCCGCTGCAGGAGCTGCCGTTCCTCCTCGGTGAGGAGTGCATCGCTCCATTCCACGGTGGCGCGGAGCGACCGCTGCGCACCGTCGGCCCTCCGCGCTGTTTGCGGGAGCAAATCAAACAGATCATCGAGGTTAAGGGAGATGTCTTCCAAGTCGAGTCCGCCTACTCGTGCCGCCGCGAGTTCGATGGCGAGCGGGAGGCCATCGAGGCGGCGACAGATCTCCCCAAGGAGAACACCTGCGCGATCGGTGTCGAGCGGTGCCTGCGTTCTGGTGCCAGCTCGCTCTCGGAACAGGCGCACCCCCGGGTTCGCGTCGATCTCCGCACGGCTCGCATCCGGGCCCACCACCGCCAATGGTGCGAGTCGGTAGCTCAACTCGTCCAGGACCCACAGCGGCTCCCGACTCGTCGCGAGCACACGAAGGCGTGGGAGCCGAGCGGTGAGGCCCTCAACGAGGTCAGCCACGGCGGACACCACATGCTCGCAGTTGTCGAGCACGAGCAAGACATCACGGTCGGCTAGCCACTGGGTGAGTGAATCCTCGTAGGATTGGCCCCCTGACCTCGGCATACCGACTTGCGCGGCCACCTCTCCTGCGATGTGCTCTGCGGACCGCAAAGAGGCCAGCCAGATTACGAACACACCGTCGGGAAACTGGGGCGCCGCCGCTGCGGCTACGGTTAGCGCCAGCGAGGTCTTGCCAACGCCGCCCGGGCCGGTCACCGTGGTCAATGGTGTCAACGCCAGGCGCTCGATCACCTCGGCGACCTCTGCGTCCCTCCCCACTAGCCGACGAGGGCGTAGGGCCGTTGCACGATGAGCCTCCAGCCGGGTGCCAACCTGTCCGTCGCTGGTCCCGCCGGTCGCGCTGGGCGTCATGCGCACAGCCTTCCAATGCTGCTAGGTCTTCGCAAGGTCGCCCAGCGCCACGGGACGGCTTTACAAGGCATAGGAGTCGTTCGCGTGCCTCGGGCTCAATAACCAGGCTAAATTTGAGGCGTTTGCAATAAGTATGCGAACGCCGCATCTTCCGCTATTCGGCAATACGGGACGTTTCTCGGGGTGGGGCGATCCTCCCGCCTGGTAGTGGTTTGCCTAGGATGAGCTGGTGAGCGGGGACCGTGAGCTCGATGTCGTGGTGTTCGGCGCTACGGGCTTCGTGGGGCGGCTGGTGGCCGGTTACCTGGCCGGTCATGCGCCTGGCGAGGTTCGCATCGGGCTGGCCGGACGCTCTGAGCGGCGGCTGACCGGGGTCCGGGCGGGGCTGGGTGCTGCCGCGTCGGGCTGGCCGCTGCTGGTCGCTGACTCGGCCGACCCGGTGTCGGTGGCCGCGCTGGCCCGCAAGGCCAGGGTGGTGGTCACCACGGTGGGGCCGTACCGTGCCCGGGGGCTCGCGGTGGTGCGGGCCTGCGCCGAGGCGGGCACCGATTACGCGGACCTGACCGGTGAGGTGCTGTTCATCCGGGACAGTATCGACAGCTGCCATGCCACGGCCGCGGCGGCGGGCGCGCGGATCGTGCACTGCTGCGGGTTCGACTCGGTTCCCTCGGACCTGGGTGCGCTGTTGCTGCATCACGCCGCCCGCGCCGATGGTGCCGGTGACCTGCTGGACACCACGCTGGTGGTGACGGCGATGCGGGGCGGGCTCAGCGGCGGGACGCTGGCCTCGATGACGGGCCAGCTGGCGGAGATGCGGGCCAGCGCTGAGCGCCGCCGGGTGGTGCAGGACCCGTATGCGCTCAGCCCGGACCGCGCGGCTGAACCCGGCCTGGGTGACGAGCGGGACCTGGGCTGGGCCCGGTATGACGGTGAGCTGCGGATGTGGACCGGGCCGTGGGCGATGGCCGGGATCAACACCCGCGTGGTGCGCCGCAGCAACGCCCTGCAGGGCTGGGCCTATGGCCGCCGGTTCCGCTACCGGGAGGTCACCGGGTTCGGCGCCGGCCCGGCCGCGCCCCTGCTGGCCGGGCTGGCCAGTGCCGGGACGGCAGCCGCGGAGGCGGGGCTGTCGTTCGGGCCCTCTCGGGCGCTGCTGAGCCAGATGCTGCCCGCACCGGGCCACGGCCCCGGCGAAAAGACCCGCCGCACCGGGTATTTCCGCATCCAGATCCATACCCGGACCTCCGCCGGGGCGCGGTACCTGGCCGCCATCGAGGCCCAGGGCGACCCGGGATACGCCGCCACCTCGGTGATGCTCGGCGAAACCGCCTTGTGCCTGGCCCTGGACCGCGACCAGCTGCCCGACGCCGCCGGCGTCCTGACCCCGGCCACCGCGATGGGCGCCGCGCTCGCCGCCCGGCTCAGGTCCGCGGGCCACACACTGGACACCAGGCAGATCACTCCGTTACCCGCAACCACCCGCGTCCCGGCTGGTCAGCCCCAACAGCTACAGGTCGCGCATTCGCCGCGGGTACTGCCATGAGATCAACAAAGCAGTGCGAGCACCATCACGCGATCGGGCCACCATCGGAGCGATCACCGCGCCCAGTCAGCCGCATGTGAGTGCGATACGTTACCGTCTGCGCACAGCCCCTCCGTCCGCCAGCGCGGATCCCGGTCTGGCACGGGACGCGACGCAGCGGCGCCTCCGCCGGCGGTATCAGAGCCGGGTCAGCTTGGCGAAAGGCGTCATGATCCGTACTTGACATGAACCGAAATCGATGACCAGGGCAGCATCATCCTCCACGCCGATGACCCGGCCAAGGCCGTACTTATCGTGAGTCACCTGATCCTGCATGGCGAACTGGCCGACAGGCGGAACCACGGGCGGGGCGAAGGGACTTGTGGGCAGGTAGCGCCGGGTCGCGGCGCGGGCAGGCTTCATCACTACTAGTGTACGCGCCTGCACCATGACCAGAATCTGCCTGCAGGCCGCCCGCTACTGACTCCTCCAGGCCACCCTGGTACAGACGGACCGCGACGCCTGCCGGCAACATAAAGTGGCGCGAGTCCGCCGGGACCCGCCGCCACAGCCCGATCATACGAAACACCGATCGGCGGCATGTGAGTGCTCGCGGACTGCGTCGGCACGCCTGACTTGATCAGGATCTCGTGCCAGCATCTGTACCCGGAATTGAGCGTTGTCTGCGGCCGCTCCCAGGCGGTCGGCCGCAGCCCGGAGGGCGTATACACCCTCCGGGTCCGGATGATCACGGTGCTGGCGGAACCAGACTGCTATAGCTCCCTGCCTGAGCTCAGTGACAGCTCCGGCAAAGGCGCTGTAGGCCACGAGCCGCTCCTGGCGCAGCTGCTCGTTCCGGGCAAACTCTTCGGCATGCCCGGCAGTAAGGCGCTGAAAACATAAGTGGTCGTTGAACCCAGCAGGGCACGGTCGGGCTGGCCGCGGGCCTCGCGGGACAGGTGTACGGAGATGGTCTTCCGGGCGGGCGGTAGCGTGGGCAGCATGGGTGCTGAGGAGCAGATGGGGCCGCCGCGGCAGGCCGGTGATCCGGCGGCGCTGGCCGGCCGGCTGTTCCGTGACATGGCGGGCGCGCTGGAGCTGCTGACTGTGTATCTGGGTGAGCGGCTGGGCTTGTATCAGGCCCTGCACGCCGGCGGGCCGGCGACGTCGGCGGAGCTGGCTGCCCGGACGGGTACCAGCGAGCGGTATATCCGGGAGTGGCTGGAACACCATGCCGCCAGCGGGCTGCTGGAGGTCGATGATGCGGCGGGTGAGCCGCTGGCTCGCCGGTACTGCCTGCCCCCTGGGCACGTGCCTGTTCTCGCCGACGCCGACGATGTCCGCTACCAGGGCTTTAGCGGTATCGAGATCGTCCGCGCGGCGCGCTGGATGCCGGAGGTTGCGGAGGCGTTCCGCAGCGGCGGCGCACCGGCTCCGCTGCCGTGGGCGCCGGAGGGCCGGCCGGAATTCAACCGCGCGGTGTTCCTGAATCGGCTCGCCAGGCAATGGCTGCCGGCCATCCCGGATGTCGACCTGCGGCTGCGCGGCGAGCCGTCGGCCCGGGTCGCCGACCTGGCCTGCGGAACGGGCTGGTCCAGCATCGCGATGGCCCAGGCCTACCCGCTGATCAGCGTCGACGGTTTCGACCTGGACGCGGACGCGATCCAGGCTGCCCGGCGCAATGCCCAGCAGGCCGGCGTGGCGGACCGTGTCAGCTTCGCCGTCGCCGACGCGTCCGGTCCGGGGTTTTCGGACCAGTACGACCTGGTGACGATCTTCGAAGCGCTGCACGACATCCCCCGCCCGGTGGACGCGCTACGCGCGGCACGCCTGATGCTCAGAAAACCGGGCTGCGTCCTCATTGCCGATGAGCTGGTGCAGGACGTGTTCACCGCCCCCGCTGCGGCCGAGGAGCAATATCACTATGCCTGGAGCGTGGTGGCATGCCTGCCGGCCGTCATGGGCGACCCGGAGACCGCCGCGACCGGAGCCGTGCTGCGACCTGCCACGCTGCGCCAGTACGCCCTGCAAGCCGGCTTCCGGAATGTGGAAGTCCTCCCGGTCAAGGCGGACATGCTGCGCTTCTACCGGCTGACACCATGACCTCATGCCTGGCTGCCGGCCGCAGGAACAGGCTGGTGCCGGGACCGTCGTCGACCTCCGGGTCGACCGAAGTGACGACCCGCTCGGTGAGCTGGCCAGGCTGCTAGACGCGGCCGACGCCTTTGCCGGTTACAACCTCGCGGTCGAGCAGCTCTTCGGCGGCGATCCTTCGGCTGCGCTCGGGACGATCGATCGCGCCCGCCGCCGTCGCCGAACTGCGGTCGCTGATCGCGGGCCGGCCGAGCTGGGAGGTCGTTGTGCGGAGCTTTGCGCCATCGCCTGACCCGCTTCGCTGGTTCCCCAGCGCCAGGCCCGCAACGTTTTACCCGGGTCCGTCGAGTCGCTGGTATGGAGTGCCGCGAGCGCGCCCGAACTGCCCATCTATCGCTGGACCCGGCCTCGATACTGGTTTACATGCGGATCGCTATCCGGGTGAGGCCGGGCTCGGCGCGTCCCGGTGTCGGCGGCGAGCACGACGGCGCCCTGATCGTCCGGGTGAGCGCGCGGGCTGTGGATGGCAAGGCGACCGAGGCAGCGCTGGCTGCGGTGGCCGATTCGTTCGGTGTCCGCCGCAGCGCCGTTTGCCTGGTTTCCGGAGCCTCGAGCCGCACCAAGATCGTCGACATCGACATCAGCGACCCGGGCATCCTCGCGGCTCTGCTCGCCGCGCCCAGTCGCTAGTGCTGTAGCAGGGAAGGCCGGCCCTGTTTCGGCGGCCAGGCTTCTAGCGACGCTGCCGTCACGGCCATCCGGCACAAGCCTGTGCCTGTTCTTGTCATTGATCGCCCTCCTTGTCTGGCCTGATGCGCTTTACCCGAACCCGGGACCCTCATGCGGGACCGCATGCGGTCCGTGCACGAATGCCAGGTGGGCGCGGCCCGTTCGTCTCGGCTGGCGGAGCGCACACTGGAGTCATGAGGTCTCTCCCCTCCTGGGTCTTCTGGCTGCCGTGCGTGCTCGCGGTCGCTGCCGGCGTCCTGTTCGCCGTGCTTGACCTGGGGGGCATGGTGATCGGGCAGCTCGGCGGGGCCGAGTCCGGTGTGCGGTGGCTGAAGGTCGGGGCGGCCGGGCAGGGCGTCCTGACGCTCGCCGCGGCCGCCGTGCTGGTCGCGGGCGGGACTCATCCGCACTGGCGCTTCGGCGCGGCCCTGACCGGTTGGGGGTTCATCGCCCTGGAGACCGGCTGGTTCCTGCTGACCCGCGCGCACTGAGATCCCTCGCGTATCCCAGGGTCGCATAGTCGCATGGGTCGAGGGTGTCCCTGGGCCCGTTGTCCCCGATCGTGCGGCTGCGGCGGAACGTTCGCGGGGTTCGCGGCGTCTAACCGGAGCGGCACGGTACGTGCGGGGGAACCAGGCATGGAGGATGACAGGGTGCGCAGACCGGGAAGAGTGCTGATGGCCGTCGCTGTGACCGCGCTGACGGCGGGCTGCTCGGCGGCCGCGACCGCGGCGGCGGGGACCGCGCCGGCCGTGACCCGGGCGACGGTCACCGGGTATAAGTCGGGAAGCCCTGCCTGGCTGTCGTCCGGCCCTGTCACCGTGGTGCTGCGCGGCACGACGGCGGCCCGCCTCTACCAGGTCCTGACCAGCCTGCCCGCGGGCGGCACCATAGACTGTCAGGAGAACGTGCTGGTCTACAACCTCACCTTCACCCTGTCCGGCTCGGACCGGACGATCGATGTGGCCGGATACGCCTGCGCCGCCGCCGTCCAGGTCACCCAGGACGGCACGACGACGCTGCGGACCGACAACCACTGCACCCTGGCCGCTGCCGTCCGCACGGCACTGCCCGCGAGCGCGGTCGCGACCCGGCAGAACTCGCCAGCCTGCGACCGCTGACACCGCACCCCCCCCGGTACTCCCGCCGCCACAGGCCGCGGCGTCTCAAAGGCTCACGCGCTCAGCCGCGAGGCCTCGGCAAGCATCGTTGTCGTTGTGTCGTGGTCCAGGAAGCCGCCGGACTGGTGTTGCCATAGCCGGGCGTAGATTCCGTCGAGACGGAGCAGCTCCTGGTGCGTGCCCTTCTCGGCGACCTGGCCGCGGTCGAGCACGACCAGCTGGTCCATGTGCGCGACCGTGCTCAGGCGATGCGCGACCACGAGCGCGGTCCGGCCCTCCATGAGCCGCCACAACGCCTGCTGGACGAGGAGTTCGCTTTCGGAGTCCAGCGCGCTGGTCGCCTCGTCCAGCAGCAGGATCGGCGCGTCACGCAGGACCGCCCGGGCCAGTGCGACTCGCTGCCGCTGCCCGCCGGACAGCTTCACGCCACGCTCGCCGACCATCGTGTCGAATCCGTCCGGCAGGGCGTCGGCGAACTCTGTCACGTGCGCGGCCTGCGCCGCCTGGTAGATCTCCGCGTCGGTCGCGTGCGGACGCGCGAACGCGATGTTGTCGCGCAGCGTCCGGTGGAACATCGCCGGATCCTGCGGCACGTAAGCGATCAGGCTGCGCAGATCGGACTGGCGCAGCTTGCTGATGTCCTGCCCGCCGATCAGGATCTGGCCGTCGTCGACGTCCATCATCCGCAGCAGCAGGCGCGTCAGCGTGCTCTTGCCTCCGCCTGACCGGCCGACCAGGCCGAGCTTGGTCCCGCTCGGCACGGTGAGGTCCAGGCCGGTGAACAACGGCAGCCCGCCCGCGTGCGCGAACGTCACGTGCTCGAACCGGACGTCGCTCGCCTGCGGCCGTAGCGGCTCGGGCGCGATCGGGTCGACCACGGTCGGCGGCGTCAGCAGCAACTCGGTGAACTGCGCGGCTTCGGTCAGCGAGCTCTCCATCTGGCGGTAGATCTGGTTGAACTCGAACATGATCCGCGTCGCGTTGGAGTAGTAGGTGAAGGCCACCACGATCGCCTCGATCCCGTGCTGGCCCCCGCCGAGTGAGATCGCGAGCAGCAGACCGATCGCGTTGGTCAGCACAGACATCGGCGCGACCAGCGTGTCGATCCGCAGGTTCTCGTAGTCCCACGACCGCAGCGTTTTCCGTCGCTGGTCGGCGACGCGCGACCTGTGCTCGGCGGCCTCCCGGTCCTCGGCGGCGAACGCGCGGATCGTGTCCATGTTCATCAGGCTGTCGGCCACGTGCCCGGACACGTGCGCGATCGCTTCCTCACGCTGGTCGACGAGCTTCTGGCGACGGCGGATCAGCGGTGCGATCCCGGCGCCGGTGATCGCGATCAAGCCGATGAGCCCGGCGACGAGCAACGGGTCGTAGCGCCACAACACCACCGAGGCGAATGCCAGCGGCACGAGGCTGCCTACGATGTTGAACACCAGGTTGTCGGTGAAGTCCTCGAACCGGGAGGCAAAGCTCAGCACCCGCTTGGTCAGCGAACCAGCGAAGTTGTCATGGAAGAACGCCGCGTCCTTCGCCAGCAGTTCGTCCATGCCGATCACGTAGAGGTTCTCAATGCCGTGACCTTCGAGGCGGATCACGCCGTACAGGCCGATCCGCCACACGATCTCGGCGAAAAGCAGCACCCCCGCGAATCCGAGCACATACGGCATCGCCGCGCCGATCCCGGTCAGCGTGTGGCCGGCCAAGCGGCCGACCAGCTGAGCGACAATTAGCGGCGCGACGTAGTAGATGCATGTGTTCCCCAGCGCTGGCAGCAACATCGCGGGCACCGTGAAACGCCAGAGCCTGGCCATCTGGCGGCCGTAGCAGCGCAGCGCGAGCAGCACCGCCCCTTTCCGGGCCGGTGAGCCACGACTAGGTTCAGGCGTAGCCATAAACCCCACTTTCCGAGCAGCCAGCCTGGCCATGGTGCCCGACGGGGGGCCTGTGCCGCGACCGATTTTCCCGGCCGCTACCCGCCAGTCGCGCTGTCCGCAATAGCCATAGGCCGGGCGGTAGTCAGCGGCAAGTCCGCGCCGGCCGAGTTGATGAGACCACCTTGACGCCAGGCAATAACTTTCCGAGCGACATGCCCTGGAACCCTCGAACATAGACCGGGGGCCATAGACCACGTACGTTCCGGACAGAGCGTTATCGCGATTGACGTTCCTGAACGTGAGCGAACCGAGCGCCGACTCGGTGCCTTTTCGCAGTTTGGTTGCGGCCGTGCTGAGCTGATCGGAGTAGACGCGGCCCGGGTGGCCACTCAGCCGGTCAAGTTAAATCCGGGCAGCACCTTGATGGGGCGGAGCCGGACTGTGAGCTCGCCGGGTACGCCGTTGCGGTTCCCGAACTCGACGATGAACCAGACCGGCGTCACCAGCGGCCTGCCGTCCATGGCCGCGTGGCGGCCCGCGGCGGGGCGGGGGACACCACCGCGGCCATGCTCACGATGGCCCGCCTCAGGCGGCGTGCTCGGTCAGGTAGCGGATATAGCCGGTTACGTCGTCGGCGACGAGCCGCCCGATCGCGTCGCTGGAGTAGACGGCGACCAACACCGTCCCGTCAGGCGCCAGGACGAAGCCGGTCGATTGCAGGTAGTGCGGGTCGTCGTTGAGGTACGCGCCGGTCGCCGCGGCGACCTTGCCGGCGTCCGCGCTGTGCCCGACGGGGAAGCGCAGCTTGTGCTTGGCGATGAGTGCGGCGGAGGTCTGCTCGTCATCGACGGACAGCGCGGCGACCTTGACGCCGAGTTCGCTAAGCGCGGGCAGCGCGCGAGAGAACGCGGCAAGCTGCGCGTTGCAGTACGGGCACCAGGACCCGCGGTAGATCAGGACGATGCCGTAGGAGCCGGCTAGGTCGCCTGGCAGCGAGATCGTGCCGCCGCCCACAGCGGGAACGTCAAGGGAGGGGAACGGCTGGCCGTTGCGCAGTCGGGACATCGGGATTCCTTCCGGGTGAGTGGACTACTTAGTCCACCATGCCGAGGCAAAATTGGACTAACAAGTCCAATCGGGGTACGCTGCACGCGTGGCCACGAAGGCGCGTACCCCCGCCCGGCAGCTGACGGCTCGCGGCGCGGCGACCAAAGCCCGGATCGTCGCCGCGGCGGCCTCGCTGGTCTACGAGCGGGGGATCGCCGGCACCAGCCTGGACGAGGTCATGGCGGCCACCGGCACCAGCAAGTCGCAGCTGTACCACTACTTCGCCGATAAGGACGAGCTCATCGGCGAGGTGATCAAGGCCCAGCTCGACCGGATCATCGCCGCGCAAGAGGCAGCAGGCCTGCACCAGGTCTCGTCGTGGGACGGCCTGCAGCGGTGGTGCGATCACTTCGTGACCGCCACCCGGGCCACGCACGGTGCCGGCGGCTGTCCGCTCGGGTCGCTGGTGGGCGAGGTGGCCGACCAGTCCGAGCCCGCGCGGCGCGTACTCGCGCAGTGCTTCGCCCGCTGGCAGTCATACCTGTCCGAGGGATTGCAGGCCATCCGCGACAACGGCGAACTCGCCGCCCAGGCCGACCCGGCCGAGCTCGCGCTGACGGTGATGAGCGCGCTGCAAGGCGGACTGCTCATGGCCCAGGCCACGCGCAGCGCCCGTCCGCTGGAACTGGCCCTGGACATGGCTCAGCAGCACATCGCCGGATACCGGCGGCACCCATAGCAGGCAGGCCGGCGGGTACGCGGGCGATGCCGCTTCCTGCTTCGGGTAAGGCGCCGGTCAGTCCTGAGCGCGGCTGCGACGGGTGAACGTGACGTGGGTGACGCCGCTGGGGGAGCTCACCGACTCGATGGTGAACCGCTCCTCCAGGCGCTCCAGGCCGTCCCAGAGGGACTCGCCGCGGCCGAGGAGGATCGGCACGAGCGCGATGTGCATGTGGTCGATCAGGTCCGCGGCGAGGAACTGGCGGACGACGGCCGGGCCGCCGCCGATGCGGACGTCGAGGCCGGGCGCCGCCGCCCGGGCCGCCGCAAGGGCCTGTGCCGGGCTGGCGTCGGTGAAGTGGAAGGTGGTGCCGCCCTTCATCTGGATCGAGGGCCTGAGGTGATGGGTGAGCACGAAGACGGGGGTACGGAACGGCGGCTCCTCGCCCCACCAGCCCTTCCACTCCTCGTCGGTCCACGGCCCGCGCTGCGGGCCGAACTTGTTGCGCCCCATGATCTCCGCGCCGATGCCCGGCCCCCAGTTGCTCGCGAAGGCATCGTCGGTGCCGGTGCTGCCGCCTGGCCGGCCTTGCATGACGTGGCAGGAACGGGTGCCCGTGAACCACCGCATCAGCCGATCGCCGGCGTGTCCGAAGGGTGCCTCCAGGCTCTGGTCAGCACCGGTGCTGAAGCCATCGAGCGAGACGGAGAAGTTGTGTACGCGGACAAGTGACATGACGGGCAGGCCTTTCTGGTCGAAGCTGGGTACATCAGTGCTCAGGGCGTGGTCGTAGCCAGGGTCGCTTTCTCGACACCTGAGCACCCTTGACACCTGAGTACTTGCGAACGGCTGGCAGCCGAGGTGGGGAAGGACGCGTCGAGGTCGGCATCGCCCCCTCGCGGGTCGCGCTTGCCTGGACGCTGCTCAACCCGGCTGGCCAGGTTGGCCGAGGTGAGCGTGATCGAGCGGGGCTTCGCCGCGACGCCCTGCGCCGCCTCGGCCTCACACGGTAGGCGTGCTCCGCACAGGGCTCGGCCGACAAGCCAGGTTGTGCCCGATAGTTGCCCAGTAGCGAACTAAGTGCGATGTAGCGAAAACCTGTTCGAATTGTTCGTCTAACTTCCTACTTATCTGTGAACATTTGTCCGTTCCGTTGAAAGAACAGCAGATTCCGACCGAACGGACCGGGAGCCGCTGCCTTCGACCCGTGGCGAGCGGCTCCGCCCATGAGAAGGGAGCGTTTCATGAGCCGGCGTAAGGGAAATGCGCGCAGGTTCTTCAACCAGGTGATCAACGGCGTGCCCTCTTCGGTTCGGGACGTGAGGCCGGTCTTGGCGAGAATGCTCCGGACGTGGCTTTCCACCGTGCGCTCGGAGAGCACGAGGGTGCGCGCGACCTCGCGGTTGGACAGTGCCTGGGCGACAAGGTCGGCGACCTGGCGCTCGCGGCCGGTGAGCGGGTCCTCGGCGCGTGCCGTGGCGGCTGCCTTGGCAAGAAATGTGTCGGCGGCTCGCAGCAGCCCCGGCATGTCCAGGCGGCGGGCGCCGGCTGCTGATGCTCGCGGAGTCCGGGCTCGGGCTGGTCGCACTCGCCTACGCGTTCGCGTCCGCCGCCGGGTTGCTCACCATGCCGGCGATCTACCTGCTGGCGACGGCCTGGGGAGTCATCAACGCGCTTGACACGCCGGCCCGGCAGGCGCCTCGTTTCTGGCCGACGTCGTCCTGCTGCACACGATCCGGCCGGGCCCTTCGCCCCTGGTCAGCCGCGCGCCACACCAGGTACGCGACGGCCTGAGCTACGTGTGGCACACCCCGGCCCTGCGGGCACCGCTACTTGCGCTCGCCGTGAGCGGGACGCTGGCGTTCACCATTCAAGTTTCTGTGCCGAACCTGATCCGCGCATCCTTCGGCGGCGGCCCATCGCTGATAGGCACCGCGTTCACGGTGGTAACCGCGGGCAGCCTTGCCGGAGCGCTCATCGCCGCCGCCCGCGGCAGGCCCGGCCCGCGCACCCTCGAGCTGGCGGCAACGATCATGGCAGCAGCGATGGTCATCACGGCAGTGGCCCCGACCATCCCGGCCGCGCTCGCCGGGCTGGCCGGCGCCGGGCTCGCCTGGTCCCTCGTCCTTAGTGCTGTGCTCGCTGTCCTGCAGTCCGCTGACCCCCGCATGCTGGGCCGGGTCATGTCCCTGTTCGCCCTCGTCTTGCTCGGCAGCACCGCCGCGGGCGGCTCGATCGCCTCAGCCATGGCAACCTCGATAGGGCCGCGCTCGCCCTTCCTCGCAGGCGCCGCAGCGGCCGTAGCAGCCATCGCCATCACAACCGCCAACCGCCGCGCGGGCACCGGAGTAATGCCACGACCGTGACCTGCACCGAGGCCGCGGCCCGCCCGGTGATCCGCCGTGCCCGGGTCAGCCGCGCACGAGTTCCCAGATGAGGGCGCCCGGCAGGCCGACGTAGGCGGCCGCGGTGGCGTCGGGGATGAACTGCGCCGCGGGGCCTTGCATGGCTGCTTCGGCGGGCCCGATACGTGGCTCAAGGCACTGCCGGATCACCAGCTGGGACTGGTGAAATGCGTTGAGGTAGTCGCCGTGGAGATGACCGTAGCCTTGGACGACGCCAGCACCGCCCGCGGCGTCCTGGAAGTATGCGGCGCCTCCGAGTGCGGCGGCTGCGGGATGCAGGCCGGACAGGACCATGTGCCCGCCGGGGCGCAGCACCCGGCTCAGCTCCGCGATGGCCCCGCCGAGGTCGGCGACGTGCTCCAGCGCCAGCGCACACACCACCAGATCGAAGCTGGCTGGCTCCAGCGGGAGCGCGCTGAGGTCCCCGTCACGGAAAGTGGCCTGGGGCACCGCCGCCCTGGCCTTCTCCAGCATCGCCGGCGACGCGTCCACCCCGATGACGTGATGACCGAGTTCGGCCAGGCGGCGTGCGTGACGGCCGGTGCCGCACGCCGCGTCCAGGGCTGCACCCGGTGCGACGGCGTCCAGGATGGACCAGACGACGGGCTGCTCAAGGTGGATGAGGGGATTGCCGGGGTTGTCGTAGGTCTGTGACCAGCGGGCGTAGCCGCTGGCAACGTCCACGATCGGTACATCAGCACCCAGCTGGTAGACGGCCTCGCCGCCGCAGGCGATACGCCGGATCTCGGCCAGCCGTGCCGCCGCCTGCGCATCGTCGTCGAACAGATGACGCATGAGCGCGATCCCCTCGACGCCGAGCAGGAACTCGCCAACACGCAGATGCCGGGCCACCCGCTCAGGATGCCCGATCCTCACCGGGTTCGCACGCCCACCCCCGGCCTCCCTTTGCTGCTGGCCGCCCGCGGGGCGTGGCGGAGTGTGATAGGCGGCTCAAAGCCCCGGTCATGGAGCGGATAGCCCCTGCGCGATGCGTTCGGCGATCACGATCGTGGTCAGGTTGGTGTTCAGATCGGGTGGGCCGTCCGGGTCGGCCAGGGACGAGCGCAGGGTGAGCATCACCTGGAAGCGGGGCCCGGCGAAGCCGGGCGTGGTGGGCAGGTCGACGGCGGCCAGCGGGTGATCGATCAGGTTGTTCCCGACGCCGGGCAGGTCGGCGGCCACGCCGATGCCCAGGTCGTGCAGCGCGGCGGCGGGACCGATGCCCGAACGCATCACGATGGCCGGGCTGGCGTAGGAGCCTGCCGTCACCACGATCGCATCAGCCTCAATGCTTTCCCCGCCGGCAAGCCGGACTCCCCGCGCGGTAGTTCCGCGCAGCTCGATCCGGTCCACGCATGCGTTGGTCGCTGAGCAGCCGCCCATCAGGCGGCCCCGGGGCAGCGGGACCGAACGCCCGCGCTCGTCCGGCTCCGCCATGAAACCCCAGTCGTGACTGGCGGCCGGCATCACTTCATCCGCGATGAGCCGGGCCGCGGCCACGCAGCCCGCGGACCCGCCGCCCGCCACGATCACGTCGTATCCCACCCCCACCTCCTTCATCCAGCCGACGCGGAGCCAACGGCCTCCCAGCGTCAGGCACGCCGGCCGAACCGGGCCAGCAGCACGGTCTGGGCGTCCGCATCACCGGGCACCGGCGGCCGCGCCGCGATCGCGCCCGCGCTGCGGTAGCCGTCCTCCATGGCCTCGAACCAGGACGCACACGACGCGACGAGCCCGGCGTCCAGGCGCTCGTCCGCGCCGATCGCGCGGGCTAGGTCCCACGCGTGGATCAGGTGGTCGGCGAACAATTGCAGCGTGTAGTCCCGGCCGGGGAAATCGCCGAACGACAGGTGGACGATCCGGTCCATCGCACCGGGCTCCCCGACCGCCCGCACCGCCCCGGCAGATGCCGCGGCCCAGGCGGCCCTGGGATCAGCGCCGAGCACGTCGCCGTCAAAACGGCCGCCTACCTCGGCGATCGTGGATCCGGCCAGCAGCGGCGGTGCCCACAGATCCTCGCCGACAACATGATTCACCAGGTCGCGGACCGCCCAGTCCTCATCCGGGGTAGCGGCCTGCCACTGGTCATCGCCGATCTGCCGGACGCGGGCGTCGAACTCCGCAACCGCACGCCGGAACATCGCCGGAACGTCCATGTCCCCTCCCTGACCCGAGCTTGTGCCGCCTACCTTAGACACAGAACGAGCGCAGTGGCGGGATCAAACCCGCCGGGAACTTTGCAGATGCCAACCCGTACACCAACAGATCACCCTGCTATGTACCTGATCGATCCGCGAAACTAGTGGCGCCCCTGGTGACCCACCAGGGCAACTCGGCTCTTGCGCGACCACACTCAAGGCGGATCTTTCGGGGCACGATTGCCCGCCGTGTGTTAGTCCTGTATTTCTGTGGCGATTGAACTCACGTAGGGTCAGGGCCTGTGGCGCGTGTTATGCCGCCTGGTGGCTACTCGACAGGTCTGGCCGAACCCGGGGCGCGATCGGTTCAGGAGGTCCGTGAGCAGGGCCGGCGGGTGACCTTCACCTGGTTCGATCCTCCGTTCCGTCCGGAGCCGCCGCACTCGAACCAGGCCTACGGCATCTGCTTCACCGGGGCCGGGCTGATCGTTCTCGGCGGCTGCGAGGCCGGCGGCGAGCAGTACTGGAATCTGCTCGGCGGCGGGGTCGAGCCGGGCGAGACGCTCGAGGACTGCCTGGTCCGGGAAGTGCGGGAGGAAGGCTGCGCTCGCGTCGTCGACAGCCGCTACATCGGTTGCCAGCGCGTTGATGATCCCGGGCACCCGGCTGGGCCCTGGCGCTATTACCAGACCCGCTTCTGGGCCCGGGTCGAGCTGTTGCCATGGGATCCGCGGCACGAGGTCTCCGAGCGCCGCCTGGTCCGGCCTGAGGGCTTTCTCCAGGCCCTGAGCTGGGGTTCGGCCCCCAGTGCCGCCATCATCTTGGCGGAAGGGCTCAAGGCCGAGGCCGGTTACAGGAAGAGCTGACGGCCCGGCGGCTGCCGCGGCCATCCCCGCTGAGCCGTCGCCATGCGTTGCCTGGCATCGTTGAGCGGGCCGCCCCGGCTGCACCGGCCGGGGCAGACGGTGGCGGGCAGCCAGATCGGCGCCGGCGGCGGCCGGCGGCACGGCAGGAGGCAGCGAGGATGAGCGAGAGCCGGGCGCCTGAGGTCCGCGACCTCGGGCACGTCACGTTCCACATCGACGGTCCCCTCGGGATCGTCACCCTCAACCGGCCACAGGTGCTGAACGCCCAGGGCTACGAACTGCTGGCCCAGGTCGGCCAGGCGTTCGACCTGGCGCGGGCCGGCCAGGGGATCCGCGTGGTCATCGTGCGCGGCGCGGGCGGCGTGTTCTCGGCCGGCCACGATCTGAGCCCAGGCCTCCAGCGGGCCGACGACCCGCTGGAGCGGTATGACGAGTTCAAGAAGTACAACCTGGACCTGCTGCTCAAGTGGCGCGACTTTCCCAAGCCCACCATCGCGATGGCCGGCGGCTACTGCATCTACGCCGGGTGGATGCTGGCGGCCGTCATGGACCTGGTGTTCGCCTCCGACCAGGCGCAGTTCCTGGGCGGGTTCGTGGAGTACAACTCCATCCCCTGGGACCTGGGCTTCCGCAAGGCCAAGGAGATCTGCTTCGAGAGCCGCTTCATGACCGCCGCGAAGTGCCAGGCCGCTGGCTTCGTCTCCCGCGTCTTCCCCGCGGAGAACCTCGGGCGTGAGACCCGCGCCTTCGCCCGCCGCGTCGCCGAGAACCACCCGTTCACCCTCCGGATGACCAAGCTGCAGATCAACAAAGCCCAGGACGCCGGTGCGTGACCGGGTCCCGTTTTGCTGGGACGATGTGATCTGGCTCGCTGGCAGGTATCTTCCGGCGTTTATTGCCGGGCGGCCCGGCGGTAGGCCTGCGGTGTCAAACCGAGGTGCCGTTTGAACATCCGGGTGAAATGGCTCTGGTCAAAGAAGCCTGCCTCAAGGGCGATCTGCGCGATCGCGTCGTTGGAGTCAGCCAGCCGCCCGGCAGCCCAGGTGACGCGCAACCCACGCGCGTAGGTGCCGAGCGGTGTCCCGTACCTGAGGCGGAAGACCCGGGCCAGGTGCGCGGGATGCACCCCGACCGCATCGGCCACATCGGCGAGTCGCAGATTCTCGCGGTACCGGTCGTGCAGCAGTGCCCTGGCCTCGCCCAGCCAGCGGGGAGACCGGCGTTCAGCGCCGATGGCATCGGTGTTCTGCCGCCTGGCGGCCAGGGCGAGCAATTCCAGCACCAGCCCCTCCACGGCGAACGGAGTGATGCTGTCGGGCATGCGCAGCTCGGTCGCGGCCCGCCTGGCGACCGACGCCACGCCTGGATCGCGCATCTGGTTGACCTGGCCGAGCACCCCGGCGAACGGTTCGAGGAGGTCACGCCGGCCCGGGTCCGGCTGGACGGTCAAGACGTCCGCGCCTGCCCGCTCGAACAGGTTGCCGTGCAGTTCGCCGGGCGGCTCGGTGAGCAGAGTCGATGCCGGGCAGGGATGGCTGGCATGGCGCATCAGGCCGTCAAACGACCCGTTCAGGATCACCGCGACCGTGGCGCGCTCATGGGTATGCAGCGGCAACTTAAGCCTTTCTCACCCGGGGTGTGGTCGCCGCGGCGTGAAAATGGCCGGGGTGCTGGTCGTGGCGGGCTGGGGTTCGCTGCCGCGCGGTTGCTGGGGCTGGGTGATCTGGCTGCGGAGCTTGTC
>Ga0209168_10001200_pt1 | contig 21078 bp, 21 predicted proteins | sample Coa_R1_FD_187156 | JGI IMG/M metagenome (GOLD analysis project Ga0209168, IMG submission 187156) | Surface soil microbial communities from Centralia Pennsylvania, which are recovering from an underground coalmine fire - Coalmine... | ecosystem: Environmental > Terrestrial > Soil > Unclassified ...
TCGCACCAAAACGCTGGCGGCGATCGTGAAACTCAAAAGCGCTGTAATGATTTCCGTGCTGGACCATGCCAGCGGGTTCAGAACGATATTCAACTGGCGCAGGAAATGGCCCAGGATGACAGCTCCGCTACAGGCCACCACCGCCGGCCACCACGGGCGTTCCACCCGCCGAAGTGTTTTCAGCCTCTCAAGAACCGCCATAGCTAGTTAGATGCTCCCAAATCTATTGTGAGTCACGAGGGTGCGGAATCGATCACGGTCTTTGGTTCAGAATTGGGACAGGCGCGTTTTACCTGTCCTTTTTGATCCAGATGGTTTTGCTCAACTGCAACTTTCGGAGCGGGATCGCTACGACATGGGAAACAGCAGCGGTTCAGCAGGCGGTTCGGAAGCGATGCGGTCGAGTTCCGGATAATGCTGGCGAAGGATTTCGGGAACTTTTACTTTCGATTGCGTCAAGAGATGAACAAGCTGCAGAGCGTTCACGACGCCTTTACCCTCGAAGTGATTGTTGGCGATGACGAAGGTGGATTCTCCGCCTTGCGACACGTGCCGGATGCGCGCGGCCCAAGGTTCGAGCTCGCTTTCGGTGTACAGGTAGTTGTAACGCTCCGAGGGCGGCGTGGCCGGATCGTCGCTGAACCAGGTGTCGTAGCGGCGTCCGTGCAGGCGGACGTACGCCACGCGCGAAGTGGCGCGCTCGGTGGGTTTCATGGAGCGGCCGATCACCGGCTGATCGATGTTGCAGAAGCCCACGCCGCGTTCGTGCAGCATGGCGTAAAAGGATTTGTCATTCCAGGTGGCGTGGCGCACTTCCACCACCAGCGGATAGTCGGAAAACTTCTTCAGGAGTTTGGCGAGGTAGGCGGTGTTTTCTTCGGTACGATGGAACGAGAACGGAAACTGCAGCAACACCGCCCCTAACTTGCCCGCGCCCCGCAGCACATCGAATCCCACGCGCACGGCCTTCTCATCCTCCGGGCCGGCGGCCTCTTCATGCGTGAATTTCTGCCACAGCTTTGCGGTAAACAGAAACCGGGGATTCGCGGAGACCAGTTCGAGCCAATGGCGGCAATGATCAGGGCGCACGGGCTGGTAAAACGACGTATTAATTTCGATGGTGTCAAAAAATTCCGAGAGAAACGCGGCCTCGTGAAAGCCGGACGGCTTGCGGGCCGGATAGACAATGCCGGACCAGTCCGCATAGGACCACCCGGCTGGCCCGACCCGGATGGCACCCGCTGCTGCCTGAGGATTTTCGCGAGCGCCTGGATCTGGCAATGAAACTCTCCCTCTCTGCCCTAAAGTGATGCTACTCTGGAAGGAGTGGAATCGGGGCAGAGAATATGCCGCAGGGATCGGCATTTCTAGTGTCGCATCCGGGGTTACCCATTCGCACCTGAACTGGATTGTCCCCGCCTCGAGCGACCCAATCGGAGTAATTTTATTTTCAAGCTGCCCAACCCCAGCCGGGCCGTCAGAAAAGTTATGAGCCGCATATTTGAAGCGCTGAAACAGGCGCAAATCAATCGAGCGGGCAAGCCGGACACGCTGCAATCGAGCGTGACCGGCAAGGCGGAGCCTCCCGACCGGCGCAAGAGCCGCCGCTGGGCCCAGGACGTCGCCGTGTACGTTTACGGCTACGGTCCCGGGACCGAGCCCTTCCACGAAGAAGCCCACACGCTGAACGTCAGCGATTCCGGCGCACTACTGCTGCTGAGCGTGCCCGTTCAAAGGGGACAAATCCTGCTGCTGACCAACCAGGTGACACAGAAGGAGCAGGACTGCCGCGTGGTATTTCTGGGCACCCAGCACAGCCGGACGGTCGAAACCGGCGTGGTGTTCCCGGGAGCGAATCCGGAGTTCTGGCAGACGCACCCTCTACACGAAGAAAATCCTTCCGCGTAGTTCAGCTAAGCTTCCCTGTGTACAGCGCCATGCCGACCGCAGCGTTCATGTTCATCCGCGCGAGCGCGCGAATTTCTTTTTGGCTGCGAATTCCTCCCGCGGCGGTGATAGGGCTGCGAGTGGCGCGCCGCAAGCTGCGAAACCACTTGAGATTCGTGCCGCGCATGGTTCCTTCGGCGTCCACGTAGGTGCATAGAAATTCCGAGGCATACTTTTCGAGATCGGGAATTACTTCGTCCGGGCGCAGGCGAAGCTTATCCTGCCAGCCGCGCACCAGAATTTTTCCGCGATCCGTATCCAGTGCGACGATCACGCGCCGGCGCCCGATCTTTCCGGCCAGGCGGCTAAGAAAGCTGTCGTTAACGCGCCCATCCTTGAACGCGGCGCTGCCCACGATAATTTTCTCCGCTCCCCATCCGGCAATCCGGGCGGCCTGGGCGACGCTGCGAATTCCGCCGCCCACGCGGACGCGCATCTTGCGTTTTTTAGCCGCGGCGCACAGCTGGCGCACCAGCCTGGCGTTGCTGCCCTTGCGCATCGCGGCGTCCAGATCGATCACGTGAATGAGCGGGTGGCTGCCAAAACGCTCCAGCAATCCGAAAACGTCGTCCACCGCGAGTTTGCGCTCGCGGCCGTGGACCAACTGCACGGCTCGGCCGTCCTGCAAGTCGATGCAAGGGATCATCATGAGTTGCGGGCTCTTTCCATTTCGATTTTAATTTTGCGCTGGAACGAACCGGCGGCCAGCGCCTGGAATCGGTATGTGGCGCTCGCCTTCAGGCGAGCAGGTGCTTGCCGAGAACTGCCCGCCTGAAGGCGGGCGCTACAGCGTCACGCCGTCTGCCGGACCGGTATTCCCTGCTCGCCAAGATAACGCTTCAATTCACCAAGGCCCTGGATGCTGTCATGAAAGATCGACGCGGCCAGCGCGGCGTCCGCGCGGCCTTCGCGAAACACTTCCAGAAACGTTTCCGGAGTGTCCGCGCCGCCCGACGCAATCACCGGCACCGAAACGGCGCGCGAAATCGCCGCGGTCAACGGACAATCGAATCCAGAACGCGTGCCGTCCTTGTCCATCGAGGTGATCAGAATTTCTCCGGCGCCCGCATCCACTCCCCGGTGGGCCCACTCCACGGCATCGATGCCGGTGGGCACGCTGCCACCGCGAACGAACGCTTCCCAACGATCGCCGACACGCTTGGCATCAATCGCGAGGACCACTGCTTGCGATCCGAATTCCGCGGCCAGCTCTGTCAGCAAAGAAGGATTGCGGATTGCAGCAGTGTTCACCGTCAGCTTGTCGGCCCCGGCGCGCAGGATGGCGCGGCCTTCGTCAACATTGGCGACGCCGCCGCCGGCGGTCAGCGGGATGGCGAGTTCGGCGGCCACGCGGCGAATGGTCTCAAGAAACGTGGGGCGATGATCGCGCGAGGCGGCGATGTCCAGGACTACGAGTTCATCGGCTCCCTCGATGTTGTAGCGCGCCGCGAGTGCCGCTGGATCGCCGGCATCGCGCAAATTCACAAAGTTCACGCCCTTGACGACGCGCTCGCCGTCCGTGTCCAGGCAAGGAATGATGCGGCGGGCGAGGCTCATTTCTCGCCGCCTGCATATCGCACAAAATTGGAGAGGATTTGCGCGCCGACGGGTCCCGATTTTTCGGGGTGAAACTGCGTCGCGAAGACATTTTCACGTTCCAGCACGGCGACAAACGGAGCGCAGTGGTCGCAGTACGCGACGCCCGCATCACCGGCATCGAGCGCGGCATAAGAGTGCGCAAAATAAAAATAGGCGTCTTCGGGAACGCCCTCCAGCAATTTGCTGGGCCGCGTGCGGCGCAACTGGTTCCATCCCATGTGCGGCAGGCGATCCGCCGGCGGCAGCGCGGAAACTTTTTGCGGGAAAAGGGCGAGGCCCACGTCTCCCGGTGCTTCGTCGCTGGTGGCGAACATCGCCTGCAGCCCAAGACAGATTCCCAGGAGCGGCTTGCCCTGCGACACGGCGTCGCGCAGCGGTTCCACTAGCGAACGCTCGCCGAGCGAGCGCATTAGCGCTCCAAAGTGGCCAACGCCGGGAAGGATCAGAGCGTCGCAGCCGGCGAGAGCTTCCGGCGTGGAAACGCGGCGCGATTCGACGCCGAGCCTTCCGAGCGCTCGCTCGACCGAGGGAAGATTTCCCGCTCCGTATTCCACGAGTGCGATGTTCATAGCAGGCCTTTCGTGCTGGGAAGAACACGCTTCAGTTGCGGATCGCGCGTGGCCGCAAATCGCAGCGCGCGGGCGAAGGCCTTGAAGATGGCTTCGACCTGATGGTGCGAGGAGCGGCCGTACTTTAGTTCCAGATGCACGTTCGCGCCGGCGGCCTGGGCAAAGCCACCGAAAAAATCCTCGAGCAACTCAACCTGCAGGCCACCTACATGAGTGGCCGAAAATTTCCATTTACAGACGAGGTGCGGGCGGCCGCTGAAATCGATGGCCGCCGCGGCGAGAGTTTCGTCCATGGGCATCAGGAAAAAACCCGCGCGCAATATTCCACGCTTTGAGCCGAGCGCCTTGCGCACGGCCTCGCCCAGCACGATCCCAGTGTCTTCGACGGTGTGGTGCTGATCGACCTGGAGGTCGCCGCGCGCCGTGAGTTCCAGATCCATCGCGCCGTGCCGCGCCACCAGCGCCAACATGTGATCGAGAAACGGAATTCCGGTGGAAATTTTCGCGCGGCCCAAGCCATCGAGATTCAGGCGGATACGAATATCCGTTTCGGTGGTGGTGCGGCGCAGGTTGGCTTTTCTCATGGCCACAGTTTCTCCAGATCGCGAACGCTGTGCAGGATGTCGATCGCGCCGAGTTCACGCAGGCGCGCGGCGCGCGCGTTATGAGCGTCGCTGCCGTGCGGCAGCACGCCGACGAACGGAACCCGCGCGCGCTTGGCGGAAAGCGCGTCGTCGATGTTATCTCCGAGGTAGACGGCATCGCGCGCCGGCATGCCGTTCAAAAGCAGGCGCAAACCTTCGGGATCGGGTTTGCCTTTTTTCACGTCGTCCACGGTAATCGTGCGGCGAAAAATATTGGCCGCGTGCGTATCTTCCAGCGTGTGGCGCAGCTCCCGGCGTGTGCGCCCGGTAAACAGCGCGAGTTCGGCGCGCCGCGACCAGCGTTCCAGGCGCTTGTGCGTAATCAGCCAGCGCTCTTTCAACACATTGCCCGGCTCGGATTTGGTGCCCCAATAGAATTTCTGGAAGCGCGCTTTCACCGTCTCATACGGCACTGCCGGACCGAGGGACGCGATCCAGTCGGTGGTCAATCGCCAGTCATCGTTGTAGCCTGAGCGATTTTTCCACTGGTGAATTTCGGCATAGCTAACGCGATGCCTGGTGAAAAAGTGCACGGTATCGACGATGGACTTGTGAAACGATCCGTGCACGTCCAGCAGGACGCCGTCGACGTCAAAAATAACAAGCTTTGGCGAGAGCTTCACAGAATCCCTTCCATCGCGCGCAGAACTTTGCGCGTGTCAGCGCGCGTGCCGGCGCTAATGCGGACAAAACCTACGCGAGGAAAATCCCGGCGTCCGCGAACGAGAATTCCCTTTCGTTCGAGAGCGCGAACGAGGCGCGGCGCCGCGGAACCGAAATCCGCCAACACAAAATTGGCGCTGCTGGGATAAATGCGGGCACCCAGGCGCACGAGCCCCTTTTCCAGCAGCGCGCGGCTTTGCAGGACTTCCCGCGTGTAACTGCGCAGAAACTGCGGATCGCGTACGGCAGCTTCTGCCGCCACCAGCGCGGCTGAATTGACCGGATAGGGCGTGCACGCGCGGCGCATTGCCGACAGCATTTCCGCTTTTCCGAACAGGCAACCAACGCGCAGCGCCGCCAGGCCCGCAGATTTTGAGAACGTGCGCGCCACCAGAAGATTGGGATAGCGCCTAATCCACGGAAGGATCGTCAGCCCGGAAAAATCGAAGTAGGCTTCGTCGACCAGGACCAGAGTGTGGGCCGCCGCAGAAAGAATTCGGCGCAATTCCTCGCGCCGCACCAATGTGCCGGTAGGATTGTTAGGATTGGCGATATACAGAACCCGTGGAACCTTCTTGCGCGGACCGCGCACGGCGCGAATGACAGCCTCCACCGGAAACCGCATCTCTTCGTCGTAGCGCAGCGCAATCACGCGCGCGCCCGCGAGTTCGGAGAAGAACCGGTACATATCGAAGGTCGGCTCGACAACCAAGACCGAATCGCCATCTTCAATGAAAGTATCGGCAATCAGATGCAGGGCGTCATCGATTCCGTTCGTGAGGTGCATTTCGGCCGGGCGCACGCCGAAGAATTTCGCGAGGCGGCGGGTCGTTTGCTGATACTCCGGGTAGATCGCCATTTCCTTCGGGGTCATGCGCGAAAGAGCGCGCACAACCGCAGGCGAGCAGCCTACGGTGTTCTCATTGAAGTCGAGGCGCAGCTTCGCGGCCCGCCCTTCTTTCGGGGCGTTGTACGGCGCGAGGCCGAGGACCGCCTTGCGGATCGGAATCATGAAAAGCGCACCCGCGTGGACGAATATTTTTGGAACGGCCGCGTCACTTGCGCACCTCTACGGCGCGCGCATGCGCCTCAAGCCCTTCAGCTCGGGCCATCGCCGCAACCACCGGCGCGAGCCGCTTCAAACCGGCAGGCGAAATTTCCTGCGTGCTGCAACATTTCACAAAGTCCGCGACGCTCAAGCCGCCGCGGGCGCGCGCCCATCCCGACGTCGGTAGGACGTGGTTGGTGCCGCTGGCGTAGTCGCCGATGGGTTGCGCGCTCCACGGTCCGAGAAACACGCTGCCCGATTCAGACAATTTCTCGATCAGCGTCTTGCTTGCTTGCGGAATGCTCAAGTGCTCCGGGGCGACGCGGTTGGCAAAGCGGATCGCCTCGTCCAGCGACGGAGCGACCAGAATCGCGCTCGCGCGCTGCAGCGATTTCCACGCGGGATTCGATTCGGGCAGACGGCGTAGTTGACTCTCTACCTCCGCGGAAACAGCCGCCGCCAGCTTTGCCGACGGCGTGACCAGCAGCGCGATCGCGTCCGGATCGTGCTCGGCCTGCGCCAGAATATCCGCGGCGATGTAGCGCGCCTCGCCGCCGGTGGCGAGTATCAGTACTTCCGTCGGTCCCGCGGGCATGTCAATCGCGCAATCGTTGGAGACGATGCGCTTCGCCGCGGTTACGTAGCGATTGCCGGGCCCGCAAATTTTATCCACCCGCGGGATCGATGCTGTGCCATATGCGAATGCGCCAATCGCCTGCGCGCCGCCCATCCGGGCAATTTCCGTTACGCCCAGAATTCCGGCTGCGGCAAATAGTGCCGCGCTGGGCTTTGGGCAGGCCACGACGATCCGCTTCACGCCGGCTACTTGCGCGGGGATCGCCGTCATCAGCAGCGTTGAGAACAACGAAAATCTCCCGCCGGGAATGTAGCAACCAATCGTTCCGAGCGGAGTGACGCGCTGGCCGACGCGAACTCCGGGCTCGACCGTCACGGTCCACGAGCGCGGGCGCTGCTCTTCGGCGACACGCCGGATGTTGCGCGCGGCGTGCTCGATGGCGCGCAGGAGATCGCGCGGAATGTTGCTCTTCGCGGCGCGGATCTCGGTGCGGCTGATCCAAAGCGTGCGGCGGGTGAGCTTCAGCGCGTCCAGCCGTAAGGCCCAGCGGAACAGCGCGGCGTCGCCATGCTTGCGAACGTCAGCTACGATCCGCGCGGCGGTGCGTTCCGCCGCGGCGTCATGCGAACTCCGCCGCGCTAGAAACCGATCGGCCACCGAGTCTGTGAGTTTCAGTATGCGCATCTGGCTCTTGCTTTCGTCGCTTTCGTCTCGCGTCGCACTTTGAATCGTGCTCCGACCAAAATCCACAGGCTGGAGCCTGTGCCACTTAGAGCACGATCTTGTTCAGCGGGTACTCTACGATTCCCTGCGCGCCCGCGGCCTTCAGGCGCGGAATGATCGTGCGCACCACGTCTTCGTCGATAATTGTGTTCACGGCGATCCAATCGGGATCGCTCAAGGTGGAAATGGTCGGATTTTTAAGCGCTGGAAGCGCCGCCAGCACCGCGGCGAGATTCTCTTTGCGGACGTTCAGCATGATTCCGACCTTGGTGTACGCGGCGATCGCGCCGGACAGCAGCAGAAAAATGTTGGAAATCTTTTCGGATTTCCAGGCGTCCGCCGCGGACGCGCGATTGGCCACAAACACGGTGCGCGATTCGAGAATGGTGTCCACGATGCGCAGGTGATTGGCGCGCAGCGACGATCCCGTTTCCGTGACTTCCACGATGGCATCGGCCAGTTGCGGCACTTTCACTTCGGTCGCGCCCCAGGAGAACTCGACGCGCGCCTCGACCTTGTTGCGTTCGAGATATTGCCGGGTGAGATTTACAACTTCCGTGGCGATCACCTTCCCGGCGAGATCCTTTACGGACTGAATCGGCCCGTCTTCCGGAACCGCCAGCACCCACCGCACCGGCAAGAGGCTCTGCTTGGAATACATCAGCTCGCCGATCTCCGCGACCCTCGACCCAGTTTCAAACACCCAGTCGCGCCCGGTGATCCCGGCGTCTAGCGCTCCGGTCTCAACGTAGCGCGCCATTTCCTGCGCGCGCACCAGCATGCAGCTGATTTCGGGATCGTCGATGCCCGGAAAATAGCTGCGCGAATTGATGGAGATGCGCCAGCCGGCCTTGGCGAACAGCTGGATGGTCGCGTCCTGCAGGCTGCCCTTGGGAATTCCGAGGCGTAGTACGCTCATCCGCGCGAATCCTTTCCGTAAACCGCGTTCGGATCGAAAGTGCGTTCGGCGACGAGGCTGGTTTCGCCTGCCGCGGAAATTTGGCGGAAGAAACAGGAGCGGTAGCCTTCGTGGCAAACGCCGGGACCGAGCGCCTCCACGCGGATGAGCAGCGCGTCAACGTCGCAATCGACGCGAATGTCGCGCACTTTCAGCACGTGGCCGCTTTGCTCGCCCTTGCGCCACAGTTTATTGCGCGAGCGGCTGAAAAAGGTGACTTCCCCGCTCTGCTGCGTCGCGGCGTAGGCTTCGGCATTCATGAAACCGAGCATCAGGACCTCGCCCGTGCCGGCGTCTTGAATTACCGCGGGGACCAGCCCGTCCAGTTTTTTGAAATCCAGTTCCATCGCTCCTCCGAAGACTTCCAAGAAAATCCCGGCACGATTGCGGGTTACGTCGGCCGAAAATAAAAAACCCGCTGGCGCTTACCGCGCCAGCGGGCCGATGAGTGCGAATTTCGATGCGCTACTCAAGCCTCCGCGGGCACGGTCGTACGCCGTGATGGTGATGATGGCCGTGGTGCCTCGCGGAGTGATTCATGGCGAAAAAGAATATACAGGAGCAGCCGGATTGCGTCAAGCGAAGCGGCCGCATCGGCGCTCACGCCGAATCCGGGCGTGGTACTCTCTCGCGAGACTTCCGGAATACCGGACGACGCGCGTTTCCTCGCCAATTCGCCGGGTTTCGCGAAATTTCAGGAGAGAAATGATGCATTCCAAGATACTGACCGACATGTTTGTTCTGGCGCTCCCCGTGGCCGAAAAAATCCTGCGGCCGATTGTGGTTTATCTTTTCCTGGTGCTGGGATTGCGCCTGGCGGGCAAGCGCGAACTGGCGCAGCTCAATCCGTTTGACCTGGTGGTGCTGCTTACGCTTTCGAATACTGTGCAGAACGCCATCATCGGCGACGACAACAGCGTCACGGGCGGACTGATTGGCGCGGCGACGCTGCTGCTGCTCAATTTTCTGGTGGTGCGATTCTTGTTCCGCCACGAAAAGCTGGACCGGCTGGTCGAGGGCGAGGCTACCGTGCTGATGGATAACGGCAAGGTTCTTGAGGATCAACTGGCGAAAGAAGTTCTTACCGTCGAGGAACTGCAAACCGCGGCGCACAAACAGGGATTTGGCGATCTGCGCGAAGTGGACCGCGCGACGCTCGATCCGAGCGGCATGATCTGTTTCACCGCGAAAAAACCGGTGCCGGAGGAATCCCGCCACCGCGAAGTTCTGGAAAGGCTCGATCAACTGGCGCGCGAATTGGCCACGCTGAAGCTGCGCGCTGCTCCGCCTGCGCCGTGAGTGGGTCGCACGGCGGCTGGCTCAGTGCATCAGGTATCCGGTGACGGCCACCGCCAGTCCTGCAACGCCTGAAATCAGACCCAGGAACCAGAAGATTCGTTTTCGTGACAGCAGCGCGAGCGAGGAAATCACCAGCGCGATTTCCAGAAATACTTCTCCCAGGTCGAAGCGGTCCGCCTTTCTCTGGGCGCGGGCGGATTCCTTTTCGAAATCCTTGGCCTGCTCCTCGATCTCAGCCTGCTCCTTCGTGTAGCGATCGACCTCGGATTGATACTTCGCGCGAACCTTTTCCGCCTGCTCCTTGTCCTTGAATTCGATCAAGGCCAAGAGGTCGAGGCTCATCTGATAGTTGTGGAGACGAATGTTTTTCGCCTGGTAGTACGCCCACTGATCGGTGGCGCGATTCTGGGTCAGAAGTTCCTCGGTATGCGAGCGATGCCCCATCAGGGAAACGACGGCCACGCACACTGCGAGAATAGCCATGGTGACCGAGATTGGGGCGAGCGAAGGATTCTCGCGGGCATGCTCGGCGTTCTCGTGAAGTTCGCCCAGTTCGTCAGGCATGAATTGCGTCTCCTTGTGAAAACCGCGCCGGCATCTCACCGGCGCTTTCGAGGCCGATGTTGTAGCACAAAAAAGGCCAGCGGGACACGGGCGCCACGGATCAGACAGACCCCCTAATTCTTCAACAAGATATTCGAGCGGTTATTCAGCGAGGACTGAGAAGATTTCCCGGCAAGCCGCCAGCGTGCGCTCGATATCGGCGTCCGTGTGCGCGGCCGAAACGAATATTGCTTCAAATTGCGACGGGGCTAGAAAGATGCCGCGATCGAGCATGGCCCGGAAAAATTCCGCGAAGCGCCGAGTATCGCATTTCTTTGCGGCCGCGTAGTCGGTCACCGGCTCGCAGGAGAAAAACAGCGTTAGCAGCGACCCGGCGCGAACCGCGGTGGCCGGCGCGCCCGTTTCGGCGAGCGCCGCCGCGATACCGTCTCCCAGGCGTTTCGATCGCGCTTCGAGCGAATCGTAAAATCCGGGCGCAGCCAGCAAATCGAGCGAAGCGATGCCGGCGCTCATGGCCAGCGGATTTCCGGACAGCGTTCCCGCCTGGTAGACCGGTCCGAGCGGCGCGACGCGGTCCATCAGGTCGCGGCGGCCTCCGTACGCGGCGACCGGCAATCCGCCGCCGATAATTTTCCCGAGCGTGGTCAGGTCCGGAGTGATCCCGGACAACGTTTGCGCGCCGCCGTAGCACACGCGGAAGCCGGTGATCACTTCGTCGAAAATCAAAAGCGCTCCGTTCTGCGTACACAGATCGCGCAGGGACCGGAGGAAGCCGGGTTGCGGCGGGACCACGCCCATGTTCGCGGCGACGGGCTCGACAATGATCGCGGCGATTTTGCCACGGTGTTCGGCGAAGAGTTTTTCCACCGCCGTGGGGTTGTTGTACGGCGCGTTTAGGGTCAATTCGGCCAGCGCCTGCGGCACGCCAGGACACGCCGCGATTCCGAGCGTGGCCAGGCCCGAGCCCGCCTCAGAAAGAAAACTGTCCGAGTGCCCATGGTAGCAGCCGTCAAATTTGATGATGAGGTCGCGGCCGGTGGCGGCGCGGGCCAGGCGCACAGCGCTCATGGTGGCCTCGGTCCCCGAACTCACGAAACGAACTTTCTCGCAGGAAGGCAAAGCCTTGCGGATGCGCGCTGCCAGATCCACTTCCAGTTCGGTCGGCATGCCGTAACTCGTGCCGCGCTTGGCCTGTTCGGTGAGCGCGTGCACCACTTGCGGCTGAGCGTGTCCAAGAATCAGCGCGCCCCACGAGCCAACGTAGTCGATGTATTCGTTTCCGTCCGCGTCCCACAAGCGCGCGCCCGCCGCCCGCTCCACGACGATCGGCTCGCCGCCCACCGCGCGAAATGCTCGCACGGGGCTGTTTACGCCGCCAACCAGCACGTCCATGGCGCGACGGAAGATTTCCTCGGAACGAGGCCGCTGCATTTTGACCGGTTTGGGTGAGCTCATCGTCTGTTTTTGTATTCGTGGTATTTGCGGAGAAAACTTTTCGCGTCACCCGTTCTTCAGCCAGCGCGCTGCGTCCTTCGCGTGATAGGTAAGCACGATGCTGGCTCCCGCGCGATGAATGGCCGTCAGGATCTCCAGCGCGATGCGCTTTTCCTCGATCCAGCCGTTGGCGGCCGCCGCTTTGACCATCGCGAATTCGCCGCTTACGTTGTACGCGCCCACCGGGATGCTGAAGGTTTCGCGCACGCGCTGAATGATGTCGAGGTACGCGAGCGCAGGCTTGACCATCACCATGTCGGCGCCTTCCGCCAGGTCCAGTTCCACTTCGCGCAGCGCTTCGCGGGCGTTGGCCGGATCCATCTGGTAGCCGCGGCGGTCTCCGAATTGCGGCGCGGATTCGGCGGCCTCACGAAACGGGCCGTAAAATCCGGAACAATATTTCGCGGCGTAGCTCATGATGGCCACGTCCTGAAAACCTGCGCCGTCGAGGGCCTTGCGAATCGCGCCAACGCGGCCGTCCATCATATCCGAAGGCGCGATGATATCGGCTCCTGCGCGGGCGTGTGACAGCGATTCCCTGGCCAGCAACTCCAGCGTCGGGTCGTTTTTCACTTCACCGTTTTCGACGATGCCGCAATGCCCGTGGTCGGTGTACTCGCACAGGCAAACGTCGGTCATCACCAGCAGGTTGAGATTCGCTTTGCGCACCGCTTCGATGGCGCGCTGCACCACGCCGTCCGCGGCGTAGGCTTCCGTTCCGAGGGCATCTTTTTTGTCGGGAATGCCGAACAAGATGATGCCGGGAATTCCCAGTTGCTCGACGTCGCGGCACTCTTCCAGGAACGTGTCGACCGACTGCTGCGCGACTCCCGGCATCGAGGCGATGGGGTTGCGAACATTTGTGCCGGGGCACACGAACATGGGATAGATGAAGCCCTGCGACGACAGGCGTGTTTCGCGCGCCAAGGAGCGAATCGCTTCGCTTCTCCGCAACCGCCGCGGCCGGGTAACCGGGAAACTCATGCCGTCTTCTCCTTGGAACCTGCGCGAGATGAAAAATATTTTTCAATCGCCGTCGCCATCGAGTCCACCGTGGTCAGGGGCGCTTCGATGGCCACCGGCAATCCGGCGCTGCGCAAAGCAGCGGCGGTAACGGGTCCAACCGCGACGAGCGCGGCGTTCGCTCCCAGCCGCGACAGCGCTTCCTCGCCAAGTTCCGCGCGCATGTTTTCAATCGCCGACGGGCTGAAAAACGAAATCACGTCGACCTGAGCCTCGCGAATCGCGTGCATCACCTGGGGTTCGATGGCCCCAAGCCCTCCCGTATGGTACGCCACCACTTCGGTGACGTTCGCTCCCACGCTCCGCAGCGCGTCGGGCAGATCGCGCCGCGCGCGCGTGCTGCGCGGCAGCAGAATATTTTTTCCGCCGAGCGCGGCGGAAAGTTCGCGGGCCAGCGCCACTCCCAGAAACTCCTGCGCCACGTGATCGACCGAAAATCCCTCGGAGGCCACCGCGCTGGCCGTTGCCGGACCGACGGCGGCGCACTGGTAGGGAGCGTCCTGGCTGGGCTCCACGCCTAGCTTGCGGCAGCGCGCCGCGAAAAAACGGACAGCATTCGCGCTGGTGAATAGAATCCAATCAAAAGTGTCGAGAGCGCGGATCGCTCGATCCAGGCCGGAGGTATCGGCGGGCTCGGAAAAAGTCACCGCCGGAAACAGCAGCACCGTGGCGCCCATGGCTTCGAGCCGCGACTTCAGGCCGCGCGCCTGCTCGACGGCGCGAGTCACCACAATGCGTTTTCCCTGCAGCGTGCCCGGCATGTTCATGCTCGCGTCCTGCGGCTTTCGATTTCCAGCAAAGCTGCTGCGCCGCCGGCGAGTAATTTCTCGCCGATTCGTTTCCCCAGCGCCTCGGGCGCTTGCGGCGATCCGGAATCTTTTTCCCACAAACGTTGCGTGCCATCGGGAGACAGCACCGCAACGTCGAGCACCAGTTCCCCGCCTTCGAGACGCCCCCACGCGCCAATGGGCACCTGGCAGCCGCCCCCGAGAGCCGCGAGCGCGGCGCGTTCGGCGGCCACCGCGCTGCGAGTCTCGGTGTCGTCCAACGTCGCGAGCGCCTGCAGAGTCGCAGAATCGTTCCCGCGCGCTTCGATTCCGATCGCGCCCTGGCCGGCAGCCGGCAGGCTTACTTGCGGCGGGAGCACCTCGCTGATATTCGCGCTCAAGGCGAGCCGGTCGAGACCCGCCTTGGCCAGCACAATGGCGTCGTAATCTCCGCGCCTAAGCTTTTCGATGCGCGTGTCCACATTTCCGCGCAGTTCGAGCAAGCGAAGATCGCGCCGCGCGTGCAGCAGTTGCGATTGCCGCCGCAGGCTGCTCGTCCCCACGCGCGCCCCCTCCGGCAACGACGCAAGCTTCGCGCCGCTCTGGGAAAGCAGCGCGTCGCGCACATCCTCGCGTTTGCCAATCGCCGCGATGGCCAGGCCTTCGGGCATTTCCGTCGGCACGTCCTTCATGCTGTGAACGGCCAGGTCGATGCGTTCCTCAAGCAGCGCGTCTTCCAGCTCCTTGATGAAGACTCCCTTGGTGCCCATTGCGCTGAAACTCACGTTTTGAAATTTATCGCCGGAGGTTTTGACGATAATGATTTCCGGCTCGGCTTGTGTCGTTTCGAGCAGTGCTCGCGCGACGCTGCGCGCCTGCCACAGTGCCAGCGCGCTGCCCCGGGTGCCGATTCGCAGCGCCTTCAAGGCTTCTCCCGGTCCAGGCGGAACATATCCCGAATGGCTTCAAAATTTTGCAGCTTGCGGCGCAATTCCGGAATGCCGCGCATGCGTTCGGCGGGCGTCAGGACCACGCGATCGAGAAGTTCCTGCAGCATGGCGCCCACCTGCGCGCGGTCGGCTTCGGAAAGATTGGGCATGGTCGCAAGCCGCTCCTGAACGAAGGCTTCCCGTTCGGCGGCCAGTTTCTGGCGAAGATCTCCGAGCACCGCGCCGGCGGCGACTCCGGCCTGCCAGTGCAGGAATTTTTCAACCTGCTCGTCGATGATCGCCTCGGCGCGCGGAATTTCGGCGACGCGAGCCTTTTTGTTTTGCTCGACGATTTCGGTGAGGTCGTCGATGTTGTAGAGGTAGGTGTTGTAAACGTCGGCGACATCCGCGGCGACATTGCGCGGAACGCCGAGATCGATCAGCAGCAGCGCGCGATTTCCGCGGGCCGCCATGGCGCGCTCGATGAGAGAGCGTGTCAGGATCGGTTCGCTGGCGGATACGGAAGTTACAATCAGGTCCGGCCAATCGAGCGCCTGGCCCAGTTTGTCCCAGGGAACCACTTCCCCGCCGAAACGCGCCGCGAGATCGACGGCATGCTCGGGCGTGCGGTTCAGAACGCGCAATTGCTTGATGCCGCGATCGCACAGGTGCCTTACCACCTGCTCACTGGTCGCGCCCGCGCCGACGATCAGCGCGCGGTGATTGTTCAGCTTGCCGAAAATACGTTCGGCAAGTTTCACGCCGGAAAACGCCACGGAAACCGGGCGGGTGCCGAGTTCCGTTTCGTTGCGCACGCGCTTGCCAACCTCGAGGGCGGCCTGGAACATGCGGTTGAGCACCGGCCCGGTTTCGCCGCGATCGAGCGCAATCTGATACGCGTCGCGCACTTGTCCCAGGATCTCCGCTTCGCCGAGCAGCATGGAATCCAGGCCGGCCGAAACGCGGAAGAGATGGCGCACGGCGTTGCTGTCGCGATGGCGATAGAGCGAGCCGTCGAGTTCGCTGAGCGAAAGCTGGTGGAAGGAGGCGACGAAGAGTTCCACGGCGCCGGCGCTGTCCGTGGCGCTTTCGCGCGGAACTCCGTAAAGCTCGCTGCGATTGCATGTCGAGAGGACCAGCGATTCCTCAAGAATGCCGCGCGAACGCAGCTGTTCCGCGGCTTCCCGCGCCTGCTCGGGAGTGAACGCCACGCGCTCGCGCACTTCGACCGAAGCGGTGCGATGATTTAGTCCGATGAGAACAATTTCCATTTACGCGATGCTCAGCCAGCTTCCCTGATTCCCGATTTCCACGTGCGAGCCGTCAACCGCGACGCTTCAAAAGTACCGGTGAAAATGGGAAAGATAACGATTCACGATACTGTAGCTAAAAATTACAAACATGAAATTGAATATGCATAGCGCCGACGCGCGCGCCCCGCGCCATGCCGCCGTCTGCGACAGCACCGTGTATCCGACATAAAATAATAGGATCAATACGGTGACGATTACCTTGGGATCTCCATCCCAGTACTGCCCTTCCAGGCGATGGGCCCAGATCAATCCCGCCGTCATGCCCGCGGCCAGCGACACACAGCCGATCAGTACGCTGCTGCGCGCCATGCGCTCCAGAACGTCCAGCGCCGGAAACCGCCAACCCACAACGCCCAGCTTGCGATTGCGCAGCCGCCAGTTCTGGATGAGAAAAATTACGCTCAGAACGAAGGAAATCGCGAACGCCGAATAGGCCAGAATGTTCAGCGTCACGTGAAAGGCGAACAGCGGCCCCTGCGCCGGCGGCGCCTTGACCGGACGGGCTTCCGGTAGGTGCGCCAGCAAAAACACCCCGAGCACGATCGGCAACACGAACGGTCCGACCGCGCGACGGCGATGGATGGCCTCCAGGCAGAGATACGTGGCCGCCAGCAGCCACGCAAATAGCGACAGCGAGCCGAACAGATCGTCATACGGCACGGCATGGATCAATCGCGACCGCGCCAGGAGAGCTAGGTAGTGCAATCCGAGTCCCACCACCAGGCAGGACGTCGCGCCGATGCCGGCGGCACGCGACGGCTCGCGCAAATTCCAGATATAGAGCGCGAGACTGGCCGCGTAAAAAAGAAGCGTCAGAAGTACGTAGGGACTGGTCATTTTTCCAGATGTTTCTACATGCGCACGCGAGGAAGCTGGCCCTCTGACCTCGCTCCGCAAACAATGATTGTCTCAACATTATAGCCAATTCCCAAGGGTGAAAGCACGAATCCGCCACCGACCACGGGGCCAGGGTTCGCATGTGATTGAGCGTGGCACAAAACCGTTGTGCCGCGAACGGGCTCAGCGTAGGATGCGGCAGAAAGCGCCGGGCACGTTTCGAGCGGCGCGCGTGATGGCCAAGGATTCTTGAATCCAAGGAGAAATCTGATGTTCGATATGCGATTTTTTGTGCGCGGAGCCGCCGCCACGGCTCTGGCGATGATCGTTGGATTTGGCGCGTTGCCCTCCGCCGCCGACATTCTCGATGATTGGTCCACAGCAAAAACGCCGGCACCCGTGGAAGTCAAACCGGTGACCGTCGACACCTCCACGACGGCTCTGCTCATCCTGGACATGATGAAGACGAATTGCGGCGCGCGCCCGCGCTGCGTGGCCACGGTGCCCACCGTCAAGCGCCTGCATGACTCCGCGCGCAAGGCCGGAATGCTGGTCTGGTACAGCTTCGTGGGCAGCGACGGCAAGGCCACGACGGCGGATCAAATCGATCCGGCATTTACGGCGAAGGACGGCGAATGGGCGCGGCAAAATGGGCCGGACAAATTCATCGGCTCCAACCTCGAAGACAAGCTGAAAGCGCGAGGGATCAAGACGGTGATCGTCTGCGGAACTTCGTTTCAGGGAGTCGGCATTGGAACCGGCGGAGGCGCGACGCAGCGCGGCTACAAAGTGATTATTCCGATCGACTGCCTGTCTTCGGAAGACGCCTACGAGGAACAATATTCCGCGTTCCATTTGGCCAAGGGCGGCCCCGTCGGCGTCACGAGCCAGGTGACGCTGACCCGCAGTTCGATAATGAAGTTCTAATTTTTTATGTAGCGCCCGCCTTCAGGCGGGCATCCGTTCGCACCACAGTGCCCACCTGCACGATGCCCACCTGAAGGCGGGGCTACCAGCCCGCGTTAGCATCGCGAAACAAATTAGAGAAATCTTTGTGTATCCGCGACCGCAGTTGAGTAAAATCCCTGTTGCCCACCCCGTTGTCCGTATTGACGGCACAGCTCCTGCTCTGTAGTTCGCTGCGTCTCTTGCCGTTCGCCCAGTCCAGACTGCTCTAGCTAGCGGTGTCGAATCATTGGATCGAGAGGAATAGCCCATGGTGTCCGGAAAGACGGCGCGGCAATCTCGCGTCCCGTTGCTGTCCTGTGTTTTGGCGTCACTGAGCTGCATTCTTGCTGTCGTTCTTCCAGCGTTCGGAAAGCCCGATAACGCGTTTGATTTAACCGGGCCAAAAATTGAAGTGGAGGTCACCCGCGCCGGCAAGAAGCTGGGTATCGCCGACGTGCCCAATCTCCTGGCGGGCGACCGCCTGTGGATTCATGTCGACATGCCCGACGATCAATCGGTGCACTATCTGCTGGTGGTGGCATTTTTGCGCGGCACCACCAACCCGCCGCCCGAAAATTGGTTCACGCGAGCGGAAACCTGGAACAAGCAGGTGATCGCCGAAGGCATCACTGTAACAGTTCCGGCGGATGCGCAGCAGGCGGCATTATTTCTGGCGCCCGAAACGGGCGGCGATTTCAGCAGCCTGCGCTCCGCGGTGCGCAGCAAGCCGGGAATTTTTGTGCGAGCGGTGCAGGACTTGAACCAAGCCAGCCTCGATCGCACCCGCTCGGACCGCTACCTGGAGGAAATAAAAAAGAGCGCCGCGCTCGATCCCAAGGCGCTGCACGATCGGTCCGTGCTGCTTGCGCGGACGCTGCGCATCAAGCTGGATGAACAGTGTTTTGACAAGCCGGCGGAAGAGCAATCCACCTGCTTGACGCAAAATTCCGATCAATTAGTGCTAGACGATGGGCACACGCAGACCATGGTTGCCGCGTTAACCTCGGGACCGGCTTCAGATTTGATGGGAGCTTTGAGCACGACCCCCATGGCCGGCGGCGGATTCTACAGCGCCTACGTCGGCGCCGTGGTGGATATGGCGCGAATTTTGGGAAGCCTGCACACCGCCAACTACCAATATATTCCCGCGCTGGAGCTGCCCAAAGGATCGCAGCTGAATCTGCGCCTCAACAATCCGCCGTCCTTTCGCAATCCCAAGTCGGTTCTGGTCGTGAGTTTGCCCGCGGTCGAAGCGGCGCAACTGCCTCCGCTGCGCGCCGTGCATCCGGATGAAATTTTGTGTCTGCAAAAATCGCCGCTGGTACTTCCCGTCGACGGCGCTCCGCTGGTGTACTCCACGCAGATCGCCCACGATTTTGTGCTGCGAATCACGGCAAAGGGCGGAAACGTGATCAACCTGCCGGCCACGGCGGACGCCGAGAAGGGCGGCTTTGTGATCGACACGCACGCGCTGCAGAACGCCGGCCTGGATTCCGACGTCGCGGCCACACTACACGGAAACTGGGGATTCGATTCGTTCGAGGGGCCTGCGTTTCATTTGCGTAATGCCCACGCGACAGCCTGGAGCGTCAAGCCCGAGGAGCACGGCGCGCTGATTCTCGGCCGCGCCGACACGATTCACCTTCACTCCGACTGCGCGATGTGCGTGGACGACGTCAAAGTGCAGGACGACCAGCACAAGGAAATCAAAACGACCTGGAAAGCCAGCAAGCCCGACGAGCTGGAGATTCAGATTCCACTGAAGGATGAAACCTCGCATTCGCTGAAATTCGCAGTGAAACAATTTGGCGCCACCGCGCCTGACGAACTCGATTTACCGACCTACGCTGAGGCCGCCCAACTCGACCGCTTCAAAATCAATGCCGGCGACCGGCAGGGCGTATTAACTGGCACGCGCCTCGATGAAGTGAATAGTTTTGAGCTGAAAGGCATTCGCTTCGTGCCGACGAAATTGTCACGCGCCGACAAGAAAGACGAACTGCAACTGGCCGTGGCGACCGCTGCGCCCGGTGCGACTCTGCAGACGAATGAACAACTGGTGGCGCACGTCGACCTGAAGGACGGGCGGGTGCTGGATTTGCAAACGACCGTCGATACTCCGCGCCCGAAAGTCGAATTACTAAGCAAGAGCGTCCAGCCGGGCGCGAACCGCTCTCCTGTTCAGCTGAAGGGGCAGGACGAACTGCCGCAAGACGGACGCCTGTCGTTCTTTCTGAAAACGGACGTGCCGGAAAGTTTTCCGCGCACGGAGAAAATCGAAGTTTCCAGCCAGGACGATTCCTTCCACGTCCTGCTGAGTGTGAACGACGGAAATCTGATTTTGCAAAACTCGCAAACGCTGCTGGCGGTTCTCGATCCGCTGAAGAGTTTTGGGCCGTCAGCCTTCGGGCCGCTGCGTTTCCGGCCGGTGCAAGGCGACGGCGAAAACGGAGACTGGCAGCCGCTGGTCACGCTGGTGAGAATTCCCACACTCACGGAAATCCGCTGCCCGGGCAGTCCGGATAAGCAATGCCGGCTGATCGGATCGAATCTCTTTCTGATCGACTCGGTGGCCTCCGATTCGGAATTCACCCATTCGATTTCCGTGCCGGTCGGTTATGCGGATTCCACGCTGAGCGTGCCGCGGCCGAACGGAACGCTGCTCTACATCAAGTTGCGCGATGATCCTGCCACAGTGAATCCGATGGTCCTGCGCGTATTACCGGACGACGAATAGGCGGGCGGTATCGGCAACCGGAGTAGTGAGTCCGAATAGGCCAACGCACCGTGCACGATTGGGTGCATGCGCTGGCCCGCGGGCCCGACCTGGGTTACCGTACGGTTATGCCCTCCCCGCAAGATGAAATTGAGGCGCTGAAATCGCAGGTCGCGTCTCTTACTGCGCGCGTTTATCAGCTTGAGACGCAAAGAGTCGCGGCGCCGAACCGAATTCCGGCGGTGGAGCCGCATCCATTTGCGCCCACCGTGCCCGGTCAGGAAGGGCAATCCGCACCCAGCCCAACTGCGCCGCCCTCGGTTTCCGTACCGCTCCCACATCCTCTTCCGCATGCCCCTGCGACGCATAGTCTGCGCGCTGCCGCAAGAGCGACGCGCGACGACACCGATCTCGAAAAGAAAATCGGCCAGTACTGGCTGAACCGTATCGGCATCGTCGC
>Ga0209168_10001202_pt1 | contig 21069 bp, 13 predicted proteins | sample Coa_R1_FD_187156 | JGI IMG/M metagenome (GOLD analysis project Ga0209168, IMG submission 187156) | Surface soil microbial communities from Centralia Pennsylvania, which are recovering from an underground coalmine fire - Coalmine... | ecosystem: Environmental > Terrestrial > Soil > Unclassified ...
TCAGCGTCGCGGAGATGTTGGCGATGGCCGTTGCCGCCACACTCTGACTGGTTATGGTGAAGTTTGCCGAGGTCGCGCCGCTGGCCACCGTCACGGTTGCCGGGACCGTTGCCGCCGCATCGTTGTCGCTGGAAAGGGTGACCGTTCGTTGCGCGACCGTGCCCACGGCGCGCGCGTTCAACGTCACCGTGCCCCTGGAATTGACGGCTCCACCCGGGACGCTGGCCGGATTCAGTGTGACCGAAGAAACGAGGAGAGGAGTCACGCTGAGCGTTGCGGTCGTCGATCCGTTCAACGCTGCGGTGATCACCGGATTGGCTGCCGCGGCCACCACGTGTGACGTGACCGTGAAGCTCGCCGTCGTCGCCCCGGCCGCAACTACCACACTGCCCGGAACCGTTGCCGATGCCGTGTCGCTGCTCGACAACGTTACCGTTCGTTGCGCCGCCGTCCCCGCCGCCGCCGCATTCAACGTCACCGTCGCCGTCGAGTTCGCCGATCCTCCCAATACACTCGCCGGATTCAGCGTCAACGATGCCACTCCGGCTTGCGGCGTTACGGTCAGTGCGGCGCTCTGCGTCCCTCCGTTCAGCGTCGCGGAGATGTTGGCGATGGCCGTTGCCGCCACACTCTGACTGGTTATGGTGAAGTTTGCCGAGGTCGCGCCGCTGGCCACCGTCACGGTTGCCGGGACTGTTGCCGCCGCATCGTTGTCGCTGGACAGGGTGACCGTTCGTTGCGCCGCGGTGCCCGCAGCGGGAGAGTCCAGGGTTACCGTTCCGGTCGAATTCGTCGCGCCACCAGGAACGCTGGCTGGATTCAGGGTTACCGACACTACCTGCGGAAGCGGCGCCACGGTGAGCGTGGCACTTTGCGTTCCGCCGTTTAGCGTGGCGCTAATGTTGGAAGTTGTTGTAACCCCAACCACGTGGCTGGTTACCGTAAAGTTGGCCGCGGTTGCGCCCGCTGCCACGGTTACGCTGGCTGGAACCGTCGCTGCTGCAGTGTTGCTGCTTGAAAGGCTAACGGTTCGCTGCGCCGCCGTGCCGACAGCAGGAGCATTCAAAGTGACGGTCGCGGCGGAATTCTTTGCCCCTCCTGGAACACTGGTTGGATTCAACGTGACTTGTGAAACAGTGGGCTGGCTAACGGTCAGAACAAAATGTTGCACGGCATTCGATCCAACGCCGTTGCTCGCGGTAAAGGTGATGCTGTAGCTGCCGTTGGTTCCCACCGCGGGGGTCCCGCTCAGCAGCCCCGTCGCACCGTTGAATGTCACCCCGCCGGGAAGTGCGCCGGCTTCACTCAGAGTTGGAGCAGGCCTGCCGGTGGCGATCACCGTGAATGATCCCGCGAGTCCTACGGTGAACGTTGCGCCCGCCGCGCTGGTGATCGCCGGAGGACTGGAAGTGGTGGTGTTATTGATGAGGATCGAGACGCCTGGACCGATGATCTGGTTCAAGTTTCCGACCGCCAGGTCGGGCTTGCCGTCCCCATTGAAGTCGCCCACCGCAACCGCATCGGGTTGCTGATTCAACGCGTAATTGGATCCGAGCTGAAACGTGCCGTTCCCATTGCCAACGAGGATGCTTACGGTCGAGCTCTTCTCATTTGTCACAGCCAAGTCGAGGGCCCCGTCTCCATTGAAATCTCCCGCGGCCACCGAGACGGGAAGAGTTCCCACGGCGTAGTTCACTGCGGATTGAAACGTGCCGTCGCCATTCCCTAGAACGATGCTTATGTTGTTGCTGCTCTCGTTAGCCACGGCCAGGTCGAGCTTGCCGTCGCCGTTGAAGTCGCCCGCGGCGAGTGAGATCGGAGTGGTTCCCGCTGCGTAGCTCAGTGCAGGCTGAAACGTGCCGTCGCCGTTGCCGAGCAGGACACTGATCGTGTTGTCGCCGGAATTTGCCACAGCCAGGTCGAGTATGCCGTCGCCGTTAAAATCTCCCACGGTCACCGAAGACGGCCCCGAGCCCACCGCGTAGTCCACCGCGGCTTGAAACGTTCCGTCCCCATTGCCCAATAGGATGCCAACGTTTCCGGCGATGGTTATCGCCAAATCGGGCTTGCCGTCCCCATTGAAATCACCTGCGGCAACCGAAGATGGGCGGGCTCCAAGCGCGTCGTTCATCGCGGCTTGAAAGGTGCCATCGCCATTGCCCAGAAAAACGCTGACGGAGAGACCTCTGGAGTTCGCCACGGCCAGGTCGAGTTTGCCGTCGCCGTTGAAATCCGCAGTGGTGATCGAGACCGGAGTTGTACCCGCTGCGTAGTTCACTGCAGATTGAAACGATCCATCCCCATTTCCTAGCAGCACGCTGAGATTGGCGTTGCTTTGGTTGGTGACGCCCAGGTCCATCTTGCCGTCCCCATTGAAGTCTCCCACCGCGAACGAATCGGGAAAGGCTCCTGCGGGGTATCTCCCTGCGGCTTGAAACGTACCGTCGCCGTTGCCCAGGATGACGCTGACGCTGGCAACGGACTCGTTTGCCACCACCAAGTCGAGTTTTCCATCGCCATTCAGGTCCGCGACCGTTACCGACTGGGAATCCGATCCCGCCGCGTAGAACACTGCAGCTTGAAACGTGCCGTCGCCATTTCCCAAAAGGACGCTTGCCGTGCCACGATTTTGGTCGGCCGTGACAATATCCGGCTTGCCATCCCCGTTGAAATCTCCCACCGCCACCGACACGGGGCGCGCGTTCGCAGCATAGTTGACAGCTGCCTGGAACGTGCCGTCGCCATTTCCGAGCAGGACGCCAACGGTTCCGATAGTGAATCCTGCCACCACCAGATCAGGTTTTCCGTCGCTATTGAAGTCGGCCACTGCGACAGAAGTGCCGCCAACCACGGCGTAGCTCGCCGGAGTTTGAAATGTCCCGTCCCCATTGCCCAGCAAGACATAGACGTTTCCACCGTCTGTCACCGCCAGGTCAGCCTTCCCGTCTCCATTGAAGTCCGCAGCCACGAGTGCTAGTAGAGTCGTGCCGACGCTGAGAGTCATCGCGGGTTGAAAGGTGCCGTCGCCGTTGCCCAGCAGCACGCTGACCGTGCCATCATTGCTGTTGGCGGCTGCCAGGTCAGGCTTGCCGTCTCCATTGAAATCTGCCACGGCGATGGAGATGGGAGGGTTACCCGCTGCAAAGTTAACGGCTGGCTGAAACGTGCCATCGCCATTGCCCAGCAGCACGCTGACCGTGCCGTCAGTGTTGTTTCCCACGGCCAGGTCGAGCTTGCCGTCTCCGTTGAAGTCTCCCACGGCGACGGACTCGGGGTTCGGACCCACCGCAAAATTCAACCTGGCTTGAAAGGTGCCGTCGCCATTGCCCAGGAGAATGCTCACCTCGTTCTCCGTCGCGCTCGCTATCGCGAGGTCGGGTTTGCCATCCCCGTTGAAGTCCCCAACCGCTACCGAGAAAGGAAATGGTCCGACGCTGAAACTCCTTGCCGCAAGGAATGACACAGGAGGCGGAGTCTGCGCGGAAGCGCCGCTCAGGCAAGTGAATATCAGAATCACGGCGGCGATCCACAACGTGGCGCAGCGAGGAACGATTCGCCGATAGGGAAATAGAGTTGCCTTGGGGACACGCAGCAGACACTGCATGACTGATGAGAACATCGATGAGCCGCCCTTCTGCGTGATACAAAGCTCGAGCTTGGCTATATTTCGGGGGACGTTACGGGGCCCGCATTCAACTCGCTTCCTGGCGCGGAGCCCAGTGCAAGCGAGTGCGCGGATTATCCTTGCAATTAGTCATTGGTGTAAAGAGGTTTTTAGTGACATTCTGATAATCATCGGATATTGACTGTTGGAGGGAAAACAAAACGCAGCGTGGATTGGTTTAGACCCCGCGGACCGTGGAATTGTTTTTAACTTCTGCCGAACTTCGGCAATGTCTATCCTGTTCGCGCCCGGTGCTAACGTATGCTGCGATAAATAGTCCCGCGAGAATCCAATCCAGTGAACCTAGCGAGAGGACGATCAAAGGAATCCTCCCCTGTGCGAACAAGAAGATGGCAGGTACTCCAAAGCCGATCTTTTCGAGGATCGATGGGAGAATCATTGCGCGGTAGCGCAGCGGGTCTGTCGCCAGCACTAGAAAGAGAACCTGCCAGGCAATCGTCACACCCAGAAATCCGTAGAAATATTCCGGATGCGTGATTGCCGGAGGAAAGTCGCGTCCGATTTTTGCCTCCATAAAATAGCCCGGAGCAACGACGAGCAATCCATACGTTCCGGCAATCAGATATACAACTCGAGCGAAGCGCATTTTTCTCCCCCGCACTAAAAGATGTTGTTTCGATGAAGTCGATTTTTGTCCGTTTGTTCATCCTGTTGACAGGCGCTGCGGCGCATGGAAAACGCTGCCGGAGCGCCTTCACTGCACCGTAAGGGTGATCGTCGTTGTATGGCTAATTCCGCCGGACTGCGCCGTCACCGGGACCGTGGCTGTGCCGCGATATGTTTGCGAATTTGCGGAATATCCGCAGGACATCAGGGTAAATGCTAGCAGGATCACCACCGCCATGCTTGTGGCCAGGCCGCGAATCGCGTTGAGTGGCCGCGCTTCTCGCTTCCAGAGCGAAGCCAGCACTCCGATCAGGCTGAGTCCAGTGAGAAACCAACCGGTGCCATTCCCCACCATCCCGCGGGCATGCAAGTAGTTGGAAGAGGTTGTCACGGTGAGCGTGGTTGCGGCCATCGCTCCGATGGGCGTGACCGTGGGTTGACCGAAGTTGCAGGTGATCCCCGTGACCGGTGCGCAAGAAAGCGTGACCGGATCGCTGAATCCTCCCGCCGGTGTGATCGTAATGTTGAAGGGTGCCGACTGGCCCGCAGTTACTGTCGCGGACTGCGGGGCTGCACCCAGCGAGAAGTCCCTGGCAGCGATGGTGGTGTTGACACGCGACGATGCGCTGCCGGCAAAGAGATTGTCCCCGGCATACGAAGCCGCTAGAGAATGCGCACCCGCCGCCAGAGTGCTGGTCGTGAAGGTGGCCACTCCCGCGCCGTTCAGCCGCGCGGTTCCGATGACCGTGTCTCCGTCCACGAATTTGATTTCGCCGGTCGGTATTCCGCCCGCGGAAGTCACGGTGGACGTCAAGGTGACCACGGCACCGGGGGCGGCGTTGGCGGGCGCCACGAGAGTCAGCGTTGTCGCCGGGCCGGTCACCTGCACGTCCGATTGCGAAGAGCTTGGCAGGAACTTGCCGTCTCCAAGGTACTGAACTTCGACGCTGTGGATCCCCACGCCTCTCAGCACGGTGTCAATTACTGCCATTCCATTTGTGAGGGGAACGCTGGTAATCGGTCCGCCATCGTCTTGCAAGGTCACGGTGCCGGTGGGCGTCCCGGTGTTTCCGGGTCCCGCGGCAACGGTCACTGTGAAGTGCGCGACGGCGCCTGCCGCCGCGGGTGGTACGGTCACTCGAGTGGTTGAAACCAGGGCAGGAGTGATCGAGGCGAACAAGCCGTCCTGCCGGGTGGCATTTCCCGCGGTCAGGAACAGAGTGTTCGCGTCGCTCACTCCCTGGGAACCGAAAGCGAGGCCGTGAAGGCCGTCGATAACCAGCGCGTTGCCGTCGCCGTCCTTGAGCTGCCCAACAAAATTTCCAGTGGCCGGATCGAATGCGTTGATGGCTCCGTCGCCGGTGTTGCCGATCAGGATGTCATTGCTGAAGGGGCCGAAATTGGCGCCGGCCTTCGCGATTCCCCACGGAGCATTCAACGGCCCGGCTGTTGCAAATCGCCTGACGAAATTGCCCGCCAGATCGAAGACACTGACGATTCCGTTTCCCGTGCCCGCTACCGGGCTTTGTTTGCCGGCGTCTTGAACCGCATACGTGATAAATAGCTGGTTCCCAACGACCTGCATGCCAAAAGGCGCGAAGCCCGCAGGCAAATTCGGATCTGTAAATGAACCCGCCGGCGCCAGAGGATCAAAAGTAGTTGTGAATGAATCCACACTGCCGCTGCTAAAATTAGCCACGGCCAGAAATTCCGCGCAGCAATCCGGCGTCAGAATCGCTAGGCCGGTGTAGACTGCGCCCGTACGTGACCTGTCAACTGCCAGGGTCGCTTGCGGCAGCGAAGTGCCATCGGCGTTGACAAACCAAAAATAAATTCCTCCATCGGCGGTCGCCAGAATCGTGGAAATCTGAAACGGCGGGACGCTGTTTTGAGTCCGGAAGAGAGAATTTAAGTCCGAGACAATGCCGGTAGGCGAGGCCGGCCCAGTGCCGAGCGGATTCGGAACTGAAAACCCCGGCGGCACGCTCCTGACGCCGTTGGCATCCAGCGAGATCACCTTGCCGCGAACCGAGTTGGCTACAATAAATGACGCGCCAGGATTGATCGCGAATCCCCAGGGGTCCACCAAAACCGGGTCCGTATTATTCGCGAGTCCGGCCACATCGGATGCCAGATTGTTCTGCCGGTAGGCGATGCTCTGCGCCGATGCGCCGGCTGCGGCCAGCAGCACTCCCATCAGCAAGATTGCACAGATCGTGCCTGGAATTCTCCGCAACATGTTGTCCTCAACTTTCGAAATTACCTTGCGCATTCGAGCTCACCTTGGAATTCAGCTCAGGGCGCTGCGTGGGATTCCCACGAGAGCGCCCTGAGCCTCTTGCTTCATGGCGATGCGGCTCAAACCCGCATCGGTTTAGGGCTCATCGATTTCGTTGAGCTCGGTGGTGACCGGAACCAGGGTTCCAAACGTGCCGTCGTTCTCGTGATTCGGTCCGGCCGTAAAGAACAGCGTGTTGAAAGCGCCCGAACCGGCATTGCCCGCGCCGAAGACCAAAGCCCACAGGCCGTCGATCGTGAGGGTGGAGTTGTCGGATTTCTTCATCAGTGAAATGAAACGGCCGTTGACCGGATTGAATGCCGCGATCTGGCCGCTGCCGAACATGCCTACGAGGAGCGAGTGGCTGAATTCACCGAACTCGCCGGGAGCCAGGGCAACGCCCCACGGCGCGTTGAACCACGGCCCGGATTGCAGATGAGCCAGGCGCGTTCCGCCGGGAGTGAAAACGTTGACGAATCCCAGTCCGGCGCCGTCGACTTCGTCCTTGCGGGCGGAATCCTGCTTGGCATAGGTGACGTACAGGTTGGTGCCGATGGCCTGAACATTGAACGGAGCGAAGCCGCGGTGATCACGGTCATCGTCGTCACCCCGGCGGTCATGGTCGAAATCGCGATCGTTTGCGTCCCGGTCCATGCGGAATGCTTCACGATCGAGATTCACGGGTTGAAAGGTGGCGTCGTACACTTCGATTTCGCCGCTCTGAAAATTCGCGACGTACAGGAAGTGCTTGCCATTCCACTCGGCGATGGTGCAGCCCTTGTAGACGGCTCGCTTGCTGGAGTTGTCCTTGACGATGACTGCCGCCGCCCCGCCGTTCCAGGCCGCGATGGTGCCCTCTTCCGTGACGAAAATGAATTTCGCCGCAGTGCTTCCGGGCAGAGCAAAATCGCTGGTGCCGTTGGCCACCACGCCGGTGGGCGAGGAATGATGATTCACGCCCGAGGGCACCGGAATCGTTACCGTGAGCGCCTTGTTTCCGACGCCGTTGTAGACCGTGGCAAGTCCGGTTCCGTTGTCGGAGATCCAGAACGCGCTTCCGGCGCTGCGGGTCAGTCCCCACGAATTTACGAGCTGGGTATCATGTCCGTTCAACGGGTTGGTGCCGTCTGCGGGAATGCTGGATGCCAGATCCGTTCGGTTGTACTGCTGCGCGAATGCCGCGGATGGCACAACCGCGGACAAAAGCGAAACTGCCATCACCCATTTGCAACTCTTCCTGACCAAGTCCATTGAGTCTCTCCAATTTAGATTTAGTTTTTACAATTTGGCCCATTCATCTCAACCACGCTTCGAGTTGCCCCCGCGAACACCGGAAAAATCCGGAACGCCCGGTGTTCCCCCGCCCAAATGCAGTGCGTGTTGCCTACTGGAAAGGTTTGAGCTTCCTTTCGAGTTCCGTAAGAATTCTTCGCTGCGGCCTGAGCAGCCTTCCGAACACACCCCTGCCGTGTCCGGCAAAAGCCGGCATCCAGGCGTCAAGTTGCAGAGGAGTGGAAACTACCTCTCGGATGTGTCAGACGGCTTCGGCTTGAACCGCCTTGGGCCGCCGCGTTTCGCGGCCTGCTTCCTGCAGTAATTTTCGCAGCCGGGCGCGCGCCTTGTGCAGTTGCGACTTCGAATTTCCGATGGAGCAGCCCAGCAACACCGCGATTTCGTTGTGTTCATATCCCTGGACGTCATGCAGCACGAAGGCTTGCCGGTACCCGATCGGCAGCATCGCCATGGCCCGCTTCAGGTTCACACGATCGATCGTGCCGGTCAGAGCGAGATCCGGGGCGCCATATTCTCTCGGCGCTTCGTCGTGCTCTTCCTCCCTCGCGCTGTCATCGAGGGAAATCGCCGCTACCGTTTTCTTTCGCAGCCGCATCAGCACGGTGTTCACGGCAACGCGGTGCAGCCAGGTGGAGAATGCGGACTGCCCGCGGAAAGTTTGGATTTTCCGAAACACTTGCAGGAACGCTTCTTGCGTCAACTCCTCGGCGTCTGCCGTGTTTCCGATCATTCGCAGGCACAAGGCGTATACGCGCTGCCTGTTCTGCTGAAAAAGCGCTTCGAACGCCCACTCCTCGCCGTTTTGTGCGCTCGCCACCAGATCGGCACCGCTTGGAGCGATCGGTTCTGGCCGATTTTCGACCTTCAAGGATCTATCCTCGCTTTCTGGCAAACTTTCACCGGTGTTAGCGGCCGCGAAAGGCCGTCGCGAAGAGCGGCGGCGCAACGGCAACCTCGGAACAACGACCTGCTGAACGGCGAACATTAGGTGCGAAACATTGCCGGCTTTCATGAACGTGGCTTCCGAATCTGCTCGGTAATGAAGAGCGGAATATTCACAAATTCGACCTGGTGCTGCTGCAATGTCCGAAGCACGGAGATGCCGTCGCGATCCACGAATGAAACGTTTTGCAAATCGACGCTCAATTTCAGGCCTTGCTCCAGGTGCGCGTTGCACGTGCTTTGCATCAGATTGACTCCCTCGCCGCTGATGTGGCCGTCGATCCGGATCTTGACCAGGCCCACCGTGCTTTCGATCGTGGAAATTTTCAGCATGGCGACTCCCGGCCCGGAGAAAAGCAAACGCGGTGCCAAACCGGCCAACAATTCGTTGCGTTGGCTAATGTGCTGAACTCAAGTTATTTGCTGAAAAAGTGTCGGAGGCCGTTGACAATCTATTGACAAAGGCCCCACCACATTTGGTGGTAGGTTCAGAAATAGCGGTGGGAACTACGAATCGCGGTGGGCGCTGCGCTTCAATCCCAGCTTTTGTATCCGGTGACGCAGCGTGTTCGGATGCAACCCCAGGATTTTTGCCGCGCCGCGCGGGCCTTCGACAACACCCTGGGTTTGGTTCAGTATCGCGACAATGTGGTTGCGTTCGATTTCTTCCAGCGTGGCGGCCGTTGGCTCCAAGGGTGGAAGCGGCGCACTCGCGCTCGCAACTCGTTCGTCAACAACGGCGGTAGAACCGGACGCCGTCAGTAGCGGAACCGTATCCGACCCCAGTTCAAGGACTGAACGCTGCGAAAGAATCGCGGCGCGTTCAATCACGTTTTGCAGCTCCCGGATATTCCCGGGCCACGCGTAGGCCACCAGGCGGTCCAGCGTTGCTCGTGATATGCCCTGGATATCCTTGCCGAATTTTTTGGCAAAGCGAGAAAGAAAAAACATTGCGAGTTGGGGAATGTCGGAATGCCGTTCGCGCAATGAAGGCATATCGATGGGAAAAACATTCAGGCGGTAGTAGAGGTCCGATCGGAAAGTGCCGTTGCGAATGGATTCCTGGAGATCCCGGTTGGTCGCAGCGATCACTCGCACATCCACGCGAACGGGCCGGTTGCTGCCCACCGGTTCAAACTCGCGCTCTTGGAGGACCCGCAGCAATTTTACCTGCGTTTCGAGCGGCAGCTCGCCAATTTCATCCAGGAAGATTGTGCCGCCGTCGGCAAGTTCAAACCTGCCGACGTGGCGTTCAAAAGCGCCGGTAAAGGCTCCCTTCACATGCCCGAATAATTCGCTCTCCACGAGACCCGCGGAAATCGCGCTGCAATTCACCTTCAGCAGCGGGCGCTTGGCGCGCGCGCTGTGTTCGTGAATCGCCCGGGCGATCAATTCCTTTCCGGTGCCGGTTTCCCCGAAGATCAACACTGTGGAATCGGTTGGAGCCACCTGTTCAACTTTACGGAGCACCGCCAGGAGTGGGGGGCTGTTGCCGACGATTTCCTCAAAGTTATGCTCGGTGCGAATTTCATCCTGCAGGTAGATATTTTCTTTCTCCAGCCGGGCTTTTAACTCGATGATTTCCTCATAGGCCTTCATATTGGCGACCGCCAGCGCGATCTGGCTGGCAATTTCCTGCAAGGTTTCGAGATCTTCCCGGGAATACTGATTTTTTTTGGTGCTTCCCACATTGAGGGTGCCGATACTCTTGCCGCCAAGAATTAAGGGAACGATGCAATCCGAGTAGATGCCTTTGGCAAGCAGCCGAGCGTCATTTGGATATTTCTGTTCCTTCTCCAGGTCGCCGCGAATCACGCCGCGCTGGTGTTCGAAAACCCAGGCGGAAATCGTTTCCGTGCGTTCGAATTCCAGCCCGGCCCGAAAGTAATCGGTGGGGATGGATCCCTCCATTGCCAGGTACCGGAAGGTCTTGGTGTTTTCATAGAAAATCGTGACGGCCGCCCCGCTGTAGGGAACGATGCCGCGGAGAATATCGGAGACTGAGTGCAAAAGAGCTTCCGGCGTAAGGTGTGTGACGATCGCGTTGTTAATCCCCAGCAGCGTGCGATAGCGCTCGGCACTGCGTTCTACCTTGGCATTGAGCGCAGCAATCTCCTCGTAGGAAGTCATGTTGGAGACTGCCAGGGCCACCTGGCTTCCCAGTTCGCACAGGAATTCCGCGTCAGCGTCCGAATATTGGTTGGTCTTCTGGCTGGCCAGATTGAGCGTGCCGATGCACTTGCCGCCAATCATCAGCGGCGCCACGCAATAGGAGTTGAGACCCTCTTGCAGCAGGCGGCGATCGTTCAGATAATGCTGTTCCCTCCGGAGGTCGCGGCGCACCGCCGCCCGCTGGTTTTCGAAAACCCAGGCCGAGACACTTTCTCCCGGTTCGAATTCGAGTCCGGCACGAAAATGAGTGGAGGCGGTGGCGCCTTCGATGGCCAGAAATCGGAAGTGGCCGCTGCTCGGGATGTACAGCGTGAAGGCGGCGCGGTCGAACGGAATGACCCGGCTGAGCACCTCGGCGATGGAATGAAGCAGCGCCTCCTGGCTCAAGTTGGTGATGATGGCGTTATTGATTTCCAGAAGCGTGCGGTAGCGTTCCGCGGTGTGCTCCACCTTGACGTTGAGCGCGGCGATTTCCTGGTAGGACTGCATGTTTCCCACCGCGAGCGCCACCTGGTTTCCAATTTCCAGCAGGAACTCCGCATCCGATTCGGAATACCGGCCTTTGGTATCGCTCCCGATGTTGAGAGTTCCGATGGTCTTTTCCCCGAGAATCAACGGAACGACGCAATAAGACTGGATCCCTTCCTCTAACAGCCGCCGCTCGATTGGGAATTTCATGGCCGCTGCAATGTCCGGGCACAGCAGCGGCCGGCGATTATCGAGGACCCATCCCGAATGGCTGTCCGTGCGGCTCATTTCGACGCCCACCTGAAAATAGTTCGAGTTCCATTGGGTGGAAAGCGCATGGATGCGGATCGTGTCGGTCGCAGGATCGTACAGGTTGAGCGCCGCGCGATACACGGGCAAAACTCGCTCGATGGCCTCGCAGATCGCATTGAGCAGGCTGCCCTGGGTCAGGTTTGTGATGATGGCGTTGTTGATCTCCAGCAGGGTGCGATACCGTTCGGCGGTTCGCTCCACCCTCGCCTTTAACGTGGCGATTTCCTGGTACGACTTCATATTTCCAACAGCCAGTGCTACCTGGATTCCTATTTCGTTTAGAAACTCCGCGTCCGCTTCGGAATACGCGTCTTTTACATCGCTCCCGATGTTCAGGGTTCCAATGCTTTTTCCCGCCAGGATCAGGGGAACAATGCAGTACGACAGAATGCCTTCTTCGACGTACCGTTTCTGGACGGGATAATCGTGGGCCGCTTCCGTGTCCCCGCACACCAATGGCTGCTGGTGGATAACGGGCCAGCCGGAAGGCGTGAGGGCCCGACTTACTTCCGTGCCGAGTCGAAAGTAATCAAGATTCCACTGGGCGGACATTGCGATGATGCGAATCGTGTCTTTGTCCGGGTCGTAGAGGGTAATGGCGGCCCGGAATACCGGCAGAACGCCCTCCAGTGCTTTGCAGATCGCGTTGAGCAGGCTGTCCTGGGTCAAATTCGTGATGATGGCATTGTTGATCTCCAGGAGCTTGCGGTAACGCTCGGAGCTTGCCAGCAGGTTGGTATTCGTTCGAGCGCTATTCATGGAGATCAAATGTCACGCAGTTTCACTTACAGAACTTCTGGTGAAGCGCTGATTCCGGAATTCCGACAAGATATATTGCAATACAATATGTGAACCTTGGGTTACAAGCAACTTTCAGATAGCCGGTCAACGGGACCATCGCTATTGGGTCGGATCGTCGGGTAATACGCCCTTGCTGGGGGAGTGAGCTCCTGGGTTTATGGAGGTTTTAAGCGCGGTGCAAGTAGACACACCTCAAGAACACTTCGGCAGGATATTTCAGATGTTATCGGTTCGCCTGGGCCTTAACCTTTTCCGCTGGCCGCGGATTTCTGCAGTTCGGTGAACGGCACCACGATGCCGTGCATCGGCGCTACCGTTGCGACATCCAGCTTCAGCGCCTGAATCTGCTTCATCAGATTGGCGATGAAGACCGGGGGGCGGATCCCGCCGGGCGCCGGGACTTCCGGGAGGTCCGGAGTGTAATCGTCGGCTTCTTCCAGGATTTTTTCCTTCGGGAAGTACACGATCAGCATGGCCGCGTTATGCATCGAGCCGTTTTCATGAAAAATCTGGAGGGTTTGATTGCCTTCCGTGAGGACGTATTTTTCCTTTACCGGCAGAAAATTGGCTTCCTTGCCGCCCTTTGAGAAATTGTCCGGCGCGAGGGTGCGCGGGGCGGCCCAGGCCTTCTGGTAAAACGGGACATTCGTTTCCTGAGTAATGATCGTGGCGCCTTCCGCGACGTAGGTGCGCACGCCGCCGGAATGGTCGAAGTGCGAATGGGTGTTGATCAAATATTTGATCGGCTTGTTGGGAACCAGGCGCTTGGCTTCGGCAATCACGGCCAGCGAGCGCGCTTCACTGAGCGGCCCTTCGATCACCGTGATGTAGGAGGGGAATTCCACCACCATGCTGTTGTGCGAGCCGCCGGCGACAAACCAGATCCCGTCACCGATTTTTTGCGATTGCACTTTCACCGGCGGCGGGGCGGCGGCCTTCACCGCGTCCGGCACGGAAACGCTCAGACCGGGATTGGCCTTCACGCCGCTCACGGTTAGTTCCAGAACCGGCTGGCCTCCCTGCTTTTGCACAATCGTCGTTGGGAATTTCACGCCGCTGAAGTCCTTGTAGCCGGAAAACGTGGTCTCCACCGGCATGTCGCCCAGCACCGGGTTGGGCAGCCAGGTCTCCGTTTTTGTGACCATGTTCTGCGCGCTAATCGTCCCTTCCACTTTGTACTTTCCGGACTCGAAGGTGACCACCGTGCCCGCCGGCCCCTTTTTCGCCTTGGCATTATTTTCCATCGCCGCCTTCAGAAAACCGTGCGGGGTCAGCCAGATTTGCAGCTGCCGTTCGGCCGCCGCGCCCGGCTGCGGCACCGGCTTGCTGCCCGGCATGTCCCAGGCATATTCTCCGCTGACGAAGTTGGCCTGCTTATCGTCGCCGGCAAACGGACGCCCGCCACCCTTGACCATGGGATTCGGTTCCGAGTGCACTAAATTTTCCTGGGCGGATTTAGAAGAATAATCAATAGTCTTGCTGTAACTCGTGAGATTCGTTGCGGGCCACGGGGCGTTGGGCGTCCAGGCCTGCCCGAAAAAATCGAGATGGCCGGTTCCGGAATACTGAATCGAAGTCACGCTGCCCATCGCTTTCTGGGCGGCCTGTAGAACGGTCTTGGCTTCCTGCGCGGAGGCAGTTCCGGCGCACAGGAAAAATACCGCGCATGCAATCCACAATCGCCTGGCCATGGATTCCTCCCCTCTTCATCGCTCGAGCGAATCTCTCGAAATTCGGCTTTGGCGGCGATCATACGCCAGGAAACGGATGAAGCGGTAGCGCAAGGTTGGGCGGACCTGTGGCGCATGCTTTAGCTTGCGGTGTTTCGTTGTCGCTGCGAGCGGTTTACTGAACCCATATTCCGCAAGCTAAAGCATGCGCCACATTGACGCTGGCAGAGCGGCGTCCTAAGATGAAACTGCTATAAGAGCTGACTCTGGATGTCTTCTCCATTCCGACTTCCGAAAATCATCCTCTGGCAACTGCTGTTTCTCTTGATTCTGTGCGTTCCCGCCGCCAACGCTGAAAAAGTAAAAGACCTTCAGGCGCGAGGCTATGTAAATGACTTCGCGGGCGTGCTGAACGCCGACACCAGCCAGAAACTGACGACGCTGTGCGCGGAGCTGGATCAGAAAACCAAGGCGCAGATTGCGGTGGTCACGGTTTCCTCGCTGGAGGGACAGCCCATCGAGCAATTCGCGAATGATTTATTCACCCAGTGGGGGATCGGGCCGAAAAGCTCGAATCGCGGCGTCCTGATTCTGGTCGCGACTACCGATCATCGCTATCGTTTTGAAGTCGGCTACGGGCTCGAGCCGATCCTGCCGGACGGGAAGGTGGGCGGATTCGGCCGTGAAGCTGTGCCGTTGCTGCGGCAAAACGATTACAGCGGCGCCATTCTCCTGGTGACGCAGAGAGTCGCCGCGGTGATTGCGGAAGATGCAAATGTCACGCTCAACGAGTCGACCGGTCCGCCGCCTGTTTCTTCCGAACCGCCTGATAATTCGCACTTCTCGATTCCGACCACCCTGATTTTTGTTTTGTTTTTCCTTTTTTTGTTTTCTCCGCTGCCAAACATCCTTCTTGCGCTTTTGTTCGGCCGATCCATACTTTCCGGTCGGCGTGGCGGGTGGGGCGGCGGCTCTTGGGGGAGTGGCGGCGGATCGTGGGGCGGAGGCGGGTTCGGCGGCGGAGGCGGCGGATTCGGAGGATTCGGCGGTGGATCGTCGGGAGGCGGTGGGGCGAGTGGCGGGTGGTGAAAATTGTAATCGAAAGAACTCAGGGAGTCGCAAGGGGTGAAGCTTGCCTGACAATAAACTCAATGAGTTTGTCGAAAGGCTGAAGTCCGCCGGTGCCGGAAATCTGAAAGCGGTGATTCTCTATGGCTCGGCGGCAACCGATGAATTTCACGCGAAGCATTCCGATCTAAACGTGCTCTGCGTGGTCGATCAGGCGGACGCGGCGCATCTCGCGGCCCTTCATGGCCCGGTGGACTGGTGGATACGCCGCGGCCAGCGCACGCCCTTTGTTTTTACGCGTGAAGAATTGCAGCGGTCCGCGGATATTTTCACCATCGAACTGCTGGACATGAAGTCGCGCCACCGGATTCTGTTTGGCGAGAATGTTCTGGCGGAACTTTCCGTCCCGCTGCAGCATCACGCTTTGCAAGTTGAACGCGAATTGCGCACCAACTGGCTGCGCCTTCGTGAAGCGATATTGGCATCGCCCAAGAGACCAAAAGTTTATCTGGAGCTGATGACGTCTTCCTTTTCCTCGTTTGTGGCGCTGTTTCGCCACGCGCTCATCTCTCTAGGAGAGGCTCCGGCGGAATCGCGGCGCGATGCCATCGACCGGATCGCGCAATTTGCCGCGGCGGATCCCGCCGGCTTTCACACCGTCCTCGGAGTCCGTGAAGGAAAATTGCGTGGACGCGATCTGGATCTGGAGAAAACGCTGAACCAGTATTTTGCATTTGTGGAGGCGGTCACCGACACTTTTGACCGCAGGCTCGACACAAAAAAGTAAGACGCGAAGGAACCGGAGGAAGCGCATGAAAATCGGAGTGATCGTGCTGGTGGTTCTGGGAGTTCTCGGGCTCCTGGTGGGCAGTGCCTACGTGAGCAGCCGCAACCAGATGGTGACGAAAAACGAGGCCGTGAAATCCGCCTGGGCCGAAGTGGACGTCGTGCTGCAGCGCCGCGCCGACCTGATCCCCAACCTCGTCGAAACGGTGAAAGGCTACGCGGCGCAGGAGCAGACGGTGTTCCACGATATCGCCGCGGCCCGCTCCGCCCTGCTGGGCGCGCAAACTCCGGCGGACAAGATTGCCGCCAACGGCCAGCTGGACGGCGCGATCGGACGGCTGCTGGTGATCGTCGAAAACTATCCGCAGCTGAAATCGAATGAGAATTTTCTGCGGCTGCAGGATGAGCTGGCGGGAACGGAAAATCGAATCGCGGTAGAGCGCAAGCGATACAACGACACGTTACAGGACTACAACACGTACATAGGATTGTTTCCAAACAGCCTGTTCGCGGGCTGGGCTGGATTCCAGCGCAACAACGCCTACTTTGCGGCTTCGGAAGCGTCGCGCCAGGCACCCAAAGTAGAATTTCCCGCGCCAACGCGGTGAAGAACAAGTGGCACAGACTTCAGTCTGTGGGGGTCCGTTCGATAGCTCGGGCCGCCAGCGTTAGCCAAGATCAAATGAAAAGCCACAGACTGAAGTCTGTGCCACTCACGTGTGCGCCTGCGGCCGCGGCACGGCATCGAGCTGTTGCGTCGGGGAAGGCGCGTTCGGGTTACCAGGTTCCGCGTCGGGTTGGTCCGGTGAGGTCACGCTCGGCTCGGATTTGAAAATGAATTTGATGCCGCTCTTGGCATTTTCCGTGTTGGTGCGCGGCAGATCGACTTGCTCCAGATTCACCGCGCGCTGAGCGCCATTGACCAGGATGTAGTGCAGTTCGCCGTCGATCATCCAATAGTCGCGCACCGTCAGCACCGCACCGCTCTTCATGTAGATCAGGACTGGAACCGTCAAGCCTGCAGAATTGGGAGCGGAGGACGGACTCGGCCCATTGGGCGTGATCCAATTGCCGTCGGGAGTTGCACCTGAATTGCCTTGATTGTACTGGTCACTATATTGATCGTCCTCTCCGTACTGCTGCGGAGGCGGCGCGGAATTATTATTGGAGCCGTCGTAGCCCTGGTCAGGATATCCATAGAGGTTGTAATCCGGCGCGGCATAGTATCCATAACCCGGTGCGGACCAGCCCCACCACGGATCTATCCAGAATGGATCCCAGCCCCAGAAACCCCAGGGCGATCCCCAGCCAAATCCCCAACCCCAACCGCCCCAGCCGAAGCCCCGGCCACGCCATCCGCCAAATCCAAAGCCGCAATTCCAGCAGCCTCTGCCAAAGCCGCGGCCGCGCGTGAATCCAAAGCTGCTGGAACTGCGTAACGGTTGGAGCGCACTGCCGCGATTCATGGCATTACTCGAAAGGGACCGGTTGCCCCTGAATTCCGATCCGCCTGCCGCGCGTCCGGTAAGATTCGCGGATGCTGAGAGCGTCGCGTTCGACCGAAGTACCGGGTTCGCACCGGGCCGCCCCGCGAACGAATTGTGCAGAGTCGAAAGCGACTGAGACCTGGGGACTACGTTGCGGGCTGACGGAGCGTTCTCCCAAACTTCGCCACCCTGCCCGGAGAAACTGCGAACCGAATTCGCGGCGCCCGGCTGACGGTTTCCGTTCAGGACATGAAAGCCGCCCGCGTTTCCGCCCTGTGCCGGCATGCCTGAGGCTCCTCGGCCAGCGCCGGGTCCGCCGAAGGAGTGCCATCCGCCATCCGCGACGGCCGGAGGAGCGCTCACAGAATTTCCGAATTGGCGGTTTCCACCCGCGAAATTATTGCTTGGACGGGAATAGTTTCCGCCGGGACGACCCACGAACCCGCCGCGGGAACGCATCGGCGGTGACGCCATTGGACGCCCAACACCATATCCGGCTGCCGGGGGCGAGTACGATCTGGCTCCGGCGAATCCGCCGCCGCTCGAGTGCATGCCTCCGCCACCACCGTGAAAGCCTCCACCGCCACCGCCATGGAATCCGCCTCCACCACCACCGTGCCCGCCGCCGTGCTGCGCGAACACCGGAATCGCCGAACAAGCGAAGCCGAGGGCGAACACAAAAATAACAGCAGGTTTGGAAAGGATAGAAAATGGTTTGCGCATGCTAAGGCCCTCCGCAACGCTTGCGTAAGACCTGCGGACGAGTAGCGGGAACTCGTTTTTGCCTTACACTATTTGGATTCTACTCCCTGCCGATTGGTTGCGCCTATTTATATTGCAGCGGGTCATGGTCAGCAGGTTTTCACTCGCGGGATCGCATCAACAACGCACCAAGCTAAGACCATTCCGGGCAATTTTCATCGTAGCCGATAGCGTGGCCGGCGTTGTAGATTAGGGGAATCGCACGCCCGGTTCCCCGGTAGCTCAACGGTAGAGCGTTCGGCTGTTAACCGAAATGTTGCAAGTTCGAATCTTGCCCGGGGAGCCAATCTTCTCCTGAATTTTCAGACGCTTACGACTACCTCCTCTTTTGGGGAGCTTGGAACACCTGGAACAACTACGATCGTTTCGATCTTGGGCAGATCGAATCCGAGCCCAATTCGCTCCGCGACGTCCGCACGAAACTTCGTGTCTTTCCGCATCTTGACGTACTTGTCGGTGACGCTGCTCCTCACAACGTCGCCGTCGCCCGACTTGGCGTGGCCCGTCCAGTACTTCACAAGGCCAGTCGGTACATAGCTGGACTCAAGATGTGTGACACGGAAACGGCGGAAGCCGTGGAAGCCCTGCTTCTCGATACCGAGTTGTTCCAGAATTGGGTGTAGGGAGCTGCGGAGGAAATTGCACTGGCGAAACGGCATGCCCGTTCGTGTCTGGAAAATGAAACCCTGTTTTCGGTCACCAATGAAATCGCGGAGCATGGCCGAAACAGTGGGATGCAGGTCCACTTGACGGAAAGCGTTCACCGTTTTTGGGGGCTGAACCCGACCTTCCCAAACCGATTGCGCAACCGTGATTGTGTCACCGCTCAAGTGCTTCACTTCGAGACCGAACAGCTCGCCTGCTCGAAGTCCGCTGGATGCGAAAAGAACGTAAATCACACGTTCCTGCTTCCCTGCCTTGGCGATGATTTTGGTTACCTCTTCCCCGCTAAACATCGGCGTTCTCTGGTTTTCGACAGCGGGCATGTCCGCGAAGTCGTAGTTCCACTTGCGCGGGTAGATCGCTTCGCCGTGTTCGTTGACCGCCGAAGCCACGACCGCCGTCACCACCTGCACGATGTTTCGGATCGACTTCGGACCCAACCCATCGTCCGTCAGCCTCGTGACCAGCCCCTTGAGGGTGGAGTTGTTCACGTTTGCCAGCGAAGTGTCGCCGATCGCGGGGTTGAGGTGTTTTGCGATATAGCTCTCCCATCCTCTCACGGTTGCTGGCTTGACGGGCTTGCGCCTGCGCGCCATGCATTGATGCAACCATTTCTCCGCTTGCTGCCTGAACGTGTGTCCGAGATCAACTGCCACTACCTTGTTGAAGTATTCGATGCTGTTGGCACCGAATGAATTAACGATTTCGACCTTCCGGCGCTCGCGCTCCGGTTTGGTCAGGAGTCCCGGCCCGGAAACGGGGCAAATCTTGACACTCTTTTGCACCCGCTCGTACTGTCCCGGAATGTCCAACCGAAATCTCACTCGATACCAGCCGCCTTCCTTTACGATGCTTCCCACTTGCCCTGAACGGCGCGACATGCATTTTCCTCTCCGTCGCTGTCCAGTCGTCGCTTCCGCGATGGTACCACTGCTTTCGAGCCACGCATGTTCCATTGCCTCGCGTTTCCGCGGTGGTGGTTCAGGCGAGTGGAACCCGCTGCCGTTCCATCGCTGCCGCGTCTACGGTTGCGGCGTCCGCTGCCGTGCAGGCGCGGAACACTTTTCCCCGGCGCGACATTATCGTCCGCGCGCCGTCGGGCGCTTGGTGTTCTTGTTTTTCGGAATTGGTGTTACAGATTGAAGACCGTTCGCGTGCAACCGCGCGGCGGAAACCGTAGCGGGTAACAATTTTCTAACAGAAGTCGATGATGTTGTCCAGCGCGGAACGCCGCTCCCAGGTGTACGGTTTAATCCGCGCGCGTGTACGGCCGAATCCCCGCTTCACGGCAATTCACGATTCCGTAGCGTGAGGCGGCGGGGTCGAGACGCTGAGGCTACCGGCGCGCGGCAGATCACGTCGAGCCGCGGGAACGCAAGATGATACGGAGAGCCGGGAGCGAAGGTTGCGGCGCGGTGCTTGCGGCGCGGCGCAAACGCGCTTGACAGATTCCTCCCTCTGCTCTACATTCTTGGAACCGCGGTCTGATTTTCCTTCCGAACATCGGTTTTCAGCGGCAGCACTGTGACGCGTACCCAATTAAGATTTAGGAAGTAAAAATGCACAGAATCTTGCGTCCGCGAGCGGATGCCGCATTTCAACTTGGTGTATCACTTCGTAAACTGGATCAACTATTGAATGATGGTGCTGTGCAGGCCGTCAAAATCGGAAAGCGCGTACTGATTACGCAGATGGAATTGGACCGCATTGGAAAAAGCGGGGCGGGTGAAGGCGTCAAACGGCACACGGCGAACCCGAAAGGAGCGACGCGATGAAAAGTCCCTCGCTGCTTGATCGTGCGGCAAAACTCGTGGATGAAGCCCTGGGAAGCCTCGGCCAGGCCGACCATTACTTGGGCATCCAGGGCGACCTTCCCCATCGCAAGAGCCTGCTAAGACGGCTCGACATCCTAATTCACGATGTTGTAGACCTTTCGAGCTACATTGAACTGCTGGCTGAATCGGAACGGCACCAAAGACAAAAGGCTCGTACGAATGGCCGTACGGCATAAGACGATGTCGATTTGCTGCGCCGCAGACCAACCGCGGCGCAGCAAATCTCCGCTGCTTTCCATAA
>Ga0209168_10001210_pt1 | contig 21015 bp, 25 predicted proteins | sample Coa_R1_FD_187156 | JGI IMG/M metagenome (GOLD analysis project Ga0209168, IMG submission 187156) | Surface soil microbial communities from Centralia Pennsylvania, which are recovering from an underground coalmine fire - Coalmine... | ecosystem: Environmental > Terrestrial > Soil > Unclassified ...
TTCAAATGATTACGGGAAGTTGTTAGGCCATCCTGCGAGATTCCGCTAGGTTTTCCCTGAATCGAGTTCGACAACAGCCTGATTTTCCGGCAATCTCCCTGATTCCTTCAGTCCCAATCCCGACAAAGTCGACCCTATTTCTATACCCGAAAGGCAATATTGAAATTCTCTACAAGTTTGTCCTTCGAGATTCAGCCGGGTCAAGCGAAATTGCAGGTTTCGAACTGTTCCTGCCACCAAATGTGTCGAAGTGTTCACGAATATTGCGTCTGCGCAGATAGAAGGGGCGCGGCGGGGCACTATGTCCCGAGTTCACGTGTCGATTACCAGCCGCCTTGTAGTCAGTGTTCATGACCCACTGGGGCGACATGCATTGATTCCCGAGGTGGGATTGCATACTCCCGAATGAGGACGCGTCTACGTCATTGATTATGACGAAAGCAGTCGTGGCCTTCGGGAAAATCAACAAAAATAAGGGAATCGCGAATGCCGGATCGCCGCTGGGGAATGGTTACCAAGCTGCATAGTGTAATGACGTGGACGCATTCCGAATGACGATCTGCACGAATCTCTGAGCGAGGGGGAAGGGGCTTGCTCCTGGATTTGTGACGGTCGTTCCCACCTGCCTCTTTAACGTAATCGTCAATGTTTATACGGATTCTATAGTGCTATTTTGAAATGTACCTATTTTGTACCCGTGTAATGTTTTCATTCCCATGTTTTCCGAACATCTTCTTCAAGCTGATCCTGGCGTGCTTGAACCCACGGGCTGTAGTGCTCTGAAGTCACCTTAGTATTCCGATGTCCTAGCAAGACTGACACCCGCTCAATCGGGACCCCTTTCAACAAGAGCTCTACAGCGAAGGTGTCTCGGAACCTGTGCGCATGCCCGTGAATGATTTTCGCCTCGGTGAAAACCTGCTTAAGCGCGTACTGAAAGTTCGCAACCCGCGTCTTCGGCAAGCCTTGACCTGACCAGAAGTAATACTGATTCGTCGCGGGTATAGCCGCCAACGCGTCAAGACACTCAGGCGGTAACGGCAACCGGACTGCCGTGCCGGTCTTTGCGGTCCGGAGAAACAATCGGCCATCAACGATTTTATCCCGCGTCAGAGTCACTACGTCACGGATCCTCAGTCCGGAATATCGTGACGTCAGAACAAACGCTTTCAGAGGCAAGACGTGACCCGGGCGATATCGCACGGCTTCGGCCTCGGCAGACTCGCAAGCCGTCAGTATATTTCGCATCTCATCCTTGTTGAATGGCATGGAAGGCGTCGGCTGTATTTTAGGAGATTTCAATTTTCGTGCCGGGTTGTCTGATATCCATCCGGCGTCATGAGCAAACCGAAAGAGCGATCGTAAACGCTCAAGTTCGTTCCGTGCGCCGTAATTTTTGGCTGTCCATCCCGCCCTGAACTTTCGGAGTGTTTCAAGATCAAGTTGATTTATAAAACGCAGTCCGTTGCTGTTACTAAATGTTTTCAGGCGTTCGAACAGCGGCTCGTATCTTTCTAGGCTTGATGTTCTTAGCGCCCGGGCTTTGGCGTCTTGGATGAACGCTTCGCAGGCACGCTCAATCGTGACCCGCTCGTCAGGTTCCTTATCGTTAGCCTCCATCTCGCGAACGAGTTGCTGCGCTCGCTGCCAGTTGCGTGTCTTAAGCGTACGACGTATCTCCTTGCCGCCTACCGTGCCGTCAACCCAAATTGAACACGCGCAGTTCCTAAGTTTTCGAGTTTTGTGCTGGCAGCTGGTGCCGTGACGCCTAAAGAGTGTCAGCATTAAGAGTTAGACCTCCGTTTCTTGACGCGCTCCATCACGGCTCGCGGGATACGCAGAGTTACCCGTTTTCGCTTGCCCCGAGGGTTTTTATCGCCGAGTACCTGTACGTCCGGCTCATCCTGAAAAAGCCGCTGGATTGTGTCTCGCGATAGCTGCCACATTGAAGCTATTTGAGCAACGGTGAACGTTTCTAGAGTACCGTCGTCAATAAACCGGCCTTCCTTTGCTGGCTTCTGCTTTCCTTGGCTTTTAGCGAACTGAACGAGGCTGGCGATATCCGACTCGTTAAAATAATACGTGACAATAGGCCCGCCCAAACCCATCGTTTCTGCTAGAGAGGATGGCTTAAATTTATCCGTTTCCAGCCAAAGCTTGAGAAGCGACGGCTTGACATCTGCGAGTTCAGCGGCTTCCTCGACCGTGAATACAACACTGTTGGTCACGATTTTCCTCCTCGACGAGCGGGCTTAGCCTTGCCTTTGGATTTTCTCCGAGCAGCATTCCAGTGTTCGCGGTTCTCCGGCATGGCGAGCCACAAATTCATGTGAAATGTATTCTTGCAAGAAGTCGAGCAATACTTTTGGTCCCGTCGTTCCTGGACAAAATATTTCAACTGTTTGCACTGTGAATTTTGGCAGACTCTTAACCGCCCTTTGGACAAGTCAATCAAGTGCAGAACTAAAATGTAATCCCAAATGTCTTTGACAATAATTCGCGGCTTGCCGTTCACAAACTCGATATCCTCAGGGCTCCACAAAAACGAATTTCTGAGCGCTTGACCCTGTTCAGTCTTACCCCAGGACTGGCGCAAAAATTGTTGGTCTGCCTTGAGCCGCTCCACGCCGATAGTCATCTTCTTCTGCGGTTCATCGTAAATCTGTTGCAGGTTGAACCCGTAGTCTTCTACGAGTCGTGTCACTTCGAGATCGAGAGTCGGCCAAAGGCCCGTTGCTTTGGGCGGCTCGTGAATCATCCCAGCACCGAACCCGTATGCCTCCACAAATCGCTTAACGTCTTCGGGGCTATCAAACGTACAGTTAGCGAATTCGACGTGAGGCGGATCCGGCCATCGTTTCACGTCGGCAGGTACGCTATCTACCCAACTTCGCAGCGTGAATTGCGCGGTATCTCTGATGGTCGCAATTACGTTGTTCACGGGAAGAAATTCTTCTCGGGAGTCTTGCGCCGCCTTTTGAATCTTTTCAACGAGCATTGAGACGGGAATTAATCCGCCTGCTTGCTTTATGTTTGGGAACTCTTCTCTCCGCTCTTCTCTAGCCTTCGGCAGGATCTCAACCCCTTCAGAAGTCGGGATTACCCTCCGAGGAATCGTGCCTTCATAGGCTACGGCGGTATAATCGTCTTTTGATGTCCAGTGACGCATGGTTTGTATAAAATAGAGATTATACATATAATAGCTTGAAATTGCAAGTCGCTAATTTTCGAATGGTAACTAAACGATGCCGTACATAGTTGAACTGCGGAAGCGGCTCAAGGCCGCTCCTCGTGGAAAAGCCAGCATAGGCGGCTGTGATACATGGGAACAATTCTGCGAAAAACATCTACATCGGACTGCGTCTGCAATTCGTAAGACGCTACAAACAAAACATGACGGGTCTGCACACCGCAAGCCCAAGGAAGAAGGACTACCCGATTGGAGTTACAAAGAAAACTATCTCGACTCAAATGCGGCTACCAAGTTGTATCAAACGATGGTTAATCTTCCCGAATGGCAGTCACACCGAACTGACGGGTCAACAGCATCCGCAATCTACTATGGTCTTTCGTATACATCCGAAGGCGGCGGTGCTCGTAATAATGAGATTCCCGAAATATCTTCTTTCCTAAAAAGCCTCGCAAATAAGATTTCCGCAAAAGTCGGAATTCCTGTGAACTACATCCAGTGTCACAAATGCAATATTTGCCGATCTTTTCCGGATTGAAAGTTTTGAATTTTATTTTTATTTATTTTCACGTTGTAAATAAACGACTTAGCGAGCGAAAAATTTTCAATTTCACGTAAAGCCTGTAGGTAAAACCCGTAGATTGATATATATATATCAATTTTGGCTAGTGTACCCTTGAACCGTACTAATGGAAGATGTACTCTCCCAAATTTTTAGTAAGACAGATTTCCACTGGACTCGCCGCCTGTGGATTGTGGCTAACAAGCCGACTCTCGGTGGGCGACTGGCTCCAAAACCAGTCGCTCACATTTTTGAGTTGACTAGGCGAGAACGAGAGAATTCTTAGGCGAGAATTCCTTAATAATTTAAATGCTGGAGCATTCACTGCTCCGTTTTTGCGTTGCCAAAAATATTTATGAAAGATAGTTGTTATTGCAAATTGGACGACAGAACGGAACCTATTTCCGCTGTCTCTGAATAGGAGTTAACGTGGGAATACTCGAGAACAACATCAAATTGGGCCTGGACCGGATTGGCTGCGGGCAGGCCTCGTTTTGTGTTTTGGCCGGAATCTCAGAGACCCGTTTCAGCCGTGCGCTACGTAATGTTCAGCCTTTTGGCGGTGGTGAACTTCAGCACCTCATGAGTATTTTGCAACAAATGACCGGCCTCGTTGAAGATGCTCGACCATACCCGCTAAGTTTTAAGGACCCGCAAATAATCAAATCGTTGCTATTTCACCGACGGGCCGGGCTACGACTGGTTCCAGTTCCGGTTGGTCCTGCGGAAGCCATTGTAGATTTTGAATCAGAATTTGAAGCAACAAAACAATAGTGGTAATCGGGAAAACTTTCCCCGTTTAAAGTCAGGCTAACACCGGACCAGGAGAGAGCATTTTATGATTTTAGGCATAAGCCAAAGAGATATCAGAGATGTCCAGAGTACTGGAAGTAGCATCAGGCAAGTTGGATTTGAATCGGTTGTACAAATTATTTCGGAGGTACGAGAAGCAGACAATTCAGGGCATCAAGGACGGATATTTATTTTTTAATACACACGAAGCCGTAATCGCGCACGCGTCGAAAATGGCGGCCTGGCATTTGCAGCAAGAACAGGCGGAACGGCAATGACAGCTCCGGTGAAAACAGAACCAACAAGGCCAACGGAAATTGAACGATTGTTTCAAGATTATTCGCAATTAATACAGTCCGGTTCTAGCGAGTCGGCTGTACTCGATGCCAGAAAAAAGTTACAGCTGGCATGGGAACGCATAGATAAGAAGTAGATACAAACAGGCCAGTAATGCGGCTTAGAAAGGACGGTGACTATCAGTATCGGCTGTAACTGAGAGCACCTATACAAGAGAAGGTGTAAAAATGATCGGAATAATCAGAATTTACAAAGAAGACAAAGGTTTCGGGTTTCTAGTTTCCCGAGCCAACACAAGGCAATATTTCTTTCACGTCAACGATTGGTTGCACGAAGAACTACCCGTAGCAGGCGACATGGTTGAGTTCTCACTTAAAACCAGCAAGCGCGCAGGCTATCCAGATGAGGCGGGCGAAATCAAAAAGATCGGACCGACCCAGACAGCGTTCGAATCGTTGGCTAGTCCGAACAGCAACGCGTCCGAAGCTGGGCAGACTGGCGACAAGGCGGCGGTCTAATGAGCACCAACTCCGCCGTCGATGTGAATTTAATCCGCCAACTCGCAGCCGAAGCTCCTCAGCCCGACGCTAACGGTGAGTTTGCAACGCCTGCCGATGGCGCGAAGTTTATGGCGGGAACCTACCAAATTCCGCAGATACCATTGCGAGGAAAAGCGCCATTCTTCGGTGATTGGCAGGATAAAGGCAGCACTGATTTTGCACAGATAGACGCGTGGTATGCCGAGTACGGATGTAATTTCGGGAGTATTTGTAAAGATACACCGGACGGAAAATTTGCCGTCGAAGTTGATTCACCTGACGTCTCGAAGCGAATCAAAGAGTCCGGCGCAAAATTCACAAGTGAAGTCATTATCGGTTCAAGACCCGGGCGCGGGCACAGATGGTATCTTCAGTCCGCGGAAAGCATCCAGTTAGGGAATATCAGTCAATCGAACGTTACAAATCAAGACTTCAGCGTCCGTGTGTCAAACGAGCAGTGTGTCTCGCCGGGCTCGGTTCACCCAGTCTCGAAAAAGCAATACAAGGTGATATCCCGAGGTCCTATCGCTATCGCGTCCAGTCAAGAACTTCAATGGTTGAAGTCTCAGAAGATCAGCGGCATTGGAAAAAAAGATGTTCCAGAAATTCGGCTGGTCTAGTTCCGAGAGGGGCCATTCATGGATTCATGCTTAATTTGGCAGGAAAACTGCGCCGTGCCGGTCTGACCGGTGAAGAAATTGAGCCGATCCTGCTTCGGAAGGTTCACGAAGAATGTGAAGGGCCAATTGACGACTCTAAAGTCAAGAAAATGGCGCACTCTATCGAGAGTTTTCCTGAAGGAAGTCCGGCTAATGAGTTGGTCCTGTTTGAGGGGCGACCAGCCGGATCTTCTCCTGGGCAAATGGTCGCTCCGGACGAGATGGCAGAGCTGCTGCCATTCCGTATTATCGGTGCTGAACAAGAGCCGAACGGAGATTTTAGAGACACAGTCTGCGTGTTCTCAACCGAGATGGATGCTGAGATAGCACGAAGCCTTGGATTCAACTCGATTGCCGTTTTGGAAGAATCGGGCGATATGCTTTTTCAGACTTCCGTTACGATACTGAAAGCGAAGTATGAGCGTGCCGCAATATTTGCAAAGACTGAAGGCACGACTAATCTGCATCATGCAATTAATCCGGGCTCGATATTCGTCGGCCTGCCTATAAACAATCTAGCGGAGCCTAAAATCGGTTACGGAAATCGAAAGGTGTTTCCGCCTTTCTCGACTCTGTTGGAAGCAAAGCTAAGCAGCGAAGACGCCTTCAGCGATGTCAATATTGAGGAACACATCAGGAAAACAATCGGCATGGCCGCGGTCCGGAATACAAAGGTACTCCGTTCATCTGAAGAAATCCGGACTCGCGTTACGAGTGTATTCGACCAAGGGCGGAAAAATTTAGAAACTTATGATACTCGGGTAGTCGTAGCGTCTGCGATGGACAGCCTTCGCAAACTGCAGTTCCTTGACGGTCGGTTTCCAAAGCCATTGACATCGAAATCTCTTCACGGCTTATTGGGTGATTTCGTCGATTTGGCTTACCCGACTACCGTCGCCTGTCGTGAAATGATCCTGTACGAAATGCTGCCGATGATTGGCGTCTTGCTCGGCGCTAATTACTACCTGCCATACGGCAGCGACAAACATTTTCCATCTTTGTTTTCACTGGCTATCGGTCGCACGACTGACGGCAAAGGTCAGGCAATGCATCACTGCCAGCAAGCTATAGAATTGATCGATCCTGGTTGGTTCAAGGAAAATATGCATTCAAATCCGGCAAGCGGTGAAGGTCTCGTTCGAATGTTGGCCGGACGTAATTTGATAATTAATGGACGAAAGAACCGGGTCGCTATCGTCAACTCAGAGATGAGCACGTCTTTCAACGCCCAAGCTAGGAAGGATTCGACCCTGTCCGGGCACCTTCGTGCGGCTTACGACGGTGATCGAATTGAAAACTTCCGCAGTGACAGCAAGAAAAGTTTCGCGGCTGAGAACTACATTCTCGGGCTGTGCGGACTCATTACCCCGAAGGAATTGCAGCAGGTCATGCCGACAATAGACTGGACGAATGGCGCGGCTAACCGGTTCCTATGGAGCATCGGCTTCAAAGACAAAGAGCTCGGGCGATCTTCGAAGGCTCCGTACTTTCAAGAATGGGCTTTGCGGGTCCGAAAGCTTGTCGATCTGAATACCAAACTAGACGCGCCGATCGCGATTGACTATGCGGAATCGGGTCGTCAAGTGTGGGACGACTGGCATTACAGCCTTCCGGCACACCAGGATGACATCCTTAGTGAGTCTCAGGCCAGGGCAGCCGCTAATTGTGCCCGGGTAGCAAACCTGTACGCCCAACTAGACGAGCGCCGACTAGACGGTTGGCCGGTCCAATTGGAGGCCTGCCACGTAGAGGCAGCAATCGAAATAGTTGACCGTTCCAGGCAGTCTGTCGAGTGGTATCTCGCGCAACAGACCGTCCCTGATTCGGCCAAGGCTAGTTACGAAGACATCCAGAAAATCAAGACCGCGATGGTTAGTAAGGTTCGGGAAACCGGAGAAGCTGTCTTGACAGGAACCGAAGTCTACAATCTGTTCAGCAACAGGTCAGCGTCCCAACGTGACGAAATCTGTCTGCAGGCTGGTTTTAAGATCGGTGCACGGAAGCCTGAGCACGGTGGAAAACCGGCCGTAATCTGGACCAGTCAAAATTAGCCTCGAAATAGTTTGCAGGTCAAAATTAGTTTGCAGGTACTTTATTTGAAAATGACCTGTTGGGGATTTTAGAGATTTCAAGAGTTTGAACGTACCACGTAATGGAGAATTGCGGCTATAAGCATATTATTTATCAACAACTTAATTTTAAGCATGCACCTGCAAACTATTTTCAAGGGGTCAAGAAAAATATCAACTTCACAAGAGGTCGAGGCAGGTACGTGATACGTTCTAACTCCTAAACCCACCTCATTTAGCGTACAAAAAGCGAAGACCTTTTTGATAAAGATTAGTCACCAGGCCCAAGTGATTGAGCCCTAAAACCAGACGGAAACGCTTTTAAATCATCTCAAAGACTGACAATATTTGTCACTTTGCCACTTTTTGTCATATTTTCATGATTCCAAATGGTTTACCAGCTACAGCTCAGGCTCGAGTCAGTCGTCAATCCGAGTCCAGGTCGACCCGCTAAACCATGCGCAACAAGGGCTTGCAGGCGCTCTGCTGCAACGATTGAGGCAGGCTGAGTGTTCGCCCGGCTCGAGCGCTGTACGGGCTTCCTGGACGTCGCAGGCGGTACCACGGTATTGGAGCGCCGTCATCAAGGAACCAGATATGGAATTTTGTAGAAGTCGTATCTAAACGACTTACTTTAATGTACAAATAAGGCTTGACGATCAGGACTGTTTCTGTTACACTTTTTGCATGGATACCATACAACGTAAAGCCTTTGGGTACATAAGGGTAAGCGATAATAGCCAGATTGACGGCGATGGCTTTCCACGTCAGCGTGAAGCTATTGAACGATGGGCGGCCGCTAACGGCGTCGTGATTGTACGATGGTTTGAAGAGCGTGGCGTGTCCGGAACACTGCTCGAACGGCCTGCCCTGTCAGAGATGATGGTCGCCTTAATGGGCAATGGCGTTCGTCTGGTCGTTGTCGAGAAACTTGATCGTCTTGCCAGGGACCAAATGATTCAAGAGACTATCGTACAAAGTCTTTTGAAACAAGGGTTTGAACTCTTGTCTGCGGCGTCAGGCGAAGAGAATCTTTGCGGCAACGATCCTGGTCGCAAACTGATGCGAACTATCATGGGCGCAATTGCCGAGTACGATAAACAAATGATTGTGTTGAAGTTGCGGGCCGCACGTAATCGAACTCGAGCCAAGGTTGGCCGCTGTGAAGGTCGCAAGCCTTTCGGTCACTATGACGGTGAGGCCGCTATTGTCTGCCGGATCCGTGAGTTACACGCACAGGAAGCGAACTATGAGCACGTTGCGCAGTCATTAAATGCCGAGGGAATCAAGACACGCAGCGGTGGCAAGTGGTTCCCGGCGACTGTCCGCAGGATCCTGCTGAGCGCATAAGCAAAGTATAATCAACGTAATCAAGGGCATCGAGGCCTAACGGCTTCGGTGCCCTTTGCATTTCAGCGCTAGCGATCCGTTCGCCTCGAGCGCAACACCATCAAGCAAGCGCAACAACTTAGTCAAGCCTGCAACGAACCGGTGCAACCAAAGGGCTCTCCTTGCAACAAAAACGAATTTTCGAACAGAGCCCGCAACGAAACAAACGAGGACCTGACGAATTTTCTCTTTAGTCCTATAGTATTGATATTGTTATGCTTATTGTAGTCTAAGCAGGTCAAGGGCCAATGCAAAGAGGGTTTTGGATTTTTGCCCCATACGACCCCGCCCCAGAGGTCGACCTACGGATGCGATTACGGTCGTAAAAAATGGTATGGGGTAGGTTAAGCCCTCCGGCACACGCCAGGCCACCCGCCAACTGGCCGGGGTACCCTACCCAGCCGGGGTACATATTTTTTTTTTTAACTGGAGAGCCCGGGATCCGGGCGGAAAGGATGCGCAAGTTATGCCCGGTTTGCGAAAGCCCGTTTCAAAGCACAACGCCCGCTAAATTTTGCAGCGAGGCCTGCAGAGAAGCCCGCAAAGAAGAAGGCCATAGCCCACTCCAGCGTTGGGCCGCTTTATTGCGAGTCCTCGACGAGGAGCGCGTACCAGAAAACGATTTACTCCGCCGAGAAAATTATTATTTCGAGTTGATTGCGGATGGAAAGTGCCACTACTGCCAGGGCCCATTAAGCCGAACAGGTTTCGCGCTAGATCGTCTGGATAACACAAAACGGCATTTCTGCTGGAACGCCATTATCCCAGCCTGCGGCCGGTGTAACTCGACACGTTCAGATCTGTATTCGTTCAAGCAATTTTCACTCTTCAGGCCGGTACTCGAGAAGATTAGGCGAGAAGAGACCAAAGAGGGAAGATGACCGCTCCTAAACACAAAATTTGTGAACACGGTAAAGAGCACTGCCTCTGCAACCTTGTGCCTTGCTGCCGGGAATGCGACATCGTTAGGAATGATCGTGAGTTCTTCATAATTTAAGCCGTCACGGCGGCAGGAGAAAAAGAAATGTCAACTAGCAACATAATCGGAATAGAAGACAAAAGCATTGATGGCGAAATTCCTACGCCCATAGTGGAAGTTACGTTTCAAGCCCGCCGTGGCGCACGTACTTATCGCTATATCGGCCCCGCCGCATTAGCTATCCTAGCCGGGGCGGATCCAGCCCAGTTTCCAGGCGTCGAAGTCTAACTTTACGGACCCACGGTTAAAGAATATGTTCCCTGAAGCTTTTCTCTTCGATAGCCAGTTGGCCTCCTAGTAGTTACATAAGGAAATTAAAAATGGAAAAGGAAATTAAACCGCTGGAAAGCGGCACGGCCGAAGTGTCTACGGAGACTGCGCCGTCCATCCACCGAGCAGCCGCGAAGAAAACACCACTAACACCGTTGGAGCGTGTTCACAGATATCGTGAGCGTGAGAAGAAAAAGAAACTCAAGGCCGCCTACACCTATGACTCAACTCTAGAGCCAAGTAAAACAGAGGCAAAGAAGATCCTCGAAGTCAGGATTCAAAATAATCACGTTCTAGATGTGGTCTATGAAAGTCTTTTACGAGCCAGCGAACAACTGGGCATAACGGCCAACTGTCACGTCTTTCAAAATGGAATTTTGGCGGCGCTGAAATCCTACGACCAAAAAGAGGCACAGACAATCGCAAAGACCTCGGACGAACCGGTCTCAGGGGAACTCCTGAACCACTCGGAACTTTTCGCACTATATGACGCCAGCATCGCATGGCGGGAAGAAATCTCCTTCGAAGAATTCCTGCAGATCAGACAGAACTGCAAGCGAGATTGCTTCTACCTAGGCAAGGAAATCCTGCAGAAAGATTTCGCGGACTGCCACCGCGTATGGGCCGACTTTTTCCCGAAGTTCGATCCTACGACTTTGCCTCCGCAATACACGCAACGTCAGGCCATCCAGTGGCTCGATTCTCAGAGCATCAAAAAAGACTTTCTTTTGATGGCATCGAGGAACTCATTCAAGTCGAGTTTTAATCACATCTGGCTCCTGACCCTGATTCTCTGCTTGCCTGACGTCCGTATTTTACTGGTCAGCGAGACGAAGCCTTTATCGAAAGACTTCATAGCCGCGATTCGAGGGTACTTCGAGACCGACAAGAATTCAAGATTCCAGCAGCTGTTTCCTGAGTTCGTGATTCCTGTGGGCGACGGTTCTGTGCTTTCACTCGAGGTGCCGCTTGCCAGATTAAGACTCGCGCAAAGTATTGAATCCACGTCTATGGATTCCGCCGTGGCCGGTCGCCGTGCCGATGTCATCGTCTTTGATGACCCCATCAGCGATAAAACCGTCGGAAACGAAACCCAGCGTCTCGCCAGCATAGCAAAACATGACAGCTTGAAAAAATTGAGGGAAGTCGGCGGCCTATCTGTTGTGCTCATGACACCTTGGCACGAGGCGGATCTAGGCGCGGAACTTCTCCGCAGGAACCTTGAGGACGACGACAAGCCGTTGGCATTCAGGATAGACGCTGCGTGGATTCTGAAAACCGAGTTCGTGCTGAACGATGAAGGAAAGCCCCGAGGTCTGCGTGAAATCAAAGAACACATGGTGACGCTCCTTTTCCCGGAGCGCCTTTCCTGGAAGTTCCTGAAGGCTGAGTTACGCGCTAACCCAGCGTTCTTCGCGAGTCAGAACCTTTGCATATTTCCACGCGACGAGGATGCCGACATCCGCTGCACGTTCGACGAAACGAAATTGAGGGAACACGTAAAGCCGATGAGTTTCTTTTCTTCGGATCCAATTTCTAAAGTTTGTCTGTCGATAGATACAGCATTCTCGACGGCGGCAAGCGCAGACTTCTCATGCATCGCGTGTATAAAGATAGTAAAGCACGAAGACCAGGACGCCGCGGTCGTCTGGGACGTTGACTTAGGCCGCTGGCCGTATTCCGAGTTAGCCGTTCATATAGTTCAAAGTATTGAACGGAACCGGCCGACAGAAGTCGTGATAGAAAAACAAGGCCCGTGGGAAACTCTCCAAAGAGAAATAATGAAACAGGCGCTCTACCGCAATGTCGTTCTTCCACACATCTATTTTAAAAACACAACCGGAGGCGGAACAGCACCCCGAGCGAAGTCAACACGAGTCAAGGCTCTCGAACCACTACTAGCTGACGATCAACTTTGGTTCGTTCAGGCGCATTGGACCGATCAGTGTCTGGAACAACTACGCCGCTTTGACGGCCTGACTCGCAGTTCCGCCACACGTAAGGATGATTTTCCGGACGCGCTTGCCATCGGAATCCAGACTTATTTTCCATATCACGACGGCCGCAAACCAATCGAGAAGTCTGAGGACCAGAAAGCAGCCGAAGAATCTGCCATGAAAGAAGCCCGGCTTAGAGCAATGTATGCCCGCATGTTTGGCAACAACGAGACTGCTGCCCGTCAGCCGGAAGTCCAGTACGAAGAGCCAGACAGCACAAGCCCCCTTTTCAGGGGAATCGGTTCAGCCTTGCGCCGTAGAAACTAAGGAGACGTCGATGACAGTAAATGACAAATTGCTTCTCGAAGAATTCAAAGCGGCAAAGATCGCATTTGACGCTACGGAAGTAGGATCAAGTATCGCGATTGCGCAGGAGTGTGGTCGAACTTTGCAAAATCTAAAATACTTAGATGACTTGGAACTGAGAGCCCAGGCTGCCGTTGCAGGGCTTGACTTCGGCCCACCATCCGCATGGCCTGAAACCTCTACTCTTCACGAGCGCTGCAAGGCGGCGGAACGTCAATTGGTCAATGCAATCAATCAAGCGGAGACTACAGATTCAGATCAATCAGTAAACTAACGATTTCCTGGCCGCTTACTTCATGGGTGGCCAAGGAATGCCCCGCCCTCCACGGGGCTGCAGGCGGGTGCTGCTCTCCGGCGGCACTCGCTTTTAATTTTGATTTTGCCACGTTGTTCTTAGGCAATGTGGCGAATACGCCAGCTTCAGCGACTTCCTCAAACGCTGGGGCTGGCCGGTCCTACTGAGACAAGAGCAAAACTTAGCGCTTTCAACAAAGGAAAGATTTTTTCCGCTGAACACAAAGCAAAAATCAGTGCCGCCAAACGGGCCACAGGCCCAAAGGAAGGGTATGAAAAATACACAGTCAACGCTGAGTAGATGTCCACATAGTGTCTATTGGTTTGATATCTCAAAACCAAACGACGTCTGTTCGCTATGCACTCCAATTTTAGTTTCTAACAAAGACAAAACGCCCGTCATCCGAATCACGAAGAGCGGATGGACTAGTAAAAAGAAGAAAGCCGTCGATATCGATGATGAGGAGGAGACATGATTTTAGTATGCCGTTTTTGTTCCAAATCTTTTGACAGCGATGTTGTTGAGAGTCAGGGCATTCCTTTGCCTAGCCGGGAAAGACTAGTTCGACTCGACGGCGTTGTCCACGATTTCGCTCTTTCTCAAAAGAAAAAGCCTGTTACGCCCGGCTTCGTGTTACCACCCAAGCCGGTCAAGCCAGTAGTCAAGGAAGAATCGCTGTTCACACCGGAACAGCCTTACACACTGGTCGAAAGGAGACCCAAAAAAGAACTCGAGGAGGAAGTATGAATCCGTTAAAAGCCCCAAAAATCCAGTGCCTTGTTGACAGATGGTTCCCCGAACGGAGATTCGGATTCGCCACGGACGGCGCGACTCGGTATTTCTTCTGCCAGGAAGATATTTTGACGGAGGGTGTCGAAGAAATTGAGCCCGGCCTGACGGAGATCCGTGGTGCCGTGAAAGAAGGCAAGAAAAGCCCCAGGCTAGTCTCCGTAGAAGTTGTGGGCCGTGCGCACTTGCCCACGGTTCAGATTGGCGACACACACGACTGTGTCGTAATCAGTTTGTTCGGCAGTCATCGCACGGGGTTTGCTAGGCCGATTGGAATGCCGCGCTCGGCTGAAAATACTTGCCACTTTTCGGTGGATGATTTTGTGACGACTGGAGAGGAAACGTTGAAGGTGGGCTCGATGCTGAGTGGCGTCGTCGCTGATAATCCGGAAAAAGGCAAATGTTTGAAAGAAATAGAAGTATATCGACCGGAAGGACAAAAACAAAATTAAGGAGAAATATTTATGCAAAATTTTAAAACTGAGATGGCATTACGAAAAGAAATTGAGCGGGAAGAACAGCAAGAGGACGCCGACAACGGAGCGCTGCACATCTTTTTCAGTGTCCACCGAGAGTTTGTAGACTGCCTGGCCGCGCGAAAAGCGATAAAAACCTACTTCGCCGACAGCCCCTTGACGGTTCAAAACCTTGAGGACGCTGTCGCCGTTGACTCGAGTTTGAGTCGTATGCTGCCCCGACAAACCGAGACGGATGACCGACAGGCGCTGGAGCAAGCCATCGTGGCGCTACTTAAGGGCGGGAACAGTCCTTCAAGTCTCGATCACGAAATTCGGAAATTTCCTTACAAGGAAATCCACGAACTCGTGGAGTGGCGCGACAAGCTTGTCAGGATTAAACAGGCACGGGAAGCCTCGCCAGAGGAACTACGTCAGATTATAAAAGCCACGGCTCCAAGCCAATTCAAACCAGTCCCGGAGATTTATCAAAATAGGTCGATGTTGATTTCACTGGCAAACGAAAACGTCAATGAGTTTAAGGCTTTGGTTCGCAAGTGCGGCCAGGCCCAGATTAATGCCATCTTACAAAAAAGGGACTAAGCAGTTAAATTAAAAAATAGGAGAAGAATATGTCACAGTCAATGAAGGAAATAGTGGATGTCACAAATGCGTTTTGGGCTTCGAGCCTCGACGCGGAAAATTATATAAACCCAACTGAAGATACCGGACTCGGTTATGAGTTTTCACGCTACATTTACCATCACGCCGGAGGAGTCTACAGCTTTGAAGCAGTCGAGAAGGCCTTTGAAGCACTCAAAACCGCCGGAAAACTGAAACGTAAATACAAACCAAAGAGTCCCGAACAAATTGCTTCGGAAAGGGCTGCGGCTAAAGAGGCTGCGGATATCGCCACGGTGAACGAATGGCTTGCACGGCACTGCCCAACAGGACTCAAAACCAAATCGGGTAAGCTTAACGCCGACGATGCAGAACGAATTTTTCAATTCGTCGAGCGCAATTACAATAATCAAGTAAGCCTCGCGGCTCTCAACGATTCAATCCAAAATCTGGCACCGGTTTTGACCTGGTTCGAACGAAGCCCTGAGTCAATGGAAATCCGTGGGCTGCCCAAACCCCAGCCAAAACAGCTTACAGAAAAACAACTAATCGAAAGCGGCCAGAAAACTGACCCCTCCACCCGGCGCAGTCACGCGGACGACGGGAAAATCAAGACTGTAGCTGAAGTCGCAGAAGAGACTCGGAAGGCTTTCCTGAAGGCTAGAGGTCTGGAGGACCCGGAGGATTTAGCATGGCGTCAGAAGCGCGAGGCGTTAATCGTTCAGGGAAGGATGGGCAGGACTCGATTTGATTTGACGGCGGAGATGCGGAAAATAATCATCTATAAAAAAGACGGCAAGACCGTGGATGAAAAAGCTACCTTCCTCGCTCAAGATAAATTCTGTACCGAGGCGGAAAAGCAAGCGAAGAGGTAAATCAAATGGACGATCCAAAACAACTTGAACAAAATCTTGACGGATGCTTTGCCGATGCCCTCGAATTCCTGCGAGAGGACGTCGACCGGACTAATGCTCTGGTCGTCCCAACCCTTGCCGGTGTTCTCGCGCTACGATACGACATCACGCGAGAAGAGGCCGAACAGCAGGTCAGAGACGCTTTAATGGCATTAGAGATCAAATCCAAGCAGTAATATCCAGCAGTAAATCCTAAACAACTAAACCGGGGCGGCCAATGGTCGCCTTTATGTTTGCCACGGAGGTGGCATTTTTATGAGTGAGAGCAAAATCAAGGCAACAAAGGTACCAGGGTTCGTTAAGACCGGCACAACGCTAAGGGCAGGCCGCAACACTCCTGGCCCCCACACCGTCGATCACCCAGATAAAAAGGCCAATCAAGCGCGTCAGACTGGAAAGCAGAAAAAAGAGTTTCATTCTGGCGTGAAACATCCCGCCAATCGTGCGAACGGTGGAATTACAAACAACGCGTAAGAACAGTCAAGGAACAAGCGTAGTCAGGTCGAGGCAACAGCAAGATTAAAGTTGCCTCCTCCGCCGTCAAATTGATGGCAAGGGAAAATCAAGATGAGTATCAGTCAAGTTCAGATCCCCAGCACGGGCCAGTTTCAGTACACCGACACGGCTATCGGAAACACCATTGACTCAATAAAAAATTCTAGTTGTAAAGTCTTTTCGATCACCATTGATAATAGTGTGAACGGCGGGGCCGCGAGTGTAAGGGGGCTTAGAAATGGAATCAATTCTTTGGGGGGATAGGAGATAGCGCGCTTCGAAACTGCCCTCGCCCGTCGATATCTTGGGGTGACCGCCCAACAGGGCACAACGAGCGGCCACTCGAACGAACTCTTTTACTGGGATTGGAGCGAAAATGTTTCTGCGAAATAGTCGCTCTGAGACTGGCCTTTCGAACACTCTTATAGCAATTCTCTGCTGCGTTTGTTCTAACTGTCAGAAACGGGATAGCTCGCCATAGGCCCGAATATCAGAGAGGGAAAGTCAGGCATTTTTCCGAGTGATCTCGGAGCGCTTTGCGAATGCCACAATCTTTTTACAAAGAGTTTCAAGGGTCGTGCTACTTTTCTTTTGATCCCAAAGATCGGACAGGAATCTTTGAATGTACGCATCACACTTAAAAATATTTGCGACATCTAGCACTCCTTGTTTTTCCTTGCTCTCATTACACATTATTTCCCAATTCTGCTTGCCAAACTCGTCACACAAAGAGGTTCCAATGCAATCGCTCCACACAACCATTGAGTCTTCCCAAATGGTTTCATCAGGCAACGAGGGCTTTGCTGGGAACCCACAGAGTGCCATAAGTAACTTGTTATCTGTTTCGTGCTGACCTTGATGTTGTCCTTTGGCTTTGCTTATATCGGCGTCGAAAATCACGAATGTGGGTATCTTGAGTCCGATAGCAATTGCGAGAGGGACGTCCATCTTGCCTTTCCCATCACAGATTACAATGTGTCCTCCGAGCCGCCGAAATTCGGTCCAGCTATCTTGAAGAATGAGCTGTGTTGAAATATAAGCAGCATCTTCGACTCCCTCAACAAGGACGAGGACTGATGTGAAAAACATTTCATTCACATTTGGTTTGAGAGCCTGCGACACCTTCAAGGCTGTACCCTCAAGTTTCAAAGGTCGTTTACCTCCGGCGTCGTGAATCGTATCGGCTACCTGCTCAAATGTAAGGTGCCGCACCTCGGCCTCGCCAGCATCCCGGGTCTTAGTGACAAATCGTATTTCCTCAAAGTTCTCTCCTCTTATGAAGAGAGGATTGTGAGTACAAACGAGCACCTGCGTGTTCTTGGACGCCAGCTCATCAAATACGGATGCTAAATGACGGACCTGCGGTGGATGTTGGTAGAGTTCGGGTTCCTCGCAAGCAAGAATCAGGGTTGGACCTGCCGTTGAGCTTGTTGAAACTAATTCCTGAAGTAATGCGAGGAGAAGTGATCGTTGGAATCCATGCCCGAAGCGAGGTAGATGTCCTTCAAAACGTCCCTCTGCGGCGAGTAGTTTTGCTATAGGATCGTCAATTTGGACTTGGGATTCTTCACTTCTCCAAGAAAGCATGATTCGCGCATCGGGGTGAGCCCATTCTTGAATTCTTGTCGTGAGAGATGAGGCCAGATCATCCAGCGCTTGTTCGTGTTCCTTAAGAAGTGCACTGTATTTTGCATACGCCTCCTCACGGAGCTTGCCGAGCGGTTCGGAAAGCGACATCTTCAATCTGACGGTGCGTTCAAGTATCAGGCCTAGCGCAGTCTTCTTCGCCTCAAGTTGTTCCACCGTCGCATCTTTTACCGCTGGGACGTATACCCACTGCACGAATTGCTCAAGTAGATTCTGTGCCTTTCCGGCAGCCCCGTAAAATTCAGCGCGACTGTCCACCAACGCGCAGACTTCGGGGTGTGCCTCTTCGTGGTCTCTCAAACTTGCGATCATCGCCGCTTTAGTCGTCGCTGTCGGGAGCGAGGGAAAATCCGTTTTGAGTGACGCGTATAGTTTCCTTAGGTCCTCAACCCTTGCGCCATCTTCTTCATCCCTAAAAAACTGTAAAAATTCCTTCATTACTTTGCGCTTGCCATACTGGGCTACTGGCGCCGAATTTGTATTTTCGTCCCACCGCGCAACTGCGGAGAACACCAGCTTTCCTTGTCGATAGTAATGGTTCAGCTTCTTTTGAGCTTCATCGTTTAGGTCAGTGAAGGTCGCAGTAATTTCTATTGGTTCTTTTGTATTCTTGTGGTGAAAATCTTCTTTGTCCAGCGAAAGCAAATTCGTTGCCGCATCTGTCGAATATCTGAACAGCACGCACAACGCAATTAGGACGGTAGATTTGCCAGCGCCATTTGGTCCCACAAAACACGTGTAGTCGGATATGTTGATAAACTGGTCCTTTATTGAACGGAAGTTTTTGATGTGTACGCTCTCAAGTTTCACTAGTACTTACCTCCGTCAGTTAAATCAAAACCTTTCAGATTGTTCCACTGCGAAGGCAACGAGCTATTTCATTTACTGGTTCTCAGCGCCCACAAATGAGAAATGATGCAATTCACGCTTTGGGTTAAAGGCTGCATTGAATGTTGTGAAATTTCCTACCACCATTCGGATTGTAGCCAGGGCGAGGGCCCGAAAATTGCTGTGAAAGGACACCAATGCTGGATATTTCGGAAAGGAGATACTCGCGCCATCCTTGACCTTCGTTCGATTCACTAGTTCCACCGAGAAACCAGCCACTCAATGTAAGGTTCCCAGCAGTTGTATACGCGACCATGTGAGGTTCAACTATTCGTGTCCCGGGCGCATCATCCCCGGCGTAATAGAATTGGATCAGATTTCTGGATTTTATTGCACTGCACAGACTAGTCACACTCATAGGGTGCCTCTTGTTTCGGTCATACCCTCAACGACTTACGACGTATCTAGTCCTTCCATGTGTATTCGTACCCTGGAGGTGCGGGTGGTTTTGGTGGTCGCGGGGGCTTTGGCGGCTTAGGTGGTTTCGGCGGTTTTGGTGGTTTTGGTGGTTTCGGCGGCTTCGGTGGACTCAAAGGCCCGCCACTCCTCTTGCGAATTTTCCAAGCCATGAAAATATGTCCTCCACTGAAAAAGCGATGTCACGCATTCAATTCGACTCGCAAACTGATTGCTTGAGCCAATTATAATAATTTGCTCCTGCTCCAAACTGGGCATGATATGTATTTAGTGTGAGACGCCCAAAGTATCTGCCTGTCCCATCGACGATCACAGGCGGATCGGACGCATAGGCATTGCAAGCCCCGTAGGAAGAGTACGCGGAGCCGTACTCGCTATAATGATTCCATATGCTTTCAGAAGAGTATCGACTGCCGTTCTGACCGTATTCATTAAGAACGGAATCCGTCGCGTACTGAGAGCAATTTAGACAACCTAGATACGTCCGGTGGTCCACCCCACCAAATACCATCACCTTTGTGGTTCCATTTTCGTACCCGGGCGCACCGGCTGCCCCTTGGGCTGCACCTGCGGTCGCCGCAGCGATATTTCTTCGGGCGGCAGGGCTACAGCCCGACGGCACACCTAAAAGTGCCAGTACAAATATGCTTAACCACTTGTTGGATCGCGTTGAAGCCTCCTCTATTTCGAAAACGGGAATGGGACAGAGGCCCGATATAGCTTCTACTGTACAGTTAAATTGAGACTCAGTCGGCCGGATATTTACTCTAAAGGTTATTTAAGTCAAGGGATATCGGAGGTGTTATGGAGCATGATGAGAAGACCGGAGAAGTGACAGCCTCAATTGAAGAACTCGCCGTCTACAACATGATGTTGTCTAAGGCTATCTTTGAAATCCTCGCGGATAAGGGCATCCTCACTCGCGTAGAAGTGACGGAGCGCATCAAGAAGCTGAGGTCCGAAACTAAGGTCAATCTCCGCCGTCCGAACTAGTCGAGCACAACATTGAGTTGGATACGGAGGTTCCCATGTTGCGAGCCCACTGTTAGTCCCAACGCTGTGGACGCGGAACGAGTCAAGGCATGCCCGTCTTCAGCAGCATTAATGCCGGACTTAAAGCCTATTCGACAACGTGAAACGAGTATATCTTGCCCGAACTGATGGTCGTGTAAAACGCCAACAACGTGCGGGCACCACAGCCAACCGTTGCTACCGGCGGGCCTCCTGCGCGTTCCGCCTGGACTCGGTAAGGCTCGGTACTTTCGTACTATCGTCAAAATTGGGCATTTGATGTAGCCTGTAACTGTATCAAGAGCGGGCGTGCAGTCTGCGCTCCACCAACCGTAGCAGCATCCTCTGCTGAAAACGGTGGTCCAAACGATACGCCCGAAAGGGAAATATGAAACTCCCAAACTCTCAAGCTGATTTTTCCGTCGAAGGCGGAG
>Ga0209168_10001212_pt1 | contig 20984 bp, 16 predicted proteins | sample Coa_R1_FD_187156 | JGI IMG/M metagenome (GOLD analysis project Ga0209168, IMG submission 187156) | Surface soil microbial communities from Centralia Pennsylvania, which are recovering from an underground coalmine fire - Coalmine... | ecosystem: Environmental > Terrestrial > Soil > Unclassified ...
AGCGCCGGGGGACCGACGACGAGCGCCTGGCAACGCTCGACCACGCGTTCGCGTGCCGGTCGTGCAGCCGCGCGCTCGAGTTGCTGCGCGCGCTGCGTGCGGCGGCGCCGTCCGTGCGTCGCCCGAGGGTCGCCAGTCCGTGGCTCGTGGCGGCGTCGGCTATCGTGGCGGTGGCCGCGGCGACGATCGCGCTTCGCTCCCTGACGACAGCCCCGAACGTGATGCGCGGGCCATCGGCGGGCGGTGTCGTGCTCGTGACGCCAGCGACGAACGCGTCGGTGCTCGCCTGGCGCGCGGTGCCGCGCGCGGTGTCGTACGTGGTCGAAGTGATGGACGCGCAGGGCGCAGTGCTCGCCGCCGACACCACGGTCGACACCTCGTTCGCGCTGCCCGCGCGCCTGCGCGGCCGGTCCGCGCCGCACGAGCAGTGGTGGGTGCGCGCGCGATTGTCCGACGGCGCCGAGCTCCAGTCTCCCATCGCGCCCGTCGGGCCCCGCTGACCGCCTAACGGAGCATCGGCGGGCCGCGCGTGTCGGCACCGGGGAGCCGCGGTGCCGGAACCGCGCTCTCGCCGATCACCGACACGAGCTCGGCCAGCAACGCGTGGTGCCGGCGCTCACGCCGCTTCGTCGTCACCGAATAAATCGTTCGCGCGATCCCGTACGTCGCGGCCAGCCACCCGACGAGCGCAATACCGATCGATCCGTTGCCGAGGAATTTCTGCGCGAGCGCCACCGCGCCGGCGGACCCGCCGCCGCCCAACCCGCCGCCAACCCCCCCGAAGATGCCGCCGATGAGCGGCGTGAGTCGCTCAGCGATGGTAACCGTGGTGCGGCCGGCGCGCGAAGAAATGGTGATGGTGACGCGTCGCTCGTTGCCCGTCGAGCTCCAGGACAGCGTTCGCGCAAACACGCTCATGTGACCCGCGTCGCCCATCGCACGGCGGATAGACCGAAGCAAGACTTCGAACTCGGCGTCGGCGATCTCGCCGTCCACCGTGGCCTCGACGTGGAGTCGTGTCGGGCCTCCGATGAGCGCTCGCAGGAACGGGTTGCAGGCGGCCGGGTCGAGGATCGGATCCCCCCGGGGCGTTTCCGTTAGGCCAGCAGCCGGTGCGATGCGTGCCGGCAACGGGCCCGCGAAGCCCAGCTCGCTCACCGCCCGGTCCACGTACGGCTGCGAAATGCCCGCCTCGACGGCGGCATCGCGCACGTGATCGATGCGGTAGCCTTGCGTGCGCGATCGCGCAGCTTCGATCTGCTCCAACGGTATGACAGCCGGCGCGGCGCTCGTGAGCGCCTGGAGCTCGGCCGCGCGCTGCCACACCGCCATCGCTTCGCGCTCGGACAACACAGCCGGCGCCGCCGCACGGGCCGCCTGCACGGCGGCGCCGGCGCCCGCATCGTCCAACGCGCGCGCGAGCGAATCTCCGTCGGGGAAGCGAGCCGCTGGATCGCGTTGGAGACAGCGGTCGATGATGCGCGCGACCGCGTCCGGAATCTGCGGCGCCACATCCCGCAAGCGCGGGGCAACCTTCGTGACGTGCGCGACGAGCACCGCGGAGGCCGTGGCGCCGTCGAACGGGTAGCGCCCCGACAGCGCCACGAACCCGACGACGCCTAACGAATAGAGATCGCTGCGGCCGTCGAGCGCGTCGCTCGCCACCTGCTCCGGGCTCATGAAATAGACCGTGCCCAATATCTGGCCGGTCGCGGTCAACGGCGATGCTTCGGCCATCCGCGCGATGCCGAAGTCGGTGACCATCGCCCGGCCCGACGCCGAATCGATGAGAATGTTCTCGGGCTTGATGTCGCGATGCACGACGCCGTGCGCATGCGCGTATGCGAGTGCTCGCGACACGTCGGCGAGCAACGGGATGGCCACGGCCGGCTCGAGCGGTCCGCGCCTGCGCAGCTGCTCGGCGAGCGATTCGCCCTGCACCAACCCCATCACGAAGAAGACGTACCCGCCTAACTCGTCGGCCCGATGGATGGGCACGATGTTCGGGTGCGCGAGACGCGCGGCCGTGCGGGCCTCGCGCAGAAACCGCTCGCGCACGTCCTCGACGCCGGCCAGGTTCGGCGGCAGGACTTTGACCGCGACCAGGCGGTCGAGCCTGATGTCGCGGGCGCGATAGACGACGCCCATGCCGCCGCGTCCGATCTCGCACTCGACCGCGTAGTCATCGGCCAAGGCGGCGGCGATCGCCGCGAGCTCGGCCGAGTGCGGGCCCGTGTCGGAGGCTATCGCCACCAGGTCCAGCCGAAGAGGCCGCGCGCCTGTCGGAGCGGAACGCGGACGCTCGGATCGCCGACGAGCCGGAACGCCGCCCACTCGCGCGGCGGCGCGCCGTCCCTCATGGCGTCGAGCGCCGCATCGCGGAGCGCTTCGGCGCTCGTGCGGCCGTCGGCGAGCGCGGTGTAGAACGCGACGATCATCGGAATGGTGCGTGCATCATCCACCGGCCATTCGGTGGCGAGCACGGCGCGTGCACCGGCCTGGAGCAGCGGAGCGGTGAGCCCGCGCACGCCTTCGCCGCCTAACACAGCGCCGCCGGCCGTGTGGCACGCGGACAACACGACGAGGTCGGCGTTGAGTTGCAGCGCGGCGAGATCGCCGTCGCTCACGAATCCGTCCGAGCCCGCGCCGGGCGACAGGGCGAGGCCCGCGTGCGCGATGCCGTTGTCGTCGGTCACGGCATGGGTGGCGAAGTGGATCACGCGATACGAGGTGAGCGGCGCGTGCTCGAGGAACGCCGCGCTGGCGTCGTCGCGCAGGCGGATCACCGCCTCGGATGCGAACCGGGCCACCGCGCGCACTTCGCGCGCCGTCCCCGGGAGCCGGGGCAGCGAGCCTTCGTTAGGCGTCGCCGCCCGCAGCGCGAGCGGACTGCCGTCGTCCTCGCCCCGGAAGCGCGGATCGCCGAACGCGAGGAGGCGCGCCGGGCCCGTCGGAGCGGGCCGCTGCCACAGCATCACCGAGACCGCGGCCGACGGCACGGTCGTGATCGCGAAGCGCTCGATCGCCCACCGGCCGTCGCCGAGGATCAGTGCCTGGAAGGGCACCGACCACAGCGCGTCGTCCGGGACCACGACCAGATTGGACACGGCGGCCGGCAGGCGGGCCAGCGCCGGTTGGAGCAGCGTCTTGCCTAACTGAGTGGCCAGCCCGCGCACGTTGCCGCCGCTTTCGATCAGCGCCTCGAAGCGGGCCGCCAGATCGCGCACCGAATCGAGCGGCGCCAGCACCTGCGCCCGCACATCGTGCCGGGTGAGCACGAACACGGTGGTCGGCTGCCCCGCGGGGCCGGCCACGTACTCCAATACAGCCGTGTGGTCATCGGGAATCGCGCGCTGGACGTCGGCCGCCGTCACCGGCGCGGTCGTCGCAACGGGATCGGTCTGGTCGCCGGCGGCCAGGCGCAATCCGGCCGCACGCGACAACCGATCGCGCAGGATGCGCGCGCGGCGCTGCTCGGCGAGGGCGAACGCGTGCGCCACCCGACCCGAATGCGCGACGCCGGCGATGAGCAGCGCGATCGCCGGCGGACGGCCGCCGAACGCGTCGCGCACCTGGAACGCCAGCTGCTTGAGCTGTTGGTCGCCGAGCGTGCGGCGCCACTCATCGAGCTGGGCGCTCGCTTCGCCTAACCGCTGCTCGGCGCCGACCGTGTCGCCCTGGCGCAGGAGCGCTTCGGCCGTCATGGCCTGCGAGAGGTAGCGCCGCACGTGCTGCGACGAGTCGAGCGTCGCGAGGTCGGCGCGAAAGCGGCGTTGCGCCTCGCGGAGATTGCCCCGGCGCAGCGCGAGCACGCCGTAGAAGAAGTCCTGCCCTTCGGCCCATCCGGTCGCGCCGCCGCGCTCGAACGCGATGCGCTGCGCCTCGAGCTCGCGTTGGGCGGAGCGCCACGCGCCCGCGCGCACGGCGAGGTCCGCCAGTGCCAGGTGCGCCCCGGCAATGCCCAACGCATTCTGATCGTGCTCGGCCAGGCCTAACGCAACGGTGTAGTGCCGGCGCGCCGCCGCGGTATCGCCGATGTCCAGCGCCACCTGTCCCCGAAGCCCGATGGCGGTCGCGAGCCCCCACTGGTCCCGCGTCGTTCGAAACGACGATTCGGCGCGCGCCGCGCGATCCTCCGCCGACGGCAGGTCGTTCAACGAAAGCGAAATCTGACTCAGGTTCACGAGCGACCACGCGAGCGCCGACAGGTTGCCCGAGGCCTCCGCTTCACGCACGGCGTGCTGGAGCAGCTGCTGCGCACGTCCGTAATTCGCGATGGACACTTCCATGAAGCCGTGCCACTGCAGCATCGACGACAGGCCCGCCCGCTCGTGCGCATGGTCGAGCATCGTTTCCGCGCGCGTCAGCAGCGCGCCAACGGTGCCCATGTCGCCCTGTCGCACGTAGTCCTGCGCCAACACCCACGTGCACCGCGCCTCGAGACGCGCGTCGCCCGCACGCCGGGCCAGTACGATGCCCTGGTTGGCCAGCGACGCGGCCGTCCGCTCGCCGGTGCGCGCCGCCAGCGCCGCGCGCTCGCATCGCCACGCCGCATCGAGGGCCGGGTCGCGCGGAATCGCACGCCCGAGGCTGTCGAGTATCGCCCCCTCCACCTGTGCGCCTAACGTTCGCCCCCGCGCCATCGCCACGCCGAGCATCGCGTCGAATTCGGCGGCGCGGTCGCGCGCGGCGCGCGAGAGATGCACCGCCTGCACGAAGCTCGATTCGGACTGGACCAGAAGGCCTCGGCTGAACAACGCCTTCCCGCGCTCGAGCGCCCCGTACGCCGCGTAGCTGTCTTCGGGGGTTCCGGCCCCGGTGAGCCGGCCGAAGTACTGCAGCGCGCGGGGGAAGTCGTACACGCGTTCGGCCAGGAGCTGCAACGCCAGGAGCGATCCGCGGTCGCCAGGATTCGCGCGCAGCTGCTTGGACCATGTTTGCCGCGCCTCGACGACGCTGTCCTGCTCCACCGCCCGTGTTACCGACGCAACGATCTGTGTCGGAGACCCGGCGTTTCCGGGGGCCGACTGAAACAGCGCGGCGACGACGAATGCGGCGGGGGCGAGAATCATCTGGCTACTAATAAAGATCGGCTGGCTCGCACAGCAAGGGCGGTCCGACTCGTGCGCTGGAATCGATGGCACCGCCCGTGCGTAATAGAGCAGGCTCACTGGAGGGAGGCTCCATGAATCGCCCCGGCAACAACCATTGCATCTTCTGCGACATCATTCGCGGTGCCGCCGAAGTCTCGATGTGCTACGAGGACCGCGATGCACTGGCGTTCATGGACATCCAGCCGGTGAACCCTGGACACGTCCTGGTAGTCCCAAGGCAGCACTACGAGTCGCTGCTCGACTTACCGTCAGAGCTCGGGATGCACTTGTTCTCCGTGGCCATGGAGCTCGGACCCGTCATTCGACGGGTTGCAGGGACAGAAGGCATGAACCTGGTGGTGTCGAGCGGTGAATCGGCGGGTCAGGACGTCTACCACTTTCACATTCACCTGATACCGCGACGGGTAGGCGACGGCTTCGATGTGCCGCTTCCGTTTCCGGGCTCATCCATGCCCGACCGCACGCAGTTGGACGCCACGGCCGCGCGCATCATCGCGAGCCTGCGCGATCCCATGAAGCAGGCGCGCCGCGTCCCGCAGCTCACGGCCCTCTAAGCGCGCCCGATTCGTCTTTGTCGGGGCTTGTCCGCTCGTTCAGTCGGCCTTTCGCACCGCGGTAACAGCGGCTGCCAGCTCGTGCGCCGTGATGCTGAGCTGCGTTGCCGCGTCGTTGAGCGCTTCGATCGCGCTCTCCTGCTGCGTGCTCGAACCGGCGACGACGTCCGTTTCAGTCGCGGCGTGTGATGCATCCTGCTGCGCCCCGGCGAGCGCCAGCGCCATGATGTCGGACCGCTGCGCGTTTTCGCGGGCCGCATCCACGATCCGATAGCCCGCCGACGCCACGGTCTCGGACGCGGCGACGATCCGGTCGAGCTCGTCCACCCACCCGTTGCTCGCTTGCGCAACGCCTAACACCTCTTCGCGCGTGCGCTGCATGAGCGTTACGGCGCGCTCGAGCGCGGCGCGAATGTCGCGCACCGCCCGGTCCATTGCCTCGGCCTCGGCGGCGCTGCGATCGGCGAGCGCGCGGATTTCCTGCGCGACCACTGCGAATCCGCGTCCGTGCGTACCCGCACGCGCCGCTTCGACGGCGGCGTTGAGCGCGAGCAACCCCGTCTGGTCGGCGAGCGAGGTGATGGTTTGGCCGAACTTCTGGACGGCGCTCGACACGTCTTGGAGGCGCGAGACTTCCTGCGCGCCTTCCTGCACGATGGCGGCGGCGGCCGTGAGCTGCGTCGAGGCCTGCTCGGTGGCGCCGCGGACGATGCGCGCGTCGCGGAGCATCTGCTCGCCCGTCACTTGTGTGCCGCGTCCCTCGGACACCGTGCTTTCGGCCACTTCCTGGGCGGCGCGCGCTTCTTCGGCTCCCTTGGACAGCGTGTCCGAGAGCGCACGGACTGTGGACGCGAGCACGCGCGCCGTGTTGGCGCTTTCCTGCGACGACGCGTGCAGCTGCTGCGTGGTAGCGGTGATCGCTTCCACGTGCTGCGTCATGTGCTCGGAGGCATCGAGCACCGGCTGGATGAGCGAGTCGAGCGACAGCGAGAGCGCGAGCTGGGGCGCGACGCCGTCGAGGAGCTGCGCGTCGTAGTCGCGGTACATGTCGGTTCGCGAGTGCCTAACGGTCCACAGGCCGACGAGCCGGTCGCCGTACTTGAGCGGGACGACGATCTCCGAGCCCGCGTGCCGCGTGTGCGCCTCCACATCGGCGCCGGCATCGCGGCGCGTCACCGCGCGTCCGCGGCCGAGCGCCAGACCGGGCATGCCGCGGTCGGCGGGGAACCGCATGCCGGCGGTGAGCGCGTGCCCGGTATCAGTGAGCACGACGAACTCGCGCGTCGCGTCGTCGTAGCGCGCGATGCCCATCTCCTCCCACGGCACGAGCGTCCGCGTCAACTGCTCGATGTCGTTCATCGCCCGGTGCAATTCGGGCCTCGCACTCATGACGCGCGACAACCGCTGTACCATTTGCAGGCTCTCGCCTAACGCGCCCTTCTTGACGAGCCAGTGCGTGAGCGCGGCCACGCCGATGAGGATCCCGCCTTCGACGAAGTACCACCGCGAGTCGGCCTTGCTGTACGCCAGCCGCATGGCGGTGAGCGCGAGCAGCGTCGCCAGCACGGACACGGTGCTCTCCCACCGCGCCGTGAGTCGCGCGTCGACCCACGCAATGGCCGGCGACAACCGGAGCTGCAGATAGAACGTCGCGTTGAGGATGGCGATGAAGAGGCAGATGAGCATCGCCAACCGCCACGAGTTGGACGACGCGAACATACTTGCGCCCAACTGACCGTTAGCCAGCCAATAGTAGGCCATGCCGGCCAGGCTGCAGGCCGTGCAGAAATGGGCCGCGTTGCCCACCGCGTTGCGGAGCGGCAGGCGTCGCACCACGACGTCGCCGATCAAGATGCCCAAGCCGGCCGCGAGCGCACCGGCCGCCCAACCGAGCGCCACCACCGCCGCGATGCCGGCGCCCACGGCGAAGCTGGCGAACCCCTTGCCGGGGAGCGGAATTCCGAAGGCCCGCGTCGCAACGGCGACGAAGAAGAGCAGCACGGCGCCGAGCCACGGGAACGGCCGCGCGTATTGGTGGAGCGCGAAGCCAACCGGAATCGCCAGCGCGGCAAAGACGACAACCAGCCGGCGGATGGTTTCGTCCGTCAGCCAGGTCGGTTTGTTCGGGAACAGAATGGCGGGTTCGGCGGTGGTCGACGTCATCGCTCGCCCAATGGCGGCCGAAAAAGGCGGCCGCCGAGGTGGGACAACACTCGCTACGGAGCGAACAAACAAAGGTCTTGCGCGGCGGCACTCGACGTGCAATGCTGTGACGCACAGCGCGGTTATGGCGTCACGCTCATCGGAGGATCATGAGCATCCACGGTCCGCGACGAAGGACATCAACGGATCGATCACGCGTCGAGCGCGATGCACGATCGAACGAACGTGCGAACGCGTCTCGTTTTCCAGCGACGCCCAGCTCGGGAGATCCCCGGCGCTGGGCGTCGCTGCTTTTCGGCGAGGTGCAATGTCACGGCATGCTCTTCACCGCATCGTCCCTCCACTCCCGCGCTGCGCGCGCGGGCTGCATCGCAAACCTCTCCATCCCCGCCGTCACGATGAAAAACGCGCGCTCAAGCGCGCGATGATGCGTGATTGTTGTCGCCGCTGTGTGTACTGCGGCGCGTCGCTGGAGCTCGCGATCGCCACGATCGACCACGTCTACCCGCTCGCGCGCGGCGGTGCGCATGTGCCGGGCAACCTCGTCGTGGCGTGCGGGCCCTGCAATCGGATGAAGGGCGACATGCTTCCGCACGAGTTCTTCATTCGATATCCCGTTGCCGGACTGAATTTCTTGACGTACGCGCGCGTCGTTCACCGCGCGCTCAAACGCGGGGCGCGCCGGGCGATCAGCCTGGCCTACGCGGCGTAGCGGACACTGGCCGGCGGCGCGTCGCGCTGCCGGTCACGACCAGAGTTTGTCGAGCAGCGTGTGCAGCTCGCGCGGCGCGAACGGCTTTTGAAGGTAGGCGACCACGCCCAGCGAGTTGCCGATCTGGTCTCGCATCGCGTACGCCCGCGTGCTCGAGAACATCACTGGAATCTCGAGCGACGCGTAATCGCGGCGTAGGTGCTCGAGGAATGCCGGGCCATCCATCACCGGCATGTTCACGTCCAACACAATGAGATCGATGGTCGGACGTTGTTGGACTTGCGCGAGCGCCTCTTGGCCGTTCGACGCGTAGAGTACGTCGAGCGGTTCCCGCGCGTACGTCGACAGCGCGGCGGCGTACGCTTTCTGAAACAGGGCCGAGTCCTCGACCACCAGCACCGTCTTCGACATTACGGCTCCAAAGTTGAGGACGGTTCGCGCTCCTCACCGACGAACCGTTGCCGAATCGCGCAACGGTGTGCGTCGTTGCGTCCGTAGTTCGCGCGCGTCGATGACATGCATCAGCCGCGCCGCTCCCGCATGGACCGTCGCGCGCCGCCACTCCTCCTCGCGTTCCGTTCGAGTGCCCCCAGCGTCCCGTCGTCCATCTCGCGCCATCCTGTCTCGTTTCGAGAAGCTCGGTGCCGGCATTGGCCGGTTGGGTGTCTCGGACCTCGAAACACGTGGCGCGCTGCGAGCCGACGTGCTCGGACTCATCGACCACGTGCCTGCCGGCCACGCACGCGCCTGTGTGTCCCTCCGACTGGTTGCCGAGGCGCTTCGTCCTGATCGGGATCGCGGCGACCGCCAGCCGGCGCTGCACCAGGCGGCGCGAACGTTGCTCGACGCCGTGCGCCGCTACCTCTCGTCGCCCAAGCTGCCCGACCGGTTGTCGGTAATCGAAGGTCCCGAGCGGTCGACGATTGCGATCATGCGCAATCTGCCCGAGGCGTCGCCGGCGCTCAAGCCGCGCACCTCCGACTTGATCGGCCTCACCGACCGTCGCCTCCCGTCCGTGGTCGCCCGGGCCGAGTCGCTGGCCGCGCTGGCGCTGCCTAACGATACCGACCGGTCGCTGCTGGGCGACTTCTGCGATGAGGCGCGCGAATACATCGAGAGCGCGGAGGCGGCGCTGCTCGTGCTGGAGCGAGAGCCCGACAACGGCGATGCGGCGCAGACGGTCATGCGCGCCTTCCACTCGATCAAGGGAACGGCGGGCTTCCTCAAGCTCGATGGGCTCGTCGCGCTGGCGCACCACGGCGAGTCGCTGTTAGGCGAACGCCGCAGCCGCGACGGATTCGCCGGACGGATGGCCGCGCTGTCGCTCCGCGCGCTCGACGCCCTGCGCGACACGGTCGCCAATCTCGATGCGTCCCGCGCCGGTGCATCGCTCGCGTATCCGCCCGGTTTCCTCGACGTGCTCCGCGAGCTCGAGGACATCGATGCGGAGCCTGGCGCGGCGGCCATCGAACACCGCGGGTCGCGTTCCGCATCCGCGGCCACGTCGCGGGACGCCGCGGCGACGCACAGTGCGCGCGTACGCCTCGACCGTCTCGATGCACTGGTGGACCTCGTCGGAGAGTTGGTGGTCGCGCACTGGATGATCGCGCAGGATCCGGCGTCGGGCCACGATCATCCCGAGCTCGCGCGCAAGGTGGCGCACGCGGGGAAGCTCGTTCGCGATCTGCACGACATGAGCATGGGCTTGCGGATGGTTCCGCTGCGCGGCACGTGCAACAAGCTCGTGCGCTTGGCGCGCGACCTCGCCGACCGCGCCGGCAAACAGGTCGACTGCCGTGTGGAGGGCGAGATGACGGAGCTGGACCGCAACATGGTGGAGTTGGTCGCCGATCCACTCATGCACATGGTGCGCAACGCGATCGACCACGGGATCGAGCCGCCGGAGGAGCGCCGGTCCCGCGGCAAGCCGGCGGCCGGCTGCCTAACGGTGCGCGCCTCGCAGATGAACGGGCAGGTGGTGGTCACCGTGGGCGACGACGGGCGCGGCCTCCAGCGCGACCGCATCCTCGAGCGCGCACAGTCGCGCGGCCTCGTGCGTCCCGGCGAGGTGCTGAACGACGCGGACCTGCTCGACCTCATTTTCGCGCCGGGTCTCTCGACCGCGCAGCAGGTGACCGACGTCTCGGGCCGCGGCGTGGGCATGGACGTCGTGCGCCGCAACATTCAGGCGCTGCACGGCCGCGTGGACGTGGAGTCAATGCCCGGGCAGGGCACGACCATCACGCTGCGCGTCCCGCTCACACTCGCCATCACCGACGGCATGCTCGTGCGCGTGGGCGAGGAACGCTACATCGTGCCGACGACCAACGTCGTCGTGAGCGTGCGACCCGAGCGCGGCGCGTTGTTCACCGTGGGCGGACGCGGCGAGATGGTGCGGCTCCGGCACGACCTGCTTCCGTTAGTCCGCTTGCACCGGCTGCTCGAGGTGCACGGCGCGAGCGAGGATCCGACCGCCGCTCTGCTCATGGTGGTGGGCGCCGGCGACCGGCGGTGTGCACTGCTCGTGGACGCCATCCTCGGCCAGCAGCAGGTGGTGGCGAAGCCCGTCACGGCGGGCATCGGCGAGGTCGCGGGCATTTCCGGCGCTGCGATCCTCGGCGATGGTCGCGTGGGCCTCATCCTCGACGTGCCGCAAATCCTGGATCTCGCCCGCCGCGCCCAACCGAACACGCAGGCGGTCGCATGAGCGCCGCCGCCGGCAAGTATCTCACGTTTTTCCTGGGCGCCGAAGAATACGGCATGGAAATCCGTGCGGTGCACGAGATTATCGGTCTGCTGCCGATCACGCGCGTTCCGCGCACGCCGCCCGTGGTGCGCGGCGTGACCAATCTTCGCGGCCGCGTCATTTCGATTCTCGATCTCCGCCGCAAGTTCGACTTGCCTCCGGTCGAGCCCGGGCCGACGAGCTGCATCATCGTCGTCGCCGCGCACGCCGCGCACGTGGGCCTGCTCGTCGACCGGGTGTCGGAAGTGGCCGACATCGCGGCGGCCGACATCGCACCACCGCCACCGTTAGGCGGTGGCGCGCAAACCGACTACCTCGTAGGCATCGCGAAGTCGGCGGCGCGCGTGCGTCTGCTGCTCGACATCTCGCGCATTATCGACGCCGGCGACGTCGCGGCCGCCGGCCCAGGCAGCGGCGCACCGACCGCTGCCTGACTGACGAGCCGCTCCTCCATCCGGGACCGATGACCATGAACTGGTTCTACGATCTGCGCATGCGCTGGAAGCTGACGGTCGCCTTCGCGGCGGTGTTCGCGATGGTCGTCGCCCAGGGTCTGTATATGGATCGCGCGATCAACACCGGCGCCGCGGACCGCGCCGCCACGCAGCACGCGATCGCTGTGATCGACGGCGCACAGGATGTGCTGGCCGGCCTCCTCACCATGGACGCCGGCTACCGCGGCGCGATGCTCGGCGAAGGCGACGCGGCACAAGGCGATGTGAACGCGGGATGGGACGCGTTCCGCCGCCAGGTCGACTCGCTGCAGAAGTTGTCGGCCGGCGACGATACGCAGCGCGGGCGGTGGGATCAGGTCGAACGGTTAGGCGCCTCGCTGCACGACGACGTCGTGGTCCCCGCGCTGCGAAGCCGACGTGCCGCGACGAGCCCGGTCGCCGAGGGCGCCGGCGAGCAGCAGCAACTCGACGACCTGCGCCGCGTCATCGCGACGGGCATTGCGCAGGAGCAGAACACGCTGTCGGGGCTCCGCCGGGCGGCCGCCGAACGCGATGCGACCGCTGGACGCGCACTGATCTGGGGGACGCTCGTCACCGTGCTCGTCACGCTCGTCGCCGCCTTCATCCTCGAGCGCGGCATCAACTGGCCGGTTTCCGAGCTGTCCACCAAAATGGACCTCATCGCCAAGGGACAGGTGGACGTCGACGTCTGGGTCACGTCGCACGACGAGATGGGCGACCTGGCGCAGGGCCTCCGCCGGATCATCGATGCCCAACGCGAGTTTGCCGCCGTTGCGCGGCATCTGGGCGAGGGCGACATCAGCGTCGCCGTCACGCCGCGCGGGCCTAACGACGTGCTCAGCCACTCGTTCCAGGAAATGGTCGCCGCGCTTGCCGGCCTGACGAAAGAGGTGCGCGCGCTCATCGAGGCCGCCAAGGACGGCGACCTCACGCGGCGCGGCGACGCCGCGCACTACCGCGGCACGTTCCACGATCTCGTCGCCGGCTTCAATGCAACGCTCGATGCCGTCATCGCCCCGGTGCACGAGGCGGCCGAAGTGCTCGACCGCGTCGCTGCGCGCGACCTGCGCGTCCGCGTGCGCGGCGAGTATCGCGGCGAGCACGCGCGCATCAAAGAAGCGCTGAACAAGGCGCTCGGCCAGCTCGACGAAGCGCTCGCCGAGGTCGCCATGGCGGCCGAGCAAGTCGCCGCCGGCGCGGGACAGGTGAGCGCCGGCAGCCAGCTCCTCGCGCAGGGTGCGGCGGAACAGGCCAGCTCGCTCGAGGAGGTGTCGAGCAGCCTCCAGGAGATGGGCGCGATGACGCGCCAGAACGCCCTGAGCGCGCGCGACGCGCGTCAACTCAGCGAGGCCACGCGCGACAGCGCGACGCGCGGCGCGCACAGCATGACGCGTCTCGCCGAGGCGACCGATCGGATCACGGGTGCCGCCGCCGCCACCGCGCGCATCGTGAAAACGATCGACGAGATCGCGTTCCAAACGAATCTCCTCGCGCTCAATGCCGCGGTCGAAGCGGCGCGTGCCGGCGACGCCGGTCGCGGCTTCGCGGTCGTCGCCGAAGAAGTGCGCAATCTCGCGATGCGCAGTGCCGACGCGGCGAAGAACACCGCGTCGCTCATCGAGGAATCGGTGAAGAACGCGGAGAGCGGCGCAGCCATCAACCGCGAAGTGATGGCGAATTTCGGCGACATCACGGAGCACGTGAACAAGGTGAGCGCGGCGATGGCCGAGATCGCTGCCGGCTCCGAGCAGCAAAGCCAGGGCATCGAGCAGATCGCGGCGGGCGTCGAACAGATGAACGCGGTCACACAGCAGACCGCCGCCAACGCCGAGGAATCGGCGAGCGCGGCCGAAGAACTGTCGGGACAGGCCGAGAAGATGGAAGGGCTGGTTGGGCACTTCCAGCTCGCCACCGCGCCTGCCACGCCGCGCCGCGACACGGCGGCCCGCGCCACACGGCGCACGCCGCACCGCGGCGTGCCCGCGGGTCCATCGCCCATCCGGCCGATCCCGTCGCGCGGCGGATCTCGGCACGCCGTGAGCGCACCGATGCCGCCCGCGCCTAACGCAACGCCGCATCCATTCGATGTCGACGATGACGACGTTCTCGAGGAGTTCTGACGCACCCGCGGCGGACGTCGCGGCGGCTGCGTGGGAGCGCACCCCTCCGCTCCGGCCGCACGAGTTCCGCCGGTTGCGCGACTTGCTGTACGAGACGTGCGGCATCCGCTTGCGCGACGGCAAGGAAGAGCTCGTGCGGTCGCGACTCGGCCGGCGCGTCGTCGAAGCCGGCGCGTCGAGCTTCGCCGCGTATCTCGACCGCATCGAAAACGACGCGGCGCGACGACAGTTCGCCGAGCTCGGCGCGCTCGTCGATGCGCTCACCACGAATCAGACGGCGTTCTTTCGCGAGCCGGCGCACTTCGAGTTCTTCATCGCGAAGGTGCTGCCGCGGATGACGCAGGCCGCGCAGCCGGTGCGGGTGTGGAGCGCCGGGTGCTCGACCGGCGAAGAGCCGTTCACGATCGCGGCGCTGATGCGCGAGCACCTTCCAGCAGACCGGTTCGCCGGCGCGCGCATCCTGGCGACTGACGTTTCGTCGCGCGTGTTGGCGCGCGCACGCGCCGCGACGTACGGCGCTCGAGCGATCACCGCGATCCCGGCCAGGCTTCGCCGCCGGATGCTCGACGTCTCGGCGTCCGGCGATCGGTTCGTCGTGCGCGAGGAATTGCGTGCCGTGGTGCGCTTCGCGCGACTCAACCTGATTCGCGACTGGCCGCTGCGCGGTCCGTTCGATGCGATTTTCTGCCGCAACGTGATGATCTACTTCGATGCCGGCGTGAGGCAGCGGCTGGTCGAGCGATTCTGGCACGTGCTGGCGCCCGGCGGCCATTTGTTCGTCGGGCATTCCGAGAGTCTGGGGACGATGACGCACGGCTTCCGCTACGTGCAGCCGGCCGTGTACGTGCGGTAGGATGACGGCGACGCGGACGACCGGCGAGCGCATCGTCGGTGTGGGCGCCATGTGCGTGTCCAATGCGCCGGGAGACCGGCTCGTGGCCCATGCGTTAGGCAGCTGTCTGGGCGTGGCGGTGTTCGACCCGGTCGCTCGGGTGGGCGGCCTGCTGCACGTGCCGCTGCCGTCGTCCACCGACGACCGCGAGCGCGCGCGGGACCGGCCGCTCGAGTACGTCGACACGGGTGTGCCGGCGCTGTTCCGCGACTGCTACCGGTTAGGCGCAGACAAGGCGCGGCTGCGGGTGGCCGTCGCCGGCGGCGCCTCGGCCGGCGACGCGACCGCCGACGGATTCCAGATCGGCAAGCGGAATTTGATCATGCTGCGCAAACTGCTGTGGAAGAACGGCGTCCTGATTCACGCGCAGGACGTCGGCGGCACGCGGGTGTGGCGCACCATTTCGCTGGATGTGGCCACGGGGTGCGTCTGGCTCAAATCGCCGGACCGGGAGGGCGAGCTGTGATCGATCGCGTCGAAGCGCCCGGAGCGGACCAGGCTCCGTTGTCCGTGCTCGTCGTCGACGACAGCCGGGTGATGCGGGCGATGATCATCCGCACGCTCCGGCTCACGGGCCTTCCGTTAGGCGCCGTGCACGAGGCCGCCGACGGCCTGGCCGGACTCGGCATCCTCGAAAGCCAGCCGGTCACGCTGGCGTTGGTCGACATCAACATGCCGCGCCTGAGCGGGCTGGACATGCTGGCGCGACTCGGGCGCTCGGCGACGAGCCCGCGCGTGATCGTCGTGTCGTCCGACGGCAGCGACGCGCGCGCGTCGCAGGTGCGGGCGATGGGCCACGGGTTTCTGCACAAGCCGTTCGCACCCGAAGACCTGCGCGATGCGGTGCTGCGCATGCTCGAGACACGGGACGAATGACCGATAACTCGATCGCGCTGCGCGTCGCCGCCACGCTGGCGTTCGAGGAGCTGGGACTCCTCAACGTCGGCACGGCCGTCGACACGCCGAGCGCGCCCGATGCCCTGCCGGCCGCGGTGAGCGTCGCGTTCGACGGCGCACACGCCGGCTGCCTCACGCTCCGCGTGTCGGACGACGTCTTCCGCGCGCTCGCCGAGAACATGCTCGGCGTGGAAGGCGATGACGCCGAGCCGTGGCGGTGGGACGCGTTGGGCGAAATGGCCAACGTCATTTGCGGCAATGCGCTGCCCTACATCCTCGGCACGCACTCGCGCCTAACGCTGGCGCCGCCCGCACGCGGGGCGCTGGCCATGGGCGGCGCCGCGTCCCATGTGGAGCTCGAGGTCGAAACGGGCCGGGCCCGCATCCTGCTCGAGCTGGCCGGCGAGCAGGGTCAGTAGTCGACTGGCCTGAGCCAGCTCTCGCCGATCGCCGTCGAGCTCATGATCGCGACGGTCGGCAGGCGGCGCTTCCAATGCGTGCGCTCGAGCCGGCGGCGCACCAGCTCGACCTCCTCCCGCACGAACCCGCGCGCCGCGAGCTCCTCCGGCGCATACCCGTGCAGCAGCCAGTGCAGAATCGCGTCGGCCTTGGCGTACGAGATGCCGAGGTCGCCCTCGTCCGTCTGACCGCTCACGAGATCGGCGGTGGGCGGCTTGTCGATGATGTCCGCGGGAACGCCCACGTAGCGCGCCAGCGCCCACACCTGCGTCTTGTACAGGTCGCCTAACGGGTTGAGCGGCGGCGAATCGTCGGCGTGCCAGGTGAAATAGCCGAGCAGGCGCTCGGTCTTGTTCCCAGTGCCTAACGGTATCGCGGCGTACCGCGCCGACAGGTCGAACAGCGCGATCATGCGCGCGCGCGCCATCACGTTGCCGCGGCGCGTCGCGCTCGCCTCGGGCTCGTTGGCCAGATAGCCGTCCACGGCGGCGCTGATGTCCAGCGTGCGCGCCTCGATGCCCAACGCATCGATGACCAGCTGCGCGTGCGACAAACTCTCCGGGCTCGACGCGCGGTACGGCAGCCGCAGGCCGATCACGTTGTCCGCGCCTAACGCGCGCACCGCCAGGTAGGCCGTCACCGAGGAATCCACGCCGCCGGACAACGCCACGATGCCCTTCTGGAATCCCCGCGCCGTGATCTCGTCGCGCAGAAACGCCGCCAGCCACTCCTCCGTGAGCGCTGGGTCGATCTCGAGCGGCGGCGGCGTCCCGCCCGCGGACGCTCCGCCGTCGACAACCGCCATCGAGCGCACCCGCGCGGTGCCCGCCGAGGCCGGCGGAATGGTCCGCGCCTCGCAACCGTCCGTATCGAACTGCGGCGCATCGACGTGTCCGCTCTGGATCCGTCCCAGCGTGTCGATCAGATGCGGCATGGCGGTGCGCAAGTCGGCCAGGAGCGGCATGTCGGCGCGCGCTCGGGTCAGGTCGCCAAGGTCCATCGCAATGGGGAGAATCGCTTCGCTCCAGAGCGGCCCGCGCACGCGAACCTCTCCCTTGGGCCCGGCCACCAACGCTCCGCCCGGGAACGACTTCCCGGCCTCGCTCGACGCCAGATTGGAGAACGAGACGAACACGCCGTGCTCTTCGGCGATGTCGCGCACGAGTCGCTCCCACCGCGCGACGCTGGATGGGCCCGGAATTCCGTCCTCTCGAGGCCACGGACCGCGCGCCGGCGCCGCCGAGCAAATGAAAATCGCGCGAGCGCCATCCAGGGCGAGGAGCGTCCCGGTCAAGCTGTGCCAGGCGTCCTCGCAGATGAGCACGGCACAGCGGCCCCACGGCGTGTCGAACGCCCGGAACGACTGGCCGCGCTCGACGAACCGTTCCTCGTCGAACAGCCCATAGGTCGGCAGAAAATTCTTTCTGTGGACGTGTCGAATGAGCGGCGCGCCGCCGCCGACCCGCACCCACATCGCGCTGTTGTAGAGCGTGTTGTTCCAGACCTCGTAGAACCCCAGCACGATCTCGAGCGTCCGGTCGGCTGCCTGCGGTACCGCATTCCGGTACACCCGCTGCAGATCGGCGGCTTGTGTGCCTGCCGTGAGCGCGAACTCGCGCACGCCGCCCTCGAGGAAGTACCCGGTGAGCGCGGTTTCAGGGAGGTGGAGCACCTGCGGCCTGGGAGTGAGCGCATCGAGCTGCGCGAATAACTCGCCGAGGCGCGCGAGGTTCGATTCGTACTCGCCTTTGCGGGGCGCGAACTGAACGGTTGCGACGTCGATGACGGAGGGCATGACGAAAAGGTGGCGCGACGGGGCCAGTGGAGCAATGTCACAGAAATCCGCGCCGGGCGGGTTATCTTGCCGCCCGCTGATCGTGTGTCATTCGGAGTCGTCTCGGGTATCACACAGGGAATGTCCGGCGCACGGTGCGCCGGGATAGCTGGAGCTTTGGTGAACGATATGAACGTTGGAGTCGCCGTGCGCCGCCCGCCGCATTGGGCGCGGGTCGTCGCCGCGGCAGCTTGGTTCGTGCTTGCCGCGCCGCCCCTGGTTGCGAGTGCTCAAAGCGGCGGGACGACGGGCGAAGCATGGCAGATCGTGCAGCCCGCGCAATCCTCGTTGGTCTTCGCGCGAGACGGCACCTCTCTCATCGGCGAGATCGGACGCGAGATGCGCACGAGCGTGTCGTTGCGCTCGCTGCCCAAGTATGTCGGGCAGGCCTTCGTGTCGGTGGAGGACCAGCGCTTCTACCAGCACGATGGCGTCGACGTCGTCGGCGTGGCGGCGGCGCTCAAGGATGCGTTGCGCGGACACGCGCGCGGGGCCAGCACGATCACGCAGCAGCTCGTGGGCAACATGCATCCGGATCTGATCGACCGCAGCGATCGCAGCATCGCGCGCAAGCTGCGCGAGCAGGCGGCCGCGCGCGAGATGGAGCGCCATTATACCAAGGAACAGATCCTCGAAGCGTACCTCAACGACATCGATTTCGGCCACGGCTGGTACGGCATCGAAGCGGCGGCGCGCCACTACTTCGGCACCGAGGCGGCTCGCCTAACGCTGGAGCAGGCGGCGACGCTCGCCGCGCTGCCAAAAGGCCCGGCGATTTACGATCCGATCAAGCACCCTGAGCGCTCGCGAGAGCGCCGGAACCTCGTGCTGTCGCTGATGGCGGAGCAGGGCTACATCACGCGCGAAGAAGCGGAGCAGGCCGAGCGGCAGCCGTTGGTCACGGCGCCCGACGCGGGGATGGCCGCGTCGGCGCCGTACGTCGTCGACCTCGTCCGGCAGGAGGCGGAGCAGGCTGGCGTCCCGGTGATGAACGGCGGCTACCGCATCGTCACGACCATCGATCCGGAGCTCGAGCGCGACGCGACGCTGGCGCTCGATTCCGGTCTGACGCGCGTGGAGCTGCGCCCCGGCTACCATCATCAGACATACACGCACCGCGCCAAGGGCAGCACGGATTATCTGGAGGGCATGGTCGTGGCACTCGACCCGCAGACCGGGGATGTCCTCGCCATGGTCGGCGGGCGTGATTACGCGGCGTCGCCGTTCAACCGCGCGGTCAACGCCGTGCGCCAGCCGGGGTCGGCGTTCAAGCCGATCGTCTACGCGAGCGCGCTCCGCGACAGCATTCCGCCCAACGCCCTGATCGCCGACTCGGCGCTGGCGATCCCGATGCCTAACGGAAGCGTCTATCGGCCCGGCAACGCCGACGGCCTGTTCCTGGGGCCGCTGACGATGCGCGAGGCGCTGGTTCGATCGCGCAACCCGGTGGCCGTGCAGTTAGGCATGCGCGTCGGGATGGACAGCGTCATCGCCCTCGCCAAGCGGCTCGGCATCGACACGCCGATCGCGCCATATCCGTCGAGCGCCATCGGCGCGAGCGCGGTGCGCCCCATCGACCTCGTGTCCGCATACACGGTGTTCGACAACCTGGGCTCGGTAGTCGATCCGCGATACGTGGTGCGCATCGACGACCGCGCCGGCCACCAGGTGTGGGCGCCGCCGGCCCAGGCGCCGCGTTTCGCGCTCGATCCGCGCATCGCGTTCATCGTGCGCGACATGATGCGCGACGTCGTCGCGCGGGGCACCGCGACCTCCGTGCGCAAATGGGTGCCCGACGCGATTCCGGTCGCCGGAAAAACCGGCACGACCAACGACAACACCGACGTCTGGTTCGTGGGCATGACGCCCGACATCGTCGCCGGGGTGTGGTTGGGTTTCGATACGCCGCAGCCGATCGTGTCGGGCGCGGCCGGCGGCACGCTCGCCGCGCCGATCTGGGGCGACATGATCGGGCACTACTATCAAGGGAACCAGCCGGGGGGCACCTGGAACGACGTGCCGGCCGGCATCGCGACCGCCGAGCTCGACCGATTGGACGGAGAGCCGGCAACCGACAGCACTCCCGCCGATCAGCGCTACACTGAATACTTCATGGACGGGACGCAGCCCGGCGCGCCGGCATCGGCGGCGTGGGCGTTGTGGTCGTGGGGCCCGATCGGCATGCAGTGAACCGGAGGTTCACGTGTTCGGCGAAATCGGTATCGACAAGCTGCTCCTCATTCTGGCGATCGTGCTCGTGTTCTTCGGGCCGCGCCGGCTGCCGGAGCTGGGTGCGACGTTAGGCAAGGGCATTCGGGACTTCAAGCGCAGTCTGGGCGGCCACGAAATCGAACCGCCCGCCATGGCGCCGCCGCCGGCGACGCCCCCCGTCTACGACGACGCGGCCGACGCCGCGCCGGCCGAGCCCAAGCGCTTGATCCCGTAAGGCGGGAGTCGGTCGCGCGATCAGCGCGCGCCCGCGGGCACTTCCTCTTCGACCGGATGCGCGCTCGCGCCGGCGCCGTTAGGCGCCAGCGCGATCGCGAACACTTCATCCAGCGTCGTCACCGGATGGAAGGTGAGCAGCTTGCGCACCTCCTCCGGAATGTCCTCCAAATCGGCCTCGTTGTCTTTGGGCAGCACGATGGTCGTGATGCCCGCGCGGTGCGCGCCGAGCACCTTTTCCTTGAGGCCGCCGATCGGCAGCACGCGCCCGCGGAGCGTGATCTCGCCCGTCATCGCCACGTCGCGCCGCACCGGCACGCCGGACAACGCCGACACGAGCGCCGTCGACATCGTCACGCCGGCCGACGGACCATCCTTCGGAATCGCGCCCGCCGGCACGTGGATGTGGGCCTCGATGCTGCCCAACCCATCCTCGGCGATCTTGAGGCTCCGCGCGTGCGTGGCCGCGTACGTGAGCGCCGCCCGCGCCGACTCCTTCATCACGTCGCCCAACTGACCGGTGAGAATGAGCGACACCGTGCCTAACGGACCGGTCTCGGTGATGCTCCCGG
>Ga0209168_10001213_pt1 | contig 20981 bp, 19 predicted proteins | sample Coa_R1_FD_187156 | JGI IMG/M metagenome (GOLD analysis project Ga0209168, IMG submission 187156) | Surface soil microbial communities from Centralia Pennsylvania, which are recovering from an underground coalmine fire - Coalmine... | ecosystem: Environmental > Terrestrial > Soil > Unclassified ...
TAATTATGAAGTTGCGCGCATGAATAAGGCACCATTGAAAACAAACGTCTACCTGGTTGACAGCACCGCGCCTCCCGCCGGCGTCGGCGAACCGGGCGTGCCACCATTTATTCCGGCGCTTTGCAACGCCATTTACGCCGCCACAGGCAAGCGGATTCGAGAATTGCCATTGTCGAAAACGAAGCTGGCCTGAGGGCGCTCTTTCATAGCAAAGGCTTCAGCCTGTGTGTTTTCGAATTAGGGCGGGTGCGATTCTCGCGGGCGTAAAAATTCAAAACCACACAGACTGAAGTCTGTGCTACCAGAACCGCGCTTTGCAAAATTAAATATGTCGGCTTGGAGTGCTAACTTAGTTGGGATCTTCGAGACTCCAGTTTTCTTCCGCGATAGCGTAGCCGTCGAATCAGATTTGAGAGGAGAAGGCGATCGCGTGACCGCTAATTCCGACTTACCAGACCGAAGCATTCTCCAGACAAAGACGATGCGCCGGGTCGCCTTGCGCATCGTCCCATTCTTAATGCTCTGCTATTTCGTTTCCTTCCTCGATCGAGTTAACGTGGGTTTTGCAGCGCTACAGATGGTCAAGGATCTCCGTATGTCGCCCTCGGTGTTTGGTTTTGGCAGCGGAATTTTCTTCGTCTCTTATTTTTTGTGCGAAGTCCCCAGCAATTTGATTCTGCAGAAACTTGGCGCGCGGCTTTGGATTGCCCGCATTATGATCACCTGGGGAGTGCTGGCCGCCGGCATGGCGCTGGTGACTGGTCCGCGTTCGTTTTATGTGATGCGTCTTTTGCTTGGCGCTGCCGAGGCCGGATTTTTCCCCGGCGTGATTCTTTATCTCACGTACTGGTTTCCGGCAGAGTATCGCGCGCGAGTTGTGGGATGGTTCACCGTTGCAATTCCGGTATCGAGTTTCCTTGGTTCGCCGATTTCGGCGGCGCTTCTGGGAGCAAACGGATGGCTCGGGCTTCGCGGCTGGCAATGGATGTTCATCATGGAGGGCGCGCCGGCTGTTTTGCTGGGGCTAGCCTGCCTCGTTCTGCTGAGCGACCGCCCATCGGATGCCAAGTGGCTCGATGCCGAACAGCGCCGCTGGTTGCTGGGCAAGCTTGAAGGTGAAAAAGGTGGCGCGCGCTCGGTGGGGCAACGCGGCGTGTGGCGCGTGCTTTTCAATAAACATGTGCTGGCGCTGAGTGTCGTCCTGGCGGGAAGCACCGCGATCAGCAGCGGCTTGCAAATCTGGCAGCCGCAAATTATCAAATCTTACGGGCTGACGAATATGCAGACCGGCCTCCTTAACTCGATTCCCTTTGCGCTGGCCTCCATCATCATGGTCTGGTGGGGAAAGCGATCCGATCAAACGGGCGAGCGCGTCTGGCACACAGCATTGCCTCTGCTGCTGACAGCGGGCAGCCTGGCGTCAGCGCTTGTATTTCATTCTCTCTTCGCAATTATTATTATTTTGTGCCTGGCAGTGATCGGAATTTATGCGGGCAAAGGGCCGGTGTGGGCGGTGTCAACCGAATTGCTTTCCGCAGGTACCGCTGCCGCGGGTTTAGCGCAGATGAACGCCATCAGCAATCTCGCTGGATTTGGGACGACGTATCTGCTGGGCTTCATTAAAAATGCGACGGGAAGTTATCCGATTGCAATGCTTCCGCTGGTTGCGTTAGCGACGGCTGGGGCTGTGACGATTTTATTGGTTGGGCGCGGCCAAAATTCAAATAAGAGAGTGGAACCTGTTGTAGCGACTGCGCGCCAATGACGGTCAGAGGATGCGATGGACCTGGGTCTAAAGGGAAAAGTAGCCATGGTTGCGGGCGCGAGCAGAGGCCTGGGTTTTTCCGTAGCACGCGCGCTCGCGCAAGAAGGTGCTCTGGTCTCCATCGTGTCGCGCGATTCCGCAGCGATTACAACCGCGGCTCATAAGATTGAAGAAATTCGCTCCGGGGCTGCACTCGGATTTTCATCGGATATCCGATTGGCCGAGGGAATCGCGCTGTGGCATCGCGCGACAGTGGATCGTTTTGGCCCCGTGGATATATTGGTTACGAATTCAGGCGGGCCGCCGGCCGGACCATCTCTTTCTTTTGACGATCAGGCTTGGCAAGGCGCATTCGAACTGATACTGCTCAGCGCGGTTCGAATGGTACGAGAAGTCATTCCTTCGATGGCCGAGCGCAAAAAAGGCAGCATCGTGATGCTGACATCTTCTTCGGTAAAGCAATCCATCGCGAATCTTGCGCTATCCAACGTGCTGCGTCCTTCGGTAGCGGCTCTGGCGAAGACTCTCGCCAACGAGTACGGCAGTCACGGAATCCGCGTGAATCAGGTCGTCCCCGGCAGGATTGCAACGGACCGTGTGCGGGAAATTGACGAACTCAACAGCAAGAAGCGCGGGGTCAGCGTCGAAGAGCAGCGAAAACTTTCTCAGTCCAGTATTCCGATGGCCCGCTATGGCGATCCAGACGAGTTTGGCCGTGCCGTGGCATTTTTGCTTTCCGATGCGGCGTCTTACATTACAGGGGCGACGCTGCAGGTGGACGGCGGCATGATCCAATCGCTGACGTGAAGTAGCACAGGCTTCAGCCTGTGTGGTTTTGTGCAAATTCAACCCAAATCAAAACCACACAGGCTAAAGCCTGTGCTACTTAGGTGCGGGCTGTTATATACTGCGGCGCGGCGCTTTGAAACTGACTGTCTGGTTAAAATTCTTGTGAAGAGTAGCGCGTGGTCAGCCTGAAAAGGGGAATCAAAAACATGAGTTCAACGTCATCGGCGGCAACTGGTAGCGGCGCGAGTGCATCGGCCATGCCTATCTCAGATGCGGCATGGGAAGCGCTTAAGGGCGGATATGACCTGCAAGTGCACGTTGCGCCTGACGTGATCGAGCGGCGCATCGACGATTTGGATCTCGCGAAAGAATTCCTGGCGCATGGCTTGCGTGGATTCGTTCTCAAATCTCATTATTTTCCGACAGCGGAGCGCGCCAAAGTCGTCACGCGCGCGGTGCCTGGCATTTCTGCATATGGCGCCATCACGCTTAATCATTCCGTGGGCGGATTGAATCCTGTCGCCATCGAACTTGCGGGCCGCTCGGGCTGCAAAATTGTGTGGATGCCGACAGTGGACGCGGCCAATGAAACTGCCGGCCGCCTCGATGGACCAAATGTGAAGCTGCCCTTTTGGGCGAAGATTCAGCGTGAGCTTGCGGCGACGGGAATCGCGCCTCCGCCGATCACAGTTCTCGATTCCAACGGTAAAATATCTGAAGCCGCGCGCCGTTGCATCGAACTGATCGCCAAGCACAATATGATTCTCGCGACGGGACACATTGGACGGTTGGAGATTTTTGCATTGGTAAAAGCCGCGCGTGAAATGGGCGCGCAAAGAGTCCTGGTCACCCATGCTGAGTTTCCCTCGCAAAATCTTTCCGCGGATGAGCAGCACGAACTCGCGCAGATGGGCGCATTCATCGAGCATTGCTTCACCACCATGTACACAGGCAAAGCTTCGTGGGAAGGCGTGCTCGACGCGATTCGCAAGGCCGGGCCCGAACGTTGCGTTCTCTCGACGGATCTGGGGCAAACCATTAACCCGCCGGTCGCGGCCGGATTTGCCATGTTCGCGCAGCGTCTGCTGGACGGCGGATTTACCGTCGAACAAATTCGACGCATGGCCGTGACGAATCCGGGCGCGCTCGTCCAATAACTTTTGCGTTGAAGGCTAGAGCCAGCACGAGTGCCTCACATTATTTCTGGTCGATGGAGGATTTCGCATGAAGCCGGTGATCATCCGCAACATCGAGCGCCCCGATGAAAGCTTGGTTCGCAAGCTCGGCGAATTTGGCGTCGCCACAGTCCACGAGGCGCAAGGCCGCACAGGTTTAATGCTGCCCTACATGCGCCCTATCTATCTGGGAGCGCGACTGGCGGGCCCCGCCGTGACGGTCTATTCCCATCCTGGCGATAATCTGATGATTCATGCAGCTCTGGAGCAGTGCCGCAAAGGCGATGTTCTGGTCATTACGACAAAGTCAGAATCAACCGACGGGATGTTTGGCGAACTGCTCGCGACATCGTGCCAGGCTCACGGCATCGCCGGAGTCGTGATCGAAGCCGGCGTGCGCGATGTCGCTGACATTACAGCGATGCAATTTCCCGTATTCTCGCGAGCGATTTCCTCGATGGGTACCGTCAAAGAAACGGCCGGCTCGGTGAATATCGAAATTGTTTGTGCAGGAGCGATCGTTCATCCCGGAGACATCATCGTCGCCGATACGGATGGAGTGGTCGTTGTCCCGCACCGCGACGCCGCGGAAGTGGTGCAGTCGAGCGAAGAGCGCTTAGCGAAGGAAGCGCGGAACCGCGAACAGTTGAAGGCAGGAAAGCTCGGCCTCGACATGTACGGTCTTCGCGCAAAGCTCAAAGCGTTGGGCGTGGAATACCTGGATCGCGCGCCGGAGTAAGGCGACGCTTTAAGTAGCACAGGCTTTTTACCCTGAGTAGAGCGAAGGGCAGCCTGTGTGCTTTTTCGGTGTCCGGCGCAAAACTCAAGTCAAAACCACACAGGCTGAAGCCTGTGCTACTGGACAAAAATATGGTCATCGATTGTCACGGACATTACACTTCCGAGCCGGCTGCACTGCTCGAATATCGCAAGCTGCAAGTGGCCGCTCTAAAGGACCCTTCCAAGGCTCCTGGAGATTTGCGCATCAGCGATGACGAAATCCGCGAAAAATTGGAGCCGGCGCAACTAAAGTTTCAACGGGAACGCGGAACCGATATCGCGATTTTTTCGCCGCGCGCCTCGGCGATGGGTCATCACATCGGCAATGAGGGCACCAGCGCAGCATGGTCGCGAATATGTAATGACATGATCCATCGTGTCTGCAAGTTGTATCCCAGAAATTTTGTCGGCGTCTGCCAGTTGCCGCAATCGCCGGGTGTGCCGCCAGGTAATTGCGTTCCAGAGCTCGAGCGGTGCGTCAACGAACTCGGATTTGTCGGCTGCAATCTGAATCCCGACCCGTCGGGCGGCTACTGGAAAGAGCCGCCGCTCACCGACCGCTGGTGGTATCCGCTTTACGAAAAATTGGTGGAGCTTGACGTGCCCGCGATGGTCCACGTGACCGCCACGTGCAATCCCGCGTTCCATACAACAGGTTCTCACTATTTGAACGCTGACACGACCGCGTTCATGCAGTTCCTCACTTCCGACCTGTTCAAGGATTTCCCGTCGCTGAAATTCGTGATTCCCCACGGCGGCGGAGCAGTGCCGTTTCATTGGGGCCGCTATCGCGGAATGGCGCAGGACATGAAGCGCCCACCGCTGAAGGAACTGTTGCTCAACAACGTCTATTTCGACACCTGCGTGTACCACCAGCCCGGCATCGACTTGCTCGCCAAAGTGATTCCGGCCGACAACATCCTCTTCGCATCCGAGATGGTCGGCGCAGTGAAGGGCATCGATCCCGAAACCGGGCATTACTTCGATGACACGAAGTGCTACATCGACGGCGTGTCCTGGCTAAGCGCCGAAGATAGACGAAAAATCTTTGAAGGCAATGCGATGAAGGTTTACCCGCGCCTAAGCAAACAGATTTCCCGCCAGGCCGATGCCGCGCGCGCATGAGCGCTCGTTGAATTTTGGAGTGTGTTCGAGAGATGAATTATATTGGGAAGTTGAATTGGGTGCCCCATCCTTGCGGTTTCTGCAAGGGGAGTAGGTTTTCGCCCTCTAAATCCCGATCACTGAGAATCTAAACCCCCACCCTTTGAAAATCACAGAGGATGGGGCACCCACGTTGCACATTTTGCCAAATCTCCGACTCGGGAAGAAAACTTGTAACCACGATTTGAGGGTGTTAAAAATAAAGACTATGGAACGCGTGCGCACTGAGTCTTCTCCCACCGAATTGAGGAAGCATCTCTTCTATGAGACCTCGCATTCGCCGTCGCTGGCGGACCTGGTTGGCTACGAAAAGGCTAAAGACATCATCGACTTTTGTTTCATCGCCAACCCGTACTACCCAACGCGCGAAATGCTGGATGATTTGAAGGAGAACTTTCCGAACCTCATCAAGTCGTATCCATCGAGCAGTTCGATCACCAGCCAAAGCAATTTAGCGGCAGTGTTGCATGTGAACCCCGACCACCTGATCATCGGAAATGGGGCCACCGAACTCATCGTTCTGATCAACACGACCTTGATCGAACGCATCGCCGTTCCTGTCCCCACGTTTGGGGAATATATCGAAAAGCTTAAAGACCAACGCGACGCTGAGCTTTTCACGCTGAAGCCGGAGGAGAATTACCAACTCGATTTGAAAGCCTACCTTGCCTGGGTGCACCAGCGCGGGCTGAAGTCGCTTCTGGTCATCAATCCCGGCAATCCTACTGGACAGCTCTTTTCACTCGATGAAATGATTGAATTCCTGGAACGCGCAAAAGACATGGAACTCGTCATTGTCGATGAATCGTTCATCGATTTTGCGGGGGAGACGATTCCCAGTCTCCTTCAGGTAGCAGAGCAATTCTCCAACCTGCTGCTCGTTCGGAGCATGAGCAAACACTGCGGGGTGCCCGGCTTGCGTCTCGGATATTGTTACAGCGGAAATCTTTACGTTCTCAATCGTATGCGTCAGTACATTCCAACCTGGAATGTGAACACATTGGCCCAATATTTCTTGTCATTGTTGCCTTCCACGGACGCCGCCTATCATGAATCGCGAAAGCGGCTGATCGGTGATGTTCGCTGGCTATATAATGCCCTGCGAGGGATCGGGGGAATTGAGACATATCCCACAGGAGCGAATTTCATTTTGTTCAAAATTAAAGGCGGCATGACGGCTGCCGAACTGCAGGGACTTCTGCTCAAGGAACATGGCATGTATGTGCGAGATTGCTCCAATAAAATTGGAATGGACAATTTTCACATTCGGGTGGCCTCGCAAGGCCGCGAAAAGGATTCTAAATTGGTTGAAGCCCTCGAAACTTTGCTGCGATGAAACGTCCCTCCGTTCTCGTCGTTACCCGCAGGACGATTCGCAAGAACAAGTACATCGATTACGTTGGTGAATTTCATCTAGCGCTTCTGATCCGGTTGGGAATTCTGCCTGTGATGGTGCCTGTCGTTGAAGGATCGCCCGCGTGCCTCCCTGACTACATGGCCGAGATGAAGGGACTTTTGGTTGTTGAGGGTGAAGACATCGAGCCCGCGCATTACAAGGCACGACCCGAAAATTTCAAGCACCTCGAGAAAACCCATCCGCTAAAGGATGAAATAGAGATCAGACTGATCCGTCAAGCGCTCCGGAGAAAACTGCCCATCCTCGGGATATGTCGCGGCTCGCAACTGCTTAACGTCGTATGCGGAGGCACGCTGTACGGCGATGTGCAGAAGGAAAAAGAATCTCAACTCAAGCATATCGATTTCGCCCATTACGACACGTACCGCCACTCGATTTCCATCATTCCCGGAAGTCCGCTTCAGAAATGGTACCGTCAAGAGACGTTGCTGGTGAATAGTTACCACCATCAAGGAATTCGGGATCTTGCGCCGCGGTTTGCTCCAATGGCACACGCGGAAGACGGTCTGATTGAGGCCTATCACGACCCGAAATCTAATTTCGTTGTCGGATTACAGTTTCACCCCGAGCGCATGTTGGAAGAAGCAGAGGGTAATTGGCGCATCTGGAAAGCGTTCGGCGCCGCAGTGCGCAAATAATGAGCGCCCATAGAAAATTCCCGAACGGGGTGGGTTTGAGTCGGCGTTAGGTCGATTAGGTTAGAGTTTTGGGTTGGGTGCCCCATCCTTGCGGTTTTTGCAAGGGTGGGGGTTTTAGGTCTTCGTCCTCTAAATCCCGATCAACGCGGAACTTGTTGACCATGGGCGTATCGAATTAATTGCTCGCGCGCTGCGTTCCGCCGGCGAGATAGAAATATCCCACCTTATTATTTGCGGGCGAGCCAAACCACATCCGCCCTTGCGCATCGAGATAAAATTCCCTCATCGTATTTTCCGATTGCGGGAAAGGATACTCGGTGACGTGCCCTGTCTTTGGATCGAGATTTCCGATGACGTCCAAATGCTCGGAGGAATACCAAATGCTGTGATTCTTGTCGGCCGCTAGGGCGTAGGGGGTCGTCTCAGGGCCGGGCAATGCATATTCCTTGAACGTCTCCGTCTTTGGATCGAAATGGCCGAGCTTGCCCGCCTGAAATTCCGCAAACCAAACGGTTCCGTCGGAATCAACTTGGATGCGCCGCGGCCGGGCATCGGGAGTTGGCGGCGCCCACTTCGTCACCTTCAGCGTTTTTCCGTCCACCTTGCCGATTTTTCCGTTCGGAGTGTATTCCGCGAACCAGCAATTTCCGTCCTTATCGATCGCCAGTCCGTACGCAGTTGGAATTTCGGAAAAGCGCGTGAATTTCCCGGTCTTCGGATCGAACATAGTGAGTGGACCGCCGGTTGCCCACACTCTTCCTTGCGCATCAATTCGGAGCGTGTGTTTGGAGCCGCCGGCGACAGTGCCTTCTTTTCCAGGAACGTACTCATCCTGAAATTCCGTAATCGTTCGTGTGGCGGGATCCCATCTTCCCAATTTGTTCGATCCTTGCTCGGTCAGCCAGACGCTGCCGTCGGGCGCCGGCACGGCCGAATGAATCGCGGCTGTGCCTTGATTCGGCACCGGATATTCCTGAACTTCGCCCGACTTTGGGTCCAGCCTGCCGATTTTGTTTGCCCTACCGTAATACGGCATCCAGTAATTCCCGTCCTTATCGGGAAACGCGCTCCACGGCATACGGCTAGGCCCGGGCAATTCATATTCGACGTACACAATCTTCATCGCGTCGTCGCCAAAGGATCGCACCAGATCTTTATATGCCGGATTCTCTGCCGGAGATTTCGGCAGAATCGAGCTCTCTCCAAAAAGCGAATTGATATACGCAGCGACGTCCGCTGCATTCTGGTCGTTAAATGGAGCGCCCACACCTCCCAGGAAAAAGTGCATCGACTCGACCATGTAATTCACGCGGTCTCTCCAGCCTTCTTCGTCCCGCTGAATCGAAGCCATGCGCGTTTGAAATCCGTGACACGCGAAGCATCGTCCTACCAGCAAATCCTTGCCCTTCATCTCTGGGAATAATTGTTCGCCCTGATATTGAGAAAGATCGCTCCAGTGCACCGCACCTTTTTGCAGTGCAAATTCATACGAGGCGCTCTGGTCAGCCGCCAGGTTCACGCCGGGACGCGGATCGCTGCGGTAACCGACGGCCTTCACCTGAAGCTGATACTGCCCCGCCGGCAAATTCTCGATCCGATAGCGGCCATCTCTATCAGTGAGCACGCTAACCATAATTTTCGTATTTGAATTTTGGGCCTGAACAAACGCTCCTCGAAATGACGCTCCGTCTGGACCTTTGACCGTGCCAGTGACCGTCGCAGCATGCGCAAACGGAACGGCACACAGAACCAGAATCAGAACACCCAAGGACTTCAAAGTTGTCTTCAAAGTTGTCTTCATAGCCCCTCCTGATTCAAACTGGCGAGCAGCTATCCCCCGATTCCCGGATTGTATCGCAATTCAATCCAGCAAGATCGGCATACATAAAACGGGCTCGACGTGGAAATCGAGCCGGTTTATTTCCTGAAGCGCGCGGCCGAGCATCGCGCTCGTGCACGTTTCGAGTGTCATGATGAATGGAAGCGCGGAGTGCGGATAGCCGGGTCGCTGCAGGACTGCGTCAATGCCAATTCCGTATCGCGCAAGCACAGTGGCCACAGCTGCGATGATTCCAGGCCTGTCCTTCACAACGAAGCGCAAGTAATACGGCGCAGTGAACTCTCCGCTGACTTCTTTCGGCGTCTCAACCGCCGGAAGCGCGTTCCCGGATAATGCGCCGCCGCTGCGGGCAATAGAATACAGATCGGAAACCACAGCTACCGCTGTTGGATCTCCGCCCGCTCCAAAGCCGGAAAAAACCATTTGTCCGGCATATTGCCCAGTCACCATTACCAGATTCTTGCTTCCTTCGACGTGCGCGACCAGAGAAGACACAGGAACGAGCGCCGGGCGAACGAACCCGTGGATACTCATCCCGTCCTCTGTTTCCTTCTTGGCTAGGGAAATCTGGCGAATCGTGCTTTTCAGTTCGCGCGCGTACGCAAAATCCACGGCTTCCACCGCCGAAATCGGCCAGCAAGGAATTTGTTCGCTGCGCACGCGAGCGCGCAAGCCGGCTTGCGTCAAAATGACGAGCTTCGCCCGGGCATCGAATCCTTCCACGTCATCGCGCGGATTTGCTTCGGCAAAACCAAGCTCCTGCGCTTCCTTCAAAGCCGTCTCAAAACTTGCGCCGGTGGCCTCCATTTTGGTCAGGATGAAATTGCAGGTTCCGTTCAAAACACCCGCGATCTTGTAGAGCCGGTCCCCAGCCAAGCCTTCCTGGATTCCAATGATAGCGGGTATGCCACCGGCAACCGACGCGCCAAATTCGATGCGCTTGCCTTTTTCGCGGGCAAGGTCCAGCAATTCGGGTCCGCTGTCGGCAATCAGAAGTTTATTTGCGGTGACCACCGACTTGCCGGCGCCCAGCGCTTTCTGAATCCATTCGCGCGCAGGCTCGATGCCTCCAACGAGTTCCACAACAATGTCGGCGTCGGAAGAAAGCAGGTCACCGATGTTTTCCGTCCATCGCACACTGCGCGGCACCCAGTCGACTTTTTTCCGCGCTACGTTGCGATTGAAAATATGTGTCAGCTCAAAGCTATCGTTTGCTTCCTGGCAAAGCAGTTTAGCGACAGAGCGGCCCACGGTGCCAAAACCTGCAAGAGCAACTTTCAATTTCTTGTGTGCGGGCTTATTTTGATTGCGGGAATTCAGTTTGCTTTCGGACTTGGATTTCGTGCGCTTCGCTTTTGCCGCCAAATCATCACCTCGTTAGCAATAGGGCTGGTATGGTCTTCCCTTAAGACGGCAAGGATTATAAGGTATTTCAGTACCGCGTCCCGGGAATCTGACGTTTCGTTCGCAATGCGACCTCTGATGTCCGGGCTGAATCTAACTATCATGGCCCAGATTGCTCAATGCTTGCCGGAAAACGTGCAAGGCGAGTTCTTCGTGGACTCCACCTGCATTGATTGCGATGCCTGCCGCCAAATTGCGCCCGCGAGCTTTCGCGATCATGGCGGACAGTCCAGCGTATACCGGCAGCCGCAAAATCCAGGCGAATTGCACCGCGCCCTCATGGCGCTCGTCGCATGTCCGACCGCTTCGATCGGCACAGCGTCTCATCGTAGCGCCCGCTCGGGCGTGGCCGCGTTTCCCGTCCACGTTGTGGCCGATGTTTATTTTTGCGGCTTCACATCGGAGGCCAGTTTCGGCGCATGGTCGTACTTAATCGTGCGCACGCCTGAACAAGGCGGAAACGTGCTGGTGGACTCGCCGCGATTCTCAACTCCACTCGTAAAACGCATCGAAGAAATGGGTGGCGTGAACCTGATGTTTCTGTCGCACCGCGACGATATCGCCGATCACGTCAAATTTGCCGGGCATTTTCATTGCCCGCGCATCATGCATGAGGGCGATGGCGCCGCGGCGCGCGGCATCGAACGCGTGACCTCCGGAGTGGATCCGGTGCGTATCGATGACGATCTATTGCTGATTCCCACGCCCGGCCACACGCGCGGTCATCAGGTCCTTTTATATCGTGACAAGATATTGTTCACCGGGGACCACCTGGCATGGTCGCCCGAGCGGGAAACTCTAACGGCCTTCCGCGAAGTTTGCTGGTATTCATGGAAGGAGCAGACCCGCTCGATGGAAAAACTGCTAGCTTATCGCTTCGCGTCGGTTCTCCCAGGACATGGCCGCATCCACCATGGCACTGCCGAAGAAATGCATGAACATCTGGAACGCTGCATAGCGCGCATGAAGAAAGAATAAACCGCACGTTGTAAATTTCCGCTTTTGCAGGCTGTCTTTGCGGGTCGCGGGCCGCGACATTCGAGCCCCGGGACGAAGGCTTTAGCCACTGAAGTGAGCTTACGCATCGTCGCCAGGGAGACTCACACCCGCTCGAGCATGATAGCGATTCCCTGGCCCACTCCAATACACATGGATGCCAGCGCATAGCGCCCCTTGCTTCGTTGAATCTGCCGCGCCGCGGTCAAGACCAGCCGTGCACCACTCATCCCTAGAGGATGTCCAATCGCAATGGCGCCGCCGTTGGGATTAACTTTTTCACTGTCGTCAGGCAGGCCGAGTTCGCGCATCACCGCCAGCGATTGCGACGCAAACGCTTCGTTCAATTCGAACACGTCCACATCCGTCATCGACATTTTTAACCGCTCGAGCAGTTTTCGAACGGCGAAGATCGGGCCAATTCCCATGTAATCCGGCTCCACTCCCGCCGTGGCCACGCCCATCACACGAGCCACCGGCTTCAAGCCGAATCGGGCCGCCGCAGCCTCGGAGGCAACAAACATGGCACAGGCTCCGTCATTTATTCCGGAGGCATTTCCGGCCGTCACCGTCCCACCATTCCGGAAGGGCGCCGGCAATTTGGCCAGAGCTTCGAAGGTAGTGTCCGCGCGAATATGTTCGTCGTCGAAGACGGTCCTCACAGTTCCCTTAGAGGCGGGGATATTAACCGGCACGATTTCCTCGGCCAGAATTCCGGCCTTTTGCGCGGCGGCGGCTTTCTGCTGCGAGCGCAGCGCGAAGCAGTCTTGTGAGGCGCGATCAATTTTGTATTTTTCGGCCACATTTTCCGCCGTTTCCGGCATGGACGCGGTTCCGTACATTTTCGCCATCAGCGGATTCACGAAACGCCATCCAATCGTGGTGTCGTAAATTTCCGGAGCGCGGGCAAATGCGGATGCCGCCTTGGGAATCACAAACGGCGCGCGGCTCATGCTTTCCACGCCGCCAGCAATCGCCAGAGAAATTTCACCGGCAACGATCGCGCGCGCGGCCATAGACACTGCTTCCATCCCTGATCCGCACAATCGATTCACTGTTGCCCCAGACACCGTGCGGGGGATGCCGGCAAGCAGCAATGCCATTCGCGCCACATTGCGGTTGTCTTCCCCCGACTGGTTCGCGCAACCCAAGAAAACTTCGTCGACCGACTCCCAATCGCTCTTTGCGAATTGTTCCCGCAAAGCTTTCAATGGAATCGCAGCCAGATCATCCGTGCGGACCTGCGCAAGCGCTCCGCCGTAGCGTCCAATCGGCGTTCGTACTCCCTCACAAATAAATGCCGTAGACATTCGTCTTGATTTCCTCTTTCAATTCGCCGCGTCTTAAACCAGCGACGCTGCGGACTTGCCAAGACCAAGCACGCGTTCCGCATTCCGGTAAAACACGCGCTCCTTAATATCGTCTGAATAGCCGAATTCATCCCACTCACGCAGCAGGCGTGCATACGGAATGCTCGGATAATCGCTGCCAAACAGAATTTTCTCCTTCAACCGGCTGCGAATGTCGCGAACGAGTGACGGCGGAAAATATTGCGGCGCATAGCCGGATACTTCCCAAAAAACGTTGCCCTTGTGCAGAGCCACAGCCGTCATTTCCTCGACCCATGGCCAGCCGATGTGCGCGGCAATGATGGTCAGGTGCGGAAAATCGGCGGCAAGCTCGTCAATCGCGGATGGATGCGCGTGTCGAATTTTGGCGCCCATCCCGCCGGGCATGCCCGCCCCCATTCCGGTCGTGCCAACGTCAATCATAACCGGAACATTTAATCCATTGATTACTTCAAAGAGCGGATAGAGACGCCGGTCATTGACGGCGAAGTGCCCTATGATGGGATGGAAGTGAAATCCCAGCATTCCCAGGTCCTCGATCGCATGTTTTGCTTCGCGAATTGCGGCCTCGCCTTTGAACGGATCGACTGCACCCCATGCCTGGATGATCCTCTCCGGATGCCGTTTCTGCATGGCCGAAACGTAATCGTTGGAACAAGGGGGAGTCGCGACCGTTGTTTCCAGGTCAAGCGCCACCAGGATCGCCTCGACGCCCGCATCCGTGAAATCTTTGACAACTTCTTCTTCCGTCTTCGGAACCCAGGCGCGATTCCAATACTTCGCCAGAGCGTCCACGTACGGCTGCTGGCAGGCTGCCCACTGCTGAGTGTTGGGGTAACAATGAACGTCGATGATTCTCACTAAACGCTCCGACGAAAATTCACAAGCGCCTGCTTACGACGTGGATTGTGTCTGCCGCGTGCGCTCTGCCGCGACTTTGGGGGAAATCATCTCCACCAGCTTCTTCTTGGAAACTTTTCCAAATGTCGACAACGGAAAATCCGCAAGAATTTCCAGGCGCTCCGGGAGTTTGTATTTGGCAATTTCCTTGCCCATTAGAAAAATTTTCAGCGTCTCGAAGCGCAACTCCGCGCCATCCTTCAATAAAATACAGGCACACATTCGCTCGCCCAGATCGGGATCAGGAACCGCGATGCAGGCGACATTCTTCACAGCCGGATGAGAGAGAATCAGATTTTCGACTTCTTCCGCGCTGATTTTCTCGCCGCCGCGATTGATTAGATCTTTCTTACGACCCTCGACCATATAGTTTCCAGAGGGATGCTGCCGCATCAAGTCGCCCGACCTGTAGAAACCGTCCGAGGTGAACGTCCGCGCATTGTACTCCGGAACGCCAAAGTAACCTCGCAAGGTGTACGGACCGCGGCAACATAATTCACCGACTTCGCCGAAGGGTACTTCGTTGTCGTCGTCATCGAGAATTCTTACTTCATCGTCCGGACTTACGGGGCGTCCCACGGTTTCGAGACGCACGTCTTCAGGATCATCGATACGCACAAACATCAAAAGGCCTTCCGACATACCGAAATTTTCCTGAACGAAGGCGCTGGGAATTAATTTCCTTGTGAGCAGCCGCACCTCCGGCTGGAGCCGCTGCCCGCCGCTTTGAATATAACGCAACGAGGAAAGATCGTATTTTTTTACCGCGGGATCGTTGAGCAACCGGATCAGTAATGCAGGGACCACTTTCACGTGAGTCACTCGATGCTTTTCAATCAGCGCGCACATATTTTCAGGTCGGGTGCTCATGCTGACGACCACGCTCCCACCGTGAAACATGAATCCCTGTACCCCGGGGCAGGCTAGAGGCAGATTGTGCGCGATTGGCAGCACGATTAGAAGAATTGAATCCGCAGTGACGCCGCAAACACTCGCTGCGGCCTTGGAATTGTAAGCGTAGTCGTTGTGCGTGCGCGGAATCAGCTTGGGAATTCCTGTTGTCCCTCCGGAAAGTTGAAAAACCGCTGGATCGGTAGGATCAAAGTGCAACTTGGCAAGGACTGACGCTGGAATTTTCGCTGGCGTGGCAATCATTTCCGAAAGCGACAGAAATCCTACGCGCCGCTCGCCCAAGAGAATCCCATATTTTAGTGCCGGCCTCTGCTTCCTGACACGGTTGACGATCTCCACATAATCGCAATCGCCGTGGCGCTCGGGAATGACGCAGGCTTTGGCGCCGGAAAGTTTCACAAACTGGCTGATTTCCGCGAACCGGTGAGTCACGAGAGCCGCGATAGGAATGCATCCAATTTTTTGCAACGCAAAATAAAGAATAACGAACTCGGCCACGTTTGGCAGTTGCACAACTACACGATCGAGCGGTACAAAACCCTCTTCAAGAAGATGCAAAGCCAGGTTGGTCGACAAGTGGTCCAGCTCGGCGTAGGTGATCGATTTATCGCGGTCGATCAGTACAACCCGGCCCGCGTACCGTTTGAAAACGACGGCGAATTCTTCCGCGAGCGATTTGTCCGCCCAATATCCGCGCTCGCGATAACGCTTGGCGAACTCCGGCGGAAACGGCACGACGCCATCCAGCATTAGGTTTCCCTTCTTGGCTCAGGTTGTAGCGGCAAATCCGCCGTCGATCACTATGATTTCACCCGTGACAAAGCGGTTGCTCACAATCAAATTCACCATGACTTCCGCCACATCCTCGGGCGTGGCCACGCGTCGCAGCGGAGTATGTTTCGCGCGGCGCTCCATCAAATCATCATACTTGTCCTTGAGCATTCGCACCATCCAGTCGCCTTCCATCCAACCCGGCGCCACTGCGTTCACTCGAATTTCCGGAGCCAGATTGAGCGCCAGCAATTTCGTGAGACTCACAACAGCCGCCTTGCTCGCGGCATACGGTAGAGGTTGAGGCCCCGGCCGCAGCCCCACGATGCTGGCAGTGTTCACAACACTGCCGCCGACGGCCTTCAGCAATGGTACGGCAGCGCGCGTCACCTGAAACATGCCGCGGACATTGACCGCGAAAACGCGGTCCCATTCCTCAGCGGTCATGCCCTCGAAATCCTTTGGCTTGATGTCCGTCGTCGTGCCCGCGTTGTTCACCAGTGCGTCGAGACGGCCAAACTCCTGCGCGGCTGCCTCCATCATCTTGCGGACACAGGGATCATCGCTGACATCACACTTAAACAGTAAAGTCTTTGCGCCTTTCGCCTGCGCCTGCTCCGCCGTGATGCGCGCCGCCTGCTCACTCCTGCTGTAATTGATAATGACATCGAATCCCGCCGCAGCCAGCGCCACTGCAGCCGCCCGACCAATTCCAGTGGACGCACCCGTGACCAAGGCAACTTTCCTGATCTGCACCATGCGCATTTCTCCTATACGGGTTCGTATGATATCATGATATCAATTAATGGAGGCGGCGATGGCTCAATTTGTTGTCCGGAACATTGAAGGTGAGGTCAAGAACAGGCTGCGCCAGCGAGCGGAACGCCATGGACGAAGCATGGAGGAAGAAGTGCGCGACATTCTGCGCAATGCCGTCAAGGTAGAAGACTCCTCCGCCGGAGGGTTGGGTACTGGAATCTCGTCCTTGTTCACAAAAGTTGGCCTGGAAACGGATATCCCCGAGCTGCGCGGGCATAAGGTTGACCCAGCCGATTTCAGCCGATGATCATCCTGGACACAAACATCCTCTCGGCGCTAATGCGCCACACAGCAGACAAACAGGTAGTAGCGTGGCTCGATAAGCAGCCTCGCACGTCCATCTGGACAACTTCCGTAACGGTCCTGGAGATCCAGTTCGGACTGCAAATTCTGCCCACGGGTAAGCGACGCTCTGGGTTAATAGAAGCATTCGAAACGGTACTGGTTGATGAACTGGGACGGAGGGTTGCTCCATTTGATACCGTCGCAGCACAACATGCCGGCGATCTGATGGCGTCCCGACACAAGAAAGGACGGCCTGTGGAATTGCGGGACACTATGATCGCCGGAATCGTACTCGCTCGTCATGCCACGCTCGCAACACGGAACACGCCACACTTTGAAGACTTCTCAGTTCCAATCGTCAATCCTTGGATTAGCCGAATTCGCTAACATATTAGAGCCCGCGGTCGCGAGTTGCGGACTTTCAAACGCTGATCCAGTTCCAAAAAGGATATCGGCCCGACTGTGTTCCGTTCTGGCGCACATGAATTCGAATAGGCCACGAACCTATTGACACCCTATACCCTTCGGCGCATTGTGCGTGGATAAGTCCGAAGTAGGCACGGCTACTGACTCACCGGCAGTCTTCCCCCCTTCTAGATTGCCCCGCGAAATTGTATTGCAGCTCTCTGCGTGTCAAGAAAAAGCAATTCGTTAGCGAGCTACGTCGAGAAAAATAGAAATGTATTTGCCCGACGGATCGGGCATCGAATTGCAACACCTTTACACCATAACAATCGAGCTTCCGAGTCGCGGAGGTGCTCCAATGAAACTTTCCGATAGACGGTTGGCACAGCGTTTTCGCGTGAACATCCCGCTCTATATTCGAGCGTGGAAGTCCCATGCGCCGGAGCAAAAAGTTGAATCGGTCAATGTTTCGGAATGTGGCGCTTATTTCGAAACTGATACACCGCCACGCGAGGGTTCAATGATTCAGATCCGATTGGATATGCCAAACGAAATCACAGGAAATCCCACGGCTGAATGGCTGTGCACGGGCAAAGTGACGCGTATTGAACCGGTCAATTCTTCAAGGCATTTGCTGGGGGTCAGCATCCGTTTTGATTACTACGAAGTTTGCAGACCAGAACATTCGGCCTCCGCCTTTTCGGTAGCAGCACTTAGTTGAACAAGTCGATCTTCTGGATGGTTCAAGTCCCGGGACGTAAGAAAGTTAAGTCGTGAAAGTTGAAACCGATCTATCAGGAAATAAGAACGAAAGCCTTCTACCGGCCCGGAAAGGTCCGATCAGGCGCGCCCTGGTCGTTGACGACGATCCCAAAATGTCTGCGCTCCTCCACGAGGTTCTGGCATCCATTGAGATGGAAGTTGTGACTCCCGCGGGAAGCATCAACACAGAACTCCATTTCGACGACGAAAATTTTGATGTAGTTGTTATCGGTCTTTGCACACCCCCTGAAAATGACGTCGAGCTCATCCGGATCATTCGCCAGTCGGGTTTAAATCAAACAACGCCGATTATCCTCGTCAGTGCCGACCCGCGCCCTATCGCGCTCTCGCGAGGTTTTGACGCCGGCGCTACGTTCTTTCTCTACAAACCCATTGATCGTGCGCGCCTGGTGAACCTGATTCGCGCGACCCAGGCGACGATCGAGCGTGAGCGGCGGCGCTTTCGGCGAATCCCGACACAAGTCAAAGTACAACTTAAATCCGCAAAGTCGGAAGTGGACGGCGAGACGATTGATATCAGTTTGAATGGCGCCCTGGTTAAGTCTTCTCAGACTTTGCCGGTTGGATCGTTAATAGAAGTCAGCCTGTATCTTCTTAACAGATCGAGACCAGTCGTGGGACTGGGTTCCGTTGTGCGCGTGACGGATAATTCGCAAATGGGAATCCTGCTCGACCGTTTTCCCAGGGTCGAAATCGGAAGACTTCAGGACTACCTCCTACCCAAAATACTTAATTGGATCCCGGCGGGAGCCCTTGAGTGAGACTCTATTCCCGCGCATTACAAATCAAGCTGCCCATTATCCAGTGAATGGCCCAGAGCGCTTCTGCGGTTGAAGCTTCTTTCCAAACCAGCCCCATATGCCGCTTCCATCCAGCATCCACCCTCGTGAAAAACAAAATTTTGTGGCAGAGTAGTTAGCGATGTCCAAACCGGGGAACCCCTCACGCGCCGGGCGCGTTGCCTTCAGTCATCCCGACTTTGCTCTTTATCAGCTAGCGCGATTTTTTATCGTAACCGGGCTGGAAATGCAGTCGGTTGCGGTTGGTTGGCAAATTTATGAGATCACAAAGAGGCCGCTCGACCTGGGTCTTGTGGGTCTCGCGCAATTCACGCCGGGGATCCTCCTGTTTCTCGTGTCCGGTCATGCGGCGGACCGCCTGGACCGCAGGAAGCTGCTGATCGGTTGCTACATTGGATTTTCCGTGTGTTCCGGCCTCTTGCTATTCACTGCTTTGCGGGGAATGCATGCGGTGTTGCCGATTTACTCCGTTGTAGTGATTCTCGGGATCGTTCGCTCTTTCAATGGTCCGGTAAGCCGGGCCATGTTGCCGCAGATCGTTCCCCAGGAACATTTCCAGAACGCTGTAGCCTGGAACGGTTCCGTAAATCAGGGTGGAATAATTCTTGGCCCTTCGCTCGGCGGCTTGATATACGCGGTTTCCAAAGGACCATCGGCTGTTTACACGATGGCGATGGTAGCCGCGGTAGGCGCAATTATTTGCATGCTGCGAATCAAGCTGCGGGCCAAAGCGCGTCCGCGGGAGGAATTCACGCTGAAATCGGTGTTGGCGGGGCTTCATTACATCCGGAAACATAAAGTTGTTTTGGGATCTATTTCGCTTGATCTGTTCGGGGTGCTGCTCGGCGGAGCCGTAGCTCTGCTTCCGGTTTATGCGCGTGAAATCTTAAAGACTGGTCCGTGGGGACTGGGCCTGTTGCGCAGTTCGCCCGCGATCGGCGCGGCCAGCATGGCGATTCTGATCGCGCACCGGCCCTTGCGCAACCGCGTTGGCGCGACCATGTTGTGGTGCGTGGCCGGATTCGGCACCTTCACCATTCTGTTCGGCATTTCGCGAAGTCTGATTCTATCGATGTTGTCCCTGTTGTGTGTCGGGGCCATGGACATGGTGAGCGTGGTCGTACGAGGCACTCTGGTTCAACTCGCCACTCCGGATGAAATGCGCGGCCGCGTGAACGCCGTAGAAATGATTTTTATCGGCGCTTCAAATGAGGTTGGACAATTCGAGTCTGGCGTGACAGCGCAATGGCTCGGAACCGTCCCCGCGGTTGTGCTTGGAGGAATTGGAACGCTGATTGTGACGGCTCTCTGCGCGTGGAGTTTTCCCGAACTGCGGCGCGTGGATGAGATTTCTTCCGTCAAAAGCTAAAACATTTTGAACAAATGCGTACTGAACAAGTTGCGCACTTCTCTGGAACAACCAGCGCAGCACCGTCATTCCGAGCGGAGTGAGGAATCCTCTCTCTTTGATCGGTAACCAAGAGGGATTCCTCGCTCCGCTCGGAATGACGCATTAATTTATTTTCATATCCATGCTTGCGGAACTTTACAACTCAGCTGGACTTCGTTTTTTCTAGTTCTTCGATGAGGGCGGGAACGATTTCGAACAGATCTCCGACGATGCCATAGTCGGCCACTTCAAAAATTGGCGCGTTCTGGTCCTTGTTGATCGCAGCGATGGTGCGCGAGCCCTTCATTCCCACCACGTGCTGAATGGCTCCGCTGATGCCAAGCGCGAGATAGAGCTTGGGCGCGACGGTCTGCCCGGAGCTGCCGATCTGGCGCTCCATGGGCAGCCAACCTTCGTCGCAGATGGGACGCGACGCGGATAGTTCGCCGCCAAGAAGTTTCGCGAGTTTTTCGGCAAGCGGGATATTTTCCGGCGATTTGATGCCGCGCCCGATGGAAACCAGAATCGGCGCCTGCGTCAAATCCACGGCCTGTTTGGCTTCGCGGAAGCGCTCGAGCGGCTTGGTGCGAATCTGCTCA
>Ga0209168_10001217_pt1 | contig 20960 bp, 20 predicted proteins | sample Coa_R1_FD_187156 | JGI IMG/M metagenome (GOLD analysis project Ga0209168, IMG submission 187156) | Surface soil microbial communities from Centralia Pennsylvania, which are recovering from an underground coalmine fire - Coalmine... | ecosystem: Environmental > Terrestrial > Soil > Unclassified ...
ATTGGTTCTTCAACGAATACGTTTATGGAACGGGAATCGCGCAATATCACCTCGACTATAGCGTGAAAGCGTCGCCCGACAACAAGTGGGAGGTGGATGGCACTGTGACGCAATCGGGAGTGCCGGCGGGATGGAAAGACACGCTTCCCGTCTACGTTCACGTAAAAGGCAAGTCCGTGATCGTCGGCTGGATGAAGATCAGCAAACCCACTGCGACGCTGCGAATCGCGCTTCCGTTCCAACCTGACAAATTGAGCTTGAATGACAACGGAGAAATTCTCGCGGAGATTAAATAGAGCGAGAAACAGGGATGCTATTGCTGCAACTGGGGGACGGGCAAGAGGGGCAGGCGGCGGGGCTCGCCGTGGAATCCGCGAACCTCGACATCTTCGAGAAGCAATGACGGCGCAACGATGGAGCTGGGAATACCGCTCTCGACCGAGCCGAACGTGGCGAGAGCCGTGCCGCCGAGTCCCTGTTGCGTGTTCTGCATAAAATTAAATACTGCTGAATCGTCGCCGATTCCGGCGATAGTGCGAAACGCGCGGAGATCCAAGCCCTTGATGTGCGAGCCGCGGACGAGTTCCTCGTGGCCGTCGGAAACGTAGACGCGATAAACAAGCAGCGGCAGGCGGTCGCCACTCGCGAGTCCGTCGGAAAGCCCGGAAATAATGTCGGAGAAATCCTGCTGCGTTTGCGCGGCAAGTGCGGGATTGTCCATGCGCTTGATTTCCAGACACCACTGCTGGCCGTTTGTTTTGCAGAGGTCGATGAACTTTTTGCGCAAATCCGCGGGATTCACCGTATTAGTCGCCTGGAAAAATAGATTGCTGCTTGCGGCTTGTGGCGGCGTAAGGAGGGCGGAGCGCGCGTGGCCATTGGACTCCAGGAAATCAGGGCCGGGGCGCCGCGACATTAGTAGATTTTTCAGTATGCCATTTTCTACGACGTTGACTTTCTGGCCGCGCACACCTTCATCATCCACGTCGTAACCGCCAAAGAGCGGCTGGCCCTGAAAATCCTTCGCTGACGGATCATCGGTGATGGAGACATTCAGCGGCAGCACGCGCGTGCCCACACGGCCAGACCATTCACTATTGCCGCCCATCTGCTGCAACATTTGATCGAAGGCAGGAACGCTCGAAAGTGGCGGACGCGCGCCGGAAAGCGAAGGCTCGAGGGCCTGCGCGAGGACGGAGCCGGCAGCCTTCGCGTCGAAAAGAACCGGGCCTTCGTAGTCTGAGACGTTGGGAGCAACGCGAAGTTGTTCGAGTTGCGTCGCTGTCTGCGCCAGAGCCGTTCTGATTTTGTCCGGTTGCGGCAATTCGGATGGCTGCGCGGCGTAACTGGAATAGAAATTGTGGAGCGGCATGCCGTCAGTGGCTTGCGTGTCCAAGCTCGCTTCGACGCCCGCAACACTGTGCGAAATGCGAAGCTTCGTGCCTTCGCTGGTCAGAAGATAATAGGTGGTGTAAACGAGATAGTAGTGCACGCGTGAACCGTAGAGATCCGGAAAACCACGCAGAGATTTGGAAGCCTCGCGCGCTTCGTTTTCCCAGTTGCGCGAAGTCCAGTCTGAATTCCTCAGCGGCTGAATATCCACGACTGGCTGGTCAATTTTTGAAAAATCCGGAATCTCCGGAGGCCGCGCGAGACTGTTCAGAAATGCTTTTTTGTTGGAATACTGGACGAGAGCTTCCTTGTAAGCCTGATCGGTGGCGAGCCAAAGGTCCTGGCGGAAGGACTTATAATCGCGGTCAATTCCAACCTGGCCTGTGGAACCGAGAAAACCCTGAAAACCATTTTGAGTAATAAAGTTGGAGCTATCGAGTTGATTGTCGCCGACGCGGACGCCCACGGACATAAAGCGGTTGCGCATGTGGCTGCTGGAAATGAGTGTACCGAAGGACGCGGTGATGCTGCGAATGTCGACATCCACGGCGCGATATTCGATGTAAAACGGCTTCAACTGGCCGGGCAATTGCAGGCGCGCCACGTTGCGAGCCATTTCGTCCTGCATGGCCTGGAGGGTGTGATCGTTGTCATTTTCATTTTGTGCGCGCGCGGGAAGCGCACCAAATAAAGTCAGCGCCAGCATGGCCGCGATGACAAGGTTGAGCCGGACGCGCCAGATGCGGCCGATGTGCCCAGGGTGAATGGCGGGACGCAGCGTCATTGTGCGGATTCCTTGGACTGCGGGTCATGCGCGGGTGGCGGCAGGATCGGAGGCGTGTCCGTGGAAGATTCTTTTTTCGAGACTTCCATTTCCGAAATCAAAATTTCCGGCGCTACCGCGGAGACGGGTACAGAGCCCGATTCCGCGCCGCAATAGCCGTTGAACACTTCCGGCGTATCACCGGTACCGATAATTTTCGTGATCGAGATTAGCGGGGTGCCAACGATATTTACGCCGCGAACGAGTTCGTCGGGGCGTCCGTCGGGGAAAACCTTGTAAACGATCAACGGCTGCACCTGGAAGGCTTGCGGCTGGGCGCGCCCGGTGAACGTGAAGCCTCCGGCGATATCGTCAATCAGCAGACCGAAAGGCTTGCCTTGCTTGCGAATTTCCTCGATGAAGCGGCGGCGAAGCGCGGCGTTGGTCATCGTCTTGCTGCTCTCGACGATTGTGTTCCCCATGCGGGCGATCGGCTGGAAGCCGAGTTGACGGCGGCCGTGACCGTTGGAGTGCGGGAAATTAATCAGCGGAGAGCGGCCCATGAGGAAGTTCTTCAGGATGCCGTGGTCGACAAGGGTAACATTCTGCGAGGGCACGCCTTCATCGTCGAAGGGATAATAGCCGAGCAAGACTTCGCCGTGGACTTCCTTCGTAGTGGGATCGTCGCGCACGGTAATGAAATCGGGAAGAATCGGTTGGCCGACTTTGCTCGTGAAAGTCTGCCCCTCGCTCGCATCCTTCTGGCGGAAACCTTCCAGGCGATGCCCAAGCACTTCGTGGAAGAAGACGGCGGCGGCGCGGCCGGTGAGAAGCGTTGGCCCGGCGAAAGGTTCGACGAGCGGGGCCTTTTGCAACGCGGCGATCTGGCCGCTCAGTATACGAATCTGATTGCTGACGGCGGCTTCGGTGGGCGCTTTGGATGGATCCACCCAGTCGAAATTCGCGTAGCGCTCCAGGTCCATGCCGTCCGGCGCTTTGCCCTGCACAAATAATTCGAGGCGGTAGCGAATCTGGCCAAACGCCAGTTTCGAGCCTTCGCTGTTCACAAAATATTGGTTTGTCGCACCGGCCGTGAAGGTGACGATGGAGTTCAGCACCGCAGGCGACGCGCTGAACGCCGCCGTGTACTTGCGGACTTTTTCCTCCCACGGTTTGCGGTCCACGTGGAACGAAACTGCCGGGCCAATCGACACGTGTGGCTCTTCATGGGAAAAATCCGGCGCGCGCTGTTCGGCGGATTGCGCCTGCACTTCCTTGCTGGTCTGAACGGCGATGAACGCTTGGACAGCGGCGCGATATTGACGGTCCGTTTCGCGCCAGATTTCGCGGCTCAATACAGGAATGTCGTCATCGAGCGTCGCTTGAGTGCCAGGACTGGTCCAGGCGGGCTCGCGGCCTTCGATCTTGTGCGTGTTGTCCAGGGTGTAGTCGCCAATGCGCGTCTGAACTTCGAGCCAGCGATTGCGCGCGTCGCTGGAGGAAAGCAGCGCGCCGTTGGAGCCCGAGACGTTGACGTTTTCCTCGTCGGTGACCGTGTAAGCCACAAAATAGGAGGGAGGATCGGCTTTGCTGTAAGCGGCGACGGTGCGCTGGAGCTCCTGCTGCATGGCTTGCAGAACAGGCGGCGCATTGGAGGGGGAAGATTGCCCCGTTCCCGCCAAGCATATTCCGGCGAGACAAATCCCCGCCAAGCATACACTGGCCGCGGGGAGCGCGGCGGTGACGGCCCAAATTCGATATGCGTTACGAAGGCGAATCATGCGAAGCGTTAAGATTCAACAGTGTAAGACAGGTCCATTCGATTCCCAAATAAATCGCCGCTGCGAGACTCCTGAAGAGTTACGGCCAAGAGGTTAGATGCACGAAAGGGCCACGACGAGTACGGCTCGCACAAAAATATTCCCCGCACGCGTAGTTTTGGATATCTGACGCTAAGGCTTCGACGCTGGCGGCGCCGCTGGGGCCGGTTTGGCGAATAAAGACGGATCTAGCGTTGGATTAATGTGGATATCCTGCACCGTGTCGTCTGTAAATTTGGCGCCGCCGCGAAACGTCACGCTCTGATAAGGAAACTGGCGGCCATCAACCGCGCGGAAATCGGTCCAGCGCTGGTCCGAATCTTCCGTTCCGGATTTGTATTTCGCGGCGATCAGGAGACGGGTGGTTGAGTCGAAATAGAGCTTGATGACGCCGAAGGACGCGAGCCAGTTGACCGCATCGGCTTTTTTACCATCGACTTCCTCTTCACCCAAATATTGCGCTTGAACCTTTCCGGCCATGGCTTGCTGATAGAATCCCCATCCGCCGAAGAGGCTAATGCCGCGTTGGAATTCGCCGAATCCCTCCGCCGGAACTTCACGCGTCCCTTGCGGGCTCTGCACCCATGCGGACTTGCCGTCGGAGACCTGGCTCATTTCACCCATCGGGAGCGTGATTGTGGCGTGGACTTTGTCGGGATACGAGACTTGCCATTTCACGGCGATAGCCAAGGCGCCTTGCGGAGTATAAACATTGCCCTTCTCCGCGAATTCCACACCCGAAATATTGCGAAGGGCGTCACCGCCCGCCGCCTGGGCCGCGGCCATAACGACGTCATGTCCTTTGGCCAGCGATTCGGGCGTGGGAGCGGGGGCCGCCGCTTTCGGCTGGCGCAAATCGGGACTCAGCAAATCGAGGTCGCTGTACGGGATTTCTTCCCACTGCGCATCCGGGAAGTCGGCCTTGAGCGCGGGAAGAAATGCGCTGGCGTTGCCCACGAGAACGACGTCGAGGTCGCGCGCATTGAAATATTGCTTGGCCATGTCGCGGACGTTGGCGTCAGTCACGTCCAGGATTTTCTGCTGATAGGTGTCATTGTAATCGTCGGGCAAGCCGTATTCGGCGACGGCGAGAATCCGGCCCGCCACCTGCGACGCCGTTTCCGACTGGATGGGATAGACGCCCGAGAGGTAGTCCTGTGCAAACTTCAATTCCGCGGGCTTCACGTCGCCTGTGGACATCCGCTCGATGAGGTCGACAACGAGCTTGGTGGCTTCCGCCGTGGCCGGAGTGCGCGTGAATGTGTCGGCGACGAAATCACCGGCGAAGCGATTCGAGTCGAAAGAAGAATTGGCGCCGTACGTCAGGCCTTTCTTGATGCGAACTTCGGTATTCAGCCGGCTGTTGTAGCCGCCGCCGAAAATGCGATTGGTGACGAGCAGCGGAATGTAATCCGGATTATTGCGGCGAATGCCAAGTTTGCCGACGCGAATCTGCGTTTGCACGGCGTCGGGTTTGTCGAGCACGATGAAATGCAGGCCGGAGGTAGGGGCGGGAGCGGCCATTTCCTCCTGCGGGATTTCTTTTTTCTGCCACGAGCCGAAATATTTCTCGGCCAGCGCAAACGCGCGTTCCGGCGTCACGTCGCCGGAAAAAGCGATCAGGGTGTCGTTGGGCGCGTAATTGCCATCGTGGAATTTCATCAGGTCGTCGCGGGTGATCTTCGCCACGGTTTCCGGCGTGCCGTCGCCGGGCAGGCCGTAAGGCGAAGAACCGTACACCGTGCGATCAAAAACGGCGGAGGCGAGGAAGCTGGGATCACTGTAATTGACACGCAAACCGGAAAGGGTTTGCTCGCGTTGGCGCTCGAGTTCGTCTTGGGCGAATGCGGGATGAAGAATTGCGTCCGAGAGAAGGTCCATTCCCAGATCCAGGTCGCGGGATACGACCGTGAGCGAAGCGCTGGTGGCATCGTCGCCGGCTCCGGCATCGATGTGGCCACCGACGAAGTCGATTGCTTCCGCGAATTGCTGCGCCGACCGCGTCGTGGTTCCCTGCGTAAGCATGTTGGCCGTCATGGAAGCGATGCCTGGCGTTCCGGCCGGATCATGAATCGCACCCGCCGACATCAACACAAGGCGAACGGCCACGGCTGGCTGGCGACGATCGGTGACAACAAAAACGCGCAGGCCGTTGGAAAAGGTGCGCGTCGCGGCAGTCGGGAAATGGAATGCGCCCCTAGGCTGCCCGGCCGGCATTTCCGGTACCAACTTCACTCCCGGGGGAACAATGCCAGTGCCGTGCTGATTTTCCTGCGCCGTCGTTGCCTGTTGGGCTGCTTGTGTCTGGGCTTGCGCCTGGGCTTTCGCGTTACTGGCGAGCCCTACACTGAAGAGTAGAATTGCCGCGACGAAGAATGCGCGCACGTTGAAATGCATCTCTCTCACCTTTCTAAAAGTGCGGCGGCTCATTGCTGGCTCCCCTCGCCGGGCTTCGATGCCTTTTCGGGAAGATAAAACAGCACTGTTTCATGCTGGGGCACGAAGTATTCGTCGGCGACACGCTGAATCTCAGCCGCAGTGACGGCCTCATAACGCGCTAAACCGGAATTCACCAGATTTGGATTTTTGCCGATGACCGCCGCTTCGCCGATGGCGTCTGCCTTTTCCTGGTCCGTTTCGCGTCCCAGAATGAACGCCGAAATCTGCTGGTTCTTCGCTTTTTCGAGCTGGCTCGATGAGAGAGGCCGGCTCTTCACCTGCGTCAGGACGGAATCAAGCGCCTTCTCGCCTTCCTCGGCTGTATGTCCCGGATTCATCACAGCCAATACCCAGAAAAGATTGGGGTCCTCGGTGAAATTACCGAAGCCGACCGACTCCAGCGCGATGCGGTCCTTATATACGAGCGACTGATACAGCAGGCTGCTCTCGCCGCCTGCAAGGATGTTGGAAGCCAGGTTCAAAGGATACGAATCGGGCGTGAACTGCGCGGGCATCTTGAACCCTTCGATAATCGCGGGAAGTGGCACGCCGGGATAGGATTTCGTCACGTGACGCTCGGCGGCTTGAGGCGGTTCTTTGATACTGACGCGGGGAATGGGTCGAGGCGAGCGCGGAATGCCCGCGAAATATTTTTCAGCCCAGGCCAGCGCTTCCGCTGGGGCGAAATCGCCTACGATGACCACGGTGGCATTGTTTGGCCGGTAGTAGGTGTTATGAAAGGCGCGCACATCCTCGACCGTGGCCTGATCGAGGTCCGCAATGCTGCCGATGGTCGTGTGGTGGTAGGGGTGAACCGTGAACGCCGCGGCATACAGGTCTTCCTGCGCGCGGCCATACGGAGAATTATCGACGCGCAAGCGGCGCTCTTCTTCCACCACCTGGCGCTCCGATTTGAAATTCGCGTCGTCGACGTTGAGGCTGCCCATGCGGTCGGCCTCGAGCCACAGAACGCGGTCGAGGTAATTGCTGGGGAAAGTTTCCCAAAATACGGTGACGTCATCGTTGGTGTAAGCGTTATCGAAGCCGCCCATGGCTTCGACGATGCGCGAATGCTCGTCTGGGCCAACGTGAGCCGAGCCTTTGAACATCAGATGCTCGAAGAGGTGGGCGAAACCTGTATGGCCGGGCTTTTCATCCTTCGAGCCGACGTGATACCAAACCTGCAAATTGACAACCGGCACGTGATGATCCTGCACCATCTCGATGGTCAGGCCATTGGGCAGCGTGTGCGTTTGAATCGCGAGCGCCGGCGGGCGAACCGCATTTTCGTCAGCGACATGGCGCGCGTGAGCTGGCGGCACGGGTAGTTTCTTCTGCGCGGCAGCCTGGAAAGCGAGCGCCAAGACGCAGACCACGGACAAGAGCACAGCCTTCATGCGCGGAAATCGCTTCATTCGAATCTCCCTTATACGTGACGATGGTGCACGGCTCGCCTTAGACAGGCCCGCGATTCTGGCCTCTATCGTATGTGGCGTCGAATTTGATGTCAAACGCCTGCGGCAGGATGCACGCCCGGCCCGCATCGCTGGTACCGTTGACGGCAAACCGCGCGCTACTTTTGAGCCGCCGGTGGCGCTGGAGCAATGTTCAAGATGGGTTTCAAGAAGCTGGCGAACTCCATGGGGAAAATGAATTTCGTGGAGGGGCCGGCGCCAAGATTTTTCAGCGTTTCGAGATACTGCAGGCCCATCGTGTTCGCATCGAGGGTTCGCGCGATTTGGAAAACTTTGTCGAGTGCCAGCGCGTAGCCCTCCGCGCGGAGAATTGCGGATTGTTTGTCGCCTTCCGCGCGAAGAACAGTGGCTTGCCTGTCGCCGTCGGCGATGGTGATCTTGGCCTGGCGGTCGCCTTCGGCGGCGGTGACCATGGCACGGCGGGAGCGCTCGGCGCTCATTTGCTTGGTCATGGCGTCCTGCACGTCCTTGGGCGGCTCGATTTCGCGGATTTCGACAGACGTGATTTTCCCGCCCCAGCGAGACGTGACTTCGTCGAGCTTCCCGCGCAGCACGTTGTTGATCTCCTCGCGCTTGGCCAGCACGTCGTCCAAAATTAAGTCGCCGACGACGGCGCGCAGCGTGGTCATGGCAATTCCACGCGTGGCACCGCCGAAATCCTGCACCTGCACGACGCTCTGCACCGGATCGCTGACTTTCCAATACACGAGGAAATCGATGGAGATTGAAGCGTTGTCCTTGGTGATGCATGTCTGCCGGGGCACTTCCAGATATCGCTCGCGCAAATCAACCCAGATCGCTTTGTCGAGGATGGGAATCAGGAAAATGATTCCCGGGCCTTTCTGGCCGATGCAGCGGCCAAAACGAAAGACCACCAGGCGCTCGTATTCCTTGACGATTTTGATCATGTCCGTGATGAATTTCAAGGCGATCAATAGAATTACGACCACGACAATCAGAACGATCCAGCCGGTCATGCGAGCCTCCTGAATTTTTCGAAGCGCGAAAACTTAGGTAATGGGGCAGTTTGAATTTTGACTTTTTGTGTCGCGATCAAGAAAATTCAAACTGACCCAGCACTAAAACTTAAGCGAGTTTGCGAACCCGCAACGTTAAGCCTTGAATTTCTAGTACGGCAATCTTTTCCCCGCGAGCGATGGGCGCGGGGTCGGCGCTTGCGTCCCAGTCCTCGCCATTTACGAGCACCACGCCCCTGGGGGCAAGATCCGTTTTCGCCACGCCGATGCTGCCAATCACGCGCTGGACGCCGGTCAGCACGGGAGCGTGCCGCGCTCTGAGGGCCACGCGCACCACAAACACCAGCATCACCACCCACAGCAGCGCCGCGATGCCAATGGCCCAGGGCGATATGGCGTAACCCGCGGCTCGCGGGAACAGAAACAGCGAGCCAAAAATGAAGGCGATCAAGCCGGCGGCAGTCAGCACGCCATGCGAAGTGATCTTCAGCTCGAGCCCGAGCAGCGACATGCCGAGAATCAGCAACAGAAGACCCGTGAGATGCACGGGAAGATTGGTCAGCCCGAAAAGTGCGAGCAGCACTGCAACAGCGCCAAGAGTGCCGGTGACGAATCCATGCGGCGCAAAAAGCTCCACGACGATAGCGAGTATGCCCAAAAGGAGGAGCAAATACGCGACCGTCGGATCCGCCAGCGTGCTCAGAACTTCTTCGCTCCAGTTCAAGTTGATGGCGATTTGCGTTGTGCCAGCAACGGAGAGTGTCACATCGCCATTCGCCGTGTGCACGACGCGGCCATTGAGCTGGCGAAGCAAATCGGCCACGTCGTTCGCGGCGAGATCAATCACGCCTTGCTGCAAGGCTTCGGGTTCGGGCAAGGAGACGCTTTCGCGCACGGATTTTTCCGCCCAATCGACATTGCGATGCCGGGCGGCGGCAATCGAGCGGGCGTATGCGGCCGCGTCGTTCACAATTTTCTCGGAGACTATGCCGCCCGAGAGAAGAATCGGATGCGCCGCGCCGATGTTCGTGCCGGGCGCCATGGCAGCGACGTCGGCGGCAAGAACAATGAAGCAGCCCGCGGATGCGGCGCGCGCCCCGCGTGGCGCGACGAAAACGATCACGGGCACGCGGGCGTTCATTTCCGCTTGCACGATTTTGCGCATCGCGGAATCGAGGCCGCCGGGCGTGTCGAGTTGCAGAATCATGGCTGAAGCATGGCGCGATTCCGCTTCGCCGATGCCGCGCGAGATGTACTCGGCGGTAATGGCGTTGATCGGCCCGGCGTACGTGAGCACTACCACGTCGCCGGCGCGCGCGGAAGCAGACAGTCCGAGGCAGATAAAAATCCCCAGAAACCCTGCGCAGATCGCTGTGCGTTTCATTTGTGTTAAGTAGCGGGATGATATCACAGCGAATCGAAGGGACAAGCGCCGCCGGATTCGCGGACCCCCTTATGCCCCGAACCAGTATCCAATGTTCCGTTCGCGACACATCTGCGATCAAACGCGATGCAGGGTTCGAGCACAACAGCCGATAATGGCAACAGTGCAAACCCGAGCTCGGCTTGACTGCTGCAAAGGGAGCCAATTATGCGAGGCTTGGTGGGATTGTTAATCACGGCGGTCATCGTCGTGCTGGGCTATTGGTATTTCGTCTCGAAAACTCAATCGAGCGGCGTGCCCGGCGCTCCTGCGCAAGTAATTTCGACGGTCGGCGTGCAGAACGATTTGCTTTCGATTGCTCAGGCGGAGCGAATCTACTGGGCGGGACACGGTTCGTATGCATCGCTCGACGAACTGTATTCCAGCGGGGCGCTCGCGGTGAAAAAATCGGGACGCGCGGGCTACACCTATTCAGCGGAAACCACTGTCGACGGCTTCACCGTGACGGCGCGTTGCGATGCGGCAGCCAGGCCAGGATGCTCGAGCTTCGCCGTGGATCAATCGATGCAAGTTCAACAAGTCCCATAACTCTTCGCGGAACATTCACTCGCCGTTTGAGCTTCCGTATTCCTTGCACACACTCGGGTTTCTCCCGGAACATTTTCAAACATAGCAGCGTATCTATGGTTGCAAGCGGGCGAGCGCGACTGGGTTCGCTAATGACGGAGAGCGCGGCTGCGTACAGACCGTGCATCGAGAGGAGAAACAAAATGCCTGACAATATGATTGGATTTGCAGCCGTGGTGTTGGCGCTGGGATTCCCCATCGCCGCGGTGTGGGCCTGGGCGTGGCAGCGCGGACGCAAGTTCCGCAGCGACGAACGGATGGCGGCGATTGCGCGCGGAGTCACGATCCCGTTCGAGGCGGATTTGCCGCCTTCGAGTGTGTCGCGCCGATCGGGGATTTTGCTTGTAGCGGCGGCCATCGGGTATTCGTTGACGTTCGCCGCTCTGGCGCGGTGGGAACCGGACGCCGCGGAAGCGGCAGTCCTGGGAATTATTCCTTTTGTGATTGGCGTGGGATTCTTCGTGGACGCGTATCTGGTACGTCGCGAAGTGCGCGCTTAGAAAGCCGCATTCGATGCAAAGCGCGCGCTGGCGAACGGCTGGCGCGCGCCTGGGAATCACGGCGTGCGCTTCTGATCGGCTACCACGATGCCGGCTTCGGCGTAATCGGTCGGCGGCACGTCCACGAAGCTAACGTGAACGTTTTCGCGCTTGGCGCGTCCGTCTTCGACCAATGCGGCGGTGATGCGCTCAGCGAGTTTGCGCTTCTGCTCGGGCGAGCGCCCCGCGACCCAGGTGATTTGAACGTACGGCATTCTTTCCTCCTCGACTCTGTTCCCTCGAAATTACTTACGCCCAAGAATTCTATTGCCGAGTAGCGCCGCACCCAACCTTTTTGTAGCTATCCCGGGGCCGGTGCTTTATCCGGGAGTTTTGTGCCGCAGTAGCCGCAGTTCGTCCACGCGCGCTCAACGCTCTTGCCGCATTGCGGGCAGTACGGTCGCAGCGCATTACCGCAGCGCGGGCAGAAAGTGAATTTCGACGGGACGACGTTGTGGCAACTGGGGCAATCGACCGGCAGCGCGTCGCGCAGGATGAAATAGAGGATGATGCCGATGCAGTAGGGGACGAAGATCGCCAGAAGCGTCCACATCACGGGGCGCATGGCGCGGCGCTTCGCGTCGCCGTAGATATATCCGTAGAACGGGATGATGAGAAAGAAAAACAAGGGCATAAGGAAAATGAAGGCGAGCTGTCCGCCCAGGGGCCACTGCGACATTTCATGATCAGTCGGAACGAGAAACCATGCCAGAATGGCCATGCCCACATAGAAAAGGCTGGCGATAATCCACGCGGCACGCGGGATTACGCGGAGTTCTTTGCGGAAGCTCATGCGATTCTCCTTTCGCGGTCACGGCGCATGGCCAGCAGAATCGCCGCAGCGGCGCCCGCTATCCAGCACAATGCCGTGAACACGGCGAAATTCTTCCAGCCCTGCTCGAAGCCAAGTCCCAGCAAGCTGAGCCATCCGTGACCCAGAAGCTGAGCGAGAGGCCAACTGAGAGCTACCAAAATCCACGAAAACACGGTGATCAATGCGAGCACTTTGCGCTCGGAGCGGCGGTCGGATTCCTCCGCGAAGCGCATTTGCGCGCGAGCGATGGTGCGGGCGACAAGATCCGCGGGAACTTGCGGCGTGGGAATGCGGCGAAGGCCGGCTTCAATTGCCTGCCAGGAAGCGAGCTCGGCGGCGCAAGCTGAACAAGCGCGCAGATGCGCCGAGACGCGCTGGTCTTCCGTTGCATCGAGCGCGCCCGCGGCTGCCAGTGAGAGGAGTCGGCGAATGTCGTCGTGTTCGGTCATTTTTGCGTTCGTTTTCCCGTTTGTTTTCCCAGTCATTGTCCCGCCCGTTGTCCCGTTCGTTCTCTGAATTCGTTCGTTTCCGGATTTTTCTTCATTGCCATTCCGTTTTCGGGAACCGCGTGTCGAGTCCGGTGCGGAGATTCTCAAGCGCGCGGCGCAAGCGGCTTTTCACCGTCGAGAGCGGCGCATTCAAAACTTCAGCAATTTCCTCGAGCTTCATTTCTTCTTCGAAACGCAGCGCGAGCACTTCGCGATACATCATCGGCAATGCGTCCATCGCTTCGGCAAGCTGTTGCGTGCGTTCGCGGGCAATTACCACGTCGAGCGCCGGCGGCTCTGAAGCGCGCAGCGAAGCAGGCGTTGCCCAGGAATGTCTTTCTTCATGCTCTTCGAGACTTTCCGGGCGCACGCGCCGCAGATGATCGATCGCCAAGTTGCGGGCCAAAGTAAAAAGCCACGCCTCGAAATTTCTGCGGGGATCGAAGCGCGCGATTTGCCCCGCCACGCGCAACCAGGTTTGCTGAAACAGATCCTCGGCTTCGGCGGGCTGGCGCACGATGCGCAACAGATAGCGATACAGCCGGTGCTGGTAGCGCGTCACCAGCTCCGCAAGCGCGTCCAGGTCTCCGCGTCGAAGCCTGGCGACTTCGGCTTCGAGACCCACCAGCACCTCCATCGAAATGGCAGCGTGCCCTATCATACAGTTCTATATACGGATGAGGTGCGCAAAAGGACGCACGGGGCGCCCGAGCGCCGCAGGGCAAAGGCCCATAACCTCGGAGCTTTATCATCTCGCGACGACGCCCGCGCTTGCGGATATCGAGTAGCATAAGAGATGACTCACCATGGCGACTACACACGCGCGGGCTGAAACAACCACCACGGGCTGTGCTCAAATCGAGATCGCGCCGAATCCGTCGTGTATCGATGAAGACGTGTCGATACGAGTCCGCGGCATGCCGCCCGGGGCGCGCGTAACGCTGCTCGCGGAAGTCAATGACGACGCCGGGCGCATCTGGAGAGCGCGCGCCACATATGTTTCCGACGCGGCAGGTTCTGTCGAAATTGCGAGGCAAGAATCGCTTGGCGGAACCTATCGCGGCTGCGACGGCATGGGCCTTTTCTGGTCCATGGAGCTCGAATCCGCCGCGCATGGCGGTCGTGCTACTTTTCGCAAAGACAGCCCTGCAGCGGATAGCGTGGCGCTGACCGCGGAAATCGCCGGCCAAACAATCGCAACATGCAAGCTCGAAAGGCGCTGGCTAGCTCCTGATATGCAAATTCGCGACGCTAGCGAAGATGCAAAGGAAGAAGGCTTCGCGGGCCGGCTCTTCATTCCGTCAGGCCGCGAGCCGCACCCGGTCGTGATTGTGCTTGGCGGCTCAGGCGGCGGATACGATCTCGACAAAGCAGCCGTGCTTGCGCGGCACGGATTCGCAACGCTGTCGCTGGCCTATTTTGGACTGCCGGGGCTACCGACGTGGCTGCATCGCGTGCCACTCGAATATTTCGCGCGCGCCATGGCGTGGCTTGGGCGTCAGCCGGAGGTTGATGCGCGCCGCATGGGCGTGCTGGGAATTTCGCGCGGGACTGAACTGGCACTGCTGCTGAGTTCAACGTTTCCGGAGATACGCGGCGTCGTCGCGTACGCTCCCAGCGCTGTGGCGTGGGGCTCAGGCGGCCGCGACAAAGCCACCGGCGAAATCATTCCGTGCTGGACGCGAAGCGGCGAAGCCGTACCATTCGCGCCGCTGCCGTTGCGTGGATTCATGGCGCGTTCGGCAGTGCCAGTGGCGCTTCTGCGCCGACCTGTCAAATTTCGTAACCTCTTCCGCGCCGCGCTGCGCAACCGCGAGGCAATCGCACGCGCCCAGATTCCTGTTGAGCGCACACGCGGACCGATTCTGCTGATTTCCGGCGGCGACGATAACGTCTGGCCCGCGTCGCGCATGGCGGAGATGATATGCGCGCGCTTGCACTCTCGAAACTTCGCGCACGCCGTCGAACATTTGCATTATCCGAAAGCGGGCCACGAATTACGTTATCCGTTCCTTCCCACCACCGCGCGAACCACCCGCCCGGGAGGATTCAAATTCGCGATCTCTTTCGGCGGCACAGCCGAAGCGGACGCCGAAGCTCAACGAGATGCCTGGCGGCGGACGCTTGCGTTCTTCCACCATTACCTGTGATTCCGGGCGGCCTCGAATCAAGCGAACTGTGAAGCGCGTCGCAGCCGCTTCTGTGTGCTAAAATAACGGCCAGTGAGAGCGATCCTAAAGGAACTTTTGCAGCTCCAGGAAGTCGATACGCGTTTGAATGCCGTTCGCGCACGGCTGGCCACATTCCCGCAGCGACTGGCCGAAGTGAACGCGCTACTCACCGCCGGAAAAGCCCAACTCGAAAAAAGCAAGGAATCGCATTCGACCGCGCTTAAGGATCGCAAGAAGTACGAGCTGGACGTGGAACAGTGGAAGGAAAAGGCTCGGAAGTACCGCGATCAGGCCTATCAGGTGAAAACCAACGAAGCCTTCAAAGCGCTGCAACATGAAGCGGAAATGGCCGAAGGGGAAATCGCGAAATCCGAGGACCGCTTGCTCGAAGAGATGGTGTCGAGCGAGCAATACGACCGGCAGGTGAAAGCCGCGGAGAAAAGTTTCAAGCAAGTGGAAGAAGAAACACGGGCAGAGCGCACCAAAATCGAAGCCGAGAAAGCCGTGACGGAAAAAGATCTGGCGGGACTCGAGGCCGAACGCGCCAAGGCGGTCGCGGTGATTCCCGAAGATCTTGTCGATCACTACCAGCGCATAGCCAAGAAGCACGGCGGCGTGGCCGTAGCCGCGATACGCGGAGAAGCCTGTGGCGCATGTGGCGCGCACATTCGCCCGCATGTGTTTCAGGAATTAAGCCGCGAGGACAATCCCGAGCTTTACCATTGCGAGCTTTGCACCCGCATCCTCTATTACATCGAGCCGCCCGCCGCGGAAGCCACGGCGCAGGCTGCGGCCGCACACACCAGTGACGATTAGCCGTTTCGCCGCAAACCCGCGCGCGTGGAAATTATTTTTCCCTTATCTATTGTCCCGCGATAGCCTTTCGATGACTTCATGATTAAACGAAGAGCGAAAACATCTCCTCCATCCAGCGCGCGATTGTTCGAAGAATCGCATGCCGCTCCTCCTGCGGGTGTGCACGTCGCGAATATCGATGGCGCGTCGCGCGGAAATCCTGGCCCAGCCGCTTATGCGGTGATTTTCCGCGCGCCCGACGGCTCAAAGCTCTGCGAGTTCGCCAAAATGATCGGCCGCGAGACAAACAACATCGCCGAATATTACGGCCTGGTTGCCGCGCTCGATTACGCGGCCAGCCATGGCATACGCGCATTGCGCGTTCGCAGCGATTCGGAGTTGCTGGTAAGACAAATGCAAGGGCGCTACAGAGTTAAAAATGAGGCGCTGAAGCCGCTGCACGAGCGCGCGCAAAAGTTGGTGCGAGCGCTGGACTACTTTGCGATTGAACACGTGATGCGTGAGCAGAATCGCGACGCGGACGCGCTGGGCAATCTCGCCCTCGACCGCGGCGGAAGCGTTGGCAACTCGTCGTCATCCGGGACGTCGCTGGGCGCGGTGGCCCGCACTGCCCAGCGTTCACTAAAAGTTCCTGTCGCCACCCGAACTGTTCGCGCCACATACAAAAACGGAATCTTCATTCCGACCGAAAAAATCGATCTCCCTGAAGGTACCTCACTCGAGCTTAGATTCCGTATCCATAAGAATCTCTGATACTTAGCTGTGCTGCCCCGTTTTGACTCCACCGAAAACTAGTACTGATGGTGGATTGTGCCGCGCTCCTTGCCGATGCTAGTGTCTTGCATCCTCTGGAAACAAAGAGACCTGTGACTTCATTGCTCGACAAGCTGCCGACGATACTTATCCTCGCGGTTTTGGTGGGGATTTTCGTCTCGCTGCGCAAACATTCGCCGTCGGAACGGACAAGACTATGGATTTTCGCGTGGGCATTGATATTCGTGCATTTCTTCGTGCAAGTTTTCGAGACGCACACGGGCGTACTCGAAAATATCTTTGAATCGATCGATCTGGGTACGCTGGAGCTTGCCGGCGTGTTGTTCCTCGTTTCGCTGGCGCGCTCAGCCGAAGACTATGTGCGCAGGAATGTTCTGCTCGCGATTCTCGCTCCGGCGGCGGCATTTCACGCTACGGCGATCACTTTCGGATGGCCCAATCGCTGGGCGCTTTGCGGAGCGGTGGCGATCTTCTTTTTTGGCATGGCAGGATTTGCGCTCTTCGCGCACCGCACAATATCTCGATTCAACTTCATTTTGGCGCTTTCGCTCACCGCAGTCGGCGCCTGGGTCGTGCGCGCACAGTGGCATGGCAGTCCGGCGCCCGCCGTACACGCCATATTGGCTTCGACGTTCGTGATTTCCGGCTTTTTGTTCTGGAAACGATTTCCCAGATTTTCGCCGGGCGTCATCACCGTCACAGTTGGCTTCGTGTGTTGGGGCGCTGTGTTCCCAACCGGTTGGTTGACAGATCATTTCCTGCCGCACTTGCAAATAAACCCGGAATTGTGGAACGTCCCAAAATTCTTCGTCGCTTTCGGAATGATTCTTTCCGCCCTCGAAGAAAAATCTCTCATTGTTGAGGAGAGCGGCGCGCGCGAACACGCCGAGAACGCCCTGCTGTTGCGCTTCTCGAAGATCACGTCTCGGCTGCTTAGCGGTTCGGACCCAGCTGGGCTCTGCGGCGAGATCGCCGAGGCCATCACCGAAACAGGTTGTTTCCATCGCGCCATGGTGATGCTGTCGCAAGAAGATGGCTCGTTCTGGCTGGCAGGATCCAGCGGTTTTTCGGAAGCCGAACGCCAAGACCTGCAGAGAATGGCCATTGGGTGGAACCTTGGCCGAGTCGGCGAACTCTGTGCGATGGGTGAACTGGTCGGCAATAACTCGTTTCGTTTGCCGGCAGAGCGCGTTCCGACATTAAGCGGGCACGCGCATCCGGAAGCCATCGTTCCCCTGGTGTCTTCGCGCGGGACGTGCCTAGGATGGATTGCATTGTCGTCACGCCGAAACGCAGCCGAACCGAGCGCATCCGAAATCATGAAAGTCGAAATGCTGGCCGCCGACCTCGCCGTGACGATTGAAAATACGCGTTTGCATCAACAGCTTGTGCGCTCAGAGAAGCTCGCCGCTCTAGGGCAGTTGGTCGCGGGCGTAGCCCACGAATTGAACAATCCGCTGACAGGAATAATCGGCTACACCGAGTTGCTCTCCGACGAAGTCAGCGGCGAGAGCGCGACGAAAAAAGTGGCCAAGCTGGGCAACGAGGCGCGACGCATGCAACGCATCGTCAGCGGACTCTTGCGCTTTGCCCGCCAAAGCAATTCCACCGAGCGCGCCGCCGATTTTGAGGTTTCACTGCGCGATGCGTTGCAGCTTCGCGAATTTCATTTGCGAAAGTTGAATATCGATGTGCGCACGGAAATCGAGGCGTCACTGCCGCCGCTCGCCATCGGGGAAGACGAATTGAAGCAGATTCTGCTGAACTTGTTGAATAATTCCTGCGACGCGCTCGAAGAGAGCCGCCAGCGCTCCATTCGCATCCATGCCAGCAAGCGCAACGGACGAATTATTTTTGGTTTTGAGGATTCGGGTCCGGGATTCCTGGAGCTGAATCGCGCGTTCGATCCTTTCTACACCACGAAAGCCGTCGGCAAGGGAACAGGCCTCGGTCTGAGCATCTGCTACGGCATCATCCGCGAGTGTGGCGGCGACATCCATCTCGCCAACCGCCAACCCTACGGCGCCAGCGTTACGGTCGAGGTTCCCGTTGCCACCGTTGCACGCGTGGCAGTTTCTCCCGCAGCGTACCCGTCAGATAACTCTCCGATCTGAAGACACGGCCCTTACACGATTAATCGTATTTTTCGAAGCGGATTTGTCTGCGGTCCAATCCAAACTCCTCCTTCAAGATGAATCGCACCTCGTCGACCATCGCTTTTAGCCCGCAGATGTAAGCCTTAAAATCGCTGCGTCCCGCGAATAACTTTCGTAAATGATCCTGTACGTAGCCCGTTTCGCCGCGCCATTCCGCGGGAGGGCGGCTGAGGGTCGGAACGAAATGAAATCGCGGATGCGTCGCGGCCCAGGCCTCAAATTCCTCGCGGTACAGAATCGTGTCTGGATGTCGCACGCCGAATAATAGCCACACGTCGCGCGAAAGCGGTTTGCCTGCTGCAAAAACTTCGGCCAGCATCCCGCGAATCGGCGCAATTCCCGTGCCCGTCGCGATGAACACCAAATCCTGCTCCACGGGTTGCGAAACAACAAACGAACCGTGCGGACCCTTCATATTTACGATCGCGTTTGTTTCCAGGTCGCACAAATAATTCGACACGTAGCCACCCTCGACGCGATTCAAGCACAAATCAAAACGCGAATCGCCTCGCGGCGCGGAGGCAATCGAATATGGGCGCGCTTCCGGCTCGCCGTTGTGCGGAACTTCCAGCGACACAAATTGTCCAGCATAAAATTCGAACGCGCCGCCTTCCGTGGCTTCCCATTCAAAATGTTTCGTCGAAGGTGTCAGCGAGACCACGCGCCGGAGCACGGCGCGGAAATCACGCGGCGGAATAAATGGGCGAGTCGGCATGCGAGTCTGAAGATTGTCCTTTCATTTTCCATGATATCCCAACTCATCGGCGAACGCCCGGCGGCAAACACATAGCGCCTGCAGCGAGAGCTCGGGCATTGCCAAAGCAAATGGTACCGTGGTACATTGGTACGCGCTTAAATATAATGGAGGCAACCTATGGCGCGTACCGGGCGATACACGGTCGAGCGGGTGCAGACGGGCGTCCGCATGGAAAAGCGCATGCTGAAAATCCTTAAGGCTTTTGCCGAATACCACGATTTGACCCTGGGAGATTTGCTGGAAGGCATCGTACTACACGCGTTCGACGGGAAATGCCCCTTTGGGTTAGAGAGCCGGAAACGCATCCAGGAATTGAAGCGGTTTTACGGCCTCGATTTGGATTCGCGCGCCAGCCATCGTTTGGTTGAGGCAGGAGCGGGACACTCGCCAAAGGCTCATCCGGCGCAGAAGGAGAAGCGCGCAAAATGATTTTGCGTTATCTGGCGTACGCCGACAGATTCAGCACCGGAGGTGTCGCATGACCGATGACGAATTCATGGCACATTTTGAGTCCGGCACTTTGCCGAACGGATCATTTCATCACTGTGATCACGTCCGAATGGCATTCTTTTATCTTCGCCGCTACCCGCCACTGCAAGCGCTCGAACGTTTTTCAGCAGCCTTGGCGCGCTTCGCAGCGGAAAACGGTAAGCCGCAGCTTTACAACGAGACGATTACCTGGGCGTTTATGTTCCTGATCCGCGAGCGCCTCGCCCGGACCGGGCCGAACCAGACCTGGAACGAGTTTGCCGCCGCGAATGCGGACCTGCTCACTTGGAAAGATAACGTGCTGAAAAGATATTACCGCGAAAAGACGCTGGTCTCTGATCTGGCAAAAAGGATCTTTCTGTTTCCCGACAAACCTCTGATGAACCGTCGATGAGCATCGGATAGCACCATTGGCACAAGGGCCGCCTTTCGCGTATTATGGTTGTTTGTCCGCGGACCTAGCGACGCGGCTGGGCGGTGTATTCGCCCGGCAGACACGCGCAGACCGGTCCTGACGGAACGGAGACACGACATGAAAGAAGGAATACATCCGGATTACCACGCTGTGAAGGTGCATTGCGCCTGTGGGAGCACGTTCGAAACGCGGTCGACACACAAAGGCGAATTGATACGCGTGGAAATTTGTTCGAGCTGTCACCCGTTTTTCACGGGCAAGCAGAAGCTGATCGACACGGCGGGACGCGTCGAACGTTTCCAGCGCAAATACGCCGATGCCGCGGCGAAGAAGAATCCAGTAAAACCAGTCAAACAGTGATCAGTGCCCAGTGGTCAGTGACCAACGGGAAGGCGCTGCCTCGCACAGTTCTCCTCTCATGTGTTGACACTGTGGGAATCGAGCCATTAGCATCATGAAGCTCCCCGTGTGCCGGTGTAGCTCAGTGGTAGAGCGAGGGTCTCATAATCCCTAGGTCGGGGGTTCGATTCCCCCCGCCGGCACCAAACATTCGATGGTCCGGCCCGGAGACATGGGTGACACAACGTACCTAAGACATGGGTAACACTTTTGGACCAAAGGGATTTTCGATTGGTTCGAGCACCCGAGTCTCCAGATCGAAGTA
>Ga0209168_10001219_pt1 | contig 20932 bp, 23 predicted proteins | sample Coa_R1_FD_187156 | JGI IMG/M metagenome (GOLD analysis project Ga0209168, IMG submission 187156) | Surface soil microbial communities from Centralia Pennsylvania, which are recovering from an underground coalmine fire - Coalmine... | ecosystem: Environmental > Terrestrial > Soil > Unclassified ...
AGCAAAATTCCCTGACGGTGTGAGCGGCCCGCGCAAAAACTCAACCATCCTTTGAGCCTTGGACTTATCTTTGTGGTTCGGATCATCCTGAATTGGTAACATCGTGTTTGCGCGGACTCGACGCAAGTAGCACTCTTCATGCACTGGTTTTCCCGACTCACACGCTCACACGGCAGGATGATATACCGATTTCCCTTGGGTGCTCGGGCGCAGACTGCCGCAAAATCCCATACGTGCTATGATGATGATTGGGGCGGTTACGTTTTTCTCCTCTTTCAGGTCTTCTGACCTAAGCCAGTCCATCTGAAGTTTTCCCATCTTAGGCTTTTTCAGCAAGCGAGGGGTCTGCCCATGCCTTTTGCAGCGATCTTGCGCGAAGTCGATCAACTCCACAATGTAAGCACCCGGCTTGAGGGACTGGCAGAACGGCATGTGCCTATTGCGGAAGCACTCCTGACGATTGCGGGGAACATTCGGAGTGTAGCAACGGTGCTGGCGGTGCTGGTTGTAGCAAAAGGCCCAAAGCCGATCTGAGCACATGGGCTGGTACCCCCGGAGAGCCAACCCACGGGACATCGGGATCGTGCCTGCACAGTAGACCCTGAACTCGCAAAGAATGGTGGTCTTATGAATGCAACCGGTATTTCTTTCGCTTTGCTCGTCGTGCTGTCCACGATCCTGCTGCTCCGCTGGATGCGCAGACTGAAGCCGCAATTGGCGGGGCTGCAATCACAACGGATGTGCCCGTCCTGCGGACTGATCACATCTCGGCTAAAAGCGCGCTGCTTAGAATGTGGCAAGCCCTTCATAGCAGTGTTGCACTCAACTCCAAATAAGTGAATCGCACCCTGTTTGCGTAACCCAGAAGACAAGGACATTAGGTATGAAAAATATCAAATTTGTTGTGAGAGTCAACCGAGGTGGTACTCGCGCTCCGCAATACGTGCAGCGGATTGATCCGACTCCCATTCACATGACAACCAATCGCAAGCTAGCACTACTCATGGGCAGATTCACGGCAGAAGACGCGGTCGAATCACTGCGAAACTCACGCTGCATCCCGGAGTTGGAATTGGTACAGGTTAGCGCCTAGCATTTGTGGCAAGGTCCTAATTGCGGCGGACTTTGATTCAGCTTCCCTGGAGTCGTCGCATCAATACCTGTGGGCTCGCACGACAAACCGCGTCGGCGCTGGACCAACGAAATAGAAAGGGTAGCAAGTCACAAGCGTAAGTGTGGAGTCTGTCGACGGGGCCAGGACACTGATGTCGTCGGGTTCTACGATCTTCACCCAATCGACTTCGTAACGGAATAGGTCAGTCGCGGTTTGAAAGTGAATCTCATCGTCTTTGCGAATGTTCTTCAGTCCGCGGAAAAACGTGTCGCGGTGGCCGGCGATTCCACTGTTGCCGGCTTCCCCGGGAAGTGGCGTGGTCTCGATGTGTCCCGTTCCGAGGCGCAACATTCGAGAGCCTGTCCCTTGTAGAACGGCGACGGAGAGTCCGAGCCTGGGGATATCCAGACGTCCTAGAACGTCGCCCCGTTTGATTGCCGGATTAGGGCGTACCGCTTGGGGTTCTTTTCTCATCTGGATTTGAGTTTCCAGAGATCGCTTGGCCGATACTTCGTAGAGATGAGCATCGAGCAGCGTGAATCCCACGTAACCAAGTGCGAGAATTCCAGTGACGAAGAGGAGGCGCTGACTCCACCGAAGAAACCTTTGCATGGGGGTTGCGACCATCGGTGGTTTAGTTGTGAATTTCATGGTCGATGGTCTTCGCCGCTGTGGATGAGCCGGCGGACGGAGCGAAGTAACCGGTACGAGTACGGACTGACAAATGTCCATGGCCCGGCTCGCGGGCTTTCACTTGGATGACTCGAAAGGTGCCGTCGTGTTTCCTGTTTGTGGGAATGTATGCGATCGTGTACTGGTTGCGAATGTCGCGAGCGATACGTTCGCAAATAGGTGTAACTTCGTTGAGCGAGCCCGGCAGGAACGCGTCGCCACCAGTTTCCCGGGCAAGGCGCTTGAGCACCCCAGGGTTACGGTCCGCGTCCTGATCATCGAATAGGCCGATGGTGTAGATAGTTGCGTCAGGCTGGCCTGCCAGAGCCATGATCTCGGAGAGCTTGTGTTTGCTGGCATTGTCGCCACCATCGCTGACGACGATCAGGACTTTCTTGTCGCGATTCCCTTTCTTCAGGTGATCAAGAGCCAAGGCAACGGCATCATACAATGCTGTCTCGCCATCGGCGGCGACTCTTGACAGGGCCGCTTGCAACTGAAACGCCTGATCTGTGAATGCGGTGTTAGTGGGGAGACCGAACGAAACTCTTTCGTTGAAATTCACCACGAACATTTCGTCTTGTGGGTTGCTCGAACGAGCGAATGCGAGCGCTGCGGCGATCACGTCACGACGCTTGGGACCCATGCTCCCGCTGTTGTCGACAACCAGACCAACCGTGACCGGGACATCTTCATGGCTGAAATACTTGATTGACTGAAGCACTCCGTCCTCATAGACCTGGAAGTTGGTTTGGTTTAGTCCGGAAACGGAAGCGTTATTGCGGTCATGGGCGGTCGCTCGCAGCACGACCATGTCCACATTCACTTTTATGGTGTAGTCGTCGACCGGGCGGCTGGACGAAGGCAGGGGTATTTGCGCGGACGAGACATTCGATAGCGCCATCAGAATAAGAAGAGCACTTACAGAAAAGGAGAAGCGTGCTGTAGCATGCGCCTTCAGTTCACTTGACGGGCGCGACGAGCATAAGTTGCGCTCAGGCATCGGTGGTTCTTCAGTTCATTCGGGTTTGCCCGGAACGGCCGGAACGGCGCGGTATTCTGCGCCGTCCGGCATCCGGTCGGCTCAGCGGGGGGAACTCACATGTAGATATGTCCGCTGCTTTGTTGAAATGCCAAGTTCAAACCCTTCGCTTTGAAAATGCCGAAAGGGCGAAGGCGGCGCCAATCGTCAGGAGCCCAAGGAGTGCAATCAAGGGCAGCGGGCTGGCTGTTTTAGGTAAAGGATCAGCGGCAGCGACAGTGAGCTGCTCAGGAGCCGCCGCAGGCGCCGCTTCAGCAGCGACGGGGGGAACTTCAACAACCTGGGTCAGTTCGACCGGTTCTCCGGTTGGAGCGACGGCCTCGATGGGAGCGGTCTTCAGAACTTCGACCGGTGCGGTTGCGAGTTCGACGGGGGTAGCGAGCACAGGCTCGTTGGTTTCTTTCGCCAATTCGAGAGCTCGCGACTTCTCGTATACAAATTCCTCACCCCATGAATGTCCGGGGTAGAACCACGCTCTCAGAGCTTCCGGTTGGCCTGCGGGGCGTTCGCGAAACGTGATCGTTGTCTTGTCTGTCGTTTTCAGGCGGTAGTTTGGAATTGCGATGATCGTCGTCAGCACCTGGGTTTCGTCCTGATTGAAAATCTGGACAATGTGACGGTCCGATTGTGAATCGAGAATCTTGAAGACATAGGTACCAGCCGGCAAGGTGTGCTGGCCCACGCCCGGAACTTCAACGGGACCGCTGAAGGTGATAACTGTCTTTCGGTTCCAGTCATCCGCCCTTGCGGTTGAAACGACAAGTAAACAGAGAACAGCGAGGCATAATGCGATTCCCATTCCTTTTAGCAGTTTCATGATCTCTCCTGTATTTTTCTCCGACACACTCGCCAGGCGATGATGTGCAACGAGAACTCTTGATTGTTGTCGGCTTTCACAAGAGATCTACAGCTGGAAGGTCCGGCTGTTTTGAAAAACCGTGGAAAGTTGTTCGAGGGCCAGTATCGACTGTTTGTATGTCGATTACTGATCAATATTGACCGACAGCAATCGAATTGCCTCACGCAGGAATAATGAGGGTATTTCGCCACAGTCCCGGCATTGTGTAAGTGCCTCCGCATCCCGACTCGCCAGGCGATCAATTGTGATCAGTATTCCGAACTAGAACGTTGGATATTGATGATTCAAGAGTGTTGGGCGACAGAGCGAATGTCGCGAACACGCCTGGTATCGAGGAGGTTCGATGAACCTGAATTTGATGGATCCGAGGCTGATTGCTGTTGCCGCCGCTGTAGTAACTACCGTTCGGCGCATGCGATTGCGCTGCGTGTGGGGAAAGATGCTGCCACGACCGAAGATCTCAGGACAGCGATGATTCACTATCGTTCGCTGTTTGAGGAATTAGTGCAGGTACCTACGGCTGGAGCGATAAAAGAGGTCGCATAGCAGTTGAACTAAAGAGAGGAACAAACATGATGAAACCAAGTACCCAAGACCGGACCGAAGGAAAGCTTCACGAAGTGAAAGGAAAGATCAAAGAGGAAGTCGGAAAGGCGGCCAACGATTCTGACCTGGAAGTCTCAGGCAGCGCGGAGAAGAACGCCGGTAAAGCTCAAAAATGGGTCGGGCGCGCCGAAAAGGCGGTCGGGGAATAGGAAGCAGAGTCGGCAGGCTGCCAAGAGGCCATGTCGTAAACAGCAATCGGAAAGAATGGTTGAACAGAGTGCAAATCGGCTCCGATAACTGCGTCAAGGTTAGGGACCTCGGATTCAAGGCGCTCGTCCACATCAAGATGTATGGCGAGCGCTTCGAGATTGTCTCAGATCCCTTTGATGAAGGAGATTGCATCGTGGTTCGCGCGACCAGCGGGAACGATCCGGAGATACGCATTCTGCGGCTTCCGATAGCAATTCTCGTAGGTCGTGCTGACCGATTCCAGAAGTAAGCAATTTGAGAGGCGAATCAATCTCCTACTGCGGGTTGCTTTGCCGGACCACCACGGTACTTTAACGGCTGACTCTTCAAAAAGGAGAACCAACGATGACGACGAATGAGCAGAACAAATGTGCACACCTACCATGCGAGTGCTTAGCGCAACCGGGTGAGAAGTACTGCGGTCAGGCCTGCAAGGAAGCGGGATCGAGCGAAGTTGAAATTGCTTGCCAGTGCGATCACGGAAGTTGCCCGCTCACTGCATGAACACTACTGGGTCTAGATTGACCAAAGGGAATTCGAGATGAAGAAGCGCCGAGTCGCGGTGTTGCTGTTGGTGATGCCAGCGCTGTCTCTTTTCGCGAGGGCGCAAGCGCTGGCCGAGGCAGGAGATTCTGCCGTCACTGTAGCCACCACAACTGCAGTGCGCCGAGATCTGACGTACATCCGTCCCACAGAGAGAACAAGGCTCCGCAACTATTTCTTCGATGCATTCGGACCCTATCCGATCGTCGGCGCGGCTATCGTGGGAGGTATTAACCAGGCGGATAACACGCCGCCGGAGTGGAACCAAGGCGCCGCGGGTTACAGCCAAAGATTCGCTTCTGACTTCGGGATTGCTGCAGTGACTACGACTTCGCGCTATGCTCTCGCCCGTGCCTTTCGAGAGGATACTCTGTATTACCGATGTGAATGTAAGGGCGTGTTTCCGCGGCTTAGCCACGCAATGATCTCGACCTTTACAGGGCGACGCGGCGAAGACGGCCATCGCGGGTTTTCCGTTTCCGCCCTTGTGGCGCCTTACGCCGGCACGATGACGGCGGTCTATGAATGGTATCCGGGACGCTACAACGCCAAAGATGGATTCCGAATGGGCAACTACAGCCTGCTAGGGTACGTTGCCGGAAACGTTGCTCTCGAATTCCTGTATAGCGGACCGCACTCGTTGTTCACTCGCATGCACCTGAACAATGGGCACGGAGCGCCGGGCCAAAGCCAGTGAACGACGCAAATTCAACGGCATTAGCAGGCATTCGCGCTAGCGCCGCGGGGCATCGAGTCTCGCCCAGGGTTCCCGAGAAGAACTCCTCCAAGGGAATCATCAGTGAGTTTCTTGAGTGGTTTGGAGATCTCGGCATCTTTTTCTGGCAAGTTGTGCGGGCCGCGGTGACGCCGCCATTTGAGTTTCGCGAGCTGTTCCGCCAACTCGATGAGATTGGATCAAAGTCTCTGCCACTGGTCGCTCTGGCTGGCGCGGCAACCGGAGTGGTGCTCTCGCTCGAAGCGCGTTATAGCCTGACTCGATTTGGGGCGAAGTCTTTGCTTCCGGCGGCGATCGTATTTTCTGTCATCCATGAGACGGGACCGATCATTACTGGCCTGGTGGTTAGCGGCAGAGTAGGAGCTGGCATTGGCGCCGAACTCGCGTCGATGAAAGTAACGGAGCAGATCGATGCCATCGAGGCCTCGGCTGTAAACCCGTATCGCCTGTTGGCGGCGACTCGAATTCTGGCGTGCATCCTGATGTTGCCTCTGTTGACCTTGGCTGGGGACGCATGCGGCCTGCTCATGGGATGGGTGGCGCAGGCTCTGGTTGAGCCACTTTCACTGCATCAATTCATCAACAGCGGTTTCAACGGCGCCAGCTTCAACGATTTCCTGCCTCCTACGTTAAAGACTGCTGTGTTCGGCCTGATCATTGGGCTGATCGCGTGTTTTCAAGGAATGCGGACACGGGGAGGCGCTGCAGGCGTAGGGCGTGCGGCCACGAGTTCGGTGGTGTTGTCGTCACTGTTCGTGATACTCGCTGATGTGGTGCTAGTAAAGCTCATCATCATATTTTTTCCGTAATTGATCCGATAGCCGGCGAAGAAGCATGCACACAATCAATCGCGTTGCGACGAAGGAAGATGAAGTCCAGGAGGATGGCAACGGCACAGTTGTCGCCGTCGAGGATTTACATAAGGCTTTCGGAAGTCAACCGGTCTTGAACGGAATTAGCCTGGCGGTTCGGCGAGGCGAGACTCTGGCCGTGTTGGGGCGCAGTGGTACCGGAAAGAGTGTATTGCTGAGACTCGTGATCGGATTGGAGACGCCTGACTCGGGATCGGTTCGCATCCACGGGCAGGATATCGCTGGGATGGCTCTGGATCAGCTCGGTGAGATCAGGAAGAAGATGGGGTTTCTGTTTCAGCATGCCGCACTTTACGATTCGCTGACGGTCGAGCAAAACGTTGCATTTCCGCTGCAGCACCATAAGAAGGGCATGTCGAAGTCGGAGCAACGGAATCGGGTCAACGAATTATTGACTGAAGTTGGAATGGAAGGCGCCCTTAACAAGATGCCTTCAGATATCTCCGGCGGCATGCAGAAACGAGTGGGACTGGCCCGCGCGCTGGCGCTGGACCCGGATATTCTGCTGCTCGACGAGCCCACCGCCGGTCTCGACCCCATAAGTTCTGGAGAGATTGATGATCTGGTCTTGAAGCTTCAGGAAGAACATCACATGGCGTCGATCGTAGTGACACACGATCTGCACAGCGCGAAGACGATTGCGGACAGGCTGGCGCTGCTCAATGAAGGAAATGTAGTGATCGAAGGCAGTTTTGAAGAACTGCAGAAGAGTGACATCGAGTTTGTCAGAGAATTTCTAGGGCATTCATAGGGGGACACATGTCGAGAGCGGCGCGGTTAGGGGCTTTCATCGTTGTAACACTGGCAATTCTAGTGGCGGGCGTTTTTATCATCGGGGGCAAGCAGTACCTTTTTAGCTCGACATACCAATTGAAAGCGCAATTCGACAACGTAGCGGGATTGGACGCGGGTGGCGACGTGCGAGTAGGCGGGGTTCACAGCGGAACGGTGCGCTATATCGTATTGCCTCATAAGCCCGGAGAAAAAGTTACGGTGATTATGGATCTCGGAAAATCGACACACGAGATCATCAAACAGGACTCCGTGGCCACAATCGAAACAGAAGGTCTGTTAGGCAATCAGTTTCTGGCGATCTCGTTTGGATCGGCGGGATCGAGAGACGTGCAGGATGGCGACACTATTACGAGCGAGGCGCCTCTGGAAATGGCGGACCTTCTCGAGAAGACGAGCAGCATTCTGGACAGCAGCCAGCAAGCGATACAGAACGCGACGAGGGCGACTGCAAATCTAGACTCGATCAGCGCGAAGATTGATCGGGGTCAGGGAACCGCGGGCGCGCTGGTCAATGACAAGCAACTCTACAGCAACCTCGAACAGACGACGGGCGCCATGCGTGACACGATGGTGCAGGCGCAAGCCGGCGTTACCGACTTCCAGGAGAATATGGAAGCCATGAAGCACAACTTCTTTCTGCGGGGATATTTCAAAAGCCGGGGCTATGAAGATTCCGCAGAGCTGGCAAAGAATGAAATTGAGCGGCTGCCCGAAACCACGCCGGCAAAGGAGTTTCGCTACCCATCGAGGGAACTATTCGATAAGCAGGACTCTGCCAAGTTGAAGAACCAGAAATCTTTGAAGGCGGGGGGCGAGTTCCTGGCAAATAACCAGTTTGGATTTGCTGTCGTGGTGGTGTCCGCAGGAATGGAAGGGGATACTCAAAAAGATCTGGTGCTAACGCAGGCGAGGGCGATGGTTGTGCGCGAATATCTCGTCGAGAATTTTGGATTCGACGACAGCCAACTCAGAACGCTCGGAATGGGCAAGCAGGCGGACTCGAAGACGGACGCAGGCTGGGGCACGGTGCAGATACTCATTTATCCCTCGGGGACCGAAATTCCGCCCAACAAGCAGACGCAGTCGATTGTCGCTCCCCAGCCAACTTCAACTCAATCATCTCAGGCTTCGACGGCCACAACGCCTAAGACGGAGTAGGGCCGAATGACCTACTCTCTATAGGCTTGTCGAAAAACGGTCAGCCTCCATGTGGTTGCGGTTCGAACAACGAGTGACGGTTGCTATGCAGCTGCTCGAGTTCGCAGAGCTTCCATGTAGCTGTCCATCGATTGGGTCAACTGGGCGTCGACTTCGTCCGCGATGGTCATGACATCGGGCAAGAGCAGACTGAAATCCAGAAAGCTCAGGTTGCTCTGCAACGTCCCGAAGAGAGTCACCTGAAGAATTCGTGATTCGTGAACGAGCATCGCGGGCGTGTAGCCCTGCCTGAAGCGCAAGTTGCCATGCGCCATCGCGGCGGAGGAAGGAACAGCGTCGCTGTCCTTCGCGGTAGCACTGGGCTTGCTGAGGCGGATAATCAGGTCTTCGACCAACTTAGGGAGATGTCCCGTACGCTCGTCGTCGCTAAGGAGAACATGGTTGAGTTCCTTGCTCTGCTTTGCCCGCCCTAACCAGTCTGCGACGACGTTGGCAATACAGCGGTGCAGGATCGTACCCACTCTCTGTTTTTCCAGGCGGGGAGCCGGTTTGCGGTTCAGCATTTTTTCCCGGACGAGATCAGCCAACTTCGCAACGTGGAACGGCTTCACCAGGATTTCATCCGCTTCCAGAAGGATCGCAGCCATGGCGCTCTGCACATCGGGGTAGCCGCTGACGAGCAGCGTGAGTGCATTCGGTTGGGAGTGTCGCATCGCGGTGACAACCGTAAAACCGTCGCCAGGATTCGGCATGTGCAGATCTGTGATGAGCACGTCGAAGCTCTCGGTCGCGATATGTTTCAAAGCTTCAGTGACGCTGGCGGCGGCGACTACCTCGAATCCCTTGTGTTCCAGTGTGGCGGTCATCATGGCGCGGACGGCATCATCGTCATCTACAAGTAAAACTCGGTGAACAACGTGTGGTTCAGTCGGAGCCATACGGCACAGCCTCTCGTTATGAGTCATCAAGTATTGCCGAATAGAATTTCTAGATATGTATAAAACAGCACAGTCATAAGAACGGTAACCGCGTACTCTGGTTCCAGTTTGTAAGCTCGAAACAGCGGTCATGGGTTAGCGGCGGGAAGACCGTCGTTCGACCCTCACGACCGCGTAACTTAGTGGACCGCGTAATCAGTGGCGCATCACAGGCCGGGCTTCCAAGGGGGGAGTCCGGCCGCCTTTCTGTACTGGGCCCAACCGGGCGAGCGAAGACCTGTCCCCTTTCGCCAATAGTCCGAACACTCCGAAGGAGAAGATTATGCCGCAAACGATAGCGGAAAAAACGGCCGACCAGATCGCAGAGTCAGTTCATCAGGCTTCGCGCGTAACGAGTGCGGTTGCCGATGCAATCGAAGATGGCGTCGGAGTGATGAAGCGAGCCGCAAAACAAGGCGGGGACGCAGCGGAAGAAATCCTGGCTGATACAGCTCAGCGCCTGCAGCGACACCCGTTGCTGACTGTTGCAACTACGTTCGCCGTGGGCTTCACCGCAGGAGCCGTCATCGGCTGGATGATCAAACAAAGATAGTCCCCGCGCGAAGACACAAGAAGAAAGCTGTCGGTGCCTGCTCTGCCTTCCATTATTCCCCGCTCACTGCTTGAATGTTGAGCCTCTCCTTTCTAGATGTTCACATTTGTGTTGCTTGTGCCTGAGCGCTTCTGCTCAGCATTGCCAACGAAAATCGGCGAATCTAGCAGCGTCTAGAAAAGCAAGTTTGCCCGCAGACTACGGATTCACCTGCTGTGCACGGATCGAGGAGAAGAAGTGTTTGTAGCTCATAAGTTGGTGCAAGCCGGGATTGTCTTCATATTGCTGACGACTTGGATCCCCGGTGCGCGCCCGGTTCCGTTGCTTTCGAAGGCCGACACAGCAGAAGAAGTGCCGGAGGTCTTGCGACTGAACGGCGTGAATGAGATGCAGCAGATTCTGCAGGACAAGGGACACTACCGCGGTAAGGTCGATGGCGTACTCGGTCTACGGACTCGGGCCAGTATTCGCGCATATCAGAGGGCTGACAGTCTGCCAGTCACAGGCGAGCTCGATAATCGGACTGCCGGCAAACTCGGAGTCACCTCAGAGAGTCGGGAAGGCGAGGAGACCGACACGACGCTAAGCAAACCGTCAGCGGGAATAACGCAAGCCAAAAGTTTCAAACGAGGCAAGAGCCGACGGAGTGCGGTGGCGCCTCCCGCGATCCGTCGGGGAGAAAGCGGGAAAACACTTGCAAGCGAAGCACGACAAACTCCATGAGTAGGTTCACTCGCTGCTGCGGCTGCACCAGCGAATTTCGGTGTCGCGCGCGTGAGCACTATTGCTCAGACCATGCTGGTCCTGATTTGCTAAGGTTCGTCCAGCCTCGTTGTGTCTAGACTTCCGCGTCGGATTCTCTACAAGATGCTGAACAAGTCCCGGAGACGCGGCACAGAGGCCGGAGAAATGAGGCTGTTCGATGAAAAAAATAATGTTCGTACTTGCGATGATGAGTCTCGGTACGTTGAGCTGGGCGGCGTCGGCGAAGGAAGATGCCACCGACCGGCTGGACAACGCCACCACGGTACTGCACGAAATTATGGGAATGCCTGACAAGGGAATTCCGGAGGAAGTGTTGGAGCATGCGAAGTGCGTGGCAGTCATACCGCACATGGTGAAAGGTGGTTTTGTCTTCGGAGCTAAGGGAGGCAAAGGTGTAGCCACTTGCCGCACTGCGGATGGTTGGAGTGCTCCGGCTTTCATCACTATTTCGGGTGGAAGTTGGGGACTGCAGATCGGTGTCGAAGCGGTCGACGTAGTAATGATCATTCAGAACGACAAAGGAATGCAGAGGCTACTCTCGAGCAATTTTCAGGTTGGCGGGGATGCTTCTGCCGCGGCGGGTCCGGTTGGACGCCATGCCGAGGCCGGTACGGATTGGAAGATGGATACAGAGATCCTGACCTATTCTCGCGCCAAGGGAGCGTTCGCGGGCCTCACGTTAGAAGGTGCGTCGATCCGGCAAGACAATGACTCGCGGCGTGCGATGTACGGACGTGGCGTTACTACCCGGGCGTTGCTGCTGGGTAAAGTGCCGGTTCCGGTTGCAGCCCGGGCGTTCCTGGCGGAAGTTCACGGAGCAAAGGTTCAAGCCATTGCCGCCGAGAAAGCTGACGACAAGGCCAAAGAAAACAATCAGAAGTAGGACTTTCAGAACCGTGCTCTCGCCGTATGTATTCAGCGGGAGCAGTCCTACGTGTGAAGGAGATCGCTATGCTTTGGACAATTTTTGTTGTTCTCATTATTTTGTGGCTTCTGGGTTTCACTCTTCATGTCGGTGGAGGGCTGATCCACTTACTGCTGGTCGTGGGGTTGGTGGTCCTGGTCATTAATCTACTTAGCGGACGGCGAACTGCGATTTGAAGCCAATTGGAAAACACGAGGCCTCAGAAAGAGTACGCGACACCGGCTGAGGGTGTCCGCTTTCTGCGGCACAGTCTGACAAAGGAGAACGTTGTGTCAAAAACCTGGGAGCATTACCATCACGCTGCGCGTGATCATGAGAAAGCGGCATACCATTACAACGAGGCGGCGAAATACGATCAGGCGGAGGAGCACGAGAAGGCCGCGCACAACGCGTACCTGGCTCACGGGCACAGTCAGCATGCACTTCATCACGACGTCGAGGCGGCGAAGTTGCATGCCGAACAATGCGATCGGCTGGTGATGCCTACTTCCGGGCAAATTGGCACGAAGACCGCGGCTTAGGAGGAAGATTTGTCGGCACGAGTCTGTCTTTTGGACTCGTGCTTTTTTTCGGCATCTGCTGAAGAAATCTCGCGAGAATTGATTAGGCAGGCCAGTTATGTCATTCCCGAAAAGTGAGCCGTACTGCTCAGACCTGACAGCGCGTTAGTGCAATTCTCTTCTATGACGCTTGAGGCGTCGCCTCTTACTCCGCGGAGCCCGCAGAGGCAAATGTGAAACCGGGCAATCGAAGGATGATCTGGCAAGGTGATTCAAGATGCATACGATTCGTTTGATGTTACTCACACTTCTCATATTGGTCCTGCCGGCCGCTTCATTCGCGCAGTTCGGCGTGGCAATTACGATCGCTCCTCCGGCGTTGCCGGTGTACACGCAACCGATGGCTCCTGCGGATGGCTACCTGTGGACGCCCGGTTACTGGGCTTATGGACAAGAAGGGTACTTCTGGGTACCAGGCACATGGGTGATGGCTCCCGAGGCTGGCATGCTGTGGACGCCTGGTTATTGGGGTTGGAGTGGCAACGCCTATGCGTGGAATGGCGGGTACTGGGGATCTCAGGTCGGCTTCTACGGAGGCGTCAACTATGGCTTCGGATATGGCGGGGTCGGCTATCAAGGTGGGTATTGGAGAAACGGAGCGTTCAATTACAACCGCTCGGTGAATAACGTGAACGTCACGAGCATTCACAACGTTTACAACAAGACCGTCATCAACAACACCGCGTACAACCACGTTAGCTACAACGGCGGAAACGGTGGAACGCGCTCTCGCCCAACCGCAGTGGAAGAGAGGGCGGCACATGAGCACCACACGGCGGCAACAGCCGCACAGTCAGAACATCAACAGGCCGCCGGCAGGAACCACGAACTATTGGCGTCAGTGAACCATGGCAGGCCGTCAATCGCCGCCACTGCCAAGCCCGCGGAGTTCAGCGGTAAAGGAGTGGTAGCGGCCAGAGAGGCCGGAGCGCCTTACAGAGCCACTGAGAGCAAGCCCACCACCGCGGCCGCATCTCACGCGAACGAAAACAAACCGGCCGAGAATAGGGCATCTGCAACGCGCACGAACGAAAACAAAGCTGGAGGGAATAAGGCGGCGGCATCGCGCACAAACGAGAACAGGGCTGCTGAAAATAAGGCGGCCGCGACGCGTTCGAACGAAAACAAAGCTGCTGAGAATAAGGCCGCGGCAATGCGTACCCACGAAAACAAAGCTGCCGAGAATAAGGCCGCCGAGAAACGTGCGGAGCAGCCTAATGTGGCTCGTCAACAAAATGAGTCAAACAAACACCCTGAAACTCATGAGCAGCCTCCTTCCCGTCCCACGGCGACGGCGTCTGCGCATCCGGCACCTCATCAACAGCCTGCAGCCCGGCCTGAAGCCCCACCGCACGCACAGAGTGCACCACGTGCGGAGACTGCGGCACATGCGCAGCCAGCACCTCGGCCTGCGAAAGAAGCTCCTAAACCCGAGGATCGCCCTCGGAAGCAGTAAGTCCGCGGCAACTTACACTGTCTTCGTGTGTGAGAGAGTCTAGTAACTCTTGCATCGGCGCGGGTCCAATCGCGTGGGCTCGCGCCATTTTGTTTCTGCTTCCCGAGTCCCTCGGTATCTGTTGACCGCCCGTCCTTCTCGATCAATTTGCCCGCACTGAGCCGTTTTGACCATTAGAAAGTTGGCACAGCGCCTATAACCAAAGCTGACCGCACAGGGAATAAGGAGCAAAACATGCTTGGAACTATATTGATCGTCGTCCTGGTTTTGGCGCTGATTGGTGCGGTGCCACGCTGGTCGCATAGCCGGGAGTGGGGATACGCCCCGACCGGAGGGCTGGGCCTGATTCTTTTCATAGTAGTCGTCCTGCTGGTTCTTGGACGCATCTGAGCGATGCCCTGGCTGGCAGCACCGCCAAATGCCTTGACAACGGTGGCGCCCATTTGTTCTTCGTCCGCAGCGCTGTTACCTGGTTTTGCTCATGTACAGTAGCGCAGCCCCCTTGAAGAAGCTGCTAGCGCATGTTCTTGGCCCACGACTCCGTCACGAGGCTATCCAGCCGGTCCTGCCGCCCTTGGACCCATTTTGCATAGTGCCGCTCAGTGGTCCTGATGCTTTCATGCCCGAGCAGCGAGCAGCGGCTCATCCTGGTTCCGAAGCGAGATAGCTGCAGCATTCGGGCGGGATGGGTATATGCTCAGCAGACTCTCTTCTGGAGGTTCGGTTTCGCCTCTATCGGTATCCCACCGACTCAGAAGTTCAGGAGGTTCCCTCATGACGCTCACCCGACTCACCTTCATGCGCGCTGCGCTAGCCGCATTGCTTCTTGCCTGCTTGATAGCCGCTGCATCGCCGGCAGCCGCCCAGAAAGAATGGGTAGTTCATTCCTTCGCCCGCGATGGATCTCAGGGCACCCTACCGTTCGGGAAGCTGGTTGCCGATAGCGCTGGCAATCTGTATGGCGAGACGAACCTTGGTGGCGCGTACAACAATGGAACGGTTTACGAGATGGTTCGTCCAGTGCCGCCGAAGACCGCATGGACGGAGACCGTGCTCTACAGTTTCACCGGAGGCGGTGATGGCCGGATCCCATTCGGAGGCTTAGTTTTTGACGACGTGGGAAACCTCTACGGCGCTACGGGAGGAGGATGCTTCAGTGGCTGTGGTGTTGTCTTTGAGCTCTCCCCTCCTATCACCGCCGGGAGCCCGTGGACTGAATCTGTGCTCCACAGCTTTAGCGGGGCGGGGAACGGAGACGGATCAACACCTGGAGGCGCACTGATCCGGGACGGGTCCGGGAACCTCTACGGCGTCACCGGTTCGGGGAGTGCCGAGCAAAACTCGCCCTGCAACTTGGGCTGCGGCACAGTATTTCAGTTATCGCCCCCAACTACGTCCGGTGGAGTGTGGAAAGAGGCCATCCTACACTCCTTTACTCTGAACCAGCAGAACTCAGAAAGCCCCCTAGTCTTAGACTCGCAGGGTGATCTTTACGGTTCAGCAGGGGGAGGGGAATTCAAGAACGGAGTCGTCTACAGACTTTTACGGCCTGCGACGGCTGGCGGAACCTGGTCTTATAAAGTGCTTCACACATTCGGGCCCATCACCACAGGTAGCCCTGAAGGTGCGAATCCCGTTGGCAGCCTCACTCTGCACGGCAAGAGAGTCCTCTACGGTACCACACACGCTGGGGGCCTATACGGTGAGGGCAACCTCTACCAGTTAGTGCCTCCTACGGTGGCGGGCAACGCATGGACCGAAAACATGCTCTACAGCTTCGGGAGCGGAGCAAGCGATGGAGCGTTCCCTCTCGGTAACGTGATTTTCGATTCGGCAGGAAACATCTATGGGACGACCGCAGGCCCAGACGCCGGAGCTGTTTTTGAGCTAACCCCGCCCGCGTCAGACGGGCTGCCTTGGACCGAGACAACATTGCACAGCTTTAAACCCCAAGACAAAGGTGGCAGTGCCCCTGGAGGCGGCCTAATCTTCGGCAAGAATGGCGTGCTCTTTGGAGTTGCTAGTGAGGGCGGAACCGGCGATCGCGGCGCGGTATTCGGTTTGCTCCCATAACTCAGGGCCGCAATCACCATCCGTGAACGCCGTTACTGCGTTGGGGCGTCGTGGACGAAATGCGCACAGCCCGGGGCTTTGTACCCACAGTAGTCCCCCATGCCGTTTACATGCCGCTCGCGCTGCACTACGTCGAAAAGAGGGTAAAACATGCCGTCTGCTACGTTCTAAGTTGTTGTAGTTACGTTGTTATGCGGATTCGAATCCTACCTGAGGAGCCAATTCTTTTTGGGTCCGCTTACTTTCCTTGCGCTCTGTCTGCGGTGATGGCTACTCTATTTTTCCGGAGGCTGGACCTACGGCGGTGGCCTGTTTGGTTTTGGGGTCAATGCCGATTAGCGCTACTCCTCCTACGCCGCCGCGGCTGACGGTGACCACGTGGCCGCGTGCTCTCAAATCGTCCTGCACTGCTTCGGGGATTGTGTTGGGCACGGAGAGGCTCCCTAGTCTGGCTGCGTCCTGACCGAACGAGCTGATGAAATGATCGGTGGAGAAGCGCGGCGCCTTGAACGCGTCCTCGGGGCTCATGCCGAAGTCGACATAGTTGAGGATGACTTGGATGGCTGCCTGATCCTGCATGTCGCCTCCTGCGACCGAGATCGCCATCACGGGTTGGTGGTCACGAAAAAGTAGCGTCGGGCTCAGGGTGATTCGCGGCCGCTTGCCCGGTTGGATCACGTTCGGAGTTCCCGCAAACGTGTTCAAGCTGCTGAGCCGGCTTCCGTGAATAATGCCGGTGCGTCCGGCCACTCCGGCAGTGCTCGACAAGCCGCTGGGTGTTGCCGCGATGACGTTTCCAAATTTATCTGTCACGCACATCACGGTGGTTCCGCCATGCCATGGTCCGGTGATGGTTGGTGGCTTGGTCGGCTTCATGTTGTACGGATCACCTGGCCGAAGCTCGAGCGACGCCTTTTTCGGATCGATCAGCTTGCGGCGCATCTCGGTGTACTGATCGGAAAGCAATTGCTGCATCGGTACCTTCACAAAGTTGGGATCACCGTAATACTCATCGCGATCCGCCAGCGCCAATTTCTCGGCTTCAATCACCGTGTGAATGTAGTCCGCCGAATTGAATCCCATCTTTTTCAGGTCGAAGGCTTCGAGCAGGCGCAGCGTCTGCAAGAGATAAGGACCCTGCGTCAGCGGACCGGTCTTGTATACCGTGTAGCCACGGTAGGTGGTTTCGAGCGGATCGACCACGGGAGTTTTGTGCGCGGCCAAATCCGCTTTGCGAAGGAAGCCGCCCTTTTCGATGTACCAGGCTTCCAGTGCGTCGGCGATATCGCCTCGATAGAAGCGGTCGGAGACGGCTTGCAGTTTCTGTTCGCGCGTGCCCTTCGCGGCTTTTTCGGATTCGACTAATTTGCGAAAGGTCACCGCCATATCCGCTTGCCAGTTAATGCCGGTTTCGATTTTCTTGTCGCTGCCGGTGTCGATATACCAGGTGGGGCCGCCGGCGTCCAAAATGGCGAGAGTCGGCTGCACGACCTCCTCGAAGCTTTTGGTTCCGTAAAGTTTCAGCAGGGTGACGATTGCATCGATGGTGGAAGGCACGGCGGCTGCCTTGACGTCGCCGTCGGGGATTCCGTGTTTCATGTACCAGACAATAGCATTGGGATCGCGAGGGGCCTCGCCTTGTCCCTCGAGCAGCTTCACGCTTTTCTGGTTGTCTTTCTGGCCAGCGCTGAAAACGAGAATGGGAACTTCTCCTCCCACGCAAAACGCACCGACATAAGTTACGGACAGTGCGAGGAGAGTGGCGGCGCCTGCATCGGCGGCGTTTCCGCCCGCTTCTAGAATCTTGATGCCGGCCGCAGTGGCGGCGGGGCGTCCGGAAACAACCACGCCCTGGCTGCCGACAGCGACACTCGGTCCGTGGTGGGTGGGCGGCGTTTTGGTGGCCTGCGGCCAAGCATAGGACGCGAGTAAAAGGAGGAAAACGGCTGATATCGAAATGACCTTGCGCATGAGAGTCAGCTCCGTTGATGTGGCCGGCATCCGGGCACGTCACTAAGGCTACATCAAACTCTCTGAACTGCAGGCTGTCTCGACCGCCGTGGCCGGGGGAAAGCGGAGTGCAAGAGATCTCCGACTCGGGCTGAGGACGCGATTAGTGGATCACGATCGTTGGTTGATTTCCCACGGCCCAGTTGTCCGCGGGAGGAGTGAGCGTGGTTGTTAAGGCTCCGCCTGTGGATGCTCCGCCCTTGGCACCAACGGCGAAGCTGACGTAGGTCGCGGTGGCTCCGATCGCCGCGCATTTGCTCGTGCAATCTGTGGTAAAGGCGATGTAGTACCGGCCGGGCTCTAGTGTGGTGGAACCTTTGGTCCAGGGCAGTGAATGAAACGCGGCGGATGGTGCGAAGGTGGTTCCGGCGGTCGGTGCAGTTTGCGCGATCAGATTTCCTGAATAGTCGTAGATGCCGATGTTGTATTTGTTCGCGGTATTATCTGCAGTCGTCACATCGTAGGTGATTTTGGAGGTGGTGACTTTGTAGGGCAGCAGGAATCCCCAAAGGGCGATGAGATTCGTTCCAGCGCTGACGGAGGAGCCCGCGTGCTGATCGCCCGTTGCAAAATACGGCAATGCCGCGTCGCCCTGCGCCGAAATCTTTACCGAGCCGGGACCGTTCGTGATGGTGATGTTCGGCCCTGCGGTGAGTGTTCCGAGAGAAGGCGCGCCGCCCGTAGCCCCAATCAGAATTTGCCCGTCTGTAGGCGCCGCTGTAGATGTCACGTTCGTAGGACTTAAGAAATAAGCGATTCCATCGGTTGCACCGGAGGCGCCACCGAAGCTGCCGCAGAGCCAATCTGTTCCGTTCCATCGCAAGGTTTGGCCAGCGGCGCAAGTTTTCGGCAGACTGAGAGTTACGCTCCCGCTGCTACCTCCGCCGATCAATCCTGACCCTGCAGTAATTTGGGTGATAGTTCCGGTGCCGGGAAAGTTTTGTCCCGGCGCAAACGTGAGACGCCCGTTGCTTGCAACGGAGAGTCCAGTTTCGGCAGGCGCACTTCCATTGGACGCGAAGAGCAGGTTCAGGGTCGCGGACGGGTTCGGGGAATCATTCGCCGCGGGCTCGGCCTGCCAGCGGAAGTCCTCAGAGCTTGCCGTCGATTTACTGCTGTTGAACGACGATGCGAGGAAATCGAGAGTGTTCGAATTGCGGCCAGCCTGGGCTGTCGCAAGGCCTCGGCTCGGCATGACCACGCCTGACGCGTTGACCGGACCGGCGAAGATTCCGTTCGACGCGCTCAGAGCGCCTGAGAAAGCCGCAGTTGTTCCGGTCAAGCCTCCGCTGAGCGTTCCTCCGCTCAGTTGCAAGTACCGCGCGTCAGTGTAGCTGGTATCGAGGCTGAGGGTGCCGCTCTTGGTGATCGGCCCCCCGGTCAAACCAGTGCTTGCGGCGACACTCGTAACGGTTCCTCCCAAACTCGGCGCCGCATTGGTGATGGTTACCGTGCCGCCGAGCCCGACGGTACCACCCCCTGATAATCCTGAACCGGCGTTTACCGTGATGGAGGAATTTGCCAGCAGATTGTTTGTGACGCCTCCGGCTGGAATGCTGATCGTGCCGCTCTTGGTAATCGGTCCTCCGGTCAAACCGGCGCCAGTGGCGACGCTCGTCACGGTTCCCAGGCTGGGGAATGTCTGGCCGGGCGCAAAAGTAATGACTCCGTTCTTGGCGACGGACAGCCCAGTCTCAGCGATATCTCCGGTAACGCCGTACAGTAAGTTGAGAGTTTCGCCGGTATTGGTGGAATTGTTTCCAGTGGGCTCGGCTTGCCAGCGAAAGATGTAGGTGGCCGGCCCGACGAGAGCCGTATTGTAGACGGATGCCTTGAGATCGAGAGGGCTCGAGGTGAATGCCTGGCTCGGTGTGGCCGCACCGACGGGCGCCATCGCCTCACCTGCCAGAGACGTCAAGTAGCCACGAATCACCGCCGTTCCAGATACATCCAACATGCCCGCAGGGCTCGTGTTGCCGATGCCCACGTTGCCGCCCGATTCAAAGATGGCGGAGTTCTCGATGTTGCAGGCACTGGTGAATTTTGAAAGTTGGTTGACGGATGCAGATCCGTCGCTGGTGATGGACGAACACGGTGTGACTGGCAGTGCGAGCGACGACACGGTTCCGGCGCCGATTCGCAATTTTGCCGAATTGGATTGAACAGGAACGGACGCGGCTTGAGGAGAGACTGAATTTTGATTGACGGCGAGCGCGAAGTCCGAAGCTGGCCGGCCTCCCAACATATCCGCGTCGGCAGCCTTCAGCGCGTATCCGACGCTCAAGAGCAAAACCCGCGGTTGCTCCGGTTGTCCGTCGGGTTGCGCACCCAGCCAGCGTGCTTCTCCGGCGGAGAAGATTTCTAGTGGCAGTCCCTGGTTATTCGTCGTACCCAGCAGGACGCTGTAACGTCCTGAAGAGCTCAGTTGTACGTTCTGGATTTCCTGCCAGACCGGAACCTGATCATTCGCATCTTTGTAAAGCGCAAACCTGATTCCGATACTGCCGCTGAGAGTATTTCCTGCTGCATCGCGCACCGAACCAGCAATCCGGATCAAACGAGGTACAGTCACGGTCGGAGCCGGCGACGAGGGCGGGGCTTCGACCTGAGCAAATACAAGGGAGACCAGCGCGATCCAGACTGCGAGGATGAATAAGGCAACACGACCAGACCGCACAAACACCTCACGCCAACAGTTCGGGGATTTCGCTCGATCGTCGGCGGGGGAGTGAAGCAATGCCGACCAATCAGCTATTCAATGCAGAAGCAGAAATGCTTTGAACTCTGTCGGACCTCTCGCTAGTGATGAAAAGTCTTTTGCGAGAGTCCGTTGCGCTGGGTACTGCTTGAGGCAGCGCCTTTAAGGAATTACTTCTCGCCGCTGCTCGTTGCAATCCCCCCGGTGGCCTAGCCGAAAGTATTAGCCAGACAGACTACGCATTCTGGGTCGCGCCTCTGGGCTTAGCCAAACGTGGAATTGACGCATTGCACGATCTGCGTTTAGATGTGCTCCGGACGTCAGTCCCG
>Ga0209168_10001222_pt1 | contig 20916 bp, 15 predicted proteins | sample Coa_R1_FD_187156 | JGI IMG/M metagenome (GOLD analysis project Ga0209168, IMG submission 187156) | Surface soil microbial communities from Centralia Pennsylvania, which are recovering from an underground coalmine fire - Coalmine... | ecosystem: Environmental > Terrestrial > Soil > Unclassified ...
ACGCCATCATTTGGGCTCTGAATCTCTGCATTACGAGGAAATCTCGAGCGACGGTACTGGCATGAGCGTTCGCGGTAATGCCGAGGACTTGCGTATCGCCGTCTTCAACGTTCTCGACAACGCAATCAAATATTCCGGTGACAATGTAGATGTCCGAGTGCGGCTGAATGTTCCTGACGAGAAACATGTCGTGCTGAGTGTGCAGGATCGGGGCGTCGGCATTCCTCAGGATGATTTGAAGAGCATCTTCAAACGCTTTTATCGCGTCACCCACCGCTCGCTCGCCCACGTGAGAGGAACAGGCCTCGGCCTTTTCATCGTAAAGTCGATTGCCGAAAAGCATGGAGGCAAGGTTTCTGCCGCAAGCCAGGGAGAAGGCGAAGGCACAACCATTACCATCGAACTGCCAAGGGTGAGCGCATGAGTCGCGTGCTCGTAGTAGAAGACGAATCGCACCTGGCCCAGGGCTTGCGCTTTAATCTGCAGGAGGAAGGATATTCGGCGGAAGTTGTGGGGGATGGCGAATCGGCCACCGATCGCCTTCTCGACAAAAAAGAAAACTTCGACGTGGTCGTGCTCGACATTATGCTTCCGGGCAAGGATGGATTCAGCGTAGTTTCCGAGTTGAGAGCGGCACGAAATTACGTTCCAGTGCTCATGCTCACCGCCCGCAGCCGGCCCGAGGATGTGCTGAAAGGCTTTGCTGCTGGGGCGGATGACTATCTTGCGAAGCCGTTCGATCTATCGATCCTTCTGGCGCGGCTGCAAGGATTATTGCGGCGCAGCGAGTGGATGCGCAGCGTTCATGCCCGTGGCAATCCAGAACTGACTGATCGTGCAACCTCAGCCTCCAATGCAGATGCTATTGGCGACTACAGTACTTTCTCCTTTAACGGGAGGACAATCGATTTCGGAACCCTCGAACTCCGCACCGGTGGAAGCGTTATTCACTTGACGCTCATGGAGTCAGAGTTGCTCCGTCATCTGGTGCAGAACGATGGGCGGGTCGTTTCACGCAAGCAAATCCTCGAAGATGTCTGGGGATTGCACGAAGATACCGACACTCGCGCGATCGATAACTTCATTGTGCGCCTGCGCCGTTACATCGAGGATGACCCCGCCGAACCGCGGCATCTGCTCACCGTACGAGGCGTGGGATATCGATTTCTCGCCAATCCGGACAAGAAGTAATTCGCCACTCTTATCGGCGGCGTGCCCGGAGCAAACTTCACTTCCGCTTGAGCGCTTCCAATTCATCCAGCGTGCGTGGCCAGTCGGATTTCAGCAGACGCGAGAGACTTCGATCCGCCAGCACTTTACCTCCGGTTTGGCAGCGTGCGCAATAATTGGTTTCATTATCGGCATAGCGAATACGGAGAATTTTTTCTCCGCACCGCGGACAAGCTTTCCCATAGCGGCCGTGCACGGCCATGCCTTCGCGAAAAGCAGTAACTTTTTCGGGGAAACTCGCCTTTGCTTCGCTCTGAAGCCGGTCGACCCACAGTTTGAGAGTCTCGCGCGCAGCTGTGAACAGCCGCCTCCATTCTTCAGGCGCTAATTTCTGCGTGAGCGCGATCGGCGACAACCGTGCGGCGTGGAGAATCTCGTCAGAATAAGCATTGCCGATGCCGCTAAGAATTCGCGGATCGGTAAGCGCTCGTTTCAAGGTGCGATTCTCTGCAGTTAGCGCATTGCGAAAAGTATCAAGGTCAGAATCGAAGATCTCAATTCCTCCCGGATCAAGCGCAGAAACCCCTTCTTCGCCGCTCGCCATGTGGAGCGACGCGCGGCGCTTTGATCCTGCCTCGGTAAGAGTCAGACTTCCGTTGGGAAAATCAAATACGGCCAATGTGTTTCGGCCCGCAAGCTTTGCGTTAGCTGCCTTCCAATGCAACCGGCCGGCGATCATCAGATGGATTACTAGCCACAGATTATTATCGAAGCCCAGCGCGATGCGCTTGCCGATACGCCGCAGCTCACGCACCGTTTCGCCCTCAATGCTTTCGACCGGCGGTTGCACTGTCCGGAGCACACACGGACTTCCCAGTCGCACTCGCTCCAGTGGTTGGTGCAGCACCCGCGGCTCCAGGGCCGTGAGGTAGGCGGAAATGTCAGGCAGTTCTGGCACGTTTCACGATTCCACGCCAGGAGATTAAGTTGCTGTCATGCGCGGCAAAGTTCCGCTACCAGCGCTTCTCTGCGGCCTAATGCGAAAGAGTCCATGCGGTTGAGAATCACAACGTAGATGGTGAAAGATATGCCCGCGATCAGCGAAAGCGCCAGCACTCCAATCCACATGCTGCCCAGGTAGCGAGCCATCAGTACCGCGCTGGCGGCCACGCTCGCAAGCACCATCTGCAACCCCAGACTGATAAGGACCGTAATCTGCGAGGCGCGCTGCCGCCCGAACTTGGAATAGTCGAAACGTCTTGGCGCATAAATCGACAGAAGATTCCCGGCGGCAAAGTCCAACGGTGCAGCAAACAGCAGCCCCGCCACTGTCAGCACTGTGATATCCAGTGCAGGCCTGGCGTAGACAAGAGCGACAATGATCCACGCAAGAATGGTTTCCACCCCCACAATACAGGCGCAGGCAATATTCTTCGCGAGAATAATCTGCCGAAAAGTTACGGGAGAGGAGTAAAAGAATTGAATGCCGCCCGCATCTGCGCCAAAATTATTGAATGCAATATTAGTGAGCATGAGCAGGGTATAGGCCGCAGCCACCGGAAACGCCAGGCTTGGCGCGTGACTCAGAAACTCCGTGCCCGAGTGGTGGAGAGAACTCACCACGCTGACGCGAAAAATCAGCAACATAAAAAATGGCATAAAGAGATTGAGCAGCATCGGCCCGCTGCGCAGCAGGTAACGAATCTCCTTCTCGAAAACCGCGGCAACCGGCGATGAAAGCCCGGGAAGATTCCACCCCAGCCGAATGTTCTTATCCTGCGGAAGTGTGGACGCCGCAACGGCCTCACTCAGGTTTTCTCCGCCATACTGCGCCGAAAGCCTCAGATGCAAACCACAGCCAACCAGCAAACCAAAAGCGCATAGCAGTCCCAACGAACTCAAGGCGACTGGCCATCTCGGGTAGATTCCCTGAACAATAGCGTCCGCCGCCAGGCCGGGAGGTAGTATCTGCTCGGCTGGAACGATAATTGCGATTAGTCGTTGCATCCCGGGGCTTGGATTCCTGCGAAAGTGATGGGTGAGCGGGCCAATAAGTTGAAAACTGAGCATCCCGAGAATAAACAGAATGCCCATCAGTTCACGCGTGCGGCGTTGCGCCAGCCAGCGTTCTACCCATGCAAATATCATTTGCAGGAAAAGAAGGTTGAATGCGGCGAAGGCAAGCAAAACGAGCGCCGCCCAAGGCACTAACGCAGCCTTGGCAAATGCAAGCCCGATTAGTATTCCCAGCGACCACAGGCAGCCCAGAAACGTAGCCGGATCGACGGCCCCATAGGCTATCCGCACCAAAAAATACGAGCCGTAGCTGAGAGGGAAACGCAGCAGTTCGGATGAGTCTGGATTGTTCGTAAACGCTGTCGCCATGATCGGAAAAAGTTGCCAGAAGAAGAAAATCCCCCACAGCAACAACGCCAGCATCTCCGGCTTTCCCGAGCTCAGAAAGAAATAAGCTCCCAGGCCCATCAGCGCCCCACCGCCGCATCCGCCGGCGAGAAATGCTATTGAAACAAAAATCCTGGAGACCACTTCCAGCTGGCCACGAGTACTGCGCAGAGCATTTACGAACAGCCGCCAGCGCAGCCAGGCAATGGCCGCGAGCTGCCCGGGTTGGGATTTGCTAACGTTCACGGATACGTTTCACCTTTCATAACCGTGGAGTGAAGAATGATCTTGCTCTGCCGATGTGTTTACTGGGCCGAATTCTCCAGAAAACCTCTTTTTGGGCTGCCAGAGTCGAACCCAATATGCGCACGTTTGAATCGACTCACTGTTCTCGATAGTTTATCGGACAACAACGATGTCGTTCGGAAAGAAGATGAATAGATGAGGGTAACGGAGCGGCCTCCCCGGTGGGAAAGATTCACAGTTCCCTTGGCAAGGGCTCTCGACTCTGCCTTCGGGTGTCGTCATCAGCACCTGAGCCGCGTGTTCACAATCGGCGGTCGAACATACAAAGTCTGCTGCGACTGCGGTGCGGATTTCGATTACTCGCTGAAAAACATGCAGATTGAGCATCGCCCCGCGATGCGTCCGTTTTTAGAATACTTGCGCATTCGGCACATCTAAGAATTTGTTCATCATTTGTGCCTCTGTCGCGCGCAGGGCACGCAACCTTCTAGCCGAGCCATGAGAGTTCCTGCTCGGTTCGCCGTGACCCGCCGACCGTATGCAGGAAAATTTCTTCCAATGTCATTTTTTTCCCAGCACCGTCCCCTGAACCCGCCCTCGGTGCTCCTGCTTGTACTCCCGCCCGCAGTTCCTCTAGCGATCCCTGCGCTACAAGCCTTCCCTGATGAATAATCGCAACATGGCTGCATAGCCGCTCAACAATCTCGAGCACATGCGACGTCAAGAAAATCGTAGCGCCGCGCGCGATCATGCCTTGCAACATGGCTTTGAGCGTGCCGGCGGCGATCGCGTCCACTCCCTCAAATGGCTCGTCCAGAAATAAAACCTTTGGCCCGTGAATCACCGCTGCAGCCATCGCCAGCTTCTTCTGCATACCGTGGGAATAATCGGTTACGAGTTTTTTCGGCTGATCGGCCAGCTGCATAAACTCGAGCAACTCTGCGGCACGCCTTGCCGCGGTTTCTCGATCAAGTCCATACATGCGCCCGGCAAAATTCAGGAATTCCGATCCGGTAAGCCTTCCAAACAGCGCCATGCCTTCCGGGACGACGCCAATCTGGCGCTTCACTTCCACCGAGTGCGTATCCATATCCAGGTCGAGAATCTCTATTTTCCCGGAGCTTGGCGCGAGCAAGCCAGTAAGCATTTTGATCGTCGTCGATTTCCCTGCCCCATTCGGACCCAGAAATCCGAAAAATTGCCCGCGCGCAACTTGCAGGTTGACATTTTCTACGGCTACCAGTTGGCCAAACCGGCGGGTCAGTGCCTGCGTGGAAATAGCTGGGGCGGTGTCCATGAGGGCTCAATCTAACACAGCTGCAAAAGAGATTCTCTGGGCATTTGTTTCGGAGTTAAATGCGTCGGCTCTAGCCGAGGCCCACCATCTTCGCTCAGAGCTTGAGACAAGAATGCCCCGGCGGCCAGGCCGGGGCACCTTCGTGCGGCAGAACTGCTGCGTCTTAGAACTGCTTTACGAACCATTGGTTGCAGCGCCTCCCCGCAGAAAATCGGAGAAACCGTGAGAGTCAAAGAGCAAAAATGTCGCCTTGACAACTAAGCGAGGAAATGTCCCATAAATCATCTCCTTGCTAAACCCCGCCCATGCTCGTTGGGCTGGGATTTTTTCTCGGAGTGACCTAACTTGGCAGAAGCCCGCACGCCCTGCATCACCTAACAACGGATACAGGCATCTCACTTCGAACGAATCAAAGTTTTCGCCGCACTCATGTTGTCGTAGCGGTCAAAGACACGGAGCACGACCACGTGTTCGGAAGATTCATCCTTCGCCGCATCAAGATGGACCGTAAAGTCGTAGTTCTCTGTCTTCGCATCCGAAAGCTGCCCCACCGGCTCCACGTATTTCCACTCTCCCGCATCAATCGAATACTCGGCGCGTTTGATCGGCGAAAAACTATCGACTGCGCGCGCCGTAATGTGCATTTGCTCACCCTGCAGTGCTGCCGACAAATCCTCCACTCGTGGCGGCGTTGTGTCCACTTCGAAACGATGGCTCTCCTTGGAAGCGGTCAGCGCTTCTCCCGGCGAATGCGAAGGCGCATCGGATGCAACCACTTTCACCGTGTACCCCCCATCGGGCAGCAGGCTGGCGTCGAACGAATAAGCTTTGTCGCTGACGTCGTCTTTCAGCAGCAGCCAGCGCGTCTCATCATCGCCGCGATAGTAAATCGAATAAACCAGCTGGTCGTCGTTCTCGTCGTGAGCATTCCACTTCACACCGATGGAGTCCCGATCGTGCATGCTGGAGGGCGGAACGTCGAAGTGCGCTCCCGAAGATGACGATGTCTCGCTTCCCAAACCAATGCCCGGCGTCTTCGGCACCGGCTGATATTTTGTCCCCACCTGCACGGTCACGTCATCGATTTCAGGCGCTATGTTTTTCGGAAGATAATTCAATGCCACCCCGTTGACGCTCGGCGCAGTGTTTCCGCTGTGCAGCACCGCTTTCCATTGAGCGTATCGCGCGGCTGGAATCCCGGTTTCGCCACTGCTGCCGGAGTCGATCGAAGCTTTTCCGGAGCCAAGATCAATCTTCTTCCACGGACTCCAATTTCGGTCCGGGTTATCGACATTTCCGCTGCGCGCATATAACTCGACGTTTCCCGTTCCGCGGAATTCCGCCCGCCCCCAACGCGAGAATATTTTGGCATCGAACACATCGCTTTCGTATGTTCCCTCAGCCTCAGGCCCGGGACCGAGCATGAAGACTTTCCCCAAATTGCTGGTGGCCACATAAATTCCGCCCGCCGGCGCTTTCGCAAACGCCGTTACCTGCGACGCCGAAGACTTCAGGAGGTCTGAAAAATTATCGAGGCCCGTAATAGCAAAGACATGGCCGCGATTTCCAGTGCCGGCCAGCAGCCTTCCTCGAGAATCAAAGGCAAGCGCGTAAACGATGTCCTCGTGCGAGCTCCACAGGCGCGCAGGCGAGCCATCCGGCGCTATGCGATAAATGTCGGAACCATTACTGCTCACCCCGCCCGGAAACGGAAAAGGTGTGGTCACGATCGGAGTGGTTGGCGCCGTGGTAATCGTCATTCCCGGAACCTGCTGAGAAGCCGTGATTGGCGGGGCCGACGGCACCGTCAGCAATGCCGCCATTCCAGTGGTCGAACTGCTGCCTCCCTTTTTCTCGCCAACTGCCGCGGCATAGATATTCCCCGCACTATCCAGCGCAAGCGCGGTTATTTCTTTTTTTGGCGCGCTATACAGTACAAAGCCCTCGCCCGTTGGCGAAATTCGATAGATGAGACCGCTGCCGTCGGAGCCGGCGATGAGATTGCCCTTCGCGTCCACCGCCAGGACGCGAATATGAGTTTCATCGCTCGTAAAGAATACCGAGTGCTCTCCCTTCGGCGTTACTCGAAAGATTTCTCCTCGATCGCCGGTAGCGACGTACAGGTTCCCCGATTTATCCAAAGCCAAATCCCAGATGTACTTTGTATTGGGTTCAAAATAGACAGTAGAACTCCAGGAGGGATCCGAGCCTTTAGCCGCGGGCTTTTCGCTTGCCTCCGACTGTGCCGAGGATGCCTGCTCTCCCCGTTTGTGTTCAATCTTGTAGACCTTACCGTCGGGCGCCGTGGCCGCAAAAATAGCGCCTCCCGGCCCGATGCACAGTGCCTGCACTTGCAATTCCTTGGGTTCGAAAATCGTCGTCGACTTCCCGTCGGGGGAAATGCGGTAAACGCGCGCCGGCGCTCCAGCGGCAACGTAAACCACCCCCGCGTCGTCCGCCGCAATGGCCCAGATATACGTGGAGGGCGTCGCGTAGACGCTCTTAAAAGTTGGGGCAAGCTCGAGTCCGCCTGCATTGCGAATGGCAACGCCGGTAGGTGTCCCTTTGATCAAGTCCTCGAACTTGGACTGCTCCCACGTACGTGTGCCTTCAGCCATCGAGGCAACGGCGAAGGAAAGGACGGCGAAAAAGAGAAAAAGGGTTCGGATGCGCGGAAATTTCATAGATCGATGGTCGAGAGCGGGAAGGTTTAGGGTATCACGGTTAGAAGGCGCCAGCGCACGTCCCCACATGGATAGCCGGCAATGTTATCGTAGAGTTTCATGATCACTTCGCGTGCGGATCTTCTGCGCCTGCTGGCGCTAAAGTCTTTTCGGCTGGGAGACTTCAAGCTTTCTTCCGGCGGGACCAGCGATTACTACATTGACTGCCGGACTACGACACTCGACGCAAAAGGCTCGCGGCTGACAGGCGAGGTTTTTCTTCAAGAAATTCGGCAGCGCGCATGGAGACCCGCAGCCATCGGTGGGCTCACGATGGGGGCCGATCCGATCGTGGTCGCGGTTTCCGTGGTCAGCGGCGAGCTGAACGGATTTCTCGTTCGTAAGGCCGAGAAGCAGCACGGAACCGGACAACGTATCGAAGGTTTTCGCGAGAAGGGTGCGCGTGTCGTAATCGTCGACGACGTCTGTACAACTGGCGCCTCAACCGTGCAGGCCATTGAGGCGGCCCGCGAATTTGGATTCCGGGTTGTCGGTGCTATGTGCCTGGTGGAGCGTGAAGAGGCCCAGGGGCGTGCTTCTGTCGAGAAAGCTGCGGCGCCAGCTCCCTTTATTTCGATTTTTACCGCGAAAGAGGTCCGCGCCGAGCATGTTTTGCACATCGATGACACCCAGCCCTCGATATTCGCCGTTGCCGCGACCTGCGAAATTTGCGGAAGAGCAGCCGTGACAAGTTTGCCGAGAAATCGTTGTGCGGCGCATCGGGTGTAGCCAGGCAACCACAAAATCATGATTCAAACACTGGAATGGACTGACAGCGGCGTACGCTTCATCGACCAGACGAAACTGCCCACGGAAGAAACTTATGTCACCTGCAAAACTTACGAGCAGGTGGCCGATGCGATTCGCACCATGATCGTTCGCGGAGCACCTGCGATCGGCGTGGCCGCGGCGATGGGAATTGCGCTTGGTGTGAAGGATTCGAAAGCGGAAAGTGTTGCCGAGCTCAAGAAAGAACTCGATCACATTTGCGACGTGATCGGCAAGACTCGTCCTACGGCCGTGAATTTGTTCTGGGCGATTGAAAGGATGCAGCGGAAGTTTGAGCACCTGCGCGTGCGTCCCATTGCGCAGATCAAACAAGAGATTGTGGAAGAGGCCAAGCATATGCACGCGGAGGACATCGCGGCGAATCAGGCGATGGGCAGGCACGGCGCCACGCTTCTCCCGCGCGAAGGCGGCGTCCTCACGCATTGCAATGCTGGCGCGCTCGCGACCGCTGGATACGGCACGGCTCTCGGCGTGATTCGCGCAGCGGTGGAGCAGGGCAAGAAGATTCACGTCTATGCCGATGAGACGCGTCCGTTTCTGCAAGGCTCGCGGCTTACCGCGTGGGAGTTGATGAAGGACGGCATTCCTACCACGGTCATCTCCGACAACATGGCGGGCGCGATGATGCGGCAGGGCAAGATTGGCGCAATTGTGGTTGGCGCAGACCGCATCGCGGCCAACGGCGATGTGGCCAACAAAATCGGCACGTACAGCGTTGCAGTGCTGGCAAAAGAAAATGGCATTCCATTTTATGTGGCTGCGCCGCTCTCGACCGTCGATCTGAATTGTCCGGATGGCAGTAAGATTCCGATCGAGCAGCGCAACCCGAAAGAGGTCACCCACATTGCCGGCAAGCAGATGGTGCCGGATGGCGTGTTGATTGAGAATCCGGCGTTCGATGTGACTCCGGCAAAGTATGTGGCCGCCATTATTACCGAGCGCGGCATCGCGCGGGAGCCTTACGCCGCGTCGCTGCGCGCGCTGGCGGGAGTGGAAAGCGAAGTGAGAGCTTAGGCAGATCCCATGTCTCGCAAAAGGAGCGAGACATGGGGCACCGGCAGATTGACTCCTATCGCGACATCGGCGCTCGTGCCCCGCGTCCGGGAAAGACCCCAGAAACAGTAGCTCCATCCCTAACAACCGGCACTCCATTTACCAGCACGTAAGAAATCCCAGCCGAGAACTGCAACGGGTCTTCGAACGTAGCCTTATCGATCACGGTGTCGGGATTAAAGATGGTAATGTCCGCGTCGGCTCCGACGCGGATGCGGCCCTTGTTTTGGAAAACGGGGGCGCGCTTTTGCAGGCGCTGCGCGGGGAGTAGCGTCATCTTGCGGAGCGCGGTCATCAGGTCCAGAACTTTTTCTTCGCGCACATAATGGCCTAGCACGCGGCAGAAAGTACCCTGGCCGCGGGGGTGAACCTTCGGGCCGGTGATCGGCATACCGTCGCTCGCGACCATTATGGTGGGATCTGCCAGGGCTTCGCGAACCGCGCTTTCGGGGATGGAGAACACGATTACGATTCCGCCCTGCTTGCGGTATTTTTCAAAAGTCTCCGCAGTCAGACGTTCGCCGGTTTGCGCCCACTGAAGATCCTTGTAAGTAATTCCCTGAGCTTCCTGCCAGCCGGGATCGAAAACCGCGGAGTCGATGGCCGTACTACCGGCGGGATACGGATAGGCCTCAGTTGTGACGTCGAGTCCTCTCTCGCGCGCGCCTTCCACCATTGCGATCAGCCGGGGCGTGTCTTTCAGTCCCATGCTTGTGATGTGCACCACATGCAGCGGAGCGCCGGTGGAAGCTGCCGCCGCGATGACTTCCTCAATCGCAGCCAGCGCAGAGGTGGGCTCTTTCATCCCGGCGTAGCGGAGGTGAACGTGCACGGATGCGTGATACGCAGTCGCAACCTTGAACACGTCGACGATCTCTGCGTGCGAGGCGGCCGGGGTGTAGGTGATTCCCATGCCCACGGCGAGCGCGCCGTGTTGCAATCCTTTCGCGATGGCAGCCCGAATCCGATCAACTTCTTCCGGCGAAGCGGCGCGGTGCGCAGCATCTCCTGTCGGAAGGAATGTGCCGGGGTCGTGCATGACTTCCATCCGGACCGGGATATGCCCGATGCTCGCGCCGTAATTGATCAGTGACTTGCCTTCGCGCTGCGCGTACCAGCCATCGACATCGGCTACGCCACGTTCGAGCTCCAGCGATGTGGTCACGCCGTCATGAGCCTGGAACTCATAATTCCGTGGTTCCTGGCCGTGTTCGTGGAGATCGATAAAACCGGGGGCGACCACCAGGCCACGGGCGTTAATTGTTTCCTTGCCGCTTAGACTATGCTCGGTGATCTCGACAATTTTGCCGTTACGAATGCCCACGTTGCGGACAGCGTCCAGCCCGGACTCGGGATCCATGACCCGGCCACCGGAGATCACAATGTCTAGCGGGCTCGTGTTTGCATGAGCCCCGGAGTGACTGGTGCTGGAGATTGTCGTTGTTAACAGGAGAGCCGATGTAAGTAGAAGAAGTTGAGAGCGCATTGGGGGTAAGATCTCGAAACTCAATAGTTACGCTGCCACCGGACCGTGTGTCAATTAAACGCCTCGGCAGAGTCTACCTATGAGGCGTTCAAGCTCTCGAGGCTCGAAAATGAGAAGGGCTGTCGCGTGACATGAATCACTGCTCCCCGAAACCGATGAACGGTACACTGTGAAGGATTCTTCTCCTGATATGCGATCGCGCAACTCTGCAATATGGTTCGAACGGGCCATGTGCCCTCAGAGCATAATGTGCGAGGATGGCCAGAACTACCGTTCACGCCTCCCAGCGGCTACGGGCGGCATGGGATGGACCAAACCGAGGCGGGAGTGCATCTAACACAGGTGACAGAAACGGACACTTTGCTTCGAGTTACAGATCTTAAGAAAGTGTTCCGGTCCGGCGAATCGGATCTCGTGCTCTTTGAGAATTTATCGTTTGAGGTGAAGCAGGGGGAGATGGTCGGCATCGTTGGCGAATCAGGCGCGGGGAAGAGTACCTTGTTGCACATCCTCAGCGCCCTTGAACGGGCTTCGGCAGGTGACGTATACTGCGCCCAATTGAAGCTGAATTCGCTATCGGCGGACCAGGCGGCAGAATTTCGCAATCGCGAAGCCGGCTTTGTCTGGCAGTTTCATTATCTGCTGCCGGAGTTTACGGCAGCCGAGAATGTTGCCATGCCGCTGCTAGTGCGCGGCCTTAGTTGGACACACGCCGCTCCGGAAGCTTTGCGCTGGCTGCGCCAAGTGGGGCTCGAAAACCGTGCCCATCACCGGTCTGGCGAGCTTTCCGGGGGCGAGCAGCAGCGGGTGGCTCTGGCGCGCGCCCTGATCACCGGCCCGAAATTATTGCTGGCTGATGAGCCTACCGGGGACTTGGACGGGCGCACTGCGGAAGCGGTTTTTGAACTCATTGCGCGGCTGCATCGCGAGTTCCAACTTACCTCTATTATTGCAACTCACAACGTGGCGTTTGCGAGTCGCTGCCACCGGGTATTACGGCTGCAGGGCGGGCGCGTCGAGGAAATAGCGCCGGCATCATTACCGATTTAGGTTTTCGCGCATCGAATTGCGAAGAAGACGACGTTTGGACAGAAAGTGCAACAAAACGGAGAGCGGTGAAGGTCGAAGGAGATTTCAACAGATGCCTTCGGTAACATTATAAGAACGTTGGAGTACTTGGGTTCGGTGGCCGTTTGATTGCATAATGCCTTCATGACGATTAAAAGGATGTACGTCAGGCGGCTTTGGGTACCAGGTTTTCGGTAGGTCGAGCGGGAGTTCAGAGCCTCCTCGGCCGGAAGGGGTTCAGGGGGAAGGGTATTATGTTTGAACGTTATACGGAGAAAGCCAGGCGCGTCATCTTTTTTGCGCGCTATGAGGCCAGCCAGTTCGGGTCTCCTTATATCGAAACGGAGCACCTGCTGCTGGGGTTGCTGCGCGAAGATAAGGCGCTGACCAACCGATTCCTCCGTTCGCACGCCTCGGTTGAATCCATCCGCAAGCAGATTGAAGGACATACAACGATCCGGGAGAAGGTTTCCACGTCCGTAGACCTGCCCCTGAGCAATGAATGCAAGCGGGTGCTGGCTTACGCCGCGGAAGAGGCGGAACGCCTTTCGCATCGCCACATCGGGACCGAACATCTGCTTTTGGGATTGCTGCGGGAGGAGAAGTGCTTCGCCGCGGAGATCCTGCACGAGCGCGGTCTGAGGCTTTCCAGCATCCGCGAGGAATTGGCGCGCACAAGCCAGGAAAAAGCTCAGCCACAACGCCAGCGCGAATCCTCCTTGCTCAGCGAGTTCTCGCGCGACCTGACCCAGGCCGCGATGGACAGCCAGCTGGATCCGTTAGTGGGGCGCGACGGCGAACTGGAGCGCGTGGTACAGATTCTGTGCCGCCGCACCAAGAATAATCCTGTGCTGATCGGCGAGCCGGGCGTGGGCAAGACTGCCATCGTCGAAGGCCTGGCGCAACGCATCGCCGATGGTGAAGTTCCGTCGTTCCTTGCGGACAAGCGCATTCTGGCGCTCGATCTTTCCTTGATTGTCGCCGGAACGAAATATCGCGGGCAGTTCGAAGAACGGCTCAAGACCATCATGAAAGAGTTGATGGAGTCGCAGAACTCAATCATCTTTATCGATGAGCTGCACACCCTGGTTGGCGCCGGATCGGCCGAGGGCTCGCTCGACGCGGCGAATATCCTCAAGCCTGCGCTCTCGCGCGGCGAGATCCAATGCATTGGCGCGACCACGCCCGGTGAATATCGCAAGTCCATCGAAAAAGATCGCTCACTCGAGCGGCGCTTCCAGGCCGTGAAAGTTCCACCGCCGAACGAGGCGGATGCCGTTAAGGTTCTGTTCGGAATCAAAGACCGGTACGAGAAATTCCACGCCGTCACCTATACCGACGACGCGATCAACTTCGCCGTCTCGCACTCAAACCGCTATATTCCTGATCGTTTCTTGCCTGACAAGGCAATCGACTTAGTGGACGAAGCTGGGGCTCGCGTAAAGCTGCGTCAGACTTCGCAGCCCGAAGAGATCAGCGAGGTGCAAAAGAGAATCAAGTTCATCGTTCATCGCATGGAAAACGCCATTGCGAATCACGAGTTCGAAAAGGCGCGCTTCTATTCGGACGAAGAGCGCAAAGAGCGCGAGAACCTGCGCGCTCTCCGCGAGAAATATCATCTCGATGAATCTTCCACCGGCGTGGTTAGCCGCGAAGATATTGAAGATGTGGTTTCGCGATGGACGGGCGTGCCCATCACTTCCATTAAAGAAGAAGAAACGCAGAAGCTGCTGCGCATCGAGGAAGAACTGCACAAACGCATCATTTCGCAGGACAAATCAATCAGCGCGCTGGCTCGGGCAATCCGCCGCTCCCGTGCGGGATTGAAGAGCCCGAATCGTCCCATCGGCTCGTTCCTATTCCTCGGCCCGACCGGCGTTGGCAAGACCGAAGTCGCGCGCACCCTGGCCCAGTTCATGTTCGGAACCGAAAAAGCGCTGGTTCGCTTCGACATGTCCGAGTTCATGGAGAAGCATTCGGTTTCCAAACTCATCGGCTCGCCTCCAGGCTACGTGGGATACGAAGAGGGCGGTCAGCTGACAGAACGTGTCAAGCGGGCGCCATATTCTGTCGTCCTGCTGGATGAAATTGAGAAGGCCCACCCGGATGTGTTCAACATCCTCTTGCAGGTGTTCGAAGACGGACAGTTGACGGACGGTCTGGGCAATACGGTCGACTTCAAAAACACCATCCTCATCATGACATCGAACATCGGAGCCCGGCACTTGCAGAAGCGCGAGGGCTTCGGCTTCCAGTCGACGGCCGATGACATGGTTTCGGGCAAGGTTGAGGAGTTGGTGAAGGGAGAAGTGAGACGGACCTTCAATCCTGAATTCCTGAACCGTTTGGACGAGATTATTCTGTTCCAGGCTTTGAGCGAGGCCGACCTGATTCAGATTCTGGAGCTCATGGTCACGCAACTAAATGCCAACCTGGCTCAGAAATCGATCACGGTCACGGTGGCCGACGACGCTAAGAAGTGGATCCTGAACCAGACTCTGACGGACCGGTCCTACGGCGCGCGCCCGCTGCGGCGCGCTCTGCAGAAATATATCGAAGACCCGCTTTCAGAGGCTCTGATTCAGGGAACGATCACTATGCGCCCGGCGTTCATCGAGGTCTTCCTCGAAGACAACAAGCTGTTTTACCGGCCGGTGGATGCCGAAAAAACCGAGGGCGTGTTGTTGTACGAAAACAGCTAGGGTGTCGCGGGCGCCGTCGCCCGCGAGGAACAAGAAAAATTGAAGCCGCCAGCTTTCGTTGGCGGCTTTCTTGTTGGCTGCCGGACTAGCCAACAACGCACCCTCCGCATTCACAACGCTGCGTCATGCTTTCCTCCAGTCCTCGACTGTTAACTCCCTTATGCGACGGAAGACGCGATCACTGGTAACCAACGTCGCTTCCAAGGCGAGCGCCTGCGCGGCAATCATCATGTCCATGTTGCCCATTGGTTCTCCGTGAGACTCGAGTGTGGAACGAAGCTGAGCATAATGGCGGGCTGCGGCAGAATCCCACGACGGTATCGCGACTCGCACCAGGAACTCGTCGACGGCTAACTTCAGCTTGGGAAAACCCGGGTGCTTGGCCACCCCGAAACGCAATTCCGCCTCGGTAATTACAGAGACGCCAACCTCTGCCATGGGAGCTTTAAGTAATCGCTCGCGTACGCCGGGAACATTTCCTTTGATTATGTGACTAGCCGTATTGGTATCGAGAAGATAGCGAATTGCCATCTAGAACAACTTCCGCTCCTGCGGCGGGCTGTCCTTCCGGTGGGATAAGAAATCCGTGGGAAAATCAATCGCTTTCACGAGAACGAAATAATCCCTCCAGGACTCAGGTCTGCGCGACAGGATCACGTCGCCGGTCGCTTGGTCCCGCCGAATAAAGACTTCCGAACCGTCGAAACGGTATTCGGAAGGCAACCGCACCGCCTGGCTTCGGCCGTTGCGGAAAAGTTTGGCGATTTTGGGCATGGTATATATTATGGTATATACCAGTGCTGGCTTTGTCAAGCAGCGGGAATGGGCGGATACTAATCGCGAAAAACTACGCAGGACATAAAGACCACAAAAGCCTCGCCGGAGGAATTCCCTTTTGCGTTGCCTCAAGACGACTTAGTTCCATTTACTCTACCGTCACTTTTACCCTCGCTATTGATCGCCCATAAGCATTGGTTCCGTAAAGCGTGTAGGTTGTGGTTGAAGTTGGAATAACGGTTACCGAACTTCCTCGCACTGCTCCGACTTGCGGCGAGATGACGAAATAGGAAGCTCCTGAAGCATTCCAGCTCAGCGTCACCGGTTGTCCTGACGAGACCGTCTGCGGATTCGCCGTAAAGCTGCTAATCACCGGCATAGGTCCGGTAGGAACGTTGCTAGCCGTGTAGAGCGGGTTTATCAAAATCACCTCAAATGCGGATGCCGGAACCTGCTTCAATGTCGCGAGATCGTTATTGTCCCAACGATTGTCGGGATCGCCGGTGATGAACATCGAGCTGCCGTTATCCGCCATAATCATGCCGTAGGTTTTCAATGCGGCGAGAATGGTCTGTGCCTGCGGCGGAAATGACGAAATGTCATACGAAGCTTGCAATCGCATTCGCATGCCCATCGGCGCGGCATAAGGGTTGGTCGAGTTCCCTGCCCAATGCGTGGCAGGGGGTGTAAGTGCGTTCTCACTATTCTGCAAGGTGAACCGCAACGCATGCCTGATTTCACCGCTAGCCACTTCATCGTAACGAGCAAGACCGGCAAAAACCGAAAGGCCCGCGGCATCAGCTGAAGTCCACGTATACGGACGCTGCTCGTCATTCAAGAGATCCCAAACGGCTCCAGATCCTGCATCCCAGCTTCCATTCTTCTGCGGGTACGAACTGTACAACTCATAAAGCCAACAATTGTCGCGATCGAGTATCAGCACGTGGCGATCGCCATTGCCGGGTTTAGGATAACCTTCGATCGGGGCGTCTTTCGGAATCGGCATGGGACCGGGATCGCTCTCCGAGCCGTAGGCCGTGTATTTGATATTCACGAATGGTGAACCGCTTACGATGTCATATGGAATGCCCATGGTCTGCCCGTCGTAAAGACCTGCGCCAAAATCCGGATGCAGCGGCGTGTTTACGCCAATGTAGTTGATGATATTGCCGGAGTTGGGATCGACCGGAGCGTTAGAGATATCCTGATTCCACGCATTATCGGCAGGAAACGGGAGAAATCCGTTCAGGTTCGCGCCGCGGCCCAGGCTCATCCCGCTGCATGATTGCCCTTGTGCACTCATTGCAGCGAAGGAGAAAAGCGTAAGAGCAAGAAGCGTGAAGGGAAGAAAGACGTGCGATCGGTTCATGGAACACCTCTGGAAGGGAAAACGTTGAAGCCAGAGTAGCATGAGATCAGCGACGGGAAGCGCCCCAACGGCGGCACAGAGGTGCATCCCCGCTATCGCCCAATAGGCCAACATTTTTGCGACGGTTGGCGTCCCTGCGAATCTGATTCCAGATACGCCAATTGCACTGCGGGAGATCAGATGACAAAGGTCAACATTGCCGAAAAGTTTGCGCAGATTTCGGAGTACTGGAAGCCCTATATCGGCGCCGAATTAAACGGGCAAATGGTGAAGTTCGACAAACTCAAGGGAGAATTTGTCTTCCATCATCACGATCATGAAGACGAGTTGTTTCTGGTAGTGAAAGGCCGTTTTCGCATGGAATTCCGTGACGCCGAATTCCGCGACCGCCACGAATGGATTGAGGAAGGCGAATTCATCGTTGTGCCCCGCGGCGTGGAGCATCGTCCTGTGGCCGATGAGGAGTGCTGGATCTTGTTGTTCGAACCCGCTTCCACGCTAAACACCGGCAATGTAGTCAACGAACGAACCATCGCCGAATTGCAGCGAGTGTAAGATAAATCGAGTCGGATTTTTACCGATCCATTTATCCATGGACCTGATCGTATATTCCTCAGCCTGGTGTCCGGACTGCCGTGAAGCGAAACGCTTTCTGGCAAAACACAATATTCAATACAAAGACATCGACATTGAAACCACTCCGGGAGCCGCGGACGAGATTTTTAAACGAACCGGCAAACGCGCCATCCCGCAATTCGTCATCGACGGCGAATGGGTCCAACCATACGTCCCCGGCGAGGGCTTCTTGTACGACAAGATGGCAAAGCGGTTGGGGATCATGGGCAGCTAGCAGTTGGTAAAAGGCAAACTCTTCCTGGGCAGCCTCAGCATTCCTGCCCTGCCTTTTTCCTGCCAGGGTGAATCTCGCCGCACTCTCCTGTACATCATCTTCCGTACCGTGGAAAAGGCTTGTCCGGCGCGGGAACATAGCCAAAACCCGCTCTGACTCTGAAATCTGAACAGATCGAATCGGGTGCGCGCCACGTGCGAACCAATGTCTGAACCGGAAAGTACTCAGGAATCGAGCCCTGTCACCGAAAGCTGGCAGCAGGTTGTGCAGGCGATTCTGGCCATCGCTCTGCTGGCCGGTGTCGCGGCAATGTTCCACTATTACGCCCCGACCGGACCCCAGGCCAACCAACCCGAAGACTTGCAGAACCAATTGCACGTCCTCAAAGACGAAGTGGCGCAACTCCAGCGCGAGGAGTCAATGCCCGCTCTCGTCCTCAGCCGTTACAGAAATTCCATCGGCTACATTTACGGGGTCTACCAGGTGGGCTTCGCCAACCAAGCCGCATCAATAAGAGCTCGAGTTTCAGGTACGGGTTTTCTCGTGGGCGATGGCCTGCTTGCCACCAACCGCCATGTGGCCGAGCCATGGTATGGCGATAGCGAAGCACAAGCATTAATCGATCGCGGCGCCATCACCACGCTCGAGAGCATGATCGTATTCTTCCCCAACTCACCTACGCCCTTAACCCTGATGCCCGGGGCAGTTTCCTCCAGTGGCGACCTTGCGGTCCTGAGAATCCAAGACAAAGATGCTGTAAGAGGACTTCCCGCGCTGCCGCTCGCCAAAGGAACTGCTTCACCTGGAGAGCTAGTCACGGTGATCGGCTATCCCATGGGCGTGGCCGGCATGGTGGCCAAGTCGCCCACCGGAATTTATCAGCGGCTCGCCTACCGCCACGGTGACATTACAGCCGTGAACGAACTCGCAGCGCTATCTTTGATTCGTCCTTCTACAACCTGCGGGCATCTTGGCGATGTGGTTGGCGACAAGCTGATTTACGACGCTCCAACCGCGCACGGCGGAAGCGGAGGACCAGTATTCGATTCTCATGCGGAAGTGATCGGCGTGAACTCAGCCTACATCGATGGGTTTTCCGGCGGAACGCTGGGATTTTCTTCTGAGGCACTGCGGCCGCTGATTGCTGCGGCGCTCAAAAAGGCTGAATCGCGGAAGCAATAGTCGATTCCTGCAAAACTTCCGGGGTATGATGCAAAAACGTGTGCCGCCCCGGGTTGCGGCTTTAGCCGCTCAAGTCGATCCTCAATTGCTCCTCCGCGGCCCTCAGAACGCCCAACGCAGTGAAAACTGAATCAGGCGCGGAGTTCCCGTAGTGTTAACGATCCGGCCGAAGGGATCAGGCCCCACCTGCCCGGCAGATGCCCAAATCAGATATTGCTCGTAGTCGGTAACCAGAGGAGTCCCGAAATTGGGGTGATTCCAGAGGTTGAAGAAATCGGCGGCAAAACGAACGTCCTGCCGTTCCGTGATTCTGAAATGTTTGATCAGCGAGAAATCCCAGTTCTGCTGGAATGGTCCGCGATAGATGTTGCGCCCGAGATCGCCGAAGCCGGTCGTGCAAAAATTCGGATCGGAGGCACACTGACTTGGATACAGCAGCGGCGCGGTAGTAAACGCGGCCGGATTCAACCATCCATTCAATCGCTGAGTGACGCTCCCATGACTCTGGCCCTGTGCAATCGACGCGCCCTGTGCCAGGCTGGCGGCCACCGGCGAAGTTCCGGCGCCCAGGAAAGCATTGCCGCCATTGGAATCGAGGATCGAAAACGGCAGCGACGATTGCAGGCTGGTAACGCCGCCGATCGACCATCCGCCCAACGCCGCGTGCGAGAATCCCGACCCGTGCTCAAATACAGGAAGGTCATAGACGTAGCTGACTTTGAACACCTGCGGACGATTGAAATCTGAGATTCCGCGGGATGCGCTGATCGTGCTTTCGTCATTGAAAGCCGTATTGTTCGCCGTATTTCCCGTGGAAGTGGCATCGATGTTTTTCGAAAACGTATAAGCTGCCTGAATATATCCACGTTCCCAGCGCCGCGAAAGTGTTCCCTGCAGCGAGTGGTAAATCGAAAAAGCATCGTTCGCGAAAATCTGGTAGCCGGAATAACCGTTCAGCCCCGGCGTAGGCGTGCGCGCAATGGCATTATCGAATGTGTTCGCAGTGATCTGATAGCTCTTTCCGGTGGTATCCGTAACCGTGAACGGATTCGATGGGCTCGCGTTCACGGATTGAATCGCGTCGCGAGTCTCCCGCAGGTGAATGCCCCGCGTGCCCACGTATCCAAGTTCCATTACCCATTTGCGTCCAAGTTCGTGCTGAACCGTCAAGTTCCACTGTTGGGTGTTGGGCACCACAAAATGCCGTGGAACTTCGAGGACAAACAGGTTCTGGGTGGGGTTTACGCCCGGACCGGTGCAGCCGTTATAGGTTCCCACCTGTGTGGTGTTGTTGGTCGGATTTCCATTGCTGTCCACAAATCCGGTGAACTGCGAAAGGCACGGCAGCCACGCCGCCGAGAGCTGCCCGGCAACCGGAACAGCATTGGGGTTGATCGCCGGCGTACCGGTGAAGAAGTCTGACATGTTAAAACCGGCAGTTTGAGGAAAGAACACGATCGGAATAAACGGCGACTGAAAGCTAAGCTGATCAACGGCTCCCACGTCTTCCCGAACATAAAAGATTCCATAACCGCCGCGGATCGTGGTCGTATGCCGTCCCAGAAAATCGTAAGCGAAGCCAAAACGTGGGCCAATGCCGGTGGAGACGCTGTTCTTGAACGTCGATCCCGCAGCATTTCCACTAAGACCAGGAACGCCAAGCTTGTTCACGCATTTAGGATAAATAAACGGATACTGGCCGGATTTTGTGAGATCCGATTCCATGTTGCCGATGTGGCAGGCATTGTCGGTCCATGCGCCGAAGAACTCCGTGCGTAGGCCGAGGTTCAAGGTCAGGTTC